>Ga0247668_1000008_pt1 | contig 92913 bp, 75 predicted proteins | sample CNK09_metaG_FD_182737 | JGI IMG/M metagenome (GOLD analysis project Ga0247668, IMG submission 182737) | Soil microbial communities from Purdue University Martell Research Forest, Indiana, United States - CNK09 | ecosystem: Environmental > Terrestrial > Soil > Temperate forest > Bulk soil...
GCCCGATGGCCGCCACCGCCCACTCGCCCTGAAACTCGGACGACAGCAGGTAGCTCTCAATGGTCCTGAGGGCGCGATCGCGCTCCTGCTTCTGGAGGTAGTTGTTGTCGATGAGGATCAGAAGCTTCCGGTGAACCAGCGAAGGGGCGGCGGCCTCCTGCTGCGCCGAGCCCGGATTGACGGCGGAGGTTTTCTGCACCATCTTCTCGGCCAGCGAGAAGTTCGTCACCGTCATCGGTTTGCCGTCTTCGAAGATCTCGAAGTCATCCTTGGTCAGGTCCATGACCGGCTTGCCGTGGTGGTCCGTGACCGTGACGTCTACGTTGACGACGTTGACTTCGACATGCGCCGTCAGCGGAGGGAGCGGCCCGAAGTTCTGTCCGACGATGGACGGTGCGATGAAGAAGGCGAACGACACAACCGCGGGCAGCAACCGGCGCATGAAATCCTCCCCTGGAGTTCAGTGACGGATTGTACGTCCGCCTGTGACGGAGGGGGTGCCCGCCGTTGCGAGCTGTTCCGTATGCGTAACAGGGCACTATCCTGCATTTCTCTCACGCTCGTTTGAATTGTTCTCTTGAGAGTCTTGCCACTCCCTTCGTCGAGAGCCCTTCTCCCCCCGCGGTTTCTTGCGGGGGGAGAAGGTGGCGAAGCCGGATGAGGGGGGCGCTTTACGAGATACGCTCGACTTACCGACGCTGGTCCGAGACCGCTCGAAGGCGCGCAAATTACGTACTGTGAAACGCCCCCTCATCCGCCTTCGGCACCTTCTCCCCCAGCTGAAAAGCGCTGGGGGAGAAGGGCTCTCGATTGGAGGGAGTGCCGAGAACGAACCGCTCGCACAACTCCACATCGCCCCAAGTTTCGCCACCGACAGGGTGCCGGCAATCCCACTCAACGTGAGAAATGCGGCCTACAGCGGGATGTTGCCGTGTTTCTTCGGCGGGTTCCGGTCGCGCTTGTTTCGCAGCATGGCAAAGGCTGTGATCAGCTTGCGGCGCGTGAAGCGCGGCTCGATGATCTCGTCGACGTAACCGCGCTCCGCGGCGATGTAGGGGTTGGCGAATTTTTCCTTGTATTCGGCGATCTTCTCGTCGCGGTCCGAAGAGTCCTTGTAGAGGATGTTGACCGCTCCTTCGGCTCCCATCACGGCGATCTCCGCGGTCGGGTAGGCGAAGTTCATGTCGGCGCGGAGGTGCTTCGAGTTCATCACGCAATATGCGCCGCCGTAAGCCTTTCGCGTGATGACCGTGATCTTCGGGACGGTTGCTTCGGCGAGCGCATAGAGCAGTTTTGCGCCGTGGATGATGATGCCGCCGTACTCCTGATCCGTTCCCGGCAGGAATCCCGGAACGTCTTCGAGCACGAGCAGGGGGACGTTGAACGCATCGCAGAAACGGACGAAGCGCGCTCCCTTGCGCGAGGCGTTGATGTCGAGCACACCGGCCAGGAAGGCGGGCTGGTTGGCGACCACGCCGACCGGGTGGCCGTTCAGCCGGAGGAAGCCGACCACGAGGTTTCGCGCGAAGTGCTGATGCACCTCCAGGAAGTGGCCCTCGTCCGCCACGGTCCGGATCAGATCGCGGATCTCGTACGGCTGGTTCGGCGAATCAGGGATGAAGTCGTCGAGCTGTGCGTCGACGCGGTTCACGTCGTCGGTGGTGGAGGCGCGCGGAGGCTCCTCCATGTTGTTCGACGGTACGAACGACAGCAGCTCGCGGATCGTGGCCAGGCAGTCTTCGTCCGATTCCGCCGCGAAGTGGGCAACCCCGGAGGTCTGATTATGGGTGTCGGCGCCGCCGAGCTTCTCCTTGGTCACCTCTTCGTGGGTGACCGTGCGGATTACGTCGGGACCGGTGACGAACATGTAGCTCGTCTTCTTCACCATCAGAATGAAGTCGGTGATGGCGGGCGAGTAGACCGCGCCGCCGGCACACGGCCCCATGATCGCGGAGATCTGGGGCACCACGCCGGACGCGAGTGTGTTGCGGAGAAAGATGTCGGCATAGCCGCCGAGGGAAACGACGCCTTCCTGGATGCGCGCGCCGCCCGAGTCGTTGAGGCCGACGATGGGCGCACCGTTCTTCATGGCCAGATCCATGATCTTGATGATCTTCGCGGCGTGCGTTTCGGAGAGCGAACCGCCGAAGACGGTGAAGTCCTGAGCGTACGAATAGACCAGCCGGCCGCCGATCAGGCCATAGCCGGTGACGACGCCGTCGCCGGGGATGCGCTGCTTCTCCATCCCGAAGTCGGTGGAGCGGTGGACGACGAGCTGGTCGAGCTCCTGGAACGAGCCGGGATCGAAAAGAAGCGCAATCCGTTCGCGGGCGGTCTTCTTACCGTCGGCGTGCTGGCGCTCGATGCGTTTCTCGCCGCCGCCAAGCTCGCTCTGACGTTTCCGGCTCTCGAGCTCCTGAATGTCCTGTTCGATCACAGTGTGAAGTTCCGTTCCGCGGCCACCCGTCTCATGGCATCGGCGACCTCGCCCTCGGAGGGCTCGCGGGTGCCGATCGATTTCGCCAGCCGGATCCGCGCTTCCGATTCGATGGCGTCATAGGCGGCGAAGTTTTCCTCGAGAGTCCTGGTGACCACGTCGATCCCGATCTCGGCGTCACCGAACTCGACGAGGCCGCGGTCTTCCAGCCGGTTGACGATCGACCGGGCCAGAAATTCAATTTGTCGGATGCTCGTGGCCATCAGAGCCGCGATTCTAAAGCATCATCTCCGCGCCGAACGAACCAGCTTCATAGGGGTACCACGCCGGCTCACCGCGGGCGACGGCACCGATGCGTGTTGCATCGAGCGTCGTGGGGAAGATCTCATTACCGTCGACGCAGAGAACCCTAAGGATCGTCCCGTCGACGGGTGCCAGCAGTGCCACCGCGACCGGTGCGCTCGCATCGATGCTCCCAAACGGCAGCGCGCGGATGTTGAGCCATGCACGAACGGGGCGCACCGCGTAACCGGGCCGGTACCAGTTCGGCGGCGGATCGGAGGTGACGGCGCGTGTCTCGATCGGCTGCCCCTTGCCGTCAAATCCGCCCCCGGTCTGCTCCATCGCCAGCTCGCCGGCAAGAGCCGGAAGCAGAGCGGCGGAGACGTTCGGCGCCAGCCGTATGCGCGACGGTGCCGCGCGCTCATCACCTGCCCGCGCCAGCGCCGCGGCGATCGTTTCGATGACGCTGATGTCGAACGAAGCGAGGTCGATCAGGACGCGCAGCGGCGGATTGATGAGCGGATTGACCAGCGCGACGTGGACCCGTCGCGATTCCTCGGTCCAGGTGACTCCGTCGGTCTCGTGCCGGGCGATGCCGTCAGAGACGATCAGACGTTCGATGACCGAAGGCCGCACAGACAAGAGTGTCTGTGCCACAAAGGCCTCAACTTCTCGCGCTTGCAAATGTGGCACAGACACTCTTGTCTGTGCCGGTTTGGCCCGAAACACGCCGTCGGTCTCGCTCGCCTCCCCCGCCTCCTCGACGTGAACGATCACACCGTTCTCGTAGCGGACCACGCGCCCCCACTTACGATAAACGCCGGTCATGTCAGCGCATCCGTGATCATCAGCGGCGCGTGGGAGGCGACGTACAGCTCCTGCCCCTCGCGCGAACAGATGACGCCGGGGTACCGGATCGGCTCGCCCGCGGCACCGGCGAGCGCGGCGGCGATTTGTGCCCGGGTACGCCGAATGGTGAATGGGCCGGCCGAGGAGACGGCGACGTTGATCGTCACGACGTCCGTGACCGGATCGTAGGCGCCTCCGGCGATGAGCTGGACTTCGATGCACTCGTCGGGCGGCGCGAATGGCGCTCCCGTCTGCCGGGCGAGGAGATGCGTCATCCTCGGCAGCGGCGCGTCACGGAACGTCTCACGCCGCGTTACGAGCGGCGCGTCGACCGAAAGCCAGGCCGGCCACGAGACGGGTGCGGCGCCATGTTCGTTCGCGTGACCGATGGCCTCATGAAGCAGCACCGCGGCCGATCCGTTCTGCCAGACGATCGGCAGCGAGAAGATCGACATCGCCGGTTTCGCCTCGGCGAGCGTGCGCAACAACGCGGAATCAACCGGCGCATCGGCCGGAGTGGTCACGACCGACAGGCCACCGATGGCGATGGTCATGGTCGTCTCGACAGACTCGACGCCGTCTTCGCGAGTGGCGCGCACAACCGTCCGTACGCGCGCGTCGTGCAGCGCGGCGATCGCTGGCGCAACCGCGTCGATGGCATCATCGCAGGCCCGCACGAGGCGTTCGTCGCGGGCGTCGGTGGCATCGATCACCTGACCGTGCTGCCGCGCCTCGCCGTGCATCAATCGCGACTCCATCAGCGTGCCGTGGAGCCATAACTCGTCGCGCGAGGCAATGGCGAAGGTCGATGAGGCGGTCAATTGAACTGGAAGTCGACCTTCTTCGACTTCGGGTCGAAGGTCACCACGAGCCTGTGATTCACGCCCGGCTCAAACTTTTGGGCGGTCAGTTTGTGGTACTCCTTCACGCTGAGCGATGGGATCATCAGCCAGACCTCGAGGTCTGCGTTCTTGGCGGGAAACTCTTTGGTCACGTTCACCGAGTGTGGTGCATGTGTGTGGAAGATTCGGCGCTCGTACCAGAGTTGCTCGTTCGCCACCGTGTCCATGCCGACCTTAACGACGATGCTGCCGTCGCTCACAGTGCTGTTGAATACCGTCGTCAACGAGGCCAGGGCGGCCGGCGTCTGTGGTACCGGCTGAATCGTGTGCGTGGTCGTAACGTGACGTACCGGCATGGAAGTGGCCGTCTGCGTCGCACGCGGCTGTGTGCTCGTCCGTGCCGCGCGCGTCGCGGCTCGTTCGGACTTCACGCGCTGATCTTCCTGCTGGGCGAGCTTGAGATACTGCGCCGTAGCATCAGAGTTTGGATTCAGATGGAATGATTCCTCGAAGAGCGGGATGGCCTCGGCGAACTTTTTCTGGTTATAGAGCGCCAACCCCGCGTCGAACTTCTGCTGCGCCGTGGTGATCTGCTGCCGCCCCGCTTCATCCTGCTGCCGGATTTGCGATAGTTTCTGCATCAGGCCGAGGATCGCCGGAGAGCGCGGCGCCAGTTTCAGGAGCTGCTCGTACCGCGCGTAGGCATCGTTGACACGGCCTTCGTGGAGCAGCCGATTCCCCTCGTTACGCAGGCTTCGTTCTTTCGCGACCTTGGCCTCGGCGACCTTATCGACGACCGGAACCGAGACTTTCCTCGCGCTCATCACGATCATCAGGACGACCAGCGCGGCCAGGAGAACGCTGGAGATGGCGATGAAGAGGATCGGGTCGATGCGCTGCTTCCAGATCGGCGGCCCGGCCGGCTTCGGTGGTTTGACCGGCGCCACCGCGGACGAAGGGACGGCAGGCCGGGTGACCGCGGGAGTGGGATTGGGATTCGTGTCGAGCGGCTGCGGCGACTCCTTCGTCTTGCCGGGAGCATCGGCCTCGGGGAACGGGATCTCCATCGTCGGCAGCTTGTCGTGGTCGCCGCGCGTCAGGACCGTGGCGTCGGCGAACATCGGTTCGGACGAACGGACCGGCCGCTCGCCGCGGAGTACCGCGCGCAGGGCGTTGGCCATGTCTTTGCCGCGCTGGTACCGCTTCGCCGGGTCTTTCTCCAGACATTGCGAAACGACGACCCCGTAGCCTTCCGGAATCGTGGGATTGATCTCATGCAGCGGTGGAAAGGGCTCGTGGACGATCTTGTACGAGATCGACGTCAGCGAATCGCCGCCGAACGGTTTGCGGTGGGTGAGGCATTCGTAGAGGCAGATGCCGAGGGAAAAGATATCGCTGCGGCCATCGACCGGCGTTCCCTTGATCTGCTCGGGCGCCATGTAATTTGGCGTGCCGAGAAACTGGCCGGTTGTCGTCAGATTGGCCACACCGGACGTGATCTTGGCGATGCCGAAGTCGGTGATCTTGGCGCGGTTGCCGTCGAGAAGAATGATGTTGGCCGGCTTCACATCGCGATGAACGATCCCTTTTGCGTGCGCGAAGTCGAGTCCCTCGGCCACCTGGGCGATGATGTCGGCGGCCTGCTCGAATGAGAGCGGCCGTCCCTGCGCCAGCATCTCTTTGAGGTTCTGCCCCTCGACGTACTCCATGGCGATGAACGACATCCCCGAGGGGTCGTCCTGTCCGATGTCGTGAACGGTAACGATCGACGGATGGTTGAGGATGCCGGCCGCCTGCGCTTCGCGGACGAAGCGCGCCTGGAACTCGCGGGTGTCCTCATCATCGGCATGGGCCGACGGGCGAATGGTCTTCAGTGCCACGAGCCGGCCGATGAGCGGGTCTTTCGCCAGATAGACGATCCCCATTGCTCCCTTGCCGAGCTCGCGAACGATCTCATACCGGCCGAGCTTCACCTGGTTCCGCTCTCCCCCCGCGTCAGCTCCCGATTCGATGGGAGATGCGTGAGCCGTCAATGATACCCCCCTACGTCAGCACGCTGACGCGCCTCTCCTGTTGGTTCGTGGGATTCCGTTGGGGCGCATCATTTTAAATTATGATGCACCTCCTTTTTGTGAAATCCCCATGCGAGGACAGCCAACATGAAGGTCTATTCGGGTTCTGAGATCCGGAATGTGGCCGTAGTGGGCCACAACGACACCGGAAAAACGTCGCTGGTAACGCAACTGCTGTTCAACGCCGGCGCCATCACGCGGCTCGGCAGGATCGACGACGGCACGACCGTCACCGACTTCGATCAGGACGAGATCGACCGCAAACACTCGATCTCCACGGCCGTGGCATTCGCCGAGTGGCAGAACACGAAAATCAATCTGATCGACACGCCCGGCTTCGGCATCTTCGTGATGGAGACGCGCACGGCCATGCGCGTCGTAGACGCGGCGGCCATCGTCGTCAGCGGCGTCACCGGCGTCGAAGTCTCGACCGAGCGCGTCTGGAAGTTCGCCGAGGAGTTCGAGCTTCCGAGCATCATCGTCATCAACAAGATGGACCGCGAGCGCGCCTCCTTCACCCGTACGCTCGAGGTACTCCAGAAGAAGTTCGGCAAGAACGTCGTCCCCATCCAGCTTCCGATCGGCGAGGAGAAAGACTTCACCGGCGTCATCGATCTCGTGTCGATGACGGCCTGGAAGTACGCCGCCGACGGTTCAGGCAAGTACGAGAAGACCGACATCCCGGCAAATCAGAAGAGCGAAGCCGATGACTGGCGGGCACAACTGATCGAGAAAGTGGCCGAAGGCGATGACACGCTGATGGAGCGCTTCTTCGATCAGGGCGGCCTCTCCCAGGAGGAGTTGCTGGACGGCCTGAAACGCGAGGTCGGGCATCACCAGATCTTCCCGGTCGTCCTCGATTCGGCCTCGCACAACATCGGCGGGCACGCCATCCTCGATGCCATCGTGGCGCTTCTGCCGCCGGCCGACGAGAGGAAAACGATCGACGGCAAAGACAGGAAAGGGGAGACGATCACGTTCGATCGCCGCGCCGAAGCCTTTCCCTCGGCGCTGGTATTCAAGACCTTCTCGGATCCCTTCTCCGGCCGCGTCTCGCTGTTCCGCGTCTACTCCGGCACGTTCCAGTCGGACCACACCTATTGGAACACCACCAAGGACCACGAAGAACGGGTCGGCAAACTGCAGCTCATCCAGGGCAAGCAGCAGGTTCCGGTTCCGGAGCTGAAGGCCGGCGACATCGGCGCGGTGGCGAAGCTGAAGGACGTCCATACCGGCGACACGCTGGCCACGAATCAGCACCCCATCGTGCTCGAGCACATCCACTATCCCGAGGCGGCAATCTCGTTCGCTGTCGAGGCCAAAGCCCGCGGCGATGAAGACAAGCTCGGCGTGGCCATCGGCCGCATCATCGAGGAAGACCCCTCGATCAAGTTCGGCCGCGACGAGCAGACCAAAGAGTTCCTCATCTCCGGCCAGGGACAGCTTCACGTCGAGATCGTCGTCTCCAAGCTGAAGAAGAAGTACGGCGTCGACGTGATTCTTCATCCGCCGAAAGTGCCGTACCGCGAGACGATCACCAAGCCGGCCGACGCCCATGGGCGCCACAAGAAGCAGTCCGGCGGTCACGGACAGTTTGCCGACTGCAAGATCACCGTCGAGCCCTTGCCGCGCGGCGCCGACTTCGAGTTCGTCGACGAGATCTTCGGCGGCTCGATCCCGCGCCAGTACATCCCGGCCGTGGAGAAGGGGATTCAGGACGCGCGGAAGAAGGGCTTTCTGGCCGGCTTCCCGATGGTCGACTTCCGCGTCCGTCTCAAGGATGGGCAATACCACGACGTCGACTCGTCGGAAATGGCGTTCAAGATCGCAGGATCTTTGGCCTATCAGCAGGCCATGGAACAGGCCCGCGCCACGATCCTCGAGCCGATCATGCACGTCGACATCACCGCCCCGGCCGAGTACATCGGCGACATCATGGGCGACCTGAACTCACGCCGCGGGCGCGTCGAGGGGGTCGATGCGGACGGCGATGCGCAGACCGTGAAAGCGCGCGTCCCGCTCGCGGAAATGCTCACCTACGGATCGACGCTCCGCTCGATCACCCAGGGCCGCGGAAGCTTCCACATGGAGTCTTCCCACTACGAGGAAGTGCCACGAAGCCTGCAGGAGAAGGTGATCAGCGAGGCCAAGAGGCTGCAGGCGGAGCATCAGGCGGCGCACTGAGCGCGCTTCGCGCGTTGTCTGCGGCTTCGCCGCGTTGTCGGTTGTCAGCGCGCTGTGGCGCGGGTGGACGTATCGTTGGGGGGCCGCGGTTGCCGGCGGTTGCGCCGCCGGGCACAGACAAGAGTGTCTGTGCCACATTGGATTCTTTTTTCTAGCCGGCTTCGTGCAAGAACGAGGGGCTTAATGTGGCATGGCACAGACAATCTTGTCTGTGCCTTGGCCGGCGGAGCCGGCTTAAGATCGTAGCCCCCGGTTTCAACCGGGGTTTCATGTCGCCCCAAGAATTGCGAGCCCGCTTTAGCGGGCGACAGAGCAGGCAGGTGCGGACGTCCCGGCGGAATGCACCTCGGATTCTGTCGCCCGCTAAAGCGGGCTTGCAATTTGGGGCAACCTCGAAACCCCCCGGTTGAAACCGGGGGCTACGATCTTAAGCCGGCTTCGCCGGCAAAAACGTCCAGACTCAAGCGGCGCAGCCGCGCGTTACGAAGCCGCGTCACCTGATACTCTCTGGACCACGCGCGCCGCAGCGCGCAGACAACCGACAACGCGGCGAAAGCCGCAGACAACGCGCGAAGGCGCCGCACTACCTCGTCCTCACGAGGATCCCCAGCTCGCGGATCTGATACGCAAGCGCCTGGCGGGACATGTTCAGCGAGGCCGCGGCACGGTTCTGGTTGCCGTTGGCCTGCACGAGCGATTTCTCGATCAGCTCGCGGCGGAAACGCGTCACGGCGTCCTGATACGAGCTGACGCCGCCGCCGGGGCGGACGACCGCGTTGCGCATCCGCTCGGGAAGGTGTTCGACGTCGATGGCCGCGGTTTCGCCGGCAAGTGCGTGCGCGGCGCGAATCGTGTTCTGCAGCTCGCGGACGTTGCCGGGCCAGCGATAGGAAAAGAACACCGACTCGGCATCAGCGGTCAGTCTCGAAGGTCCGCCGCGGCTCTTCTCCCGCTCCTTCGCCAGAAAGTGCGCGGCCAGCATGGGAACGTCGGTTGGGCGGTCGCGCAGCGGTGGAAGGGCGATCTCGATTCCTCCGATGCGGTAGTAGAGATCCTCGCGGAAGTGCCCGTCTTCGACCGCCGACTCCAGCTTGCGGTTCGTGGCACTGACGATGCGGACGTCCGCGGAGCGGTTGACCGTATCGCCGACGCGGCGGAACTCCCCTTCCTGCAGAAAGCGAAGGAGCTTGGCCTGTGCGGACAGCGGCATCTCCCCGATCTCATCGAGAAAGAGGGTTCCGCCGTCGCTGGTCTCGATCAGACCGGCGCGATCGCGATCGGCGCCGGTGAACGCGCCGCGCACGTGTCCGAACAGCTCGCTCTCGATCAGGTTTTCAGGAAGGGCGGCGCAGTTGACCGGGGTGAAGGTCTTGCCGCGCCGCGGCGAGTGCCGGTGCACGGCGCGGGCGACCAACTCCTTGCCGGTGCCGGACTCGCCGAGGATGCAGACCGGCACGTCGCGTCGTGCCACGCGCGTGATCAGGGTGAAGATTTCCCGCATCGTCGGCGAGTCGCCGATCATTCCGTCGATCGACTCGCTCTTCGCGGCGGTCACGCTCTCGTTCTGTTCGATGACGCGGCGCATGCGGTGGTGCTCGGCCCGCGTGCGGAAGAGCGCCGCCAGCGCATCGCGTGATTCCGGCGGCCAGGAGCTGATCCCTTCGACAAAAAGCAGCTCGCGATCGCTGCAGACGGTCCAGTCTGTCCCACCGCCGGCCGCGATGACGTCGAGCTCCGCGGCGGAGAGGAGAGGGAGCGACCCGATCTCATGCCATTGCCCGAGGCGATTGCGTGTAGCGAAGCGCCAGGAGGTGGGGATGAAATCGCGCGCGCTGAATGGGAACTCGCGGATCGCCGCATCGCGCAGGAATCGCAGTTCCGCCGCCGACACGCTCGTCTCGCGCCGCGGCAGATCGATCTTCATCTCCGCGGCGAGCGATCCGGCAACGTCGGTGAGACCGCGGCCGAGCGCGTCGCGAAAGCGCTTCAGTTTCTTCGAGCCGGTAGTTGCCTCGCCGAGGTCGGCATTACCGCCGTCGCGGCGGATGCGCATCGCGTCGTATCGTTTCCGCAGCTCGATATTGCCCGAATTGCCATTCGCTCGCGGCGGCGTCACGCGACCTTCGATCCAATCGATCTCATCGAGGATCAGTGCCGCCGCTTCGCGCATCTGCGGTGCGAGGTCCGCCTCCATGATCACCTGCGCCGCACGCACGGCCTCGGCGAATCGTCCACGCGAGAAGTCGAGATGCGCGGAGAGAAGGTCGAGCTCGCGCAGCCGTCTCTCATCGCCGGTCCCTCGGAAGAAATGCCGCAGGCGCTGAAGCTGCTGCGCCGCGTGCGCCCACTGTCCGTCGTCGGCGGCGAGATAGGTGAGGATAAAGAGGATGCCTCCGGCGGCGCGGTCGCCCTGCGTTTCCTCCACCAGCGCCAGCGTACGCAGAGCCTCATCGCGCGCTTCGGGCCAGACGCCGGCGGTGAAGAGGATGTAGATCCTGTCGAGCGCCGCATCGATCCGCTCGGCCACGCAACGGGCGCGATCGAGCGATTCGGCCGCGTGGCGCGCCGCGGCATCGAGGTCGCCGCGCGAAAGCGCGAGGTACGTGGCCAGCCGCGCCGCGAGGTAATGATCGGGAGGCAGGGCGTCGTCACCGTCGACACCCGACTCGTAGGCCAGCAGCGCCCGTTGATAGGCAAGCTGCGCATGATCCTCATCCGTTGAAGGCACGCAGGCGTCCAGTGCGGCCCGCATGTCGTCATACCTCGATTCGAGATAGAAGAGATCGGCACGCAGAAGCTCGGCTTCGAACGGACGGGCGGCCATTCGATCGAGCCGGGCCAGCGCCGGGCCGTAGTCGCCCATGCGCCGCTCGATACGGGCTTCGATCAACGCGCGCGCGTCGCCGGTCACGATGTGCGCGGCACCGCGCGCATCGCGGTAGCGCCCGCCGTCGATCAACGCGCGGGCGAGCACCTCGGCCAACGTTGGAGTCAAGGCGTGGCGTGGCAGCTCTCGCAATACCGGCAACGCCTCGGCCGGCGCAGTCCGCTCAAGCAGGTCTGCCGCGCCTCGCGGATCGCCGGCATCGATCAGCAGCGAAGCGGCCGCGGCGAGGCCTCCGGTCGTCTCCGTCAGCACTCCCGCGGCCACTCTGCAGAGCGTCGGCTGCGAGCTGGCTGGAATCAGCCGCCTGGCTGCATCGCGCATGGCTTCCGAGGAGAAGACGAAATGGTTGTCATCGATCGTCGTAATCCCCTCGACGACGAGATCCTGCACGCCTTCCCCGAACATGAGCTGCCGGAAAAACGCCGAGGCAACGTCTATGCGAACGCGCGTGCCGAGGAGTGCGATGGCGGCGATGTAGGAACGGAGCGGCTCGCGCAACGAGGCAAGCAGCGGGATTTGTTCACTTGCGGGAAGAGCTCCGGTATCGAGAAAGCGCGGAAAGGCATCGGACTCGATGAAGGACTCGAGCCAGGCCCGGTTCTCGATCCGCGCCTCCACCTCCCGCCGCGCGCTGAGGAAGGGAGCGACGACGAAGTAGCGCGACGGCGGCAGATCGACGTCACCGCGGTCGGCCGCGATCCAGACACCGGCGCCTGCCGCTTCGAGCATCTCGGTAACGCGTGCCGAGGCCGGGTCGAAGCGGTCGCGATTGACTACGGAGAAGATCAGCCGCTGCCGCGATGCGGCCTCGACGACGCGCTCCGCGATCTCGCTCTCGCCGCGTTTATCGAGCGCTCCGGCGATCGCGGCGAGCGCGCGGATCGCCGAATAGCGCTGCAGTGGTGAGGCGTCCGTCCCCACTTCCAGCACCTGCTCGCCACCGAGTGCGGCCGCGGATTGGATGACGCCGCTCGTGCTGCTTCCTCGGAAGCTCTGCGTTTTTCCGCGCAGGACTTCGTCGAGCGCCTCCGGACCGGGCGAGGCGATCTCGCCCCAGGCGGCGGCGCGCAGCCAGCGAAGGTCGGCCGCGGCGTCGCCGCGCAGCCGGGCCTCGATCTCCAGGTAGACCGATTCCGCCCGCCCCCACGACTGGCGCAGCGACTCGACCGCCGGCGCGCCGACCGACTCGGCGAACTGCTGGATGACGGTCAGCGTCGGCGGCGTCTCTTCCTCCGCCGCCCGTGCTCCGACGCGCACGAGCCGGCAGTCGTTTCCCCGCTTCCGGACCACGGCCCATTCGGCAGGATCGTGCCCGGCATCGGAAAAGCCGGCGAAGTGCAGCAGCGCCTGATGCGCCGCGAACTGCCCGACGAGCGAGAGTTGGTCCCTCGCCCCGAGCTCTCCCGCGTCGCCAAGCGGCATCGCCTCGAGAGAAAGCGATGGCGTACACCCATCGATCCACGGCAGCGTCGAATGACGCAGCGTGGAGATGATGGCGCGGTCCCACCCGAATGCACCGAGGTCGATCTCGATCGCAGGCCGCACACGACGACGGGCAGAGCCGCGCATGGACATGTAATGAGGTGAGGATTGAGGGAGGGATTTCCCTACCCTGGACATCAATATTGGGCCTTGGCAGCGTAGAATCTGACCTGCATGGAAACGGCAAAGGAACAGGTGCAGAAGATCCTGGAAGTTATCCCCGACAGCGCTTCGCTCGAGGACATTCAGTACCACATCTACGTCCGGCAGAACTTGAGCAGGGTTTCGCGGACGAAAGTGCCGGTCGCGTCATCACCCATGAAGAGGCGATGAGCAGGCTCTGTTAACTCGTTCCGGGAACGAGAAAGCTCGTTTCCCGAACGCAAGAACTCGGTCCGGAAACGAGAAACCTGGTTCCTCCGGACCAAAGAACTGGTTCCGGGAACGAGGTCGATGGGGGTCGATATCAGGATCGACCACCCCAGATCACAACCAGAGAGATGAGCGCAGACGTGTCGGGGATTCACTCCTCGCGTGACCGTTTGGTGGCAGCGAAGTTGGCTTAAGTATCAGAATCGATGGGGGTTGATATCAGGATCGACCCACCCCACGATCAAAACCTGAGGGATGAGCGCAGACATGTGGGGGGTCCATACCTCGCGTGATCGCTTGTTGGCAACGAAGTTGGTTTTAAGGTCTGTTCCATCACGTATCCGACCGGGTTCGCTGTGGCCTTGATGTGGGTCGATCGTGATCTTGAACCCCGTCGGTCGTGACTTGACGCGGTCGATTCTGATCTGAACTCGATCGGTTCTGATCTTGAACCTATCGATGCTGATCTCAACCTTATCGGTTCTGATCAAGGAGGCCCGGTTCTGATCTCGAGATCGTGCGCGTCTGATATTGACTTCCTCGGTTATGGACTCGTGGTCTCCGCGTTTGCTCTTGACGTGAAGAGCGGCCGGCACGTGCCTGGCACAGAGCGACGCACTGGAAGACGCGCAGGGCGATCACCGCAAGCTCACCACAGCCGAAAGGTCGCGCCTCCAGGACCTTTACGCAAAGCAGCAGGAGCTCAGCCGCCGCGAGCGCGCGCTCGATGAGAGGGAAGAGGAGTTGGACCGCATCGCGGAAAAGAAGCTGTGGCAGTTCGTCGATCGGGCGATTCGCGAGGGTACCGCGCGCGCGATGCGCTAGTTTGAAACCGACGGCATGTGGTCAGCATCCGTATCTATCGCATGCCTCTGTTGGTAGCGCTCTCTCTCCTTTTCGCCGGCCGCGCCCGCGCCGTACTCCCCCCGAGCAACATCCCCACGCCTCCCTCGGTCATGTGGATCGCTGCCCATCCCGATGATGAATCGATCGCGGCGCCGCTGCTGGGAAAATGGTGCCGTCAGGAGCACGTCCGGTGCGCGTTCCTCATCCTTACGAGAGGCGAGGGTGGAACCTGCCTGCGCTCGGACGGATGTCAGCCCGATATCGCATCCGTTCGGAGCGCGGAGGCCGGCTCGGCCTCGCAATACTTCGGCGCGACATCCATTCTTCTCACCTACCCGAATACCGCCGGAGTGGACAAGCCCGACTGGCGATCGGCATCGGGCGACCGCCCTGACGTCGTGACGTCGGTGGCGCACTACATAGAAGCGTTCCACCCCAGTCTGGTGCTGACCTTCGACCCGCGCCACGGCACGACCTGCCATCCCGACCACAGGGAGACAGGCGCCATCGTTCTTGATGCGGTGAAGCTGCTGTCGTACGAACCGGATCTCTACCTTCTCGAGACCCGCGTCACCTTCGCCTTCGATCCGCTGGTGATCCACTTCGCGCCGGTCGTCGGGGGCCTCCAGCGGTTCGACGCCAATGAGAACCTGAGCTCAACACAAACCTCGGCATGGTCGGAAATCACGCAAGACATGACGCGCCATCCAAGCCAGTTCGATGGATCGTGGCTGGCGGCAATCCAGAATGTGCCTACGTCCGACCGCGCGGTCTATATCGCGCCGGCGAAGGCGATACTGGAGGTGCAGGTTCCGGGCTGTCAGTAATTGCAGCCGGCCATGGTGGCAGCCCCACTTTCCGGATCAAGGCGATGAAACGTGAATCGTTGCGCAGAGACCCGAGCGATGGATCGACCTTCAACCAGACCGCGGATTCGGAGCGGTCGTTGTAGACCTTCTCGAGATTCTTCATGGCCTCGTCGTTATTTCCGAAGGCCGCGTAAATGCGGGCCAGGAAGAGGGGGAGGGTGTACGTGTCGGTCGCGCGGGCGCGCAACTCGTCCATGGCGCGCAACGCCTCGTCACGGTTGCCGGAGCGCGCGTTGATCATTCCCCAGTACGTGATGAGCAGTTGCTTATGGCCGCCGAGCTGCATGGCGTGTTGCATCAACTCAAGGGCCCGCGGCATGTTGTTCTTGCGGAATTCGATCTGTGCCTCGAGGTAATAGACGTACGGAAAGCTCGGATCGAGGTCGAGCGTATGTTTGGCCTGCTCGATGGCATCCTCGTAGCGGCCCGCGTAATAGAGGGTTCTGCCGACGTCCCAACTGGCGGTGACGGACAGCGGATCGAGCTGTTCGGCACGGCGCTTTTCCACCAGGGCCTCGTCGAAGCGGCCCATGGCCGCCAGGAAGTCGCCGTACGCCTGATGCGCATCGGCATCGCTTGGATTGAGGGCAATGGCGCGGCGGAACTCCTTCTCACCTTTCGCGAAATCCCAGTCATACCAGACCAGCGCCAGGGCCATGCTCGTGTGGGCCTGGGCCAGCGAGTCGTCGAGAGCCAGTGCGCGCTCTGCGGCCTCGCGTACGCGCGGCATCGCCTCGCGCGGCGGCATGAAGAGATTCGAGAGAAAGAAATAGGCTGACGCCAGACCGGCGTAGGCCAGCGCATAGGTGGGATCGCGCTCGATCGACTGATTGAAATAGCCGATTCCTTTGCGGATCGCTTCCTCGTCGTTGAATCTCGTCGAGAAATAGCGGCCTTTGAGATAGAGCTGGAACGCTTCGTTGCTCTCCGGGCGCCGCCTGGCCAGCAGCTTGCGCTCCTCGCCCGTCAGATGCGGCTGCAGTTGTGACGAGATCTCCTCTGAGAGATCCTTCTGCAGCTCCACGACGTCGGAAAGATTGCGGTCGTACTGCTGTCCCCACACCTGCGTACCACGCTTCACGTCAGTCAGCGTGGCGCGGACGACGATGGTATTGCCGCGCTGGACCAGCCGCCCGGTCACGACGCCGCGGACGTGCAGTTCCTGACCGACGACGAGCGGATCGATGTTCTTCCCTTTGTATCGGAACACCGTGCTGTGCGCGACGACCTGCAGCTCCGGCAATTGCGACAGCGAGTCGGTGATGCTGTCGGTCAATCCATCGCTGAGGTACTCGCTGTTCGGATTCCCCGAGGCGTTGACGAATGGCAGCACGGCCACGCTGTCGATCCGGTCGGCGAAAATGCTGCCTTTGATGATCGTGTACGCCGCCGCAGCCAGCAACGCCACCACCACGACGGAGATCAGCGCCACGATGCGCGTATTACGGAACGCACGGCGCATTGCATGACCGCGCCCGGAGATCGGAAACGTCATCTGCACGGTCGGCTGCTGTTCGAACCCCGGCGCGGAGAAGTGGCGGTGCATCTCCGGAGAGGTGAGCTTGCTCTCGTACTCCAGCTCCCGGCGCAGCGTGTTCAGATCGCCGAGGAGTTGCCGCGCCGAGGGGTAGCGGTTGCTCCGATCCTTCTCCAGCAGTTTCAGAATGATCTGATCGAGCTCCGGCGGAACGCCGGTGACGTAGTGCGACGGCGGCTTCGGCACCTCGTTGACGATGGCGAAGGCGATATCGATGAAGTTGTCGCCTCGCACCGGCGGCTGGCCGGTGACCATCTCGTACATCACGGCGCCCAGCGCGTAGAGGTCGGAGCGCGCGTCAGGCTGCTGCGCGCGGGCCTGCTCGGGGGAGATGTAGAGCAACGTCCCCATGACCGAGCCGGTGGAGCTGTCTTTGAGCGCTGACTCCGGCTCGGCGAGCTTGGCCAGGCCGAAGTCGAGCACTTTCACCAGGCCGTCGGGGCGGAGCATGATGTTCTCAGGTTTGATATCGCGGTGGACGATGCCTGCGTCGTGTGCCGCGGCCAGCGCGCTGGCTACGCCGATGGCGACGTCGAGCACCTCCCCGATGTTGAGCCGCCGCGTGGCCATCCGCTCGCGAAGCGTTTCGCCCTCGATGTACTCGGTAGCGATGTAGTGGACCGCCTCGTCCTCGCCGATCTCATAGATGGTGAGGATGTTGGGGTGATTGAGCGCCGAGGCCGCGCGCGCTTCACGTTGAAACCGCCGTACGCGTTCTTCGTCCCTCGTGAAGCGCACCGGCAGGAGTTTGAGCGCTACCTTGCGGTTGAGGGTCGTGTCCTCGGCGAGGTAAACCTCACCCATTCCGCCGGCGCCGATGAGCCGCCCTACGCGATAACGCGAAATGGTCTGCGGGGTCATGGGCTTGCTCGGAGGATAGCATTCGAGGGTGTCGGGAGTCGGGGGTCGGGGGGGCGGTTGTCGGTTGTCGGTTGTCGATGTCAGTTGTCGGGGGTTGCGGGGTCTCGCGGTTGCGCGGTCTCGGGGTGTTTGGGCTCGAGGGGAGCGCCGAATCGCCGAACAGCCGCGAGACCGCGCAACCTCGAGACCCCGCAACCCCGATAACCGACAACCGATAACCACCCCCGGATAGAATCCGTCTCAATGACCGACATCGACCTCGCAACACAAGCTGCCCGTCTCGGCGCGGTAATCCTGCTGCAACACTGGGAACGGCTGGGAAAAGACGATGCGGATCTGAAGTCGCGCAATGACTGGGTTTCGCGCGCGGACCGCGAGAGCGAGGCCGCCATCGTCACGTTCATCCATGACCACTGTCCCGAAGACGCCATCCTCGGCGAAGAAGGCGGCATCAGTGCCGAGGGGACCAGCGGGCGGACGTGGATCATCGATCCGCTCGACGGCACATCGAACTATCTGCAGCACTTTCCGATGTGGTCGATATCGATCGCCGTGAAGACCGGCAAAGAGATCACCACCGGCGTCGTTCACGAACCGCTGCGCGATCTCTTCTTTACGGCCGAGCGTGGCGCCGGCGCGTTTCGCAACGGCCAGCGGATGCACGTCTCGAATCAGGAGACGCTGGATAGCTCGTTTCTCGCCACCGGCTTCCCCTTTCGCGCGCAGCAATTCGTGGCCGTCTATTGCGCGATCTTTCAGGAAGTCATCAGTGTCGCCAAGGGCGTTCGCCGGGCCGGCTCGGCGGCGCTCGATCTCGCCTACACCGCCGCCGGCATCTTCGACGGCTTCTTCGAGCTGCACTTGTCACCATGGGACATCGCCGCGGGATCACTCCTCGTCACCGAGGCCGGCGGCGTTTTCAGCGACTTCTCCGGCGGCGATCGCTGGCTGGAGCGCGGCAATGTCGTCGGCGCGCCGGCGGGCGTTCACCGCGACCTTCTGAACGTGCTCGCACGCCACGTCTCCGAGGACCAGCTCGACCGCCGCGCGGCGAACCGCGCTCTTCCCTCGCAATGAAGCTTCCCCGTTCCTTCTATCGGCAAGACACGGTCACCGTGGCGCGTTCCCTTCTCGGCTGCGTGCTCTGGCGCCGCCTCGGCCGCGAGCTGCTGGCCGCGCGCCTGGTGGAGGTCGAGGCATACCTCGGCGCGAACGATTCCGCGAGTCACGCCCGTCGCGGCCTGCGCAGCGCGCGCAATGAGTCGATGTACCTCGAAGGGGGACACGCCTACGTCTACTTCACCTACGGCATGCACTGGTGCGTGAACGTCGTCACGCAGGAAGCCGACATCGCCGAGGCCGTGCTGCTGCGGGCCGCGGAACCGCTGCGCGGCATCGAGACGATGCGCGAACGCCGGCCGAAAGCAAAACGGGATCGTGACCTGATGAACGGCCCTGGCAAACTCTGCTCCGCGATGGCCATCGACAAGTCGCTCGACGGCGAGCCGTTCGATGGAAAGACGCTCTGGCTCGCACCGCGCGACATCGAGGTCGGCGACGACGACATCGCCGTCAGTCATCGCATCGGCGTCGAAAACTCCGGCGAAGCGGCGGGATGGCCGCTTCGGTTTTACCTTCGCGGGAATCTCTATGTCAGCCGCTGAACGAATGCCATTGCACTTTGAACGCTGACGGAATTATTCTGTTCTCCTCAAGCTCACCTCTGCCGCGCGAACAAAAAGGAGACCTGTATGCGTCGTCTGTCCTTCGTGCTCCTGGCCCTCGTCGTCATCCTTGTTTCACTTTCTCTTTTCGCCCAATCCCAGGCGACGACCGGCGTCATCGAGGGGACCGTCGTCGATGCCAGCGGTGCTGCCATTCCTGGCGTCACCGTGACGATCAGGAACACGGCCACCGGCTACGAGGTCGTGGTGGTCACCGATGCGGCCGGGCATTTCCGGGCGGTGCTTCTGCCGGTCGGCCCCTATCAGGTCACGGCCGTGCTGCAGGGCTTTGCCACGGTGGTACAGAAAGGGCTCGACCTCGGCGTCGGTCAGACGTTGTCGGCCTCGATCGCCTTGAAACAGGCGACCACCGCCGAGGAGATCGTCGTCACCGCGGCGGCGCCGCTGATCGAGACGACGCGCACCGAGGGCTCCACCCGCATCGACGAAAAAGCCGTTGAAGGGCTGCCGAACAACGGCCGCAACTTCCTGGAGTTCACCAAGATGACCCCCGGCGTCACGGTCGTGCAGGGTCCCGACGGCGACGAGCTGTCGATCAACGGACAGAAAGGCATTTCGAACAACATCACGGTCGATGGCGCCGACTTCAACAATCCGTTCTTCGGCGAGCAGCGCGGCGGACAAAGGCCGCCGTTTACGTTCAACCTCGACGCCGTGAAGGAGATGGTCGTCATCGCCGATGGGGCTCCTGCCGAGTTCGGGCGCTCCATGTCCGGCTTCGTCATCGTCATCACGAAATCGGGGACGAACGATCTGGACGGCACCGCGCATTTCACCTTCAAGAACGACTCGTTGAGCAGCCAGCCGAAGAATCCTGACGGCACGACCTCGCCGAAGTTTCCTTCAACGCAGTCGCAGGCAGGTTTCACGTTCGGAGGTCCGCTGCAGCGCGACCGGTTGTTCTATTTCGGCGCGTTCGACTATCAAAAAGCCAAGACCACGAAACAGACCGATCCGAATCGGATCGAGCAGCGCGTCGTCGATGCGCTGGCCGCGTTGGGCAGCCCGAACGAGAACGGCCCCATCGAGCATACGAATGACGCCCGCGTCCTCCTGCTCAAGCTCGATTACAACGTCTCGGCAAAAAACCTGGCCAACCTTCGCTACAACTACACGTGGTCGCAACAGGTCAACGGCACGTTCGACGTCGACTCGTGGGGGCGAAGCGCGAACGCGATCGAGAAGGATTCATCGAACGCTATCGTCGGCGGCCTGACCTCCACGCTGCAGTCGTCGCTGCTCAACGAGTTTCGCTTCCAGTTCGCCAAGGAGAAGCGGCCGCGTCCCTACAACGGGCCGAACATCACCGGACAGAGCCGCCCTCTGCCCGACACGGCATTCGACTTCGTGAAAAGCTATCGGTTCGGCGAGCCATTCTTCATCCCGGTCACTTACTACGACACGCGCGTGGAGTTCAATGACAACGTCAGCATCCTTCGCGGTGCCCACGCCATCAAGGCGGGCATGGAGTTCAATCGCGTGAACTCGGTCCAGACGTTCCTAGGCTTTGCCAATGGCCGATACATCTTCGACTCGACGGACGGATTTCTCGAAGATCTGAAGAATCACACATCGAACCATGTCCTGCTCTACCTCCAGCAGGCAGGCGTCGGCAACATCAGCGTGGAGCAGGCTGGCACGCAGAGCATTCCGCAGACTGAGCCTGCGATATTCGTGCAGGACTCGTGGCAGGCCACGCCCCACCTCCACGTGCAGTACGGACTGCGTTGGGATGCGGAGATCGAGCCCGATCCCATCACGCCACCCGATCAGGTCTTCTATGCGGGCTTCATCGGCAAGACGTCGAAAGGGCAGGAGTTCCCTTCCAACGGCAAGATCCCCAGCGACAGGAAGATGTTGGCGCCGCGCCTCGGAATGTCATGGGATCCTCACGGGGATGGTAAGCAGGTGTTGCGGGCGAACGCCGGCATCTATTACGGGCGCGTGCCGGGGCTCGACCTTGCCTCGTCACGCTCAACCAACGGCTCGCGCGGGCAGACGATCTTCCGCAGCAGTTCCTTCAATCCCGATAACTGCCTGCCCGTGTATCCGAAACTGCTCTCGGCATCGTGTGTCGCCGCGCCTTTCGATCCCGACGTCTTTGTTTTTGACAAGCACTTCCAGAACCCGCGGTCGAAATCCGCTGCCTTGTCGTGGGAGCAGGAAATCATCAAGGACTACGGCTTCCTGGTGAAGTACAACTACTCGAAGTCAGACCACATCACCCGTTTCATAAACCGCAACGACCCACTCCTCGGCTCGCCGTGGGCGACCGGCCTCGGTACCGGCGGAGCGAACGGGATCGGTACTCTAACGACGATCGAGTCGACCGCCAAGAGCCTCTACCAAGGGGTCACGCTCGGCATCAACAAGCGGCCGTCAAACAACCTGGCGTTCGAGGTGAACTACACCTATTCGAAGGACAAGTCGGACGACGACAACGAGCGCGATCCCTTCTCCTTCCGCTACGCCAAGATCACCGACCTGGCCGCCGAGTACGGCTACTCCGACCGCGATCAACGCCACCGGCTGAACAGTTGGTTCCTCTGGAACGCGCCGATGGGCATCGACCTGAATGTGCGCTACTCGTATCGCTCCGCGCAACCGCAGTCGCTGTCATGTGTCGTGAGCGCCGCGTTCTGCGGCAAGGATGCGTTCGGCAATTCGCGATTCCTGGCAGTGGCGCAGACGCCGCAGGACCGCATCAATCCCGACGGTTCGGTGACGCAACGCAACCTCGGGCGCAAGGACAATCAGTTCTCCTCGCTCGATTTCCGCCTCACCAGGGCCTTCCCCTACGGCAAGTACAGACTGGAACCGGCCATTGACGTCTTCAATCTGCTCAACAGCAACAACTTTCACCGCCCCGAGGTGACAAACCTCATCTTCAACTTCGACGGCACCGTGCAGAGCGGCGTGGGTGAGCCGCGGCAGATGCAGTTGGGGGTGCGGGTGATCTGGTAGGGCGTGATCGGTTGTCGGTTTCGGTTGTCGGCTGTCGGTTGTCAGTTGTCGGTGATCGGTTGTCGGTTCGAATGTGGCACAGACAGGCACAGACACTCTTGTCTGTGCCCAGCGGCGTAGCCGCGCGACAACTGACAACCGACAACCACGTAATCAACCTCCGAGCGTGAGCGCCGGCCTCGAGGATCTGTTTACAATCCCCCATGCCCCGCCCACCCCTCCTCGCCCGCGCGGGCTCGCGCATCGCCGACGTCTGCGAGCGCTGGTTTCCTGACGCCTTCGTGTTCGCACTTGCGGCGATCGTGCTCGTCTTCGCCGGCGGGGTGGCTACTGGCGTGAAGCCGGTGACGCTGGCGACCGAGTTTGGCAACGGTTTCTGGTCGCTGGTCAACTTCACGATGCAGATGGCGCTGGTGATCGTCGGCGGATTCGTCGTCGCTTCGTCGCCGCCGGTGGCGCGGCTGACACGATGGCTGGCGTCGATTCCGAAGACTGCGCGCGGCGCGGTGGCGTTCGTGGCGGCGTTTGCAATGCTGTCGTCACTGCTCTCGTGGGGGCTGTCGCTCATCTTCACCGGACTTCTCGTGCGCGAGATCGTCAAGCGCATCGACGTCGATTACCGCGCCATCGGTGCAGCGGCGTATCTCGGTCTCGGCAGCGTATGGGCGCTCGGCCTATCGTCGTTGGCCGCGCTGCTGCAGGCGACGAAGTCGTCGATTCCGCCGTCGTTGTTGCCGATCACCGGCGTCATTCCGCTGACCCAGACCATCTTCCTCTGGCAGAGCATGGCCATGGCGGGAGTGCTGGTGACCGTATCGGTCATCGTTGCGTACGTCTCCGCTCCGCGGGAGGGTGAGGCGCGGACGGCGAAGATGATGGGGATCGAGTTTCGCGACGAGGAGGCTCCGATCAAGCCGGCCGTCACGCCTGCCGAACGGCTCGAGCAGAGCCCGATTCTCAACGTCGTCATCGCCATGCTGATGTTCTGGTTCCTGGCGACGCAGTTCCGCGACAAAGGCGGGTTGGCGGCGCTCGATCTCAACAACTTCAACTTCGCCTTTCTGGCGATGGGCCTTCTGCTGCACTGGCGGCCCCGCTCATTCCTCCGCGCGGTGACGAAGTCCGTGCCCGCGACGGCCGGTGTTTTGATCCAGTTCCCGTTCTACGGCGGGATCTTCGGGATGATCGCGAAGACGCCGATCGCTGCCCATCTCGCGCATGTATTCGTCAGCATCACCACGAAGTCGACATTCCCGGTCGTCGTCGCCATCTACTCCGCAATCCTCGGCATGTTCGTTCCGTCCGGCGGCGGCAAGTGGGTGGTCGAAGCGCCGTACGTGATGGCTGCTGCGACCTCCTGGGGCGCGCACCTCGGCTGGACGGTGCAGATCTATAACGCCGCCGAGGCCTTACCGAACCTGATCAACCCCTTCTGGATGCTGCCGCTGATGGGAATCCTCGGTGTCCGCGCGAAGGACCTGGCGGGGTATTCGATCCTGCAATTGCTGTTTCACGCGCCGATCGTGCTGCTGCTGTGTTGGCTGTTTGCGTTGTCACTTTAAAAACTCCATCAGATAGTCCGTCGCTTCCTTTGACCCCATCACAGAGAGCTTCTCGATGATGCGGCGCTTGGTCTGGGGATCTTTCTCGGCGCGGGCGAGGCTGACCAGAGTCCGGGCGTTGCCTTGAATGAAGAGCGCTTCGATGACGCCTTTGCGGACCTCGGGGCGAGGGTCATCGTGGTAGAGCGAGAGGAGCAGTTCGCCGGAGCGGCCGCCGCCGAGGAGGCCGAGGTTGCGGATGGCGGTCACCTTGAGATCGAGGACCTTCTCGTTGCGCGCGATCTCGGCAAGTTTCTCGGAATTGCCGCCGATGAACATCGCCTGAAGGATCTTCTTGCGGATCTCGACCGAGGGCTCCGTGTTGTAAAGCTCGGTCAGTTCATTGCGGGCGCCGACCACCCCCAGTTGCATCACAGCATCCGCGCGCAGCTCCTGATTCGATTCACCCCTGGCGAGCGCCAGAAGGCGGCCGCGGTCGCCGGCGACCATGTACGACTTCAGGATCGACTTCTTCACGGAGACGTCGTTCGTCGAGTTGTAGATGTCCGTCAGCACCCCGCGGCTGCGCTCGCCGCCGAGGATACCGAGGGTGCGAACGGCCCGCTCGCGAAGATCGGGAGGACCGTTCTTCGCGGTATGTACGACGATGTCGAACGCTTTTGGCGAGCCGGATTGGCTGAGAACGAACAGCGCGCGCTCCTTCAGCTTCACAGGCTGGTTGCCGTTCAGGATTCCTTCGAGGATGGGGATGGCGCGATCGGGGTCGCTCATCATCAGGCCATTGATGGCCATCAGCTTCACGTCCTCGTCCTCGACATGTTCCGGCAGGATCACCTGGCCGACCGACTGGCGGATCTCGACTTCGAGCGTTTTGCCGTCAGCGACCCACTTCGATTTCGGATACGCCTTCTGGAGCTGGAGCAGCGTGGAAAGAGCCTCCGACCGTGCGCCCATCTTCCCCTGCGCATACGCCAGCCAGTAGAGCGCCGCGTCGGCGTGGGACATCTGCATTTCCGTGACTTTCCTGAAGAGCGATGCGGCCCGCCGCCAGTCGTGATCGTCAAGCGATTCGGTGGCGCTGTCGTAGATCTCTTCCTCTTTATCCGCCTTCTGCGTGGCGCGCTCACGATCGCGTTCGGTGCGGTCGTCATCATCCGTCTGCACGACGATCGTTGCCTTCGCATCGGGCTTCCAGTTGGCGCGCACGGCCGGCGCAAGCGCGAGCAGCGCGGCGGCGAGCGTGAATATCCATTTCGATTTCATAGTGAGTCCATTCCTTTCCGTGGGGGTGTGGCGGGGGCTTCGTGGCCGCCCACCTGTGCGCTGACCACGCGCACCTTGAACAGGAGTCCCTTCGAGTCGATCCGCTTCTGCAGAGCGGCCACTTCGTCGGGCGAGAGAGTCGAGCCGGCATGCGACAGCTCGACGAGGACCGGCTCGAGGTCCGAGAGAAGAGAAGCGATACGCGTCTCGCCCCTTCGCACGGCCGTCTGCCGGTAAATACGATTCGAGGCCACGAGCTCCCCGGCGCGTTTGCTCTCCGAGGAGACATCGAGAGGTTGCTTGGCATCGGCGTTGGAGAGCTCGAGCAGCATCCGCTCGGAGCTGTCGAGGTGATCGCTGACGACGACGAGAAGCAGCCGGTCTTTGGATGCCGATTCGATGGCCGCCTGCTGAACAGGAGTTGGTTGCGCGGCATGGGCAACGGTGGATTGCTGCGCCGGTACGCTCTGCTGTGTCCGGGCGTGCCAGAGGATGCCGCCGATGAACGCCAGTGCCAGAGCCGCCGCAATCGCGGCGATCGTTCCCCACACGCGTGAGCGTCTGCGTTCGCTGCCGAGCTTCCAACGCAACCGCGTCCACATCTCCTCGCCATACGCGTCGCTCCGCTCCGGAATGGGGAGCTGATCGACGAGCGCGAGCACGTCGCGAAGCGTCTCGAACCGCGCACGGCATTCGCCGCACGACGCCAGGTGCTCCTCGGCGGATGCGCCGTCGGCGTCGTGGTAGTAGTGAGCGATCAGTTGTTCTTCTGTCAGGTGTTGTTGCATGGTGTCGACCTCACGAACGGCTCCAGCGATTCGCGCAGCTTGCGCACGGCGCGGAAGATCGTGTGTTTTGCGGCATTGACTTGAATCCCCAGTGTCTTGCCGATCTCCTCGACCGGCATTCCTTCGAAGTGGCGGAGCACGAACGCGGTCCGCTCGTTGCTGCTGAGCCGCTCCATGGCCGCGGCGACGTGTTTCTGCAGATCGGCAGACATCAGCAGGCGGTCCTGCTGCGGCTCCGTTCGTCCCGCGCCGGCCAGCTCGGCCGATTCGGGATCGCCGCCGTAGTGCCGGTCGGCACGCCCGCGGGCGCGGAGCAGGTCGAGCGAACAGTTGACGGTGATCCGGTGCAGCCACGTGCTGAAGTTCGCCCGCTCTTCGAAATGCCGCAGTTGGCGGTAGGCGCGAAGGAACGTCTCCTGCACCACGTCGTCGGCATCATGTTCATTTCCGGTCATGCGATAGGCCACGCGAAACGTCGTTCGGGAGTGCCGCTCGACCAGTTGCCGGAAGGCATCGGCATCACCGGATCGGGCCCGGCTTACCACGGCAAGGTCGGTCGTTATCTCCATCCCGGAAGGCTTAGACTCGATGCGGGTCATTTGGTTAGGTCTGCGGCTCGCCGCGTTGTCGGTTCTCGGTTGTCGGTTGTCAAGGTCGAGATTGGCCCGTGTTCGCCGACAACTGATAACCGACAACCGACAACGCGGCGAAGCCGCTACCATGATGGGCTCCAATGACCTCGCTCGTTCACTACGTCCTGCACTACGGCATCCCGCTGATTTTCATCAACGTGCTGCTCGAGCAGCTCGGCGCGCCGGTGCCGGCCGTGCCGGCGCTGATCGTGGCCGGCGCGTTGTCGCGCGATGGCAAGATGTCGTCGACCCACGTGCTGCTGGCGTCGCTCATGGCGTCGCTCATCGCCGACTACCTCTGGTTCCTCCTCGGGAGACGCTACGGCTACCGCATTCTGCGGACGCTTTGCCGCATCTCGCTCTCGCCGGACTCCTGCGTGCGCGATACCGAGGCCCGGTTCGAGAGATGGGGAGTCAAGTCGCTCCTCATCGCGAAATTCATCCCCGGATTCTCGACGGTGGCGCCGCCGCTGGCCGGCGCTTCCGGGCGCAGTTCGCTGGCGTTCCTCGTCTACGATGGTGTCGGCGCGCTGCTCTGGGCCGGAAGCGCGGTCGCGGCCGGCCGCGCGTTTCATCGCGCCATCGATCGCGTGCTGGCCGCGCTGGAGAACCTCGGCGGGTGGGCGCTGGTGGTCGTGGTGTGCCTGCTGGCGCTCGTCATCGCCGTCAAGTGGGCCCAGCGGATTCACTTTCTCAAGCAACTGCGCCTGGCTCGAATCCAGCCGCACGATCTGAAAGAGATGCTCGACCGCGGCGAGCTTCCGGTCGTGCTCGACGTCCGCTCCCCCGGCGCGCGCAAGCACAACCCGCGTGCCATCCCCACGGCCATCCTGGCGCAGATGGACGACATCGACTCACGGCTCGGCGATCTGGCACCCCATCAGGAGGTGGTGCTGTACTGCACGTGACCCAACGAAGCCTCAGCCGCCCGTGTGGCGCGCATGCTCATCGACAAGGGATACACGAAGGTTCGTCCGCTCGCCGGCGGACTCGACGGCTGGATCGATGCCGGATATCCGGTGGAGGATGTCGCGTAAATCGTCTCAACCGCCCGCGACGGGTGGGATGAAGGCCAGCTCGTCGCCGTCGTGCAGCGGCTCATCCGGACGGACGTAGCTCTCGTTGACGGCGATCATCGGCGGCTGGGTATAGTCGCGCAGCGCGGCGTGCTCATCGCGCAGCCGTTGCCAGACGTCGCCCGCGCGCGTTCCGTCCGGAAGATCGAGGACTTCCTCGCCGCGGCCGGTGATGTCGCGCAAGACGGCGAAGAAGAGCATCCGGATTTTCATCACCTGCCATTCTATCTGCGTAGAATTGCGCGCTTGGACTCGCAATTCACAGCGGCGATGACCGTCGATTCCGCGCTGGCGCTGCATCCGTCCGCGCGCTGGGTCTTCGCCGCGTATCACATCGGCGGCTGCGACGGATGCTCGGCGGCGACGGATGAGACGCTGGCTGAGGTTGCTGCAGGTTACCGGCTCGACCTGGAGCGGCTCCTATCGGATCTGAACGCTCTGCTGAAGCCGGTTTCGGAGCGATGAGTCCGGCCCTGACTTGGACAAAATTGCACCTGGGTTCGCCCGAGAAGCAAAATTTACCTTGTGCGTGAATGACGTAACCTCGCTTTCATCCAGGGCCGGTTTTCCAGTTTTACGAGAGCGGGAGGCGGCCGGAACGAGAAAGGTACCGCTGCGCTCGACGAGAAACCGTTAGTTATTTCGCTTGGCAGGAGCCATGCAACTAACGGCGGCACGATGAAACAGGTTTCGACAGACTCGAGACCGCCACGCGGGTCCAACCTCACTTGCCCGCGTCTAGTGGCCGCTGCGGACCCCCTCCTAAACTATTGGACCGATTTTGGACGATTAATCACCTAGCTTCCTTGAACCCCACCAACTGGTCGCAGCGGTCCAGCCCCAAGCGATGTACCACAACGGAGCCGAAAGGCTCCGTTAGTGCTTTTGGGCGATACCATTCGCCCGTGAAACGGAAGATCAAGTCGTATCCGCCGCTCTCTTCCTTCGCCACCACCGGCGGTTGAGCGTGCAAGCTGGGTCAGGATGACCTGCACTCGGTCCTGGCAAAACTCCCTTCTCAGGAAGGGCTGGGGGATCTTGTCGTCGGTTACGGCACCAACGACGACGCGGCGGTGGTGAGGATCTCCGGCGATCTGGCCATCGCCCAGACCGTCGACTTCTTCACGCCGATCGTCGACGATCCCTATCTCTTCGGCGCGATCGCGGCCGCCAACTCCGTCTCCGACATCTACGCGATGGGTGCCAGGCCGATCGTCGGTCTGGCCATCGCCGCCTTTCCGACGGACATTCTGCCGCTGGAGGTGCTCCAGGAGATCCTGCGCGGCGGTTCGGAGAAAGCGGCGGAGGCGGGGTTCCCGATCGCCGGAGGCCATACCATCATCGATGACGTCCCGAAGTACGGTCTGGCGGTCACCGGCGTGGTGAGCGTGGCGAAACTCGTTCGCAACTCGACCGCGAAGGCGGGCGACGCGCTCGTTCTGACCAAGCCGGTCGGCAATGGAATCCTCATCAGCGCCTATCGCGGACTGACGCGCAAGCGTTTCGGACGGCGCACGCCTCCCTCCGTCGACGAGGCCGTGCACTGGATGACGATGCTCAATCGCGATGCCGCGGCCGCGATGATCGAGGCCGGCGTCAGCGCGGCCACGGACATTACCGGCTACGGCCTGGTCGGACATCTCCTGGAAATGTGCGCCGGCTCCGGCACCGGCGCGGAGATCCGCGCCAGCGCGGTTCCGGTGCTTGCGAACGCCCGCGAGTACCTGGCGCGAGGCTTCCGGCCGGCCGGCACGCTGCGCAACGTCGAGACATTCCGCCGGCGCGTCGATATTCGCGTGCCGGAGTCCGAATTCACGCTGATGTGTGACGCACAGACCAGCGGCGGATTGCTGATTGCGGTATCACCGGAGAGGCTCAGCATGCTCGAAACGCGCCTGCGGCAGAGCGGCCTGTTCTATGCAACCATCGGAACGATGACGGACCAGAGCGGTAAGCTAACGCTCATTCCCTGAAAGACGAGGAGAAAAAACGATGCCCTATTGTCCAACCTGCAAGCAGGCCTATCCGAGCGGCCAGACCGAATGCCCTACCGACCATGCGGCGCTCGTCGATGAGCTCCCGTTTCAGTCGAGGCAGGGCGAGGGGACGACGTGGGTCGAGATCGCAAGCACCGGCACGGACGACGAGGCGCGCATCATCCAAGGCTTTCTTGACGCCGAAGGCATCCCCGCGCAGATCGAAAACGTGAAGTTCAGCATGGAGCCGATCAACTTCGGAACGATGGGCGACATCCGCGTCTATGTCGGCGCGGAGGACGAGGCCCGGGCGCAGCAGTTGATGCGGCAGCGGAACGCCGACTTCGACCGGCTGGAAGACGATGCCGACACCGTCGTCACGGACGAGGGAACGGCCGAGATCACCGAGGACGAGGAGATCGAACCGGCGGAGAAGGAATGACCGAAGAGCCGCGCCCTCCCGCACCCGCGGATGGGACACCCGTGATGCCGCGCTGGGTGCCGACCTTGATCGGCGTGGTGCTCGTCGCCATGGCCGGACTGGCCGTCTATACCGGCATCCGCTATCGCACGCCCACTCTGGCGAACGGGATCGTCAAGTCCCGTCACCCGGCCAGGGGGATGACCGGCGGTGCGGGGCCGCCCGGAGAGCCGGAGCCGGGAGCGTCGCTCGTCTTTCCAGGTGATGCCGCGGACAACACTCCGGCCGCGCGCGATGCCGTGACCGGCCGCGCCCGCGCGGAGGTCACCGGCACCGGGCATGCCATCAACTCCACGGTGCGCCTCTGGGCGCGGCGCGGGATGATCACGAACGTCGTCCCGGACGACGCCATGGTGTCCGTCAACGACCTCGTCATTGGCCAGGCCAAACAGTTCGACACGATGGATGAGGTCTATGACTTCCCGGCCCCCGGCAGCTACACGATCCGTTTCTCCGCTCCGGGCTACAAGGACCAGCAGTTCATCGTGACGGTGGCGGAGAATGCGAAGGAAGAGATCGCGCGGCTGGATGTGAAGCTGGCGCGGTAGCGGCGAAGCGAACCTGTCACAGAGCGCTGACGCCTCCGACCCGGCAGCGTTTCGACTTCGTCCGTACAATGGCGGAGTCCCGATGCGTCATTCACTCCTTATCGCAGCAACCGCCCTCGTCGCCGGATGCGCGCTCTACTCCGACGTGTCGATTTCGCCGCTGCTGATTACGCCCGGTGCGATCGAGCGGGGAAGCGACCTTCCGTCGATGGTGCGGAAGGCCGACTTTGTCCGCGCCGTGGAGCAGGCATCCATCGTCGAGTCGAAGGGCCGGCGCAATGCCAGCGACCTTCTTTACCTCGGCACGGCGGAGATGGCGGCGGGCCGTTTTGACGACGCGCGCCGGCATCTCCGCGCCACGCTCGACCTCGAGCCCTTCAGGACGACGTATGCCGACGCGGCCTGGGCTCTCTCGCAGCTCGAGTATCTGCGCAACAACTTCGAGGCCAGTCTGGAGTGGGCCCATGTGGCTGCCGATCACGGCCTGATCGTCCGCCGGTGGCATATGGACTTCCTCGAGTCCTTGAAGCATGTCGACACGTACCACTTCCTTGGACCGGTCACGGAGCGGGTCGCTCTGCGCAGCGGGCGGCCGGACGTCCCTCGCGTGGAAGTGACGGTGAACAAGACGAAGAATGTCATCGCCATCGTCGACTCCGGCGCGGTAATGTCCATCGTCTCGCGCAAGCTCGCGGCCTCGGTTCCCATTCGCAAGCTCGGAAACTTCGAGGGAACCTTCTCCGGCCTTCTCGGAGAGCCGATTCAGGTGGAGTTCGGAATCATCGACTCGCTGCAGCTCGGGAAGATGACCATCGAGAACGTGCCGGTGGCGATCATGCCGGACGACAAGATGAAGTTCGTCGTGGCGAACAAGCAGGAGTTTTCGATCGACTTTCTCCTCGGCGCCCATCTGCTGAAGGAGACGCGCATCGAGCTCGACTTCCGGCACAATCAGGCCACCTTCACGCATCTGACCTCCGCCGATCACGTCCCCGCCCCCGATCAGAATCTCTTCTGGGATCATTTCCGGCCCTCGGTTCGCGGCGTCATCAATCGCAAAGGGTGGTTCATCTTCATCCTCGATACCGGCTCCGAGGTGACGTTCCTCAATTCGGCCAATGCCCTGCCGATTCAGCTTTTCAGCAAGTTGCACAACGCCACACTGCAAGGCCTGGGCGGGGCGGAGAAGCACGGCGACAAGGTGGACAACATCGAGATCGGCATCGACCGCTGGGCCGGAGTCTTCCGCACGATCCCGATGTACGACCCCGGCGCATCGGAGCGCGACCTGACCTCCGGCATCATCGGCGAGAATTACCTGAAGAACTTCATCGTGGTCATCGACTTCGGCAGGATGCGTCTCGACCTCACGCCCGTGATCCGCATTCCGGCCGGCGACACCGATGTGTCGACGGAAGTTCCCGGCGGAATCATGCCGCGGTGAGGTCCGGCGCGACAGCCCGCTCTGCGATACGATCCTGCCTCCATGGACGAACCTCTCATTCGATCGACGACCGTCCTCTGCGTCCGGCGTGACGGCGCGGTGGCCATGGCGGGCGACGGACAGGTGACTGTCGGAACGACCGTCATGAAACATGGCGCGGCCAAGGTGCGGCGCCTTTATCACGACAAGATCCTGGCCGGATTCGCCGGTTCCGCCGCCGATGCCTTCGCTCTCTTTTCACGATTCGAGGCCAAGCTCGAGGAGTACCGCGGCAATATGGAGCGGTCGGTCGTCGAGCTGGCCAAGGACTGGCGGATGGACAAGTACCTGCGCCAGCTTCAGGCCTTTCTCATCGTTGCGAATGCCGAGCGCGCCTATCTGATCTCCGGCACAGGCGATCTGATTCAGCCGGACGACGGGATTCTGGCCATCGGCTCCGGCGGTCCGTACGCGCTGGCGGCGGCGCGCGCGCTGATGAACCATACGGAACTGAGCGCGGCCGCCATCGCCGAGGAAGCGCTGCGCATCGCCGCGACAATCTGCATCTACACCAACGACCACATCACCGTAGAAAGCCTCTGACCATGGTTATCCAACTCCCAGGCAGCGTCGATGACGCGGGCCACTCCGAGAAGCTCACACCGAAAGAGATCGTGCGCGAGCTCGATACGTACATCGTCGGACAGCATGCCGCCAAGCGCGCGGTGGCCATCGCCCTCCGCAACCGCTGGCGGCGGCAGCAGCTCCCGCCCGAGCTGCGCGATGAGATCGCGCCGAAGAACATCATCATGATCGGCCCGACCGGCGTCGGGAAGACGGAGATCGCGCGCCGGCTGGCGCGGCTGACACGCTCACCATTTCTGAAGATCGAGGCCTCGAAGTTCACCGAGGTCGGTTATGTCGGGCGCGACGTCGAGTCGATCGTCCGCGATCTGACCGAGATCGCCGTCAAGCTGGTCAAGGACGAAAAGACGCGCCTGAACCGCGAGACCGCCGAGCGCAACACGCGCGAGCGGATCCTCGACCTCCTGCTCCCCGACTCGCGCCGCCCGTCCGCCCGCCCTGCATTCGTCGGTGCGCCCGAGGAGCAGCCGCCGACGGAGACACGCGAGAAGCTGGGCGTCTGGCTCGATGAAGGGCGGCTCGACGAGCGGGAGATCGAGATCGACGTGAAGGAGCAGAGCTACCCTTCGTTCGAGATTTTCTCGGCCCAGGGCGTCGAGGAGATGGGCGTCAACGTCAAGGACATGCTCCCCGGACTCTTCGGCGGAAAGTCGAAGCGCAAGAAGATGCGCATCGGCGACGCGCGGCCGATCGTCGTGCAGGAGGAAGCGGAGAAGCTGGTCGACCAGCAGAACGTGGCCCGCGAGGCCATCGAGCGTGTCGAGCAGAGCGGCATGGTCTTCCTCGACGAGCTCGACAAGATCGCCGGCCGCCAGAACGCGGCGCACGGTCCCGACGTCTCGCGCGAAGGAGTGCAGCGCGATCTGCTGCCGATCGTCGAGGGGACGACGGTGAATACGAAGTACGGGATGGTGAAGACGGATCACATCCTCTTCATTGCCGCCGGCGCGTTTCACGTTTCCAAGCCGTCGGACCTCATCCCCGAACTGCAGGGACGTTTCCCCATCCGTGTCGAGCTCGAGTCGCTGACCGAGGAGGATTTCGTGCGCATCCTGCACGAGCCGAAAAACGCTCTGACGATGCAGTACTCGTCGCTGCTGGCGACGGAAGGGGTCACGCTGACGTTCGCCGACGACGCCATCGCCGAGGTGGCGCGCTATGCGGCGCTGGTCAACGAGAAAACGGAGAACATCGGCGCGCGGCGCCTCCACACCATCCTCGAGCGCCTCCTCGACGAACTGTCATTCGACGCCAGCGAGATGGGCGGTCAGTCGGTCACCATCGACGCCGCGTATGTGCAACGGGTGCTGGCGGAGACGGTGAAGGACGAGGATTTGAGCCGGTACGTGTTGTGATGCGCGCGATGATTCTCTTCGCGGCCGTGATGCTTGCGGCCTCCGCACGTGCCGACACCGTGGCCGACATGCGCTCGGCCATCTCCCAGCTTCGGGCTACGAGACCGATTCATGCGTCGATCGAGGTACAGCGCTCGCGGAAGAACGAAGGGCGCTTCGCGAATCAACAGTTCACCGGCTCGGCGTCGCTCGACGTCGTCGAAGATGAGGCGGGATTGCGGATCACGTTTCCCCGCGCCATCCTGGAACGAGCCGACCGCGAGTCGCGGGAGCACACATCCGATCCGCGGAAGACGATGCCGACGCGGGCGGCCATCAATGACACCCAGCCAACCGAGGTTGCCGACGCCGTCGATTTCGCCGGCCCGTTTCTCCGTCTCCTCGAAACGGCCACGAAGGTGAGCGAAACCCGCGGCACGCGAGACGGCCGGTCGGTACGCGTCGTCGTCCTGAAGCTGACGCCGAAACTGCCGCCGGAAGCGACGAGCATCTTCAGCGTGAAGTTCACCGAAGACCGGATGACCGTCTGGCTCGGCGACGACAACGTCCCCCTGGCCGCCGAACGGGTCCAGCGCGGTACCGCCGGTTTCATGTTCATCAAAGGCTCGATGATGAACCGGTCGTCCTGGACCTTTACCCACTACGGCGACCGGCTGGTCGTTCTCCGCGATGACTCGTTGTACTCGGGGTCGGGCTTCGGACAGAAGGGGGAAGGGCGGAGCGTGCAGGTTCTGACGTTGCGGTGAGGAACTGCTCGAACCATTTCCGACGGTTCAACAAGCGGCAGCGCTCGCGAGTTGACGCAAGTCAAGTGGCTTGACTTACTGCCTCGCGTCGTTTGTACGATGCGCTCTGGAATGGCGACGAACGGAGGTCACGGTGAAACGTCGAGATCTAGAACGACATCTACGTGAGTATGGCTGTGTCGTGGCCCGCGAGGGGGGCAGTCACACTGTTTTTACAAACCCTGCAAACGACCAGACATCGGCTGTCCCGCGCCATACCGAGATCAACACCGTCACTGTTCGTGAGATCTGCAAGCAACTCGGAATTCCGATTCCGAGGGGACGATGATGTCAACGATTGATGACGATCTGTTCGCGGATTACTCGCGACTCGTCGACGCCCTTGAGCGTACGTTCGCGATTGACTTCGAGAATCAACTCGATCGCGTCTTTTATGTTTTCGCGCGCTTCTTCGATCGTCTCACCCTGTGAGATCGCGCCCGGAAGCTCTTCAACGAAAACGCAGTAGCCGCCTTCATCCGCCCTTTCGAATACCGCTGTGAACGTGTTGGTAGCTACCGGAGTGGCAATAGCTTCAGCTCGCATGGTTGGCATAGCGTACAACCTCCAAAGTCACATTTCCAAACAGCGGCACTTCATGCAATAAGCGGCCCTTTAGACCTCCGACAGCTTCGTATCCTCCGGTACATCCGTCGGACTCTCGAACTCGATCCGGTAGCCGTCAGGATCGGAGAGAGTCGTTGCCCAGAGGTGGTTCAGGACCTGTGGCTCCGAGGCTTCGATGCCGCGGGCGGTGACCTCGCGGTAGATGGCCAGGGCGTCCTCGCAGGTGAAGACGATCGAAACGCCCTCGCCCAGCGTGGAGTCACTTCCCTTCGTCAGCTCCTGCAGCATCATCGAGGCGCCGCCGAGGGTCAGCCAGCACCATCGGATCTGGCCGTCGGGAACCCATTTGTGTTTCATGGTGAAGCCGAGACCGTCGATGTAGTAGCGGAGCGAGCGTTCCATCGATCGGACGCGGAGGAAGGGGACGACTTCCTTGACGTTCATCGCATGCCTCAGAAAATGTACGAGCTCGCCGCCTGCGAACCGAACAGCAGGCGGTCGATCGTCCAGATGCCGCCGTTCGTGGCGAAAACGAGAAGGGAGATGAGAAAGAGCAGCAGATCGTAGTGCCAGCCCTGCGAGCCCTTCCCCCAGAATCCCGAATGCCAGACGAACGCTTTGCGATGCATCGCTCCGAGCATCACGATCATCACTCCGACCGCGGAGAGCCGGGTCAGCAGGCCGCCGGCGATGCCGAGTCCGGCCAGCAACTCCACGATTCCGACGAGCAAGACGATCGGCTTCGGCAGCCCGAGGTCTTTCGACCTTCCCTCGGGATCGCGGACGTGGCTGAAGCCGCTCCAGACGAAGATCAGGCCGACGAGGATGCGCAGGGCGAGAATCGTGTTCTGGTTGAGTATGAACATGACTGATGAATTTAGGTCACCGTCTTCTGAAATGCCCGTGCGCTGGCGACGATCAGGAGGGCGGAGATGACCAGCAGCGCCGCCACAGGTTCCCAGAGATCGAAGAACGTCGCCCCTCGGATGATGATCCCTCTGGCGATCCTGATGAAGTGCGTCGCAGGCAGAACATACGAAACGATCCGCAACGGAAGCGGCAGAGAAGCGATCGGGAAGATGTAGCCGGAGAGGAGAACGGACGGCAGCATGATCCCCATCGACCGCTGCATCGCCTCCATCTGCGTTTTGGCGCGCGAGGAGACGAGCAGGCCGACGGACAGGAGTGAAAGCAGGTACACCGGCGAGAGGACGAGCAGCAGCGTCAGACTGCCGTGGATGGGAACGCGGAAGAGAACGCGCATGAGAAAGAGGATCATCAGAAGCTGGACGTATGCAAGGCCGAGGTAGGGGAGCAGCTTGCCGATGACGACGGCCAGCGGCGAGACCGGCGTGACCATGAGCTGTTCGAGCGTGCCACGCTCGCGCTCCTTCACGATGGCGAACGAGGAAAGTATGGTTCCGGAAAACGTCAGCAGGATGGAGATCAGGCCCGGGATGAGCAGGTTGGCGCTGCGCATGTCGGGGTTGAACATCATCACCGGATGTGCCTCGATCATCGGCTTCGCGTTCTTCTCCATCAGCGCGTTGATCGAGTTGAAGAGGATGACGCCATTGGCCGCCGAGAGCGCCTGCGTGGCGATGCTGGAATCGGAGCCGTCGATCATGATCAGGACGTCGGCCTGCCGTCTCGCGGCGATGTTCCGCGCGTAATCCGGTGGAATCTCGATGGCCACCTGCGCGTGGCCGGCCACGATCTGGTGCTGCAGTTCCGCTCGCGAATGGACGAGCGTGATCACCCGCAGATAGGACGTGTTGCCGAACTGTTCGATCAGCCGCCGGCTCTCCTGCGATTGGCTCTGATCGAAGACGACCGTCGGGATGTTTTTGGCGTTCATGTCGATGACGCCGAAGAGAATCAGCTCGAACACAGGGACGGCGATGGCGAAGAAGAGTGTGCCGCGGTCGCGCAGCATCTGCGTCAGCTCTTTACGGAACATCGCGGCGAAGCCGTTCACAGCGAGGCCTCGACTTCCTTGCCGCGCGTTTCGGTGAGGCGGACGAAAACGTCTTCGAGCGACGGTTCGATCGGACTGACCGCCACGTTGCCGAGGCGGAAGGCTTCCAGGTCGCCTTTGAGCTTGTCGTTGGAGACGCCGCCGTCGATCAGAAGATGGAGCGACGTTCCGAAGATCGTGGCGGCCCGGACATACGGCAACGTGCGGGCGCTGGTCATCAGCTTCGCGACCCCTTCGCTCGAGACTGCCTCCACGCGCCTTGTTCCCTCGGGCGTTACCTCCGGCAGCTCTTTGAGCGTGTCGGGGCGGCCGACGACGATGAGGTGGGCCATGTAGAGGTAGGCCACGGAGGCGCAGCGCTCCGCTTCGTCCATGTAGTGCGTGGTCACGAACATCGTCACGCCGCTGCCGGCAAGCTCGAACAGGAGGTCCCACAGTTCGCGGCGGGCCACGGGATCGATGCCGGCGGTCGGCTCGTCGAGAAAGATGACGCGCGGTTGATGCATGAGCGCCGCGGCGAGCGCGAGACGCTGCTTCCAGCCGCCGGAGAGCGCGGCCGCAAGCCGGTCGCGGTACGGGCCGATATGGGTGAGGTTGACGGCCCAGTCGATCCGTTCCTTCCGCTCGGCTCCTTTCAACCGGTAGATGGCACTGAAGAAGTCGAGGTTCTCCTGAACGGTGAGATCGCGATAGAGGGAGAAGGCCTGGGAGACGTAGCCGATGTGCTGCCGGACGAGCTCTCCCTCTCTCTCGACGTCGTAGCCGTCGACGGTGGCGTGTCCCTCGGTCGGCGCCAGCAGGCCGCAGAGGATGCGGATCAGCGTCGACTTGCCGGAGCCGTTCGGGCCGAGGAGGCCGAAGATCTCGCCGCGTGGAACCTGCAGCGTGATGTTGTCGAGTGCCCGGAACGTCCCGAAGTCTTTCGAGACGCCCTGCACGTCGATGCCGGCGTCATCGCTCAATCGGGCCGCCCTTTCACGCCGAGGTCGACCGACGCGGCCATGCCGGCCTTCAGTTTCGGATTCGGATCGACGAGCACTTTCACGCCGTAAACCTCCTCGGCGCGCTGCGCCCGCGTCTGCACATTGCGCGGGGTGTACTCCCCCTGTTCGTTGACGGAAGCGATGTGTCCGGCGAACGATTCGTTCGGAAAGGTGTCGATGTGCACGCGTACCGGCTGGCCGACGGCGACGAGGCCGAGCTCCGTTTCCGGGACGTAGACGCGAACCCAGAGCTGGCTCGATTCGAGGATCTCGGCAACGGTCTGGTTCGGAGCGACGAGGTCGCCCGGACGCAGGCCGAACGACTGCACGACGCCGCTGACGGTGGAGACCACGTCGGTCTCGGCGCGTTGTTTCATGAGGGTTTCGAGCCGCCGCTGCTGTGCTTCGACCTCGGCACGGGCGGCGTCGATGTCTTCCGTGCGCGTTCCCTTTTGCAGGATGCGGAGATCGTCCGCCGAGGTTTTCGCCTTGGTCGCGGCGTCCTCGGCCATCTCTTTCGCAACGATGCCGTAGCGGTAGAGACGCTCCCAGCGGCGCCGATCGACCTCGTCGTTGCTGGCGATCGCCGCCGCCTTGGCGATCTCCTCCGGCCGTGGTCCGGCGATCGCTTTCGCCAGCGCTGCCTTCGCGGCGGCAATGGCGGCACGCTGTTCGTTGATCTGCCGGTCGATCGTGTCCGTCTCCAGCGTCACCAGCAACTGCCCGGCGGTAATGTGCACCCCTTCGTCGATGAGTGTCTTTGATACCCGGCCGCCGACGAGCGATCCGACGTTGACCGTCCGCGCCTCGAGGGTTCCGCTGAGGACGATCTCCTGCGGCTTACGCGATTCGTAGAAGTAGAGCAGCGCGGCCGCTCCGGCGATCGCGATGACGATCACGATCAGCACGACCCGGAGCAGACCTTTCTTTTCTGCGGGCACGAGTACCTCCGTACGCGCAAAGGATGACACGAGAACGAACGATTTCTCCCTCCGCGTCTCCGCGTCTCCGCGTGAAAAAAAAGGCCGCCGGTAACCGGCGGCCTTTGAATCAATGGTGAGAGGTGTCTTAGAACGTGACCTTGGCCGCGAACTGGAGGATGCGCGGGCCGAACGAGGACGTCGGCTGGCCGAAAGGATTCACGTTGTCCTGGAGCGTGAACTTGGTGGGGACGCCCGCGGTGCTGGTTACGGCGTACAGGTTGTTGCGGACGCCATTGACGTTGCTGCGGTTGAGAAGATTGAAGGCCTCGGCGATGAGCTGCATACGGGCGCCGGCGAAGAGGCCGATGTCTTTCGTCAGCCGCGGATCGATCGAGTACTGGCTCGGCAGACGGAACGAGTTGCGCGCGAAGCCGGGGGCTCGGTCATTGCGTGCATTACCGTCGTTGTTGAGGTCCGCGCTCGTCACCGCGGAGTAGGGCTGGCCCGTCTGCCAGGAAACGATCCCGCTGATCGTCCAGCCGCCGAGGATGGCGCGGCTCATGCCGCCCATTTTGGAGGAGTACGAATCGAGGCTCCAGACGCCGCTGAGAACGAGGCGGCTGGGGACGTCGTTGTCGCCGGGCGCCCAATCGCCGTGGAGGTTGAGCGGATCCTGCGCGTACTTCGGATCGTCGGTACCCGGCACGACGGCGGTGGCGTCGGGCTTGTCGTCTTTGACCTTCGAGTAGGTGTAGGCGATGCGCATCTGCCAGTTGTCCGAGAAGCGCTTCTGCAGGTCGAGCGTCACGCCGTGGTACCGCGAATTCGCGCTCGATTGGAACTCGAGAACGCGCGCGAAGTTCGTGAATGGACGGCCCGTGTAGCGGGTGAAGGTGCTCGTCCCGAGCGACGCCCCGGTCAAGGCGCTTACGACCGGGACGGTGACGGTGATGGGATTCGAGACATTGATGTCGATCGTGCGCGGAAGGTCGGAGCCCTTCACGTACTGGTACGTGACCGAGAGGGCGAAGTCATCGCTCAGGGCGCGCTCGACGCCAAGGCTGGCCTGCTGCACTTTCGGATTCTGGAAGTTCGGAGCGAAGACGAAGATCGTCGGCTTCGGCAGGGTGACACCGGTCGGGATTGCACTGTAGATGTTCGGATACGTCGGGATCAGCGCGCCGGTGAAGCTCAGCGTCTGGACGTTGATGCCGTTGTTCGAGTGCGCGGTGCCGATCATGATGGCCGGCGTGCGGCCGTAGAAGATGCCGTAGCCGCCGCGGACGACGGTGCGGGCGGCGGTGTTCGGCGTCCACGCAAATCCGAGGCGCGGCGCGATGTTGTTGTGGTCCTCCGGGACCTTGTTCGTATTGAGTCCCGCGGCCAGAAGCTGCGCGTCAGGATTCTCCACGGACGGCTGCGCGATCTTCTGGAAATCGTAGCGAAGACCGGCGTTGATGGTCAGCGTCGGACGCGCCTGCCATTCGTCGTGAACGAAGGCGGCGTACTCGGTCATGTCGGGATGGGTAGTCGGTCCCGACGTGCCCGGGCCGGCGAAGGCCTGCAGGTAGCTGGCGGCGATCCCGTTCTGGAAGTCGGCCAGGCTGTTGAAGACATATGACCCGAAGAAGTTGCCCGGAAAGAAGTTGAGGATCTTGTCCTGGTTGACGTCGAAGCCGGCCTTCACGGCGTGGCTGCCGATGACGTCGGTCAGCGTGTCGGCGATCTGGTGACGTTTGATGGTCGTCTCACGCGGGCTGAACGTGTTGCGTCCGATGTTGATCACGCGGATCGAGTTCTGATTGATCTGCGCTTCCGGATCGGCGCTGTTGGCCTTGCCCGGCTCGCTGTCTTTCGCGTACTGCCCGCGCACCTCGTTGAAGAGCGAGTTGGTGAGGATCGTCGAGTTGGAGAAAGAGAGTGTGTCGGTCTGAACGAGCGAATCACCCGTGTGCCCGAGAGCGTTCAAGGAGTTGCCGTTCTCGAAATTGCCGCCGGTGAACTTCTGCCGGTTGTAACGCAATGAAAGGTGATCGTTCTTGAAGAGCTCATGGTCGGTCTTGAGCAGGAAGACGTCCTGGTTCTGCGTCTTCTGGTAGGTGCCGGCCTGTGCCAGGACCTTCTGAAAACCGGCTTGCGATGCCGCATCGGCCGGTACCTGCGCCGCCGCGACGCCGAGCAGGATCGGGTTGTCGATGGAGTTGCGCTGGCCGTCGTAGTTGGCGAAGAAGAAGTGCTTCTCCGGCACGATCGGGCCGCCGAGGCTGAAGCCGTACTGATCGAAGTGATACGGCCCCTTCACGCGTGGCGGCGTCTGAATGGTGTTGATGAAGTCGTTGGCGTTGTAGCGGCGGTCGCGAAGAAAGTCGAAGGCGGTGCCGTGGTACTCGTTCGTGCCCGACTTGGTGACGACGTTGATGACCGCGCCGCCGGCGCGGCCGTACTCGGCCGAATAGGAGTTGGTGTTGACCTGGAACTCCTTCACCGCGTCCTGCGAGAACTGATACGGCGCACGGCCCGAGCCGGTGCGGCCGAGAGCCTGGCCGAAGAAGGTGTTGTCATTGTTCGCGCCGTCGATGACGAGCGAATTGAGCGTGCCGCGCTGGCCGGCGAAGCTGATGTCGCCGAGCCGGACGTCGCGCACGACGCCGGGAGTGGTCAGAACGAAGTCGATGAAGTTGCGGCCGTTTGTCGGCAGGTTGGCGATCGCTTTCTCATTGACCACCGAGCTGACCTCGGAACGGGTGGTGTCGACGAGCGGCGCCGAAGCCGTGACCGTGACGCTCTCGCTCACCCCCTGCTTCAGCTTGAAGTTGACCGCCGAATCGCTGCCGACGTTGACGACGATCCGGTCGTACTTGACCGGCTGGAAGCCCGACAGCTCGCTCGACACCGAGTAGACGCCCGGCGGCAGCAGTGGGATCTCGTAGTGTCCGGCCGCCCCCGACACCGCGGTGCGCGAGAGGCCGGTAGCGGTGTTGAGGGCGGCGATGGTGACGCCCGGCAGCAGGCCGCCGGCGTCATCGGTCACGGTGCCCGAGATGGAACCATTACTGCTTTGCGCAAGCGCAGAGAACGGCACGATGGCGATGAGCAGAGCTATCGCAAACAGGAAGCGCATATGCTTCACGTGGCTCATGGAGACTCCTTGCATGAGGGTTGATTGGAACTGCAATTTCAAGGACGAACGAGCGGAGGATAGCAGAGGTTTTCGACGATGGCGATTGCATCCGTGAATCCGGCCACTGGCGAGGTAGTCAGAACCTTCGAAGCGTTGCAGGATGCCGCAATCGATGCGGTAATTGCCCGCTCCGAGCGTGCTCTACGTGTAAATCGTGCGCGTGGTTTTCATGAGCGCGGGATTCGGATGCGGAAGACTGCGGAGATCCTGGAAAAACGGCAGAACGAGCTTGGGCGGCTCATGACCATGGAGATGGGCAAGCCGGTCAAAGCGGCCATCGCGGAGGTCGCGAAGTGCGCCAACACTTGCCGCTACTACGCCGAGCATGCCGAGCGTTACCTGGCCGACGAGCACGTGAAGACAGAAGCGCAGGAGACGTTCATCCGCTACGAGCCGATGGGGACGATCCTGGCCGTGATGCCGTGGAACTTTCCCTTCTGGCAGGTCTTCCGCTTCGCCGCGCCTGCGTTGATGGCCGGCAACGTTGCCCTGCTCAAGCACGCCTCGAATGTGCCGCAATGCGCGCTGGCGATCGAGGAGGTCTTTCGCGATGCCGGTTTCGCCGATCATGAATTCCAGACATTGCTGATCGGCTCGGAGCAGGTCGAGCGCGTCATCGCCGACCCGCGGGTGAAAGCGGTCACGCTGACCGGCAGCGAGCCGGCCGGCGCGAGCGTGGCGTCGATTGCCGCGAAACACATCAAGAAAGCAGTCCTCGAGCTGGGCGGCAGCGATCCGTTCATCGTCATGCCGTCGGCATCGCTCGACGACGCCGTGGCCACTGCGGTCAAGGCCCGCATCGTCAACAACGGCCAGTCGTGCATCGCGGCGAAACGCTTCATCGTCCACGAATCGATCGGCGACGTCTTCGAGAAACGTTTCGTGGCGGCAATGGAAGCGCTGAAAGTCGGCGACCCGATGGAGGAGTCGACCGATGTCGGTCCGCTGGCAACGCCGAAGGTCGCCAGCGACATCGAGAAGCAGGTGCGCGACTCAGTCGCCGCCGGAGCGCAACTGCTGACCGGCGGGAAACGCGACGGCAACTACTACGCGCCGACGGTGCTGGCGCGCATTCCGCCTGACGCACCCGCCGCACGCGATGAGACATTCGGCCCGGTAGCGTCGCTCTTCCGCGTGAAGGATGTCGACGAAGCCATCGCCGTCGCCAACGACACCCCCTTCGGCCTCGGCGCCTCGGTCTGGACGAACGACCGTGCCGAGGCGGATCGCTTCATCGACGGCATCGACACCGGCCAGGTCTTCATCAACACCATGGTCGCCTCCGACCCGCGCGTCCCGTTCGGTGGCACGAAGCACTCAGGGTTCGGGCGGGAGTTGGGGGCATACGGGATTCGCGAGTTCGTGAATGTGAAGACGGTGTGGGTTGGGTAACGCCAACAGTCGTTGCGATAAAGCTCGCTGTGGCGCGCCTGACCTTCATAGCCAGGCGCCGATCGCTGTAAGATCCTACGCATGGAACGCACGTTGGAAGATCTGGCATCGGAAGCGTTGGGCCTGAGCCTCGAATCGCGTGCCGCGCTGGCGAAGCGCCTGCTCGACAGTCTCGACGATTTAGCTCCGGAGGAATGCGAGCGTTTGTGGGTGGAAGAGGCTGCGCGTCGCTATCAACAGTTGAAGGAAGGAACTTCCAGATCCATCACATCCGAGGAGCTTTTCGCGAGGTTGGACGGGCGGTTGCGTAGATGAAATCTCGCTTCCACGACGGAGCTCACGGAAGCGATTGCATGTTCTCTCCGCGCGCTCCGCGTCTCCGCGTGAAATTGGTTTTCGCAGACCGGCCTACGTCCCCTCGTGGTGCGGCAGCTCGTTCTCCATCGTGAACTCCCAGTTCGTGGCGTCGATCGGCTCGTTGGCGTAGACGTGGAAGACGCAGCGGCCGGCGCCGGACTGGAAGGTCTCATCGCGCTCGACGCGCACGCCGAGGAGGCGCGTGAGGGCGTTGACGGAAACGCTGCAGAGCGCCGGACGGCGCATGGCGGTGGTGAAGAAAGGGCAGTTGCGCTCGACGAGGAGGAAGCCGTCCTCGACTTTCTCGCTGGTCATGTACGGGTCGGCGGAGGCATAGAGGCCCTTGAGCGCTTCGACTTTATTCTCCAGCGGCATTCCCTGGATGGTCTTTCCTTCCATCGACACGCGGTCATCGCAGACGCGCTTCAACACGCGCACGGCGGCATCGGGTCCGAGCTCCTCGGCGACGGCATCGATGACGGCGACGTTGAGGAGGTCATAGCTCTTCGGAAAGAGGTGGTCACCGGCCTCGGTGAGGTTGTAGCGCGTGGCCGGGCGGCCGGTGCGTCCGCGCTCGTCGCCGCGCGCGACGCGCGACTCGATCCACCCTTCGCGCTGGAGCTGCAAAAGCTGTTGCCGCACCGCTTCGCCCGTGAGCTGCAACTGATGGGCGAGCTGTGCGATGGTGGACGGACCCTGGCGCTTGAGAGCCAGTAGGATCGCCCGGCGACTGTCGGGAAGTTGGTCAACGCTTAGAATGGCTTGGCTCCTGAACGCGATGTTGGACTAGAAACATTGGAGTCCAATCGTCGGATTGTCAAGGGGCTGCTTGCAAATCATTGATTCGATAGACTTGCAGTTATGACTCGCCGCCTCGTTTTCCTCCTCCTTGCCGCCGCCGCTCTTCCTCTCTTTGCCTCAGACAGCAAGTCGTTCGAAGCCACCTACATCGCCACGGTCAAAGATGTTCCCGCCGGTTTGAAAGAGATGACGGTCTGGATTCCGCTGCCCGTAAGCCGCGGCGGGCAGACCATCAGCGATGTACGAATCGAGTCTCCGCAGCGATGGACGGAGACCTCCGAGGGGAAGTTCGGCGACCGCTACGCCTACGCGACGATCGCCAATCCGCATGCAGGTGATTTCACGGTGAAGGTGCATTTCCGCGGAACCCGCAACGAGGTGACGACGGCGAAGCTCGCGGAGACGCGGGCATCGCGGGCGGAGCTGACGCGTGCGTTGAAGGCCGACAAACTCGTGACTCTTTCGCCGCGCGTGAAAACGCTGGCGAACGAGGTGACGGCCGGTAAGACGACGCCGGCCGAGCAGGCGCATGCCATCTACGACTACCTCGTGGCCACGATGAAGTACGACAAGACCATCCCGGGCTGGGGTCATGGCGACACCGAGCGCGCTTGCGACATCAAAGCCGGTAACTGCACCGATTTCCATTCGCTCTTCATGTCGATGGCGCGGGCGAAAGGCATCCCGGCGCGTTTCGTCATCGGCTTCCCGATGACGGCGGATCACGGCACCGTCACCGGCTATCACTGCTGGGCGGAGTTCTATGTGAAGGGGAAGGGCTGGATTCCGGTCGATCCCTCCGAGGGCTCGAAGTCGGCCGATCCCGCGCGCCGCGCCTACCTCTTCGGCAACCTCGATCCCGACCGCGTGCAGTTCACGATGGGTCGGGACCTCGTGCTCACGCCCCACACCGCCGAGCCGCTCAACTACTTCATCTATCCCCATGCCGAGGCGGATGGAAAAGAGGTGGGGACGCCGGCGATTGCGCTGGAGTATTAGCTGTTCCCTGGGAGCGCGGTCGTCTCGCCAGGCGTCCCGCCCGCGCTTGATGCCGCGTTAGCGGCAACAAGACGGTAGCCAGGGGTGCGAGCGTTTTTTGCGAGCACCCCTGGTAAAAAGATGTCGTGGTTTGGTGCGGCACGCTTCAAGAGACAACGCAGACCAGGGGTGCTCGCAAAAAGCGCTCGCACCCCTGGCTACCTTCGCGAGCCGCTATCGCGGCGTGGCAACGTCCAATCTGCGGCTGCTTGCCGCCGCCTACTTCCCTCGCGTCAGAAAAAACTTCGGGCTGTGCTCGAACGCACCACCGTCGGCGGTCTGCATCGTCCACGTTGCTTCCAACTGGTCGTTGCCGATGAAGTGGAGGAAGCCGTTGTGAACGTGCGGGTGATCCTTGGCGTGATCGCCGCCGACGCTGACGAATGAGAAAACCAGGCGGTCGGGCGTCGACTGCGTCGTGTCGAGTTTCATGACCGGCTGGTTTCCGGCGGCGCAGAAGTGGGTGGCCACGACGTCGTTGCCGTTGACCGTATAGATCGTCAGCATCTCGTGCTCCGTCCCGCCGAAGAGCGTTTCCATCACCGCGGTTCCGCCGGCAGTGAGGCGATAGCTGACGCTGGCCGGCGGACCGTCGGGCGTCATGGCGTGGCCGTTCCAGGTGCCGGCCAGCGCCTTCAGATGCGCGAAGGCCTCGGCGGCCTTCACCGGCTCGGCCGCGCGGGCGTTGACGGTGAGCATGACCAGAAAGATGGCGGCCAGCGTTGCTCCGGACGTGCCGCGCACGGGCCGGCCGTAGCGCTGCGTGGCCCATCCGACGATCGCGCCGACGATCGAGCCGGGCAGAATGATCTCGAAGTAGTAGCCGTGCTGCATGGCTGCCACGCCGTACGCCAGCAGCGCGCCGACGAGCAGGCCGAAGGCGATGCCCCATGCCACGGATTGCACCTTGCGCGCGAACCAGCCGGCGGCGATGCCAGCGATCATCCCTTTGACTGTCGAGCCGATGACGATGCCGATGATCCCGGCGCGTACGGCCGGGGTGAACCATGCCGTCATACCGTCGACCGCGCCGAGGGCGGCTCCGAGCAGAAGTCCCACCAGAATCTTGTTCATGTTGTTCCTCCGAAGATCGTATTCAACGTTCGCGCGAAATCCTTTAACGGCGGATCCAGAGAAAGACGATCACGCGCATGACCAGATACGCGGTGATGATCGTAACCAGTACCCGATTGCGCGCCAGCCACCGGCCGGCACGTTCGATGACATTCTCCCGATAGGCGGAGACCGGCTGTCCGTCGAGCCATCGTGACACGTCGCCTGCCAGCTCGTGCGCGGTCGTGTACCGGTCGCGTTGCGCGGGAGCGGTCGCTTTCGCACAGATCGCGGCAAGGGGACGTGGGAGGTTCGGAAGAATCGCCCGCAGCATCGCGCCGAGGGCGAAGACGTCGGTCGATGAATTGATGGACGACGTCCCCTGCTCCTGCTCCGGCGCCATGAAGCCGCGCGTTCCGGCCAGGATCGTGCTGTCCGCGCCAGCCGCGCGAGCTACGCCCCAGTCCATGACCAGCACCTCGCCGAAGTCGCCGAGCATCACGTTCTCCGGTTTGAGGTCGCAGTGAACGATTCCGTTGGCGTGCGCAAACGAGACCGCCTCGCAGATGCGAAGAAAAACGCGGAGCAGCTCGGCCGGCGCGGCGTTCAACTCGTCGAGGCGCCGACCGTGCACGAGTTTCATGGCATACCAGAGCCGCCCGTCCGGCAGCAGTCCGACGTCATGCAGCGGCACGATACCCGGGTGTTGGAGCCGGGCCATGGTTCGTGCCTCGGTGCGCATCCGTTCGACGGCGTCGTCCGACGCAAGCTCGCTGGCCAACACCTTGATCGCCACGCGGCGCTGCAGCTCGGCGTCCTCTGCTTCGTAGATGACGCCCATCCCGCCGCGACCGATCTCGCGTTCGATGCGGTAACGCGTTCCGCTGAAATCGGGGAGCTCGGCGACGGCGCGAAGATGCGCCACGGCGTTGTCGGAGAGCCAGGTCATGCCTCGACTCCGAGCAGGGCGCGGACCTCGGCGCGGTATTCGGCTTCCGAAGCGGTCGCCTCGCGCAAAACGTCGAGGACGATGGCCCGGAAGCGGCGCCGCATCGCCGCCAGTCCGTTGGTGACGCTCGTTTCGCTGATGCCGAAACGCGCGCCGGTCTCGCGATACGAGGCCCGCGATGTGTCGTCGAGGTCATACGCCTCGAAGATGGCGAAGCGCGTCGGATCGGACTCCTCGCGCAGCCGTTCGACGGCCAGACTGAAAACGCTGCGCGCCCATTCGCGCTGAAAGTAGTCCTCGGGCGTGCCGCCTCGGTCGTGCTCGCGCGCGATCTCGACTTCGGCATTGCCAAAATCGAGCTGCACGCTGCCGCCGCCGCGCTTCTGCCGCAGCGATGCCTTCACTTCGTTCGCCACGAAACGGTCGAACAACATCCGAAGAAACGTCCGGAAGCTCGCCTTCGCCGTGTCGTACGCCGCCAGCGTTCCGTCCTCGAAGCACTTCGCCAGAAACGTCTGCGTCAGATCCTCGGCGTCGGCACTCTCGCGGCCCCTCGCCACGCGAAGGTATTTGTAGAGCGGCTTCCAGTAGAGCGCGACGAACGTATCGAACGCGCGGCGGCGCTGCTCGTCGTCATCGCTCGCCAGAGCGGCGATCACACTGCGTCGCGTGGTTGGGAACATTGGACGAAGCGAAACACGCATAGTAGCGTTACGCCATGAACAAACGCACTCTCGGATCTCAAGGTCTGGTCGTCTCCGCGGAAGGTCTTGGATGCATGGGGATGAGCCAGTCGTACGGCCCGGCGAACGAGCAGGAATCGCTGGCCACGATCGATCGCGCGCTGGAGCTGGGGATCGACTTCTTCGACACGGCCGAGGTGTATGGGCCGTACGTCAATGAAGAACTGGTCGGCCGAGCGCTTCGCGGAAAACGCGACAAGGTCATCATCGCCACGAAGTTCGGCTGGAAGATCGAAGACGGGAAGATGGTAGGGCTGGATAGCAAGCACGTTCGCCGGGCAGTCGAAGGATCGCTGAAGCGGCTGGCTACCGATCACATCGATCTTCTCTACCAGCACCGCGTCGATCCCGAGGTTCCGATCGAGACAGTCGTCGGCACGATGGCCGACCTCGTGCGCGAGGGAAAGGTTCGCTACCTCGGTCTTTCCGAGGCGGGAGAGCAGACGATCCGCCGCGCCCACGCGGTGCATCCAATCACGGCGCTGCAGAGCGAGTATTCGCTGTGGGAGCGCAACCTCGAGCCGCGCATCATCCCCCTGCTGCGCGAGCTCGGGATCGGTCTGGTGCCTTTCAGTCCCCTCGGCCGCGGTTTTCTGGCGGGGAACGTGAAGCGCGCCGAGGAGTACCCCGAGGGCGATTTCCGCCGCGGCGATCCGCGCTTTCAGGGAGAGAATTTCGACGCCAACATGCGCGCGGCGTCAGTCGTCCGCGAGGTTGCATCGACGCATGGCGCCACCCCCGCGCAGATAGCGCTCGCCTGGCTGCTGCACAAGGGCGACGACATCGTCCCCATCCCCGGAACGAAGCGACGGAAATACCTCGAGGAGAACGCCGGTGCGGCGTCGATCGCGTTGAGCGTCGATGACATGACCCGGCTCGATGACGCTCTCCGTCCTGAGGCAATTGCAGGACCGCGCTACAACGAACGGGCGATGGGTTGGGTGGATCGGTAGCTTTCCTTCGCGCCTTCGCGTCTTCGCGTGAGACTGATGTTAGAAGGCTTGCAACCGCCATCACGATGATCGCCAGCAGCGCGATCACGCACGAAACGTAGAAGCTGACCGGACGGTAGACGACGCGGACCTCAGACGTTCCCGCCGGAACGTCGAAGCCGATGAAGGCGTCGTCGATGTGATGGAGCGAAACGCGGTGACCGTTGACGTAGACACGCCTTCCGGGTCCGAGCGGCTCGCTCGATTCGACCAGTGTCGGCGCGGAGGAAACGACGGTCATCGTGAACTCCGCCGGCGCGGTGTTCCGGAGATTGCGTACGCTCGCAGCGCGTGCGAAGAAACGCGGGAGGGCGGCGGGGTTCTCCCAGAGTGTTCCGTCGGAGCCGTGGTAGATGAGGCGCCAGCGTCCGCCGGGCATTCCATCCGGTTCGGCGATGAGGAAGCGGACGTTGAGGAAGTCGAGCTCGCGCCGGTTCGCGTCGATGATGCGGCGCACCCACGAGCCGCTCTCCGCGATCGTGAAGCGCTGCAGGAACCGGTCGTAGTCGGCGAACGCCATCGGATCGCTGCCGCGGACGTCCTCCAGTCCGTACTGCGCTGAGGCATTCGGCAGGAACGTCCAGTTCAGGCCGGCCACGCGGAACGGTTCGTGCGCCGCGTCTACGCGTATCGCGTCGACGATCGGCAGCGGCGGACGAAAGTATTTGGCATCGACGAGCGCGTTGAATCCGGCGTTGAAGGCGAAGAGCTCCAGGCATGCCAGCACCACCGCGCCCCAGGCACGGAATCGTTTCGGGAGGAGCAGGAAGATACCGATCGCGGCGATGCCGAGGAGATCGATCGGGCGCATGAGATTGGAGCGGACGGAGTAGACATAGAGCGCCGTGAGAACGACGACGAAGGATGCAACCCATGCGTTTGCTGCCTCGGACGCCTGCGCGTCCAACCACTTCGCCGTGACCACCGCCAAGAGAAAGATGCAGACAAAGCGCAGCTTGTCATTCGCCACGATGTTGAACGGCGGGATGGCGTTGAGCGCGTGTCCGGCGATGCTCCAATCCATCGCCACCAGAAAAAAGACCGCGCCAAGGACGATGAGCAGCCGCTCGCGCCTCGCCGTCCGGCGGGAGATCGCGGCGGCCAGGAAGAACGCCAGCGGCAGCAGGCCGGCGTACGAGATGGCCACGCTCGTGTAGTTGTACATCCACGACCAGTTGTGGCGGAGCGGGTTGCCGAAGCCGTTCGGGCTGATGATGCCCCACGCCGCGGTGAGCGGCATCGGTCCGGGATGGGTCATGGCGCGCAACGTCGCGAACCGCTCGCTTATCCGGACCTGCTCGAGCACCGGAACCCACGCCGGCGCGCCGAGGGCGAGGCCGAGCGCCACGCCGATCAGTGGCGCGAGGAGGCGGTTGCGCGGCCTCGCGGTTTCGGGGTCTCGCGGGGTTTGGCCGGCATCACCACCGCGAGACCGCGCAACCCCGAGACCCCGCAACCACTCCACGACCAGAATCCCGCCGCATCCAATCGCAATGTGCAGCACGCTCTCCGGATGGCCGTTCGCCAGCATTGTGGCGATGGTGATCGCCACCAGCACGATGCTGGCCTTCGTCTGTTTGTCCATGGCGTGAAGCAGCGCGAAGGCCGCTGCGGGAAGGAAGGCAACGACGGATGCGGTCGAGTAGTAGAGAAAGACCGTCATCACCGTCGAGAAAGCGAAGACGACGGCGCCGAACGTGGCCGCGGCATCGCTGGCCTGTTCGCGCTTCAGAAAGAGCCACGTGAAGAGTAGCGCCGCGAAGATCTTGAGCGCCGCCATGGCCACGATCTGTTTCGGCAGCGGGACGAAGAGCGTGGCCAGGAAGAGCGGCGAGAAGGGAGCCGATTCGCCGTTTGCCAGCAGCGGATAGCCGGCGAACGAGTAGCGGTTCCAGAGCGGCGCGCGCCCGTGCGCCAGCTCTTCGCGCGCCACCTGCATCCACGGCAGAAACAGCTTGACGGTATCGTTCGTCAGCGGATTGCGCGCCTCGACGTCGCCGACCACGCCGTGCCATGGATAGCCGCGCGCCGCTTCATCGACCGGTACCGGCAGCTTCGAGGTAAAGACCGCGCCGTGCAGGAATCCCAGCGTCAGCAAAAGCAGCAGCAGCGCCGTGCGCCACGGCACAGGAGCGATCCAGCGCCGCACCGCGGCGGTCAGGAGCGCGGACGGAACGATGATGCCGAGGAGCAGAAGAGCGATCACGCAACGTGATCGTACGCCGCCTCCGTCTCCATTCTCGGTTCTGTCATTCCCAATCTCTTTGCTTCCTCGCTCGCGGAGATTTCGAAAAAGCACTCACCGCAGAGCAACTGGTCGCTGACGCGGACCGCAGCGCCGATGTGGAAGCATGAATCGCAACGAAGCGACGACGGCCGCCGCGATCCGGCAACCAGCGGCAGCGGATAGCTTGGGGGTCGGGGCATTACGCCACCTCCTGATGTTCATGCCTGAGCAGCCGTTCGTAGACAGCGCACAGGCGGTTTGCGATCGCCGGATAGCCGAAGCGCCGCCGGGCGTTCTCGCGGATGGCCAGCGGATCGAAACGCCGCCGGAGAAGATCGTGCATGCCGTCGAGGAGGGCGTCGGAATCATCGCGGTCGACCAGAACGCCAGCTTCCGGCGTCACGATCTCTTCCGGGCCGCCGCAGCGCGTGGCGATCACCGGGATGCCCATGGCCATCGCCTCGATCAGGACCACGCCGAACGTCTCGCAGTCGCTGCACAGCGCCAGCGCGTCCGTCTCGCGCATCCACTGGCGCACCTGCCAGCGTGGCAAGGCGCCGGTGAACTGGACCGCATGCGCCGGTGCCAGCCCGCGCGCCAGCGCGCGCAGGCGGGGGCCTTCCTTCCCCGTTCCGGCGATGACCAGCCGCGTCTTCGGACGGCGGACGTGCAACCGGGCAAACGCCCGGATGAGAAGGTCGACCCGCTTGTAACTGACCAGGTCGCAGACAGCCAGAAAGGTGAACGTCGTTCTCTTGCGCCGCGGCGGCAGCGCGAAGTAGTCGCTGTCGACGGTATTCGGAACGACCTCGGCTACCGGCATGCCGGCCACGGCGTCGACGCTCGTCTTCAGATGCCGGCTGACGGCGATGACCGCCGAGGCATTGCCATAGACGGCGGCTGCGCGTTGCCGTTCATTGGGCGACAGATCCTCGGTCAGCACCGCGCTGGAGTGCTCGGTGACGACGAACGGCCGCTGCAGTGCGCGCGAGGCCAGCATCGCCGCGTGCCCGCCCCACAGCGCGGCGTGACCATGAATGAGATCGGGCACGCCGTAGACGGCCGCGTACGATTCGGCCAGCCGCCGCATCAGCCGTGCCCACAGCAGCGACCCCGGAACGGTCTGGGCCAGGATGCTCCACCCTTTCATCCGGATCGTTGGGATGTCGTCTTCCTCGCGGGCCTCGGTCTGCCAGTGGCTCACCGCCAGGTTGAGTCCGTTGAACCGCGAAAGGCTGCGGCGCTCCACGAAGGCGATGCCGCTCTGCACTCCGGCGGCGTGCAGCGCCAGCGCCTGGTCGCGCACGAACATGCCTCGCCACGGCTTGTCGGAGGTGTTGTACCAGGACGGCAGATGGAGGATGTGCATGGAGGCTCCAGATCGAAATCGAAAATGGGCGGCGGCCACGCGCCGCCGCCCGATCAGGGAGGAAAGAGGATCAGAAGGCCACGGTGGAAAGAACGACACCGCTGCTGCTGATCGCAACGAGGTTTCGGGTGGGAGTGCCACCCGAGGTCGCAGCCGGAATGAGTACGACGGCATAGGTCCCGTTGCTGAATGGCGTCAGACGATTGACGCGCCCGGTGATGTTGAGCGTCCAGGCCTGGGTGCCGTTCGCGGTCGAGAGCGCCGTCAGCGTGGTCGTCAGTGTGGTGGCGCCGGAGGCCGTGCTGTCGATGACCTCGATCACCTGCGCGCCGGAGATCTCGGTCTCGGTGCGCGGCGAGGGGAGTGTCGCCGTCCAGGCGATGGCGCCGTTGCGGATGGCCACCAGCTCGGCCACCGGGTTGGTGTGCGTGCTGCTGGCCGCAGCCCGGGTGATGATCACCGTGCCGTCCGAAGCCACGTCGAGATAGCCGCCCTCGCCCTCGTATCCTGCCGGGCCCGCTCCCGCTCCCGGGCCGCCCGGATGGTCATTCGCGGCGGCAAACGTCGCCGCCATCAGAAGTGCCAGTACTGCGATGCCTGTTTTCTTCATGGGTGTGTCTCCTTTTCGGGGAGGAGACAGGAACAAGCGTGGTGCCACCGGTTTGCAGGGTAAGAGCGCCGTTTTGCGGGTCGGAATGACCCGGAGGGGTGGACGGAATGACGCGGAGGGGAGGCGGAACGACACAGCGCGTAGCGCCGTTGGGCGAGCCGAAAGCGGATGAACACGGCGAGAAGCCAGCGCTCCGAGCGCGACCTCAGTTCCCGAAGATCCTCTTCAACCTGCCCCACGCCCCCTCCACCTCGCGGCGGCTGCGGTCGACGTCGTTGGCCCACTTGCGGAACTGTTCGAGCGTGATGGCGGGCGGCTCATCGAAGTTGCCGCGGCTGAAGAAGACGCTGCGGATGATGCCGCCGAAGAAGCCGGCCGGACAGCGGTTCGTCGGTGCGGTACCGGCCAGGAAGACTTCGTGGAGCGGACCGGGACAGCCGTCCTGCCAGAGCATGCCGCTCTCCGGATCGATGTCGCGGAAGGTCACGCCGGCGGGCGGCCGCGGCTCGCCGCGCAGGTGCGGGATGGAGCTCATGTACGCGCCCCAGATCGGGATTGCCGATTCGCCCGAGGAGAGGCGCAACGGCGCACCGTGGTCGAAGCCGACCCAGACGCTGGTGACCATGTCGGGCGTGTAGCCGACGAACCAGGCGTCGCGGTAATCGCTGGTCGTGCCGGTCTTGCCGGCGACATAACCGAGGCCGTAGCGTTTGAGGCGTGATGCTGTGCCGCGCTGGACGACACCGCGCAGCAGCGTGTGGAGGATGTACACCGGGCCGGCATCGGCGACGCGTTTTTGCTCGAGGTCATGCGCGTACAGCGTTTTTCCCGCGCGGTCACGCACCTCGCGCAGGAGGAAAGGCTCCACGCGGATGCCGAGGTTCGGGAACGGTGTATACGCCGCCGTCAGCTCGCGCATCGAGACCTCGGTCACACCGAGCGGCAGCGCCGGGATGCGCGCGAATTTCTCTTCGAACCCGAATTTCTCCGCCGTGCTGGCGACGCGGGACACGCCGATATCCTCGGAGAGCCTCACGGTGGGGACGTTCAGCGAGTGCTCGAAGGCCTCGCGCAGAGACACCCGTCCGCGATAGCGGTCGTCGTAGTTGTGCGGCTCCCACGTCTCGTTCCCGTTGACGGCGATGCTGACCGGCTCGTCGAGCAGCAGCGACGCGGTGGTCGCTTTCTTCGAGGCGATGGCAGCAAGGTAGGCGAAGGTCTTGAACGCCGATCCTGGCTGCCGGTGCATTGCCGAGGTGCGGTCGAACGGCGAGACGTAGTAATCGCTGCCGCCGACCAGTGCGCGGATACCGCCGCTGCGCGGATCGACGGAAAGCAGCGCGATCTGCAGCGGCTCGCTTCGGGCCTGCGCGCGGAGCCAGGAATGGGTTGCCTCGAGCTGGGCGGGGGCGCGGGCGGCGACGCGCTCGGCGTTGCGTTGCGCGTCGATATCCATTTCGCAGACGATCGTCAGTCCGCCTTCGATCACGGGCCGGACCCCGATTTCCTTCACGATGCCGGCGCGAAGGGCGCGGAGATAGAACGGATACGGCGCCCGCGGGATGTCGCCGCCGTTGAATTCGACGTCACGTGCCTTTGCCGCTGAGAATTGTGCGTCGTCGATCCAGCCGTGATCGCGCATGACGGCCAGGATGGCGTCGCGCCGGGCGCGGGCGACGTCGGGGTGCTTCTCGGGCGTGTCGCGGTTCGGCGCGCGGATCATGCCTGCCAGAACGGCCGCTTCGTCGACGCGAAGCTCCGCGGGCGGCTTGTCGAAGTAGAGCCGGGATGCTTCGTCGATCCCGAGAATCGGCTTGCCGCCGCTGTGGCCGAGGTAAACGTCGTTGAGGTAAACCTCGAGGATCTCGTTCTTCGGCATGCGGGCGTCGAGCAGAATCGCCAGGATGATCTCCGTGATCTTGCGGCGCCAGGTCCGCTCCTGCGAGAGGAAACGCGTCTTGATGATCTGCTGATCGATGGTCGAGCCGCCGGCGGCGATGCCTCCCGCGCGGATGTTCGTGAAGAGCGCGCGCACCATGCCGATCGGATCGATGCCGAAGTGATGATGGAAGCGCACGTCCTCCGCGGCCAGGAAGGCGCGCGATACGTGGTCGGGGAGCGAGGGCAGCGCCACAGGAGGAGTGACGCGCCAGTCGACGCCGTACAACGCCGCCACGCGCACCGGCCGCCGGCGCGCGGCGGAAACGATGATGGTCGGCTCGCGCCAGGCGTGGTTCACGAGCTCGCGCGTGAGCCTCCGGTTGAGGATGAAGATGTAGATCGAGAACCCTTCGGCGGCGATGAAGGCGATGATCAGGATCACCGTGAGCCATCGAGGAAGCTGATGCGTGCGTGACAATCGCGACATCTTCGTCTACATTGAAATTTGTGCAACGCAGTTGCCACGCAGCACAAATTTTCTTTCAAACGTACGGCTCCCCACGTCTACAGTTTTGAATAGGAGAGAATCCATGGCTGCCAAGAAGTCCAAGAAGTCCGCGAAGAAGCCGGCCGCGAAGAAGGCCGCAAAGTCGAAGAAGGCTCCAGCCAAGAAGAAGGCTGCCGCCAGGAAGCCGGCCAAGAAGGCCGCGAAGAAGGCTCCCGCCAAGCGTAGCGCCGCATCGAAGAAGGTGTCTTCGAAGAAAGCCTCGAAGAAGGCTCCCGCGAAGAAGGCTCCGGCGAAAAAAGCCGCGAAGAAGGCTCCCGCGAAAAAAGCTCCGGCGAAGAAGGCTTCGGCGAAGAAAGCTGCCCCGAAGAAGAAGGCCAGCCCTCTCGCCCGCGCAAGCAGCGTGATCAGCAAGGTCGCCTCATCGGTGAGCAACGCGGTCGCCAACGTCATCCCGCATGGCGGCGAGACCGGCAAGGCCGAGGCCAAGAGCAGCGTCGGCTCGGACATCGCCGGCGGCAAACAGTAACGATCAGCAGCATGCGCCGGGCCGTTCGCCGGCGTGAGGACTCTGTAGCCCCCGGCGCTCAGCCGGGGGTCTTTAACGGACTCTGGACATTCGCCGGTACTCGGGGGCGAGACGCCCCCGAGCCAGCCGGCGAGACGCCAGCGCTCCGGTCGCTGCGCTAGCTCGCGCTGTCGAATACCTTGCGAATCTTCTTCGAGAAGTAGCGCTGCGGCAGGCCGCCGTTCCACTTGTGCAGGTTCTTGGCTCTGCGGAACGACTCCATCGCCTGGTTCTTGTAGTTGTCGTCGGCTTCGAAGGCGTATTGGGAGTATTGCGAGGCACCGAGGAAGGCCCAGATCCAGCCGTTGGTCGGCATCTCGCCGGAAAGCTTTTGGAACTTCGTAGAGGCCTCGTCGAAGTCGCCGCGGAAGTAGCTCTCCAGGGCATCGCGGACGCGGCGTGACGAATCGGCCAGCACGAGGGCGCTGGCTTGCGTCGGGCGGGTGGGGATGGCGGTGGGCCGCGGTGCGGGGGCGCCGGGAGCGGGCGCGAGGTCGGCGATGGCGGCCGCATTCTCCGCCGAGGCGATGACGGCGTTCAGATCGTCATTCGATCGCGGGTTTGCGTTGCGGGTCATGGCATCGGTCAGTGCCTGCGTGGCTTGCGTGTACTGCGGTGTGTTGCCGGCTTTTCGCTGTTGGGCGGCGCCCATGCGCGCCCTGGCTTGATTGATGGCCGCGACTGCCCGCTGGCGCAGCGCTGGATCGATCGCCGGCGCTGCCGGCTGTACCGGCATCGGCACGGGAGCCGGCACGACGGTGCGCGGAGCGGGCGCAACCGGCTGCGGTTGCGGTTCGGGCTGCGGGGCGCTGGACTGCGCGAGCTTGGTCTTGGCACGCGCCATCAGCGTCTCGATCGATCCGAGGTCCTGCTCGCCGGCGCCGCTGGATTGTTCGAGGTCGGCGACGGCCTGCTCGTACTTGCCAGTGTTCAGATAGGCCACGGCGCGGTAGTAGTAGGGGTGATAGCTGATGAAGATGGCGCCGTAGGTTCGCGCCTTGTCGTTCTCTTTGGGATTGCCTTTGATCGCCGCGGACATCTTCTGGATGACGGCCGCCCACTGGCCGTTTCGCGCGGCGGCCACTCCCGCGTCATAGTCGTCGTACCACGACGCCAGAGCCGCGCTCGCGGCGAGCAGCAAGGCCAATCCGATCGTGCAGGTGCGCGTTGCTCTCATGGTTTCGCGAGCTCCTTTTCGAGCTCTTCGTAGTTCACGTTGCCGAGGTTGAACGTCTGCCGAAGCTGTTTGCCTGCCTCGATGTTTACGTTCATCGTCTGGGTCGTATGGTTTGGACCGGTCACCGTGACCATGTATGTCCCCGGTTCGAGATCGATGCGCGTCGGCGTTGAGCGTTTATCGTCGCTCAACTCGGTCAGGTCGACCGGCTTTCCTTTGTCGTCGACGATTTTATCGAGCTCGCCCCACGGAGCGGCCGATAGAAGAAGCGCTCCCCGCCCCGGGATCGGCGGAACAGACGTCGGAGCGGTGGCGGTGACGCTGGTCGTGCTGGCCACGCCGATCGGTGTGGCCGGCTGTTTACTCTTCCAGATGAGGAAGCCGGCGATGCCGAGCACGACCACGATCGCCGCGGCGATGCCGATCATCATCCCGGAGTTGCCCTTCTTCGTCCCGATCGCGCCCGGCGAGATCTGGCGCTCGATCATCGTTGCCTCGGCGTTGCCGCTCCACTTCTGCTCGGCGGCCGTCGGGGCGGCCTGCGACGAGAAGCGCTCCATCACGGTTGCCTCGTCGCTGCCGGAACGGGTTCCCGGTGCTCCGGGCATCGTACCGCCGGGAGGAGGCGTAGGGCCGAGGTTGCGCTCCATGATCGTCGCCTCGTCGCTGGCGACTTTCGTTCCGGTCGGGCCGGTGCGCGGAGGCGGCATCGACTCGACCTGCGTCGGCTGGCCGGTCATCGTCTGTTGGGTCGACTGCTGTCCGCCGAACGTGCCGCCGGGGCCGGTGGTGAACTTCGGGAGCTCGGCCAGCGTCTGCGCGCCGGAGAGCGTGATCATCCGCTCGCCCAGTCCGTACTTCTGGTCGGGTGGCACGGTGTTGCGAATCGCTTCCAGGGCGTGCTCGAAATCGGCCGCGGTGGCGTAGCGGTTGTCGCGGTTCTTCTCGAGCGACTTCATGATCACCGACTCGAGCTGTGGCGGCACCTTCACGGCGGGATTGAGCTCGTGGATCGGCTGCGGCTTTTCGGTAACGTGCTTGAGGATGTAGCCGTGCGGGTTGGTGGCCTGGAACGGCGCGCGGCCGGCCAGCATCTCGTACATGACGATGCCGAAGGAGTAGAGGTCGGAGCGCGGGTCGAGGTGCTCGCCCTCTTTGAGAAAACCAGCCTGCTCGGGCGACGCGTATTTGAGCTTGCCGAGGAACATGCCGGTCTGGGTCAGCCCCTGTCCACCGTCTCCCTCGGCGAGTTGTTTGGCGATGCCGAAGTCGATGACCTTCACGGCCAGCTTTCCGTGATGGTCCTGCGACAGCATGATGTTCTCGGGCGAGATGTCGCGATGGATGAGGCCCATGGAGTGGAGATGCTCCAGGCCGCTCAGCGCCTGGATGGAGATCTCGATGGCCAGCCGCGGCGGCATCGGCCCGTTCTGGCCGATCCACTTCTGGATGTTCGTGCCGTCGATGAACTCCCACACCATGTAATAGGAGCCGTCGTCGAGCTGGGCGAAGTCGTAGAGCATCGCCAGGTTCTTGTGCTTGATCATGGTCGAGGTGCGCGCCTCCTGGAGGAAGCGCTGCATGCCCTGATCGTCGGCCGCGACGTTCGGCCGCATGATCTTGATCACGCGCAGCTCGTTGAGGTGAATATGCCGGACCTTGAAGATCTCGCCCATGCCGCCGATGCCGAGGCGGTCGAGGATCTGATACTTGCCGTCGAGGAGTTTCGAAGAATAGGTCCGCTGAAACATCGTCACGCGCTCGCCGCAGGCAGGACACTGCTCGAGGCTGACGTCGATCGGCTGTTTGCAGCGGAGACAGTTGATTTGGCTCATGGTTACTCCGGGGTTACGGGGTCTCGTGGTTGCGGGGTCTCGCGGTGGACGGTGCCGCGAAAACGCTCTACCTCGCAATTGGATTCAATGATCTCTCTATGCAGGGTCTCGGGGCCTCGCGGTCTCGAAGTCTCGCGGTGGGTTTACCGCGAGACCCCGCAACCGCGAGACCTCGCGACCGCATTCAATGGTCTCTCAACACATAACTGCATGCCGGGTCGGCGCCGAAGCGCACGACGTCTCCCGGCTTCAACACCGTCTTCTCGACGCGGGTGTTGTTGACATAGGTTCCGTTGGCTGACTTCAGATCTTCGAGCGTGCACGCGCCGCCGTTCATGGTGATGCGGGCGTGGCGGCGCGAGACGGCCGGATGGGCGAGCACGACCGAGCAGGTGCGGTCGCGGCCGACCATGATGCTGTCGCCTTGCAGCGCATGTTTCTCGTTCGCCTCCGGTTTTACGTGGACGAGCTGCCAGCGCTGCGCGGCCGCGGCGTTGGGCATCGCCGGAATCGGCCGGATGGTCGGGGTATAGCCGGGACGGAGGTTGTATTCCTCGAGCGCTTCGAAGAACTGGCGCGCCGATTCGTAGCGCTGATCCATGCGCGGATGCATGGCCCGCATCACGATCGCTTCGAGCTCGGCATCGATCTCCGGCCGCAGGACGCGCAGAGGCTGCTTCTCGCCGCGATAGATGGCATCGATGAGCTTCGGCAACGAACGGCTGTTGAACGGGAGCGCGCCGGTCAGCATCTCGTAGAGCACCACGCCGGAGGAGTAGACGTCGCTCTTGGCCCCGGCATCCTTCGGCTCGCGGATCTGCTCGGGCGACATGTAGTGCGGCGTGCCGAGGAGGAAGCCGGACTTGGTCAGTACCGTCTGGGTGCTTCCGGCGGCCCCTTCCTTGATCTTGGCGATGCCGAAGTCGGTGACCTTGACCACGCCGGCGTTTTCGCGGATCAGGTTGGCGGGCTTGATGTCTCGATGCACGATCCCCTTGCCATGCGCGTAGACCAGTGCTTCGAGGAGGCACTGCGCCGTCACGATGGCGTCGGCGATCGGCAGCGCCCCTTTCTCGGTGAGGAGCACGTCGACCGGCGTCCCCTCCACCAGTTCCATCACCAGGACGGCGTGGTCCTGGTTGTTGATGAATTCGTAGAAGCGGGTGATGTAGCGGTGCCGCAGCTTTTCGAGGATGTGCGCTTCTTTGACGAAGCGCTTCCTGGCCGTCACTTCGCCGGCCAGCTCTTCGCTCATCACCTTGAGGACGACGACGTAGTCGGCGGGGAGGATCTCGTTCCGGGCGATGGTACGGCCTACGTAGACGTGGCTCATCCCGCCTTCGCCGAGCTCGCGCTCGATGCGGTAGTTGCCGACGATCTGGCCGATCATTTCAGCGCGCCCTCTTCATCCCAGTAGAAGCCTTCGTTGCAGAGCGGCATGAACAGGAACTTGTGCGAGCCGATGCGGACGACGTCCCTGTCCGCCAGGTCGCGCCGCGGCTCGATCTCCAGGTCGTTCACGTACGTTCCGTTGGTGGAGTTGTGGTCCATCAGAATGAACCGCCGCTCCTCGGGGCGGAAGACGAGGTCGGCGTGATGGGACGACGCCTGGTCGTCGCCGATGACGATGTCCGAGCGGCGGTCGCGCCCGAGAACGTTGCGGCCGATGCGTACGGGGAACGATTCGCCGCGCGCGGCGCCGTTGAGTCCGATCAGCCAGCCGACGACGTAGCGCTTCGGCGTCGCCAGCGGATCGAGCTTCTGCACGGCCACGGTGCGGTCGACCGGCTCGGACGCGACAGCCACGGCGGCCTCGCGGCGGGCCATCGTCGGTGGCGGTACCGCGGTGGGGCGGCGTACCGGCTCCGAGGGGACGGCTACCGGCCGCTGACCTTCCTGCGCGCCGAACCGCGTGGGCCGCACGACCGGAATGTCGGACTCGGCATTCTCGGCGGGGCAGTACGGACAGAGGTCCCAGCTCTCATCGATGAAATGCCCGTTCTCACACCGCTTATCAGCCACGATTCAATGCCTCACGCATGGAAGGCCACCGCAACCGCGTTGCGGCCGCCGAAGTAGATGATGTCGCCGTCCTTCAGGAACCGCTTGTCGATCTTCTGGTCGTTGACGTACGTCCCGTTCGACGAATTCCTGTCGATCAGCAGCACTTTGCCATCGATCGAGACCACTTCCGCATGCAGCCGGGAGACCTTCGGGTTCTCCAATACGATCTCACACATTGCCGTTTCCCGTCCCACGCGGATGCCGGAACCGCCGAGGGCGAGCCGCTCGCCGGCGCGCGGTCCGTTGAGGATGGTGAACTTGCCGAGCATCAGCGGCGTGCCGGCCGGCGCGCTGGCCGGCGAGACGACCCGCTCGGTGGTCACCTTCAGCATGTCGGCGGGGATGCGCGGGCGGCGGACGCGCGGGATGGTCAGTCCGAGGGCCAAGGCGGCCAGGACGCCGCCGGCGCCGGCCGTAGCGATGGGATGCTTGCGCCAGAGCGGCATCGACTGCAGGGCGCGGTCGATGTCGTGGCGAAAGCGGATCAGATCGGGAGAGCTCGGGAAGAGATTGTTTGCGCTGGCCAGCTCCGTGGAGGCTACCGTCCACTTCCCATCCTGCGCGGCATCGAGCGAGGCGCGGTAGTGGTGATCGAACTCGCCTTCGACGTTGACCGGAACATGTGCTTCGTTGAGAAAACCGCGCGCCACGTTGATCGGCACCAGGAACTTGATCGATTCGGCGTCACTGCGGCCCCAGGTCGAGATGCCGACCACCTCGCCGGCGCGGTTGACGACCGGCCCGCCGGAGTTGCCGCGGTAGATGGCCACGTTCGACTGAAACACCGGCGTGTTGGCGATGTTGCGTTTGATGGCGGTGATGATGCCGGGGTTGAACGTGGGCTCGAGATCGCTGTCGCGCGAGAGCCAGCCGCCGATGACGTCGTCGGTGCTGCTGGCGACGGCCGGGTAGCCAATCGACCAGATCGATTCGCCGACGCGCGTGGAGTCGGAGTCTCCGAGTGTGAGCACCGGCAGGTTCTTGTGGTTGACGCGCAGCAGCGCCAGATCGGTGCCGCGCTGTGCCAGGTCGGGCGAGAAGTGGTCGATGGTGAAGGGCAGCTTCTCGCCATTGGAAAGCTCGACGTCGTTCGTGACGACGCGCTTTTCCAGCCGGCCGTTTGTGGCGAGCGTGGCGATGTAGCGGTCGAGGGCGTCGCTGCGATGCAGCTTGCGGAGGTCATCGAGCGGAAAGTGTTTCAGCAGCGCCGAGATGGCTCCGTTGCGCAGCAGCTCGCGGTCGAGCGCGTCGTCGTTTTGCGTCGGCGCCACGACATGGCCGCTGGTGAGGATGAGTCCATCGGGATGGATGATGAATCCGCTGCCCGATCCGCCCGCGCCGGTGGGGACGAACAGGTCATTGCCGGCCCCTGTCTTTTGAACGGCGACCTCGAATCCGTCGTGCTTCAGGGAATCGGCAATCGCCTGAATCGTCGCCGGCGTATAGCGAAACTGGGCCGTGGCGAAGGCGTTGACGCGGACCACGGCCGGCTTCACGCCGTAGGCCATCTTCGCCGCTTCATCGAGATGCGTCGCATCGCCCCGGCAGCCGAATGCGGTGAGAAGCAGGAGCACGAAGAGGAGACGGGGCGGGGCGGCCATGATTCGAGGTTACTTGGAGTGGGTATTCGGGGTTCCTTGGTTTTGATGCTGCTTCCAGTACTGCCACCCGCCGGCAGCACCGCCGAGGATGAGAATGGTGATGAGCGCCCACTTGAGGAACGAGCCGCCCGAGGCCGGCTTCGCGCCGGCGATGGGAGTCTCCAGCGTCTTCTCGAGCCGCTCGGCCTGGAATGGCGTCTCGACGGTGGTCTCGACGACGTCGGCCGGTTCGGCACTCTTCGTTTCTTCCTCGGTGATGGGAACGATCGGCGCGGTGTCCCGCTGCGTCTCGTCGAACGGATGATCGGCCAGCGTTTCGTCGGCATCGGCCATCGTCTCGTCGCCGACGTTGTCGATCGGGACGATCTTCGCGACGATGACCGTGACGTTGTCCGGCGCGCCGCGGGCGAGCGCGAGTCGGACGTATTCGGTGGCTGCCTGATCGATCGGCAACCCGGCGATCTGCTTGATCTCCGGCTCTTTGACCAGACCGTGCAGACCGTCGCTGCAGAGAACGAAGACGTCGTTCTCCTGGATGGGGAACGGGCCGCTGACGTCGATCTCGACGTCTTCGCCGACTCCCATCGAGCGCTGCAGGACGTTCCGGCGCGGATGCGTCTCCGCCTCTTTCGGCGTCAACAGCCCTTCCCGCACCATCGAGGCGACCAGGGAGTGGTCTTCGGTGATCTGGCGGATCTCGTCGCCGCGGACGAGGTAGATGCGCGAGTCGCCGACGTGCGCGAACCAGGCCTGGTTGTCTTTGACCACGAGCGCCGAGGTCGTGGTTCCCATCCCTCGCAGGTCGGGATTGGCCTGGGACTCCGTGAAGATGCGGGCGTTGGCGCGCGTCAGAGACTCGCGCAGGGCCTGGGCGATGTCGTAGGTCTCGCTGCCGAGGTATTGCGCCTTGACCGTCTCGCCGGCCAGACGGGAGGCGGTGGCACCGCCGCGATGTCCACCCATGCCGTCGGCGACGACGAGCAGCCGTCCGCCGGGATGACTATGGCTCTCTTCGCGGGGCGTGGTGTAGGTGCCGAAGTCCTGATTCTCGGAACGAACGAGTCCTACGTCCGTGCGCAGCACTGCCTGAACGCCGAGACGCGGCGTCGTGACGGCCGACTCTTCTGCCGTGGCTGACTCGCTCATATGCGTGGAAACAGACAGAGGATTATACAGGGTTAACCAAAGGAGCCCGTGGGTGTCTTCCGCCGCTGCGGATCATCGATGCTCGACGGTCACGCAGATCACTACGAGGGTTCAAGATCAGGATCGAGGGGGTTCAAGATCAGAGCCCAGAAGTTCAAGATCAGGATCGGTCGAGTTCGAGATCAGGCCCCAGAAATTCAAGATCAGGATCGGTCGAGTTCAAGATCAGGCCCCGGAAGTTCAAGATCAGAACCGGTCGAGTTCAAGATCAGGCCCCAGAAGTTCAAGATCGGAACCGGTCGGGTTCAAGATCAGGGGCCAGAAGTTCAAGATCAGGAGTGTCACCTAAAACTGACACTGCGGTGGAGCGCTGCCATTCCCTTTTCAGTGGTGTCCGCTCGGCGGAGGCGGTGCGGGTCGTGGCGGCGGTGTTTGTCCCGGCGGCTGGGAGCCGTGTGCGCCCGGCTCGCCGGGACGGCCACCAGGTGCACCCTGTCCGGCAGTGTGTGGGTCGCCGCCGTCGCGGTGGTCCGGGGCACCCTGGCGGCGCTCGGGGGGCGTGTTTGTCGGATGTTCGGGGGGCGGCATTTGGCGGCTGAAGACCGAGCTCTGGCCGGCATGGACCAGGATCGGCTGAGGGCGGAGGGGCGACTGGACCTCGACCGTCCCTTCGAACACGTCGAGAGTGGCCTTTCCGGAACTGTCGACTTCGACGTTGTACTGCGTGCCGCGGACGGCCAGAAGCGCGCCCGGCGTCTGTACGATGCGCGGCTCGCTGCCGGTGATCTTGTCGAACAACGCGTGGATGCGCCCGCGCTCGAGCGAGAGGATCACGCCCGGGGAACCGCCGGCGAGCTGCACGTCGGTCAACGAGAAGATCTCGAACTTTGCACGATGCTCCTCGGCGGCGATGAGCGCGTACGAGAACATGCCGGTGTGAACCCGGTCACCGCTCTGGGCATGCAGGCCCTTGGTGACGGCGGAGTCGTGGTTTGCCGTCTTGAGCATGACGTTGTTCTTCACATCGTCGAATCGATAGCCGACCGGCGCCTGCGGCGTGGTGGCTGTCGCGGCGGCGAGCATGAGGAACGATGCAAGGAGTGTCTTCATTACGGCCTCACTGGGGTTCGATCGCAATATCGAGTCGTTTGATTTTTCGCGCAAGGGTTTTGCGCTCGATGCCCAGAATGAATGCGGCCTGCGTCTGATTCCCGCCCGTGGCGCGGAGGACGGCGACGATGTGGCGTTTTTCCGCCTCGTCGAGGCTGACCAGTTCCTCCTCGGCCGGTGCGGGGACGGTCTCCGTTCGCGCCTCTGCCGACGGCGCGATGTCTCGCAGAGCATTCGCCGCGGCCACCGGATCGACGAGCGCCCCGGAGTCGATGATGGTGCGACGGATGACCTGTTCCAGTTCGCGAACATTGCCGGGCCAACGGTGCGCGGCGAGGACGTCGAGCACTGCCTGCGACGGTCCCGGAATCGAGTCGCGTTTCATCTCCGCGGCGATGCGGCGCCGGAAGTGGTCGGCGAGCAGGGGGAGATCGGAGGTGCGCTCACGCAGCGGCGGGACGGCGATCTCGTATCCAGCCAACCGGTAGTACAGGTCCTCGCGAAACGTGCCGTCGGCGACGAGCCGCTTGATGTCGCGATGCGTGGCCGCGATGAGCCGGACGTCGACGTGATGACTCTTCTCGGCGCCGAGCGGCGTAACGATTCCATCCTGCAGGAAGCGGAGGAGCTTGACCTGGAAGGCCGGCGAAATGTCGCCGATCTCGTCGAGAAAGAGCGTGCCGCCGTCGGCGCGGGAGAGTGCACCGCGCCTGTCCTGGCGGGAATCGGTAAACGCTCCCCGGGTCGAGCCGAACAGCTCGTTCTCGAGGAGTGTGTCGGGGATGGCGCCGCAGTTGATGGCGATGAACGGCCCGGAAACGCGGTTGCCGAGGTCGTGAACCGACTGCGCCACCAGCTCCTTGCCGCTGCCGCTTTCGCCGAGGATCACCACCGGTACGTTGAGCGAGGCCACACGGGCGATCGCTTTGTACATGGCGATCATCGACGGGTGCGATCCGACGATGCGCGATGCCGGACCGGCTTCGATCTCGACCTCCTCGGCAACGCGGCCGCCGAGCGCGGCACGGACGCGCGCGATCAAGTCGCCAAGGTCGAAGGGCTTGGCCAGATAGTCGAAGGCGCCGATGCGCTGCGCCAGCGCGGTGGTCTCGATCGTGCCGCGCGCGGTCATCAGGATCACGCGCGGCGGATCGCGGCGCTCGGCGATCGCCTGGAGCAGCGTCAGGCCGGTTTCGCCGGGCATGTAGATATCGCTGAGGACGACGTCGACCCGATGCGCGCGGAGCAGTTGCAGCGCGGAGGGGACGTCGCCGGCCTGCAGCGTTTTCAGACCGATTTTCTCCAGCGCCATGGCCGCGCTCTCGCGGATGCCGGCATCGTCATCGACCACGAGCACTGTCGCCATCTACATCGCTCCTGCTTTGGCCGCTTCGGCCGCCAGCGGTAGTGTGATCCGGAATCGTGATCCGCCGCCCGGCATCGCCTCGACGCCGGCCGCGCCGCCGTGCCACCGCGCGATCTCGGCGACGAGCGAGAGTCCCAGTCCGAGGCCGTTCGTCCCCGCCGCCGTCGTCCCTCGGACGAATCGTTGAAAGATGCGCTCCCGCTCCGCCTCGGAAATGCCGGGACCGCGGTCTTCGACGATGACGGCGGCATCGTCGCCGCCGCGCGTGACGCGAACGGTGACCGGCGCCGGTGCCGCGGTGTATTTCAGAGCGTTGCCGACGAGATTGTCGACCACGCGCTCGATGAGCGCCGCGTCGGCGCGGACGAGAAGTTGCGGATCGGCAGAGACGAACAATGTGCGGTCGGTGCTGGCGCGCAGAAAATCGATGCGCGCCGCGACGAGGGCTCCGAGGTCTAAGACGGAGGAGGAGGATGCAAAGTCCCGAAGCGGCAGACGCTCGAGATCGAGCAGCGTGCCGACCATCGTTTCCAGTTTCCCCGCTTCGTGCTCCAGGAGCGACGAGACGCGTTTGCGCTCGGCGTCCGTCAGCTCGAATCCGCCCATCAATTGCGTAAGGCTGCGCATCGAGGCCAGCGGCGTCTTGAGCTCGTGCGCCAGAACGCGTTTCGACTCCGCATCGCGCTCCCGGTGGTCGATATAACGCTCTTCGCTGCTGCGCAATGCGGTGAGGATGATCCTCGTCTCGATGCCGGCGAGGGCGAGCGCGGCGGAGGCGATCAACGTGATGAATGGGATAGCGATGCCGCCTGCCAGAAGCGGGAATCCCACGGCGATGGTGGCGATGATGACGATTGCGGCAGCGATGCGCCGGCGGCGGACGAGGACGATCGCGCCGACGGCAACAGCGGCGAAGAGGCCGCCGGCGATCGGCGGAAGCTCGCGAATGACGTCGCCGCGAATGATCGATTCGGTCGCGGCGGCGTGAACGGTCACACCTGGGTCGGGCCGATGGCGGGTGGTGGTTGGAGTCAGAACGCGGTCGCCGAGGGCGTAGGCGGTCGGGCCGATGAACACCAGCTTGCCGTGCAGGCGCTGGGCGAGTGCGGCATCGTGAAGAAGGTCCGCGGCACTGATGGCCGGGATGGCGTTGGGACGGGTCCGGAACGACGGCGAGATCGACAGGCCGACAGGGGTGGGCGCGCTGGTGATCAGCGACGCGGCGTCGATGGACAGGGCCGTGAGCGCACGGTCGCCGCTCTGTTTCGTCGAGGAGAGCCGCCGGAGAATGCCGTCGTGATCGAGCTCGAAGTTTCCATGCGCCGCCACCATCGCCTGCGCCAGCGGCGGCCCGGGCACGAGCCAGCGGCCGTGTTCATCGACGACCGCGACTGCCAGCACGGGCAGTCGCCGCGCCGCGGCGGCGAGCTGTTCATCTCCCGGCCGGGCTTCGGCCAGAAGGATGTCGAGGACGACGCCGCGCGCGCCGGCATCGGCAGCGCGATTCACAATGGCCGCGAGTGTTACGCGGTCCCACGGCCAGGGGCCGATGGCGCGCAACGACTGCTCGTCGATGGCCACGACCGCGGTGGCCGTGGCCGGGCGCGGCGGAAGAAGCCGCAAGGCGGCATCGCGCGCCGGCAGCTCGAGCGCGTCGAGGAGATCAAACGCCAGCAGCAGCATGACGGCGACCCCGGCCGCCGCCGCGATCCAGAGCGCGGTGCGCCTGCGCAGCATGCAGGTATGGTCGCACACAGCAGAGACGAGATGTCTGTGCCCTGGTTTCTACAGGGTGCCGGCCAACTCCGCGCGCAGCAGCTTTCCCAATGGCGAGCGCGGAATCTCATCAACCCGATGAATCGCGCGAATGCGCTCGAATGGATGAACCCGTGAATTGAATGCATTGGCGAAGGTTGGCTCGATCATGGTGGCGAGATGGATCACATGCCCGAGGCGATCGTCGGGCATGGCCACGATCGCAGCATCGTCACCCGCGAGCTCGTGCAGGATGCGATCGAGGCGTTTTAGATCGACCGACTCGCCTCCGATCTTGACGAAGTCTCCGGCGCGGCCGTCGACTCTCAGCGTTTGGCCGTCGACATCGCCGAGGTCCTCGGAGATGAACCAGCCGTCGATCTTCGGATCGATCAGGCCTTCGTCCGTGGCGTAGCCGGTGAGGAGTGATGATCCGCGAAAGGCGAGGCGTCCGTCCGTTTCGCGACGGGCTTCGATGTGCGAGAGGAGAAGGTCGTGGACCGAAATCGTCGAGCAGCATTCGCTCATGCCGTAGCTGGCCAGAACCGGCCAGCCCGCGGCCGATACCGGGTCGAAGGCGCCGCCGCCGACCAGGATCGCCCGCAACGCCGGAGGCGGCTCGAGTCCGGTGGCGATCAGGTCTCGCACCTGCGCCGGCACGAGCGACGCGAGCGTGGCGTCGGATTCGACAAAGGTCCGCGGATCCCACGGCATCGGCAGAACGCGTGCGCCGGCGAGATGGCAGCGCGCGTAAACGCCGAGACCGCCGACGTGGAAGGTTGGCAGCACCGCCGCCCAGACATCGCGTGACGTCACCTCGAGCCGCTCATTCACCGCGGCGGCGGAAGCGAGGATGGCTTGTTTCGATAGGGCCACGAGCTTGATCGCGCCTGTCGATCCGGAGGTGGCGACGAAAACATGGGCATCAAGATTCGGTACGAGTCGTTCAAACCGTTCGCGCTCCTCGGCGGGCATGCGCGGGTTGAGGAGGAGGTGGGAAGTGGAGGATTGGAAGTCGATCATGGGTTATGGCGCGGCTTCGCTGCGGTCGGAGCGCTGGCGTCTCGCCGCTGAGGGATACAAGGGAATGTTTGGTGTCTTGCCAGACCGGGGGCGAGACGCCCCCGGGCCAGCCGGCGAGACGCCAGCGCTCCGGCGCGCTGAGTCAAGGCCCATCGTTACAGCGTTCGCCAAGGCAATCCCTCCAGCAGATCATCGAACCCCCACCCTGTTCCTCCCGGGGGGACGAGTCGCGTTCCCTCGATTTGCATTCGGTCGATGAAAGGATCGGGCTCGTAGAGCACGTGCGTGACGAGGCCGCACGTCGTGGTGATGCCGGTGGTTGCGGCGGCGTAGGCGGCGCAAAGCTGACCGATGGGGTGGTCCATATAGGAGGTGACGACGAGCTCCGAATCGGCAGGCGGGATTTCCTCGATGGCGGGTTTGATGACCAGAACATCGGCGCCTCTTCTTTGTCCTGCAACACTCCCCCGATCCAGAGCCAGCCGCAACCCCGTGCGCGCACGAAGGTCGGTCCACGTGGCCGCGTCATAAGGACACGGATCCTCGATGAAGTCGATTCGCTGGCGTGGGAGGGTCGCGGCGATTCGCACGAATTCCTCGGGTGTGAGCGTGGCGTTGAAGTCGATCCGGAGGCGGACATGCTCGGGGATTCGATCGATGCTCTTCAGCTTGACCGTATCGAAGCCTCCGGGAGGATCGGGGCCGGGCCAGTGGCTCGGCGGGATGGTCAAGCCGTCGAAGAGACTTCGCTCATCACGGCGGGCGGCGCGATCGATGTCTGCGAATTTGAGTGATGCGCGGGTCAACGGCGTAGTCTCGCCGCGGGCGAGCAGTGCGAGCTGCTCATTGAGTGGCGCGTCGCCGAGCTCGGGCCATGGATGGATGTCGGCATAACCACCATCGATCCGGATCAGCGCGCCGCGGCGTGATCCCTCGGCAGCGATAGCGCTGAGCCGGCGTTTCGGTTTCAGCTCGTATTTCCAGTAGTCAACCAAGAGCCGCTCCGACGACGTAGAGGATTCCGAAGATCCATTCCAGCGCGCCGGCCAGCGCCAGGCAGCGATTGAGATCCGCGCCGCGGCTGCGGGCGACTCGCAGGAGCAGCGCCAGTGCGGGAATGAGAGCGAGCATCGGGATGGCCAGATTCCGCGAGCCGCGGAGATACGCGACCGTGGCGACGCAGAGAAACGGCGTCAGCGCGAAGATCACGATCTCGGCGTGTGCGAACGTCGCGCCGAAGCGCGCGGCCAGCGTCCGTTTGTTGCTGGCGCGGTCATTGTCGATATCGCGCAGGTTGTTGATGGCCAGGATCACGACGGCCAGCGAGCCGACGGCGACGCCTCCGATCCAGGCGGCGGGATCGAGCGTCAGACGTTGCAGATAGAACGATCCGCCGACGGCGACGAGGCCGAAGAAGATCATGACGAAGACTTCGCCGAGTCCGTGGTAGGCGAGCGGATACGGTCCACCGGTGTAGGCGTAGGCGGCGGCGATCGAGGCGATGCCGATGACGGCGATGGGCCAGCCGCCGCGGAGAATGAGCGGGATTCCGCAGAGGGCGGCCAGAAAGAAACAGATGTATGCACCGCGCAGCACGGCCTCGGCGCTGAGCAGGCCGGCGGCGGTGACGCGCAACGGTCCGAGGCGCGTATGCGTGTCGGCGCCCTTCCGGAAGTCGAGCGCATCGTTGACGTAGTTCGTGCCGATCTGGATGAAGACCGCGCCGAGAAGCGCAAGAACGAACGGCTGCCAATGCATCGTGGCCAGGTCTCGAAACGCCAGGGCGGTGCCGACGAGCACCGGTGTGACCGATGCAGCGAGCGTTTTCGGGCGAGCAGCGAGGAGCCAGTTCTTCATTGCGCTTTGCGCGTTGTCTGCGGCTTCGCCGCCGTTGTCTGCCTTCGGCGTTGTCTGCGCGCGGCGCGTGGCCCTTTTAATCTACAGCCTCGCGTCGGCGTAAAGCCAATGACCACGCGCGTCGCAGCGCGCAAACAACGCGAAGCGCAGACAACGCCGAAGGCAGACAACGCGCGAAGCGCCTAAGGAAACCGCGGGAACTTCTTGAAATCAGGCTTGCGCTTTTCGACGTAGGCGTTGCGCCCTTCCTGTGCTTCCTCGGAGAGGTAATAGAGCAGGGTGGCGTCGCCGCCGAAGTCGAGAAGGCCGAGCTGCCCGTCGCAGTCGGCGTTCATGGCAGCCTTGAGGAAGCGCAAGGCCATCGGCGAGAGAGCGAGCATCTCGCGGCACCATGTCAGCGTCTCCTCCTCGAGCCTGGCAAGCGGCACGACGGTGTTGACCAGGCCCATCTCCAGCGCCTGCTGCGCGTCGTACTGCCGGCAGAGGAACCAGATCTCGCGCGCTTTCTTCTGGCCGACGATGCGGGCCAGATACGACGAGCCGAGGCCGGCATCGAAGGAGCCGACGCGCGGGCCGGTCTGGCCGAAGCGGGCGTTGTCGGCGGCAATCGTCAGGTCGCAGACGACGTGCAGTACGTGGCCGCCGCCGATGGCATAGCCGGCCACCATGGCCACGACCGGCTTGGGCATGCTGCGGATCTGTTTCTGGACGTCGAGGATATTGAGGCGCGGGATCTTTTCTTTCGGATCGATGTAGCCGCCCTTGCCGCGGACGCGCTGATCGCCGCCGGAACAGAAGGCGTCCTCTCCTTCACCGGTGAGTACGATGACGCCGATGTCGGAGTCGTCGCGGGCCATGTCGAGCGCCTGCTTCATCTCGCCGACGGTCAACGGACGGAAGGCGTTGCGCACCTCGGGGCGATTGATGGTGATCTTGGCGATCCCGTCGCTCGTACGCTCGTATTTGATGTCCTGAAAGTCGTGAAGCTTGATCCAGTTCTCTGCCATGACCGCGAGGCTATCAAGCGCGGCGCGCTACATCAACGGCACGCTGGTGCGCTGCCCGGCGGCGATGCCCTTCTTGAAGACCGTCACGTCGAGAGCCGATGCGCCGGCTGCCTTGTCGATCTGCAGCACGACTTTGGTGACGCCGTTGCCTTCGGTAACGCCAAGAACCTTCGTCTGCGGCCTCGTTTCGAACGTCAGGTCAGCCCTGTGAGCGCCGAAGATGAAGACCGCGGCCTTGCGCGGTCCGCTGGTCGTGTCGAGGGTAGCCGTCGGATAGAACGTCCGGCCGCCGTATTCGAAGGGATAGTCGCCGTCGGCACGGCGAAGACCGTGGACGGTAAGCCACTTCCCATCTTCGTCGATCGGAATCGGCGGCAGGATCGCGGTCTGGCCCTCCGCGGGAACGGTGACGTTGACGCGCCCGAAGCCACGTTTCTCCGTCGCCTCCACGGCGCCACGATCCGTATCGCCGGTGCGGATCAGCGCCTTGATCGCGTAGCGGCCCGGAGGCAGCATGAGCGTGCCGTAGTAGCGGATCCCGGTCCTGCGTACTTTCTCCCCGGCCTTGGCCACTTCCACCGTGAGGCAGTCGTAGAGCCGGTCACGTACGACGCCATTGCTGTCGAAGGCATAGACGAAGACGTCCGCCCCGCCGATGGTCGAGCTCGTCTCGCGAAGCAGGTCCGATCCGTTGATGTCGATGACCACCGGCACCTGCCCCGGCTTGCCGGCCGAAGAGGGAGGGAAGGGCACGGCCAGCAGATTCAGGCGAAGGTCGTGCTGCGGAAGGTCGTTGACGATGATCTGCGCATTGGTGAGTGAACGCTCGACCGGCGTGGCGCGCCCACGCTCGAAGTAGCCGGCGGCGTGTGAGACGCGCGCGCTGTCGGGCGCGTTCACGAGCCGGACACTGACGTTGTGGAATGAGCCCGGCGAGAAGTCGGAGAGGTGAAAGCCGAGCACGTAGACCACTTCCTGCTGGTGAAGGATCCGGGCGAACTCGCCGTGCGGATCGTTCGCGTTCTGAAAGACTTCGCCACCGGTTGGCCGCGCGAGAAGGAACAGGCTGGACCCGGTACCGCCGGCGGAGGCTTCGTTCTCCCGCACATCAACGGCGTGGAGGACGACGTCCGAGACACGGAAGTCGTCCGCCATGCGGTCGACGATCTGCTCTTTGGCATTCGCGTCGGCTGACTGGAGGAGATGCGCGTCGAATCCCTCCGAAAGGAAAATGACCTGCTTGCGGCCTGGCATCATTCGCAGGGAGCGGGCCAGGTTGCTGATGGAGTCGATTTCGCGCTCGATCTGCTTGCGCGTCTGTGACTCGTTGGCGCCGGCGGCCGTTTGAGGATCGGAACCCGGTACGACCGGCTCCACGCCCGCCGGCTCGCTGCCGAGGCGAAGGGGGTCAGAGCTTCGGAACGCTGATGGGTTGCGGATCGCCGAGGCGACGAGCTGGCGATCGGTCGTGAACGCCGTGACGAAACGAAATCCGTGATCGGGATGGACCGTGGCGACAGCGACGAGGTCGCGCGGGCCGGCGATCTCGGCCAGGAAGCGCCGTGCGGCATCCTGCGCCCGCGACATCGAGCGCTCGGATGTATTGCCGAGGTCGAAAAGCAGAACGAACGAACGCCGTGCCACCGGATTGATTGGCGTAAGGGCACTGGCGGAAGTATCCGTCGTGAAATCGACGACATCGAACGACGTGATCGGCTGCTTCCTCTTTTCGTCGTACAGCGCGAAATTGGCCGCGGACAGCCCGCGCACTGGATGCCCCGAGGCGTCGGCCACGCTGACCGGGAACGAGATGCTGACCGCCGGTACGCCCGGCTGCCCAAGTGCCGCGGCGCCGATCAGGGATGCAGCGATAAACAGGAAAACGTTGCGCATCTTGTCGCTACGGCCTCACCACGGCGACGCTCGTCGTCTGCGCCTCGGTCACGCCCTTCTTGTGCACGGTGACCTGAAGCGAGGAGACCTGCGCCGGGTCGTCGAGCTGGAGGACGAGCTTCGTGCCGCCGGTCATCGGAATCGTGCCGAGCAGCTTCGTCTTCGGCGTCGTCTCCCACGTCAGCTCGTTTGCCGTTGCGCCGTAAATGATCAGAGCGACTTTGCCCGATGCCGTCGCGCTCGGGATGAAGTTCTGGCCGTTCAGTTCGAACGGATAGCCGGCCTTGGCACCACGGTCCGCCCCTTTTACGAGAATCCATTTCGGTTCGTCATCGATCGGGATCGGTGGCAGGACGGAGACGTCGCCGGGCTTCGGCACGATCACGTTGACCCTTCCGAAGCCGCGCTTTTCGACGTCACCGGGATTCTTGCTCTCGCCCGTACGGACAAGCGACTTGATCGCGTACGTTCCTGGCGGCAGAACGAGTGTGCCGTAGTAGCGGACCCCGCCGGAGCGAAGGCGGTCGCCGACTTTCGACAGATCCAGCGTGAGCCTCTGGTAAAGGCGATCGCGCACGATTCCGTCGGAGTCGAATGCGTAGACGAAGATCTCCGCGGCAACCGCGTTTCCCTTGGCCTGGCGTGCGAGGTCAGCACCTCGGAGATCGAGGATTACCGGCACTTGCGAGTTGCCGTCGCTCAGGGGAAAAGGGGCAGCGAATGCTGCCATGTGCACGTCGTCCTGAGGCACGTCGTTCACGATGACTTCGGCCGTGGTCAGCGAGCGCTCCAGAGGACTCTCGGAACCGTTCTCGAAATAGCCCAGGCGGTACGAGAGGCGTCCCGGCGAGTTGACCAGCTTCACTTTTAGATCGTGGAACTTGCCGGGGCTCCTGGTCGGCGATTGGAAGGCCAGGACGTAGACCACTTCCTGCGCACGAAGCATGCGATCGAAGCTGCTCTTGAGGTCATTCGAGTTTTCGAAGACCTCGCCGCCGGTGGGGCGGGAAAGGACGAAGAGTCCGGCGTTGGAATTGAGGTTGGAGCCCTCCACATCGTTTTGAACGCGCACACCCTGGATGTCGATGGCATCGAGGACGACGTCGGAATTACGAAATGCCTGCGCCATCCGGTCGAGGATCGACTGGCTGGATGTGTTGCCGTACTTGGCATCGGTATCGATGTTCGCTATCTGCCCCGAGGCGGTGGCGGCGAAATCGCGGGCGTTGGCGGCGGCGTCGCGCGCGTCACGCCCTTGCAGGTATTTGGCGTTGAAGCCCTCGGTCAGGAGGATGACCTGCTTGCGGCCCGGGACCGCGCGGAGCGTCTTTGCCAGATCGGCGAGAAAGTCGATCTGCTTTTCGACTCTGGCGCGAACGAACTCCTCGTTGTCGCGCGCCAATCGTCGTCCCGTTTCGGCATTCTCGGCCTTCGCCACCGAGTCGCCGCGCGACATGGGCATCATCGCCGGCGATTCCCGTGCAAACTCGGTGTCGCCGCTCGCGAGCTCGGCGACGAAAGTCTTGTTTCCTATCTGCAGTGGGTCGCTGCCATGAAAACTGCGCGGGTCGTTGATGGCCGAGGCGACGAGGTCGTGGTCGGTCGTGAAGGCGGTAAGAAGGCGAAAGCCGCGGTCGGTGTCGATCGTCCCGACACCGACGAGATCGCGCGGCTGGACCGCCGTGGACACAAAACGCCGCGCCGCATCCTGGGCGCGCTCGAGGGCGTGCGGAGTGGAGAAGCCGAGGTCGAAGAGAAGCAGGAAGGATCGCCGCGCCGCGGGGTTCAGTGGAGAGATCGCGTTCACCGCGACTTCCTTCGATCCGAAGTCGATCTTGTCGAATGAGGTGATGGCCTGCTTCTTCCCGCCGTCATACACTTCGAAGTTCGCCGCGGTCAGTCCCCGAATGGGATTGCCGCTCGAGTCGACGACCGATACCGGCACTTCGACGATGTTGACGTTCACGGTCTCGCGCATTTGCGCGAATGCTGACGCGGCGAAGAGCAGCACGACTGCCGTCGCTGTGTAAAACTTCATGTTCTTCTCCTGTTTACCGGACGACCAGCGACACGCTCGACTTTCGGGCGTCGACCGAGCCTTTCTTGTGCACGGTTACGTCAAATGAGGCCGGACCCCTCTGCAGATCGGCAGGAGCGTAGTCGAAAACGAGCTTCATGACGTCCTGCCCCTGCAGGCGCTTGACGAGCGACGGCGCTCCCGCGTGCGAACCGGTGGCATCGGTCACGGCCGTGTCCCACGTCAGCTCGTCGGGCGAGACGTTGAAAACGAAGAGGGCCACGCGGCGAGGACGTCCATTGCTCACCTGCGCGCTGGCGCTGGGCATGAACGGCTCGCCGTTGATATGGAACGGATAGCTCCCGGCATCGTCGCGAGATCCGCCGCGGACCACGACCCACGCCGACGGATCGTCGAGGAACATAGGCGGCAGAAGTGCGACGTCGTAAGAGGTTGGGACGTCGATGTCGGTCCGCACGAAGCCCTTGCGCTCCGTTCCGGCGACGCGCACGAGGGTCTTGAGCGCGTACTTGCCCGGCGGGAGGCTTAGTGTCGGGAAGTATTTGATGCCGTTGTGGCCGGCCAGTTTGGCGGTGTCGATCGTGAGACGCTGAAACGAACGGTCACGGACGATGCCTTGATCGTCGAACGCATAGACGTAGATCTCGGCGATGACCTCTTTCGTTTTCGTATCCCGCACGAGGCCATCGGTGCCGATGTCGACGACCATCGGCACTCGGGAGTTGCCGTCTTTGGCGGGGAACGGCGCCGCCAGTGTGGCGACCTGAATGTCGTTCTGTGCGACGTCGTTGAGAACGATCTCGGCGTTCGAGAGCGAGCGTTCCAGCGCGCTCTCGGTCCCCGATGAGTAATAGCCGGCGCGATGGAAGGCACGCGCGCCAGGAACGCCGGTTACGCGTACCTTGATCTCGCGGAACTTGCCGTCGTTCGATGCCGGAGCGAGGAAGCCGAGGACGTACACCATGTCCTGAGCGCGAAGCATCTTCTCGAGATCGGCATTGATGTCGTTGGAGTTCTTGAAGACTTCGCCGCCCGTCGGAGCGGATAGCAGGTGGAGAGCGTCGTTCGAGTTGATTCGCGCGCCATTTTCATCGCTCTGTATGCGCAGGCCCTGGATGTCGACGGCGTGGAGCACGACGTCCGAGCTGCGCAGACTGCGCGCCATCTCGTCGAGAAGTGTCAAGGACATCGAGCTGCCGTAGCGAGCGTCGTTGTCGACACGCCAGAGGTTGCCTGCCGAGGCCTGATTCAGATCTTCCTGCTCTTCGGCGCTGGCGTGCGCGTCACGTCCCCGAACCAGCCGTGGGTCGAAGCCTTCCGAGAAGAGGATCACCTGTTTGCGGCCGGGAAGAACGCGAAGTGTGCGGCCGAAATCGGAGAGAAGGCGCAACTGGCGCTCGATGCGCGAACGGTCGAACTGGTCGTTCTGCCGCTTCTCACCGAGTGCGATATCAAGAGCGGAATCGCTGCGGTCGGCGGCCGCGGCGGCACGAATCGCCGCGTCGGGCGAAACCATCTCCGTAATGCCGCTTCCCCCGGCGATGCGCAGGGGGTCCGAAGAAACGAAGTTACTTGGGTTGCCAATCGCCGCGCCGAGAAGGTTGCGGTCGGTCGTGAGCGAGGTGACCATCCGGAAGCCGCGCTCGACGTCGATGGTGGCGATGGCGGCCAGGTCGCGTCGTCCCATCCCGCGGGCGATGAAGTTCCGCGCCGCTTCCTGCGCCTTGGCCCGTCCCATCGGCGAGGAGAAGGAGAGGTCGATGAGCAGAATCCAGTTGCGCCGTGCCACAGGGTTGAGCGGCGAGGTGGTACGGGCTCCCTCGGATGCCAGATCGATGGCGTCGAAGTTCGAGATCGGCCGCTTCGTGCCCCGGTCGAAAAGCTCGAAGTTCGCCGCCGTCAGACCGCGTACCGGGTTGCCGGCGCGGTCGACGACCGTGACCGGCACCTCGACCAGGTGAACGTCGATCGTTTCCTTGACTTGTGCATATGCGGCGCTCGTTGCAAGCAGAATGAGGAAGGCAACGCGGCCAGGCCAGCGCATGGGTGATTTCTCCTGAGGTACTGTAGCGACAGAATGCCCCAGATCACCCAGGCATTCCGTTACGTGTCGGTGGCGGTTTTGGGCCGGGAGATTCGGCGCCTCCGTTTCGTGCCCGCTCCGTTCCGTAACATCCCACTCCGCAGGATGCGCGAGATCTCGCCGACGACCTCATCCGTGTTCTTGCCGAAGTGGTCTTTGACGCCGAAGAGGATCTCGATGGAGAAGTAGTTGTAGAAGATGCGGGTGGCCAGCATCACCGCCGAAATCGGCGAAAGGCCGTCCTGAAGCCGGCCGGCCAGATCGTCTTCCATGCCGTGTTTCTTCATGAAGGCATCGAAGCGGCGGGCCATGTCGGCGTAGAACTTCCGGATGTGGGTGCCGTCGAACTCGACGACGTCGACGTAGATGAGGGCGACATATTCGCGATAGTCCTTCACCGTTTCGCGCGCGGCCCTGCCGAGCTCTTCGAGGTTCTCGGGAAACGTACCGGTGGCGAGGGCGCGGTTGAATGGGAAGTCGGGACTCGACATCGCCTGGAAGTACTGATCGAGCAGCGCGCGGAAGATCGTCTCCTTGTCGGAGAAGTGGTGATAGACGTTCCCCTTCGAGAGGCCGGCGTCTTCGGCGATGTCCCGCACGCTCGTGGCTCCATAGCCCCGATGCGAGAAAAGCTTCAACGCGGACTCGAGGATCTGTGTCCGGCTGCGCTCGGATCGTTCTTCCTGGTTCATCGATGACTCACTGTATCAGCCACTGAGCAAGCTTCGGCTTTTCGACTTTGCCATAGGGAGTCCGCGGCAGGGCGTCGAGGAAAATGTACCGCTTCGGCAGCTTGAATCGCGAGATGCGCGACGCGAGGTACGCATTCAGCTCCTCCTCGCCGGCGTCGCCGACGATGAAGGCCACCGCCACTTCTCCCCATGTCTCATCGGCGATCGGAATGATGGCGGCATCGGCGACGCGCGGATGCGAGACGAGCTCCGCCTCGATCTCCGCCGGATAGACGTTGACGCCGCCGCTGATGAACATCTCTTTCCTGCGCCCGGCGATGTAGAAGAATCCTTCGTCGTCGCGACGTGCAAGGTCGCCGGTGTGCAGCCAGCCGTCGTCATCGAAGGCCGCGCGCGTCGCCTCGGGGTTGTTCCAATAGCCGAGGGAAACGTGCGGGCCGCGGATCCACATCTCGCCGATTTCACCCGTTGCGACGTCGCCTCCGTCGTCGCCGGCGATGCGAACCTCGGTGAACATCATCGGCTTGCCGATCGATCCCGCCTTGCGCCGCGCGTCGTCGACCGTCATCGAGAAGCAATTCACGCCGGCCTCAGTCATCCCGTAGCCCTGCTTCATCTCGACGCCGCGTTTCTGGTAGGCCTCGATGATGTAGTGCGGCAACGGTGCTCCACCGGAGATGAACCAGCGGACGTGGCTGAGATCGGTCGTTGCGAACTCCGGCGCGTCCATCAGCATCTTCAGCGTCGTCGGCACGCCAAGAACGACCGTACAGCGTTCATGCTCGACCGTCCGCAAGACCTCGGCGGCGTCGAAGCCTCGATGCAGGATGATCGTGCCGCCCACCGTGAAGATCGGGATGAGGAACGCGGCCACGCCGCCGGCATGGTAGAGCGGCGTGTAGATCGGACTGACCTCGTCATCGCGCAGTCCCCAGTTGACGGCCGTGTTGTAGCCGTTCCAGTAGAGCTGGCGCTTCGGGATCATCACACCCTTCGGTTTGCCGGTGGTGCCACTCGTATAAAGCAGGCAGTAGGTGTCTTCGGGGTTCCGCCCGGGAGCGCGTGCATCCCGCACGCTGTTGACGCTCGGTGTGCTCTCCATTGGCAAGGTCAGATCGGCGAACTCCGGACCACGGAAGCAGGTCTTCATCCCACAGTCGTCGATGATTTGCTGAAGCTCGTGCACCGTCGCCCTTGTCGACAGCGGCACCACGATCGCTCCGCACTTCGCAGCAGCGAAAAAGAGTGCGAGAAAGTCGACCGAGTTGTGGAAGAGGATGCCGTAACGGACGCCGGGGCCGACGCCCGCGGCGACGATCGAGGCGGCGGCACGTTCGGCGCGGGTGTCAAGCTCGAAGTAGCTGATCCGCTCACCGGTCTCGATAGAGACGATGGCGATTTTGTCGGGAGTGAGACGAGCCCGCTCCGCGAGCAGGTCTCCATCGAAGATCACGGAAGCGCCTCGCGCAGCAAGCGCGTGAATTCCGCCGGCGCCTGCCGGTGCGGGATATGCGCCGCCTTGTCGATGATGTGTAGCGTCGATCCCGGCAGGTGCTTGCGCAGTGCTTCGGCGTACGCAATCGGAAGGAGCCCGTCGTTCGCGCCCCAGATCAGGGTCACCGGCATGGTGATGTCGTGCAGCCGCGTGTCGACGACGGCGAAGATCACGCCGGCCTGTAGCACGCGCGCCTGCGGCATCTTCGCGGCATCTTTCAGCATCGCGTCGACAAGGTAGTCCGCGATCGGCGTGTCAGGACCATGTACCAGCCGAAGCAGTTTCAGCGCTTCCTCGTGGTTCTTGGGGAAGAGAGGTACGTGACTCATATCCCACGACATGCCGCTGGCATCCTCCAGCACGAGGCGCGAGACGCGTGCCGGATGGTCGGCGGCGTAAAGCATGCTCACCCACCCGCCCATCGAATTGCCGACGAGAACGACCGGCTTCTCCGGCGATTCGCGATCGATGACGGTTTGCAGAGCCTTGACCAGCAGCAGCATCGGCAGCGGACCGGTAACCGGAGCACTCTCGCCGTGGCCTGGCAAATCGATGGCGATCACGCGCGAGTCTTTCATCAGCGCCGGGATGACCGAGACCCACGAACCAGCCTGGTCGTTCACGCCGTGGACGAGAACGATCGTGCGCTCGCCGCTGCCGCCGGCGAAATAGACGATGCGGTTGCCGTCGACGTCGATCGTCCGCCTGGCCATCCCCGCGCGCGCCAGACCGCGGCGCGTCATCTTCACGAAGGCCTCGAGTGGATGACGGCGGACGTATGCGGTCGTCGCGGCAAAGATGCCGATGAGAATGACGACCAGCAGCGCGGCAAGTTTCATTTGACGAAGAGCCTCGCTCCATCTTCTGCGATCCGGAACGCGGCGCCGGCCTGGTTGTAGCCGACGCCGGAGCCGATGAGGACGACGAGGTCGCGCGGCTTGATCTTCCCCGCTTGCAGCGCATCGTCGAGCGCCATCGGAATGCATGCCGAGCCAGTGTAGCCCGCGGTCTCCATGATCATGTGCGTCTTGCACATCGGCAAGCCGAGATCGTTCATGACCAGCTCGATCGTCGGCTTGCGGACCTGCGTGAAGATGAGGAAATCGATGTCGCTGAGCGCGAAGCCGCCGTTCCTGGCGACCTGGCGCACGAGCAGCGGCCATCCTTCGTTGTTGATCTCGGGCGGATAGCGGTCGTACATCTTCACGCGCGTCCGGCCGTTGCGGATCGATTCTTCCGTAGTCGGTTCGACCGTACCGCCGGCATGGATGGCCCAACGCGGCGCGTAGGAACCGTCGGCTCGGAATGCCGAGGAGATGAAGCCGCGCGTTTCGCTCTGCTCCAGCACAGCCGCGCCCGCGCCGTCGCCGTAGAAGAAGATCATGGGGTCATCGTCGGCCGTGAGCTTGTGCATCAGATAGACGCCGATGACGAGCACGGTCTTCAGGTGCGGGTTCGTGGCCATCATCCCGGCTGCCGAGGAGAAGGCGGTGGGGAACGAAGCACAGGCGCATCCGACGTCGAAGGTGCCGGCGTTTTTCGCGCCGAGCTTCGCCTGCACGATCACCGAGGTGGCCGGTGTGATGTAGTCGGGCGAGTCGGTGCCGACGATGATGAGATCGATGTCTTCCGGCGTTTTGCCCGCGCGCGCGAGCGCGATGCGGGAAGCGCGTACGGCGAGGTCGGAGGTGACCATGTCGTCCGGTGCCCACCACCGCGTCAGGATGCCGGTGGACGCTTCCATCTTGTCCACGAACTCCGGTGCGGTGGCGTCGAAACGCGCACGCAGGTCGTCGTTCGTGACTTTGATTTCCGGAATGTAGGAGCCGGTAGAGACGATGTTTGCGTGCATCAGGTTCCGAGCACCAGCCCGCCGTCGACCGAGAGCACCGCTCCACTGACGAATTTCGCCGCATCGCTGGCCAGCCAGGCGTAGGCATTGGCGATGTCGTCCGGTTCCCCGAGTCTGGCCAGCGGGGTCTTCGCCTCCATGGAGTCGACGACCTTCTGCGGCATGGCACGAACCATCTCGGTCGCGATGAAGCCGGGAGCGACGGCGTTGACGCGGATGCCGTAGCGACCGAGCTCGCGCGCCCACGTCTTCGTGAAGCTGATGACGCCCGCTTTCGTGGCGGCGTAGTTGGTCTGTCCGAAGTTGCCGTACAAACCGACGATCGATGAGGCGTTGAGGATCACTCCGCTCCGCGCCTTGATCATGTGCGGCACGACCGCGCGCGTGCAGAGAAAGACGCCTTTGAGGTTGACGTTGATGACGGCGTCGAACGTGGCGTCGTCCATCATGCCGGCCACGCCGTCTTTCCACTTGATGAGTTGCGCGTCGCGAACGATCCCGGCGTTGTTGACGAGCACGTCGATGCGTCCAAACCGGGCCATGACGTCATCGACCACTCGTTGCACGGATGTACCGTCGGTGACGTCGACTTTCGGATCCGTGGTGACGTCCCACGCCACCACGCTCGCGCCCTCGGCCGTGAAGCGTTCCACCGTGGCGCGGCCGATGCCGGCCGCGCCACCGGTGACGATGACGACTTTGTCTTTCAGGTTGAGGTCCATGATGCTCCGGGAGTTGCTAGTAAACCCACCTCAGCCCCAACTGGAATTCACGAGCGGGTAACGTGGCCAGGAACTTTCCATAGTTCGGATTGGCCACGGCCGCCGCTTTGGGATTGGCGATGGTCGGCCCGCTGAAGAACTGGCCTCCCGAAACCGACTGGACGTCAAAGTTTTTGAAGTTGAAGAGGTTGAAGCCCTCGGCGATCGCCTGCAGTGCGCCATAGCCGGTCAAGGCGATCTCTTTGGTCAGCCGCAGCGAGACGTTCTTGTACTTCGGACCGTTGTTCGTGTTGCGGCCGACGCCGGCCGGACGATCGGAGTTCTTGCCGTCGCCGTTGAAGTCGTAACCGAGGCGCGTCGTCCACGGTTGGCCCGAACCGTACTCCAGGATCGGCGCCACCGTCGTCGCCCACGGTGTGTGGAAGACCCCGCTGAGCACGAAGCGGAGACGCTCGTCGCCGCGTGCGCGGCCGTACTCCTGGCCGATGTCGGCGGGATCGTTCGGATAGCCGGTCGGGAAGTCGGGGGAGAAGTCGTCGCTGATGTTCTTCTTGTTGGCGAAGGTGACTGAGGCCGTGACGAGATCGTTCTTGCGCACGCTTCCGTTCAGGCTGAAGACGAGGGCCTTGTACTGCGAGTGACCGTCGTTCGTGTACATGTTGATCTGGTCGAAGGTCGTGTTCGGACGGATGTGGGTGGCGTTGCCGCTCCAGTTCACGTCGCGGATCACGATCTCGTTCGTCCCCTTGACGTAGACGCCTTCCGTGTCCAGGAACATGCGCGACTCACCGAGTTTCATCGTGTATCCCAGCGACGCCTGCGTGGCCTCGGGGGCCTTGTACGTCGGCGAGAGGAGAGCGATGGCCGGCTTCGAGACGATGCCGGTCGTAGTCGGGTTCTTCGGATCGAGTGCAAGCGAGGGGAAGCCGAGAAGCGCACCGTTGATGCGCGTAAAGGTCACACGGCCGCCGGTGACGCCGTTCTGCTGCAGTTCCGTCAGTGCCGGAACCAAGAGGAAGCGTCCCGTGAACTTGCCCGCGCCGCCGCGAAGGACGTTTGTGCCGTCGCCCTTGACGTCGTAGGTGAACGACGCGCGCGGCTGGATGTTGTTCTTGTCTTCCTTGCGCGGCGTCGGGACGAGCGGATGCGTGAACCCGGAGTTGTTGCCGTTGGTGTCGAGGTCGTAACGAAGGCCGAGGTTCACGAGCAGGTTGGCATTCGGCCGCCACGCGTCTTCGAGAAATGCTCCGTAGATGTCCGTGCTGGTGGCGACGTCGGAGGAGCCGACGCCGTACGCGTACGCGAGCGGCAGCGCGGTGGTGTCCGTCAGGTAGATGAAGAGCCCATTCTGATAGGTGTCGATGCGAAGGCGCTCGTGGACGTGCTGCGCGGAGATGCCGGCCTTGAGATCGTGCGACGAGTGTCCGGCCGTCAGGCTGTGGTGGAAGGTGTCACGCAGCTCGTACGTGTTTCCGTCGCCCAGAAGGTCGCCGAGGATGTTGGTGCCCGTCATCAGCGTGTTTCCGGATGAGAACCACACGGCCGGTCCGCTGCGCGTGTTCGTCGGCTCGAAGAAGCGGCGGTGGCCGAATTGCGCCCGCAGTTCATTCGCGCTGGAGTTGGAGACGGCCGTGTTGTGCTCGAACGTGCCGTTCCAGTTCTTTCGTTCGAGAGTCTGTCCGTACGAGGCATCGGCCACACCGCCGACGCGGAAGTTGTCTTCGTTGTAGTCCTCGTAGACAGCCTTGAAGCCGGCCGTCATCTTCGAGTTGATGTTCTCCTCGAGACCGCCGTAGAGCAATGTCTGTTTGAACGGATGGCTGACGTCGGCGGCCAGCGAGGTGTACGCACCGCCCGGACGGAAGAGGACGATGTTTTTCTCGTTGATCTGTTCGGCCGAAGCAAAGTAGAAAAGCTTGTCCTGCATGACCGGGCCGCCGAACGTGAAGCCGAGCTGGTGCCGCGAGTAGTCGTTGTTCTTCTTCAGGTCGAGCGCCCCTTTATCGCGGAGGGCCGCATCGCGGAAGAAACCGAAGACGGTGCCGTGCGTGGTGTTGGTCCCCGACTTGGTGACGACCGAGATCGCTCCACCGGCCGAACCGCCGATCTCGGGGTCGAAACGGTTGGTGATGACGCGGAACTCCTGGACTGCGTCCTGGCTGAAGCGCACGCGCGACAGACCGTTGACCTGGTCTGTGAAGTCGACGCCGTCGACGACGATCGTCGCCTGCGAAGCGTTGCCGCCCGCGCCGACGACCGGGCCGCCGTTGATGAACCGGAACCCGCCCCGCTCTCGCTGCACGCCCGGCGTGATGAAGGCCAGGCGCTGGAAGTCGCGGTCGGCGACCGGAAGCGATTCGATCTGTTCGGGAACGATGTTCGTCGAGGAGTCGGTCTTGTGGACGTCGACCATCGGCACGGCAGCGTTGACCGTGATCGTTTCGCTGGCTGATTGCTGCAGCGTCACCGCCAGTTTCGCGCTCTGGCCGACGAGCAGCGTCAGGCTTTGCTCCTTCACCGGGGCGAAGCCTTCCAGCGTGAACGAGACGGAGTACTTGCCGGGAGCGAGCGCCTTGAAGCGTGCCACCCCGGCGGCGTCGGTGACGTCAACGGCTTCGAAGCCGGTTTCCGGCCGCCGAACGGTAACGGTGACGCCGGGCAGTGGTGCCTTTGCCTGATCGAGGGCCAGGGCTTCGACGGCCGCTTTGTCGATCTGGGCAAACGAGGGAATAGCGAACAAAATGACGAGAACGGCGAAGAGCAGTTTGCGCGGCATCGGCATCTCCTGTGTTGGTTGGCGGGTTACCGTCCGACCGGTCGGTTTGTTGGAATTGGCGCACTGTAGGCCCGCTGCGTTTCCGTGTCAAGTCGGTATCTCGCCCACAAGCTACAATCTCCTTCCCTATGTCTCTTCTCCTGCAGCGTAACGGCCCCGCCGCCCCCCTGCCCCGTCTCGAAGGAAAAGAAGTTCTCGTCGGGCCGAATCCCGACGCCGCCAAGGTGAAAGGCGTGATGTTCGGAGGGCGCAAACAGCTCCTGACCGACGTCGCCGGCGAGGAAGGTTTCGCCGCGATCATCGCCAGACTCTCGCCGAGGACGGCCAACTATACGAAGACGCCTCTGGCCTCGAGCTGGTGCGAGTTCGCGTCGCTCATCGAGCTCGATCGCACCATCTACGAAACGCTGAAACAGAAATACCCGAACATTCTCGCCCTGATCGGCGCGGCGTCGGCGGAGCTCGGAATCGGCCGCGTCTACAAGTCGCTCGACAGCACGGAGCTGGTGAAGTTTCTCGAGAGCCAGGCTCTCTTTCACAATCAATTTCAGAAGTTCGGACGCGTCCGATTCGAGAAGACGCCGAACGGCGGCCGGATGATCTGCAGCGACTATCCCGTCTACAGCCCGATCTACTGCGGCAGCGCGGTCGGCTTCTATCTCGAGTCCGTTCTCCGTCACGGCGGCAGCGATCCGAACGTCGTCGAAACAAAGTGCCAGACGCTCGGTGACGCGTTCTGCTCGTTTGAGATGACATGGAGGTGATGCGGTTTTCGGTGTCTCGCGGTTGCTTTTGAGGTCGCGCGGTCACGTGGTTGCGGGGTCGCGCGGTTGATGAGTTGCAGAGTTTCTGATCCATCCACACACCGGAGACCGCGTAACCCCGAGACCGCGCGACCCAACCATCGAAGGCGCGATCAACATCGGACTCGCCGTCATCGCCGTCCTCCGCCGCGCCGAATTCTGGGAGGGCCACGTTACCAGCGCCGAGAACATTCCTCTGGACGAAGTGCCGGATCGGCTCGACGAGATCGATCGTGATCATCCGCTCCGTGATTTGTGCTGCAGGCTACCGCTCTTCGATCGCCTAACAGCCTCCTCGCCCGCGCCGGCTTCACGAATGTGATGAACGTGCAGGGTGGGACGGAGGAGTGGATGCGGAGCAACGCGAGGTCGTAGCGCGCAGATCGACTTCCACTTCGACAGGCTCCGAGTTCTCATCTGACAACTCGTGTGTATCCCAGTAATCGGCGATTGCTTCGTACGATGCTGCCTTACTTTCATTTTCCTTGGTGGCCACTTACGCGTCCCCTCTCCTTCCCAGTGTCCGCTCCACCACCGCCAGCCTTGCCAGCAACTCCGACTGGCCTCGCAGCAGAGCGGCGATCTCCATCTCGGCTTTCAGGTTGACCTGGTAGTCGTTCTCGGCCAGGAGCTTGTCTTTCGTCGACTGGCGGTTCTGACTCATCATGATGATCGGGGCCTGCAGGGCCGCCACGGTCGAGAGGCCGAGGTTCAGGAGGATGAAGGGATAGGGATCGAAGTTGGTTATACGGACGACGTTGATCGACATCCAGACCGTCATGAGGATGGCGAAGAGGATGATGAACGGCCACGAGCCGCCGAATGCCGCCACGCGATCGGCGATGCGCTGGCCGAAGGTCAGGCTCTCTTCCTGCTCCTGCAGCACGTTGCGCGAGACCTGCCGCGACATCAGCTCGTTCGTCTGGCGTAAGCGGTCGCCCATCTCCTCGATGATGCGCAGTGCCGCGGCCGGGTTCTTGTGGACGAAGTCGACGAGGTCGTCGCGGTCCAGGCGGATCACGTGCGTCGGCTTGACCGCCGTCGCCGTGGCCGAGCGCGGCGCTCCATCGAAAAGCGACAACTCGCCGAAGTACTGGCCGTTGAACAGCGTGGCCAGCACCACCTTGCCCACTCCCTCACCGTACGCGATTTCCACCGCCCCCTCTTCGATCACCAGCAGCGATGAACCTTCGTCTCCCTGACGGAAGATGATGTCCCCAGGCGCGTAGTCGGCCTCCTCGAGGCGGATGGTGAGACCGTTCAGGTCATCAGCGGTAAGCGATTCGAACAGCGGAATGTTCGCCAGAAGCTCCTGTCTCGTCATGCGACAGAAGAGTACGTCAGCGCCGCGCTTCCTCCAAGCGTGACGCTCGTCTGCTCCGGCAGGCTACCGAGGGACTCTACGCTCCTCTTCGAAGCGAAGGAGCCGAGGCTTCAGCAAATCACTGCGCGTGATGATACCGATGAGTTTTCCCCCACCCGACAGAACCGGCAGCCGTCCGATCCCTGATTCCGCCATGCGCTCGGCCGCCTCCCGGCATGTCTCTTCAGGGTAGGCGACGATCGGGTCGAGTCGAATCAGGTCACGGGCGGTCAGGGCGGTGTCGGGCTCCGAGAGTGACATCTCCATGACATCGGAGATCGTCAAGATCCCGACAAGCTTTCCATTCGCGTCCACCACCGGAAATCCACGGTGTTTCTGGCTCGAGGAAAAGTATCGCTCGTAGAGCCCGCTCGCTGGAAATGATTCTGGAATCGTCACGACCGATTCCGTCATCGCCTCCGAAACCCTGTACGTTTCCAGCGGATCGACCGTGTATTCCCTGAAGATGTCGTAACCCCTGCGGGCCACCTTCTCGGTGAGAATGGAGCGCTTCATCACGAGTACGGTGAATCCGTACGCGATCACCGCCGCGATCAGCAGAGGAGGCAACGACTCCATGTCGTGTGTCAGCTCCAACGCAAAGATGACCGCGGTAAATGGGGCGCGCATCATTCCTCCCAGGACCGCGGCCATACTGACCAACGGCCAGAGTGAAGCGCTCCCGGAGGAAGGCAGCAGGATCGCCTCGACTGCCCCCAGTCCGCATCCCATGATCAAGAGTGGAGCGAGGACTCCTCCCGAGGTCCCGGAAGCAAGAGAGACGAGCCAGATCCCGCACTTCACAAGGAGCAGGGCCAGAACGATCGAAACGGCCAGGTGCCCCAGGAGCAGATCTCCGATGACGTCGTAGCCCACTCCCAGGGTCCTTGGCTGGAAGTAACCACCGATTCCAACGATCAGTCCGCCTATCGCCGGACGCCACATCCAGTGCAGCGGTAAATGTTCGAACGCATCTTCGAGCGCGTAGAGCAAGGTGCTGAGTCCCGAGGAAAACGCGCCCGCGGCTAAGCCGACCACAACGGCCGCAAGCAATCCAGGCCACTCGACAATGCCATGAGGCAGCACGGGAAACAGAGGGCCCGCTCCGAGCAGATGCACGCGCATCGCCGCGGCCACTGCGCTGGCCAGTGCCACCGGAATCAGGCTTCGGGGTTTCCACTCGAAGAGCAGGAGCTCCACGGCAAGCAATACAGATGCAATTGGCGCCGCAAACGTCGCCGACATTCCCGCCGCCGCTCCTGCCACAAGCAGGGTCTTTCGTTCAGCGGACGACAGATGAAACCTCTGGGCGACGAGGGATCCGATTGCGCCGCCGGTCATGATGATGGGGCCTTCAGCGCCGAAGGGTCCCCCCGATCCGATGGAAATCGCCGATGACAGAGGTTTGAGGATCGCTACCTTCAGCGACATGAGACTCTTCCCAAAGAGAATGGCCTCGAGAGCTTCGGGAATGCCATGGCCGCGAATCTTCTCGGAGCCATAACGGGCCATCAAACCGATGATCAGACCGCCAATCACAGGGACGACGATCATCCAAAGCCCCAGGGGGCTTCCTGCCGGGGTTCGGGGCGTCAGCGAGAACTGCAAATAGAAGAAGAGATTGGTGAACAAGGCGATGAGCTTCAGCAGCAACACGGCCACCACCGCACCAACGGCACCGATGGCGATGGAAATGGCGGAGAGCTGAAGCAATCGCCGGTCGGCCGAAAAGTCGCCCCTTGCGTTTCCTTTCATCTCAGATCACTTGCCTGCCGCATTCTTCAGTCGTGTCTCCCTGGTTGTGTTTCGAGGACCATCGGATGGTTCTTCTTCGAACAGCATCGGCGCCGGGCCATCCTCTGCACCGACGCTGTTAATGATCTTCTCGAACGTGTCGGCAAAGTGCCGCCGCTCCTCGGCCGGCATTGATTCGAACGCGGAGAGCAGCCGTTCCTGTGCCACAAGCGGCGCCTTCTGCACCAGAGCCCGGCCGGCCCTGGTGAGATGGAGAACGAGGCGTCGTGCGTCGCGCTCGTCTCGGTCTCGCGTGATCAGGCCGGCTTCGACGAGGCGCGTGACGACGACGGACACGGAGCTCTGATCGGTACGTGTCCGGGCGGCCAGAGCGCCAAGGGACAACGCCGGTGTCTTTCCGAGCTCCGTCAGGACGAAAAGTTGCGCGCCGGAAACGCCGAGGTCTGCCTGCGCCTGCCGGTCGCTCACGCGAAGCAGGCGGACCAGGCGGCGGATCGAATCGAGGATGCGTTGGCTGTCACTCATGACGGCGGCGTAACGATACTTGGGATCGCAAGAAACAGCTACCAGCACCTGCGGTCGTGACGAATGTTCCATAATCGAGACGATGACCGAGAAGCGCTACGACCGCGCCTACTTCGACCACTGGTACCGCGGACGGAACCGCGTCAGCACGAAAGACGACGTGCGGCGCAAGGTGTCGCTGGCCGTTGCCGAATGCGAATACTTCCTCCACCGGCGTCTGCGCTCCGTGCTCGACGTCGGCTGCGGCGAGGGAGCGTGGCATGCACACATCACGGCGCTGCGGCCGGCCGCAAAGTACCTCGGCCTCGATCCGAGCGACTACGCGGTGAAACGCTTCGGCACCAAACGCAACATTCGGAAGGCGGCCTTCGCCGAGCTGCCGTCGGCGCGCCTTCGCGGCCCGTTCGATCTCGTGGTCTGCTCCGATGCCCTGCACTACATCCAGGACGACGACATCCATGCCGGCCTCCCGGAACTGGTGCGCATCGCCGGCGGGGTGCTCTTTCTGGAAGTGCTGACGGCTGACGACGACATCATCGGTGACCTGCACGGAATGATCCGCCGGCCGGCGGCGTGGTATCGAAATCTCTTCCGGAAGGCTGGACTCACGCAGGCCGGCCCATACACATGGCTAGCCCCTGATCTCCGTGAAGATGCGGCGGAGTTGGAAGTCGTGCGCTAGGCCGGCACGGCCCGGCAGCGTTGGTTGCCCGAAACGCGGCCACAAATCTTCGTCAGATCTTTCTTACGGCGAGCTCCTGGCCGACACGACCTGCAGCGTTCACGGTGCGGCCGTTAAGCCAGCTACTGCTATGCTGCTTGCAATTCGAAGGAGTCTGACGTTGCGGACCATCATCGGGATACTCACCATCCTTTTCGTCTCCTCGCTAGCTGCCCAGCCGCTGACTGTCGGAGTCCACGTTCCGGACCCTACGAATACCAGCACCATCAGCCAGACCGTTGCGCCAGTCAGCTATGTGAATCTGACGGACTTCGCGACGGCGACCGGAACGGTGAACAAAGCGAGCGTGTACTGGAGCCGTGCATGTACGGCAGCATTCAAAGTCGTGTTTCTCCGAACGGGATTCACGACCGATTCATCATTCACCGTCGTAGCCACTCGTGGACCCTTCAATTCCGTAGACGGACGAAACGACGTGACCCTGATCCCGCCGGTCACGCTCGCGGCCGGTGACCTCATCGGAGTCGTACAACTACAGCCGTTCAACACCTGCGGCTCGGTTCGTACGATGGACTACGGCGGCAATGTTGGCTACAACCTGATCACCGCCGGCGACATCAGCACGGCCGGAGCACTCGGATCGCCGTCGAACTACAGCCCCCGCTATCGCTTCAGCGCGGTCGCGTACGTCAGCGACCCGCTGCTCGTGCGGATACTGCCCGCCGCCGGAGCGGTGCAGGGGGCGAGCTCGTTTTTCCGCACCGCTGTGCAGATCCGGAACGCCGGCGCCACCACGATGACCGGAAGTTTCGTGTTTCATAAGCAGGGTCAGTCTGCCAGCGCGGGCGATCCCTCGCTGCCGTTCATTCTGGTCCCCGATCAGATCCAGTCGTACCCGGACCTGATCGCCTCGATGGGAACCAGCGGCCTGGGCTCGGTCGACATCGTCACGAACGGCGGCGCGATGCCGATCGTCACCGCGCGCGTCTTCAGCGACGGCGGCGCCGCAGGCACCACCGGCTTTTCGGAGGAAGGGCTCTCGCCGGCCGACGCCATCAACTTCTTCCGCCACGGGGCTCTATTCACGCCGGACGACCCTGTGAATTTTCGGATGAACATCGGCGTGAGAACACTCGACAACGGGGCAACTCTCAATATCACCCTGGTTGACGCCGCGGGAAACGTGCAGGCAACACGCTCGGTGACGTATCCGGCGAACTACTTCGAGCAGGATTCATTCGCTACGTTCACCGGCACCCCAACGATTCCGACAGGTGGACAGATTATCGTCAGCGTCGCTGCCTTCCCAGGCACGGCATTCATCTACAGCTCCGTCATCGATAATCGGACCAACGACAGCACGTACCGCCTGGCCGACATCAAGTAAACGTCACCCGAAACTCCGCCCCGCCC
>Ga0247668_1000010_pt1 | contig 75922 bp, 103 predicted proteins | sample CNK09_metaG_FD_182737 | JGI IMG/M metagenome (GOLD analysis project Ga0247668, IMG submission 182737) | Soil microbial communities from Purdue University Martell Research Forest, Indiana, United States - CNK09 | ecosystem: Environmental > Terrestrial > Soil > Temperate forest > Bulk soil...
TAATAGCAAGTTAGGAAAGATTGCGAAATAAAAAAGCCCTCCGGTAGATACCTAGGGCTTGCTTTTAACCTTATAGCGCAAAGCCTAGTTAGAAGCTTTGGCTACTGTATCATTAGTAAAGTTAGTCTTTTTAGAGAAATAAGTTTACACAAGTTAGTTTTTTTAGTTATTCTAGTGAAATAAGCTATCTTGTTCGAAAAACAGCACATATGGCCAAAACATCAGTGTCCGTAGAAGTCGTTGAATTCTCCATCCAACAAGTCATCATCCCCATTAAAGGCATCTCCCCTCTCATTGTTCACGCCTGGTCGGAAAAATCCAAGAAAATGATCGCCGACAAACAGGCCGGGAAAGCCAAGAACAAAAAGCACGAAATCCGTAACCCTAAGGAAGAATATGAAGCGGCCAAACATATTGCCGTCGCCGGCTGGGAAGGATACCCCGCTGCTGGCTTCAAAGCTGCGATGATCCGGGGAGCCAAAATGATCGGGATGGTCATGAAAGACACCCAGACGGCCTTTTTTATCCACGCCGATTGCGAACAGACGCAACTAGTCAAGATCATCGGCAAAAGCAAAATGCGCGATGACATGGTCCGGGTCGGGATCGGTGCTTCCGATATCCGGTATCGGCCGGAGTATACCGAGTGGTCTGCCAAATTGACCGTCGAATTCAACGCCGGCATCCTTTCGATCGATCAGATCCACCAACTGGTCAAGGCGGCCGGCTACGGCTGCGGAATCGGGGAAATGCGCCCAGAAAAAGGAAAATTCAATTATGGACGTTTTAAATTAGCCAATGAAAAATAACCTTCAGCTAGCAAAAAATGCCAAATACGAATGGCGCCCGGAATTTAAAACCAGTCTGGCCAAATCCGATATCAAAGTTGCCATTGCCGAATTAAGAGCACTCGAAGACACGTATGGCGAAATTACCCCATCGCTTTTGGTTGAGCATTCAAAACGGAAAAAATCAATTTTTCACAATTTTTTTGAATGGGACAACGAGCGAGCCGCCGACTCTTGGCGGTTCATGCAAGCTCGATATTTATTGGGATCCATCCAGGTCAAAGTGGTTAAAAAGGGCAATCCCGTTCGAATGCCGGCCTATCAAATCACCAAGAGAAGCGCCCCGAAAGCCGGCAATACTACCTACACCCGATTCGATACGCTCACGCAAGACAATAAGATGTTCATTCTTCAGCAGTGTTTAGCAGACCTGGCAAGAGTCAAAAACAAACTTATGGCCAACGATTTTGAGGACGCTATACCATATATTGATAAAGCCATCATAGCACTTCAAAAAGAATCGGAGATAATTCCCATAGAAAGCTCACTATCACCAAATAAGGTTAAAATAATGTCTACAGGCAAGTAGATTTGGCAGTTATGATTTGGCATGGTCCGGATTGGCCCTCAAAGGCTAGGAATGCTAAGGTTTGGTAAGGCAGAAAAGGTACGGAATGGCATGGACAGGAAACCAAAAGTAGTATGAGACTCGGTTTGGCAGATAGGGCCCGGAGTGAATAGGACAGGCCATCAAAGGAACGCTAAGGAATGGTTCGGTTAGGAGAGGCAGCTGCGGATGGGTATAGACCGGTTAGGCTGGGAGTGCCTAGCACTGGAGTGGTGCGGTGCGGTGGGATTTGGCAGCTATGGATTGGATCGGGGGCGCCGGGTTTGGTGCTCAAAGTCGCGCTGCGGAGAGGCAGCCATGGATTGGTGTGAGTAGGAACGGCTTGGTATGCAAGGACTCGTTTCGGATGGGCAGTAAAGGACCCTAAAGGAACGGAGTGTTCAGGCTCGTAAAGTTTGGGTAAGGCAGTTTTGGACTGCAAAGGATGGGCGAGATCGGGTTTGGAAGTCTCGGGTAAGGTACGGCAGTAAGGGCAAGGTTTGGCGGGGTATTGAAAGGTCGGTTTTGATAAGGTGAGGCAGTTGTGGTGGAAAGTGGGAAGGAATGGCAAGGTCAGCTATGGTACGGTTCTCTTTGGCAGCAGGGGCTGCGTGTGGCCGATTTGGACTGGCAAGCAATGGAAAGGCACATTTAGTTTCGCATGGGTGTTCTGAGGTATGGCAGTTCAGGTAAGCGTTGGACTGGAAAGGTATGGATAGGTTCTCCGAGGAGCGGCAGTTATGGAACGGTGAGGAATCACTTGACCAGGAATGCTTAGGTATGGTATGGCAATGCAGGGATCGCTGAGGAGCGGCAGTAATGGCAAGGAAGTCATTGGTGAGGCATGTTTGGGACCGATGTGGTAGGGTATGTTGCGGCAGGAGAAGAATTCCCTATCTTCGCTCCGGCTTTTAATAGGATATTGAATTTAAACACATCCGGGCCCCTGTTCTCAGGGGCCTTTTGTCGCCCAAAGCTCCTTAAAGCGAATACCGGCCACCAAACAATTCAAAAGCCCCAATATTGTGTTACAACAACCTCTTTGGTAATCGTTTAGATATAAGTGTCCAACCCTCAAAATAAAATGGAATAAGAAGATCAATAATTGGAAACCTCCCCATGTTATGGCTATTTTACACCATATTGCCCAGGCTCTTTTCTTTTGTAGCTGTTCCGTAAATTGATCTAGTATATGCTCTTCCATTCCGCAAAATTAAAAGACCCAGGTGGAAACCCGGGCCGCAACTTAGAATTTCTATGAAAAAAAATTCTCAAATGTACTGATTTGGACTAAAAAAACTAATTTATCTTACAAGTAACGCAGGGCGTAATCCCCTCCGCTGACATAAAGAGTTGCTTTCCTGATATGAATAGCGTATCTCCGCTCCAACTGGCTTCATCCGCCCCGGCTCTTGACCACCCCGCCTTGTGCCTTGCGATCAAGGCATTTGTTGTATGGTTCCACAATGCAAAATGGATATAGAAAGGCTCGTTGGCTGCTACCCGAATATAATAATTGTAAGCGGCTTGTCCCCCCACCGAGTCTTTGAAACAAAACTTGCGGATGCCCTTCCGCTCGGCATAGGCCAGCAACGAGTCCTCAGGGCCATAATACCAGTTCGCGTCGACACCGTTTGCCGCTAAATTCGTTGGGGCGAGCAAGGATATATTCATTCCATAGACGATTGCTCTCCACAGCGTATCTGTATCTCTATAACTGGAGTCTGAAGCGTATAACCGAACCGGCTTCAAAAGCAATTGTTCCTTGCTATACACGTCCGCCGCCGGAAATATCATCCCCGATTCTTTTGGGTTACGGGATTGGTACCAAAAAAGGAAGACAATCGCGGATACTACTAGCAGCACAAAAAGCAGTGCAAGGGCTTTAAATGGGTTCATTTCATTGACAATCAAATGGTTAATAATAAAAAGGAGAAGAAAAAATCCCCGCTCGAGACGGGGATGCACTAATCAAGTACCATAACCATTAAACCTGAGCACTAAATTAGCTAACCAACATATTATCTCCAAATTTTATCTTAGTTATTTTAGTCAAATTAGTGATTTTCTTTCCAGTTTGATAATTATCAATTATTTGCGGTTTACCCCCCCCCGATAATTTCATTCGTCGCGCCGACCGCAGCGTTAGTAGCCAATAGCCGCTTCAACAGAATCAGTTTGCTTTTCAAGACAATGAAGTCTTCACTTTTGGCCTCCTGCGTTCGTTTTAAATCTTCCAACTTTTTCAATATTTTGTCTGACCGTTGCTGTGAGTGTATCGCTGTCGGGGCCAGCATTATTCCCATCAATTCGGCATTCATTAACTCAGCAGTTTCTTTTCCCGGGATGGCGTCCAAACCCTTCACCAGCAGGTCAAAATCTTCGGCCGTAAGGCCTACGGAGAGTATGTCTGTAATATCCATATGTTGTTATCTGTTTTGAAATTGTAATTGTAGGTAACGGTCACACATTTTCTGGAACGCGCCTTCTTTACCCCATATATCTGTATCTTCCCACAGCCAAGTTTTTTGGTCACGCATTTCATCCAACCACTTTGCGAACGACTTTTCCCCTTCCGCTTGCTTTATCAATAGCTCATCTCGTTCGCGCATACAACTGTAAGCAAACTTCACGAAGGATAGACGCGTAGGATTTTCGACGTTGTGACAATGCTTCCAATACATATCGATGGCTCCCGCAGCATAGGCGTCCTGGTCTCTTTTTTCATGAGAGTAATTATCTTCTGCCTCCCTGAGCCAATGGGTTAAGTCTTCAGGTAACCTCTCCTCTTCTTTAGGCCTACTTGCCGTGATAGTCTGCCTTCCCTCCTTTGCTACTTCTATGTCGCTGGCGATCCTTTTTGCTAATTCAAACATCACCTCAATGACGTCTCCCATTTTTTTCTGCTGTTCGGCTGATATGGTTTGTTCTGACATGAATCCAAGGTATAAAAACTTTGCGGATTTGTTAGTTATTTTAGTTATTATTTCCTATTTTCGTTCAAATTCTGATTAGTGACCATAGATGAACTCATAGCCGCTATCCGGGTACTGGTGGATGACGGGGTACGTTTGCGCGATATAGAAGAGCAACTCAAAATGCCCCTCAACTCTCTTAGCGGAATGCTCAACAAAAAAAAAGATTTTCCGCCCAAATGGATACGGAAGCTAACCGCCTATGTTGAAGCAAAGCAAAAGGCCAAAAACAGCGCACCAGAACCGCCAAAAGAGCCTGCAGTTGAAACGCTTCCTGCTCCCCCATCCCCGCCCGCGAAAAAAGCTATTCCTGCCAGCAAACAACCTATCGTCAAAACTCCTCCAGCGGGCATGACCAAAGCCCAAACCATTCGCTTCCACCGGGAAAACAATCAGACACTGCAATAAGCTATAGGACTATATAATTGATTAATCGCTTGGCCGGTACAGTTCCTTCAAAAGTGGCACTTTTAATAGCATCCAGAGGCACCAGAAAATTCACGACTAGTAGATTCCGTTCGCCCGGATAAAGCAGCTGGGCAATGTAGTGGATCCCCTTTCCGGTCACTTTAAGCAGTATCGCGTATTCCTCTTCCTTTCGGAGATATTTTTTGAGTTCTTCTTTGGTGGGCATTTTAGAATGTTCCGGCTTCAAAAAGATGTTTGCCATGTTCATCGTAGACGTGCATTTTCAGCATGATACCACCTTTCTTCTCGGCGACTTTTCGGGCTTCGGCAAAGGTATCATAATCATCGACCACCCAGTCGGTGCTATCAAATGTGTCCACGCCTACTACCCGAAATTGATCAGGCGGCGCTTTTAGTTCAACGGTTGAGGTGGTGGGTTTCATTTCTCTTTTGAGCTTTTTTTAATAAACGAGCGCGCCGTTTGGCACTTATCTCCGCTAATTGTTGCGGCGTTAACGCTGGCTGACGTTTGGGCTTCGTGGAAACGAGTCCCGCTTGCTCGATCAGCCTCTTTGCAGTTGTGCATTTGTCCAGTAAAATCGCTGCATAAATTTCCACTTCTTCCACCGCTTTCAATATCTGCTTTTGCTGCGCAGCAGAAACAGTAATAGCTTCGTCAGTTGGCATAAACTAGTTTTTCCAGTCGAGTGTAGAAATTAGTCGCTCTTTCTTCGTCAGTAAGCAAAGGGGCCAAGACGAAAAACCGTTCTTTAATTATTGGCCAATCTTCCATATTTGGCCAACGATCCATCCCGGTGTCATCCATAATCGAATGACAGGCGCTAGTTCCATTTTTTCCCGCCCAAAAACGCCGTTCTACCCAGTTAAGCGGGTGGTACTCAATGGATTTGAACAAGTGCTTCGGAAATATATGCGCTATTGAGTGTCGAAAATAAATGTCGTCTTTTTTTTGCGAAAATTCTCCGCATCCACATTGACAAACACCTACCATTTCCTTGCGCCGTGCTTTAAACCATTGCTCTTTGATCGTATCCCCGTCGGAAGACCCTAGTTTTTTTTCCGCGTCCTTCCTGGCCTGCGTCTTCGGCGCCACGGCCCGCAACGGTTTTGGTTTTTTCTTCTCCTTCGGTATTCGCGCTCTATACATCCTTTCCAAATCTTCCGGGGTGGCCATGGGGACTCTTTTGAGCAAAAAAAGACTAAAATAACTAAAATTCAAAATTATTGGATATTTTTAATTTTCTTAACATCGTTCATGGATTCACCTGCTTTTATATCAACTCACCATCTCGATTTTGAAATAGGTCAATGGCCATTTAGCAGCGAGTTTTTGAGGTTTCGGGTAGGAACAGTCTGCGGCCTTTGGCGAGCAACCGCCAAAAGCTATGATATCTTGGCAGTGGATAACGTAGAAAAGGGCAATGGGCATTTTGACGACTTGCTGGAGTGGTTCGAGTATTCCTGCCGGAGAGACGGAAAATATTTACGTATTTTGGAAATATGGAATAAGGAATTACAAAAGCATTTGATCACTAAACGAGGATTTCAAGCAGACGGCTTAAATTGTAATAAGCATTTTTTACCAGAAAAATCTATAGTATGAATGATACCGCTGCCGACTTAGCCGTTGTAGACAAGTACATCGACGAGATCACAGTCTTTATTAATTCGATCATCTGCGAAGAAAAACAGTCTATTTTAATTGCCTGCAAGGTATTTTTAGCCCACAAAGAAAAGAACAATACCAAACCGTTCAAAGACGAGGGACGGCGGAAAATGTGGCTATATCTTAAGGCGCGTAATTTAGCCAGGGATTACATGCATAAACAAGCCCTTGCAAATGTCCAGGCGTAAAGACTATTCCAAGACCTCTCATATGATATGGAACCTGGACACAGGCAATATGGAGTGTCTGAATTGTGGCTCAAAACAAGCCGTCGCCTACCCGATTGGCCTTTCTATCTTCGTGGCCATGATAAAAGCATTTGAAAAAATTCATCGTCATTGTACCAAGCCGAAAATTTCATAGCATTTAATTATGGACAACGAAGACCTCTTTCTGAAATGGTTAACCAAGCAAATTGAAATCGCCACCACTTGGGATAATGCCGTAAAACCACATGAACTATCGGTTGAGGCAGATCGTTTTAGAATTCGTCGGGACACTTTTATTCAAATCAAAGAAAAATATTGCGAACTTTCCTCAAAAAAAGAAGATGGCCTTTAATCTCGAAATCCCCAAAGAATTATCGCACCTCAAAATAGATCGTCGTGGCTATCCTATCCCTTACTTTATAACACCGACAAAAATAGGCGATCCGGATTTCCGGTTCATCCATCCCGAAAGAGTGAAAATGATTGTCGATAGAAATGTGTGCTGGGTATGTGGTAAAAGGTTGATTCGGGACTGCTTTTACTTCATTGGCGGACCTATGGGCTTAAAGAACCGAGTAACAACTGACGCGGCAATGCACCTGCTCTGCGCAGAATTCTCTCTGCGCGCTTGTCCGCAACTCTATCTCGAAAAGGCACAGTACAGGAAAAATGATGAGTTGGGCCAAATGCTCGACAAGGAGCAAATCAATCAATTTCACGTCAAGGACAAACCCTCAGAACTGTTCTTGATAAAAGCTGATAAATTTAAACTCCATATAGAGGGCAAACAGATGTATATTCGATACAGACCTGTCTCCCAGGTTCGATATGTATACGAAAATAATGTTCTCGTTAAAGCCGAAGCATGACCGAAGAAAAAAAACAAGCCCTGTCACTTATCGAGCAATTTGGTAAGACAGAGGCGCTATCCCACGTCATCTTTGTACTCTCCCCACGGTTCAATCTCACTAAACCACTGCTGGTCAAGTACTGGCTGCGTGTTCTCCATGAAATACGAGCCTCCGAGGGCGACCGCGAAATATAAGCATTATGTAATTAATAATCACAAGTTATCACCAATTGTTATTAATTTCTTTGCAGAATCGTCAATTTTTTTTGGGACTGGATTAAGTTATCACTAATTTTATCCCGCTTAACAAAAAAAAATTGGTTTCATGGCCGAAGTATATTATCTTTGTAATCTCTTGGGACAATTACGTCCAAGTCTCCATAGGTCCAATTTTTTTTGTTGCCCTTAAGCAAGGCGTGCCCTGCGGCTAAAATCGCGGGGTTTTTTTATTGACCCTAATTCAATGTTATGGCTGATAAGGAAAAGGACCCGGCATTTTTATTCTATCCACTGGATTGGCTTCAAGGGACCGCAAGTCTGTTCCCGATCGAAAAGGGTGTTTACATCGATTTGTTGTGCCATCAACACCAAGATGGTTCGCTACCGAACGATCCCGAACGGTTGGCTCGAATGGTCGGACTGCCGGTTGACCAATTCGCGACCATTTGGTCAACCATTCGGTGCAAATTCGTTGACCGACCCGGTAACCGATTGGTCAACCTCCGGCTGGAAAAAGAGACAACCAAGCGGTCAACCGGATCTCACAAGAACGCTATCGTCGGGCGGTTAGCGGTCCTTGTTCGGACGACCAAAGGAGTTCCAAAGGTCATTATCGAATCTATTAAAAAAGAATTTAATATAGCTCATTATGAGCATCTTAGTATAAAAGAGGCTACCGACCGCTTAACCGAATGGTGGACCGATCGGTTAACCAAATATTTAAATAATGGTATACCGATTCCTATTGAAAATGAAAATGAAAATAAAGATAAGGATAGGTTAGAGGAAGAAGAAGGGGGTATGGGGGGGGGAGAAGGGGAAAGGGAAGGGGAACCGATGTTCTCCGGCGATCCACCGAACACCGGACCGCCTGACGCTTTTTGGCGGGAAGGTCCCCCATGGCCGGAACACGCATCGCAGCTTCCTGCCCAGATGGTCGAAATTTTTGTCGCCCAGTTTCCGGAGTATCCGAGACAGGACGGGAAGGATTTTTCTGCCTGTTTGGAAATCGCCTACCAGATTGCGGATCAGCACGGTTGGCCGCGACAATCCGTGCTTAACGGGCACCAGGAGGACGTGCTCGGCAAGTGGAAGGATATCGTCACATGGATGCCCGATTCGACCTGGTTCAAAACAAAACCAATTCCGTTCCTAAATACTAATTATCAAGCTCTTATACAAGAAAAATCGTATGGAACCCCAAAAAAATTTACGCCCAATAAAGGATATTCTGGCAGGGGACCTACCAACGGGCTTAGTGCCACTTCCATCGAAATCCATGGAGCCGGAAATCTATGATTCTGTGCAACTTAGCCCCGAAGAAACTGCCGCAGCATTGCGAGATGCCCGCGAAAAAAAATATTACCGTCAGCAGGAGATAGAACGGGAAGCGCGATCTGCAGAACTCCGTCGTATGCTGACAGAGCGCTGGAGCTACGAAAAAACCCGGGATTGGATTGAATCCCGCAAGCAACAGGTATTTCCGGACGAAACGATTGAATTTCATGACGCTATGACCAGCGACGGCAAGCAAATCAGCAATGCCGGTAGTGTGTTTACTTTGCTCTGTTACTACTTTTCGGCCGATCCCCGTTTTATCCTGCTGGCAAGTGAACTCGGAATCAAGAACCCAGAACTACGGAAAGGGCTCTTGATTGCTGGACGGATCGGATGCGGAAAAACTAGTTTAATGCGCCTTTTTCAGCGCAATCAGCGGCAAGTGTTCATGATTCAAAGCGCCAAGGAAATCGCATGGAATTGGCGGCAAGCAGGAGAAAATGCAGGCTTGTACATGGAAAGGATGACAAATGTGCATATGCTCCCCGTAAACGATATGCAGAATTTCTACCACCGTATTGCCGGCTTATGCGTAGATGACGTAGGAACTGAAGATGTACAATTGAGTTTCGGCAACAGGGCCAGTGTCATTGGCGATCTTATCGAAGGGCGCTATTTTAATCGCTGTATGGGCGTATTATTTCATATGACAACCAATTTGACCATGAAGGATGTCAAGGACTTTTATGGGGACAGAGTAGCCAGCCGCCTGCGGGAAACAATGAACGTCATTGAATACAAAGGGGAAGACAGGAGAAAATAAAACTAGTTTTTCAATGAAAACCCTCGGCGGAGAATTTTACGAACTAGCCCGACACCAGTTCAATCTCATGATGTCCAACAAATTCAATTACTGTGAAATTCTGGTTAACTGCTATTGCCCCCGTCATTTCCTCGTCATGGCCTATGAAAGACTCGTCAGATTGCGCAAAATCGGCGCTGTGGAAGATATGTACCAGCAGGACAAAGAATCCGCATGGGAAATGGCCAAAGATATAGCAAAAGGGAGACTGCGCAAAGAGCAGCTGATCGAACTGGTAAAAGCAATGCTGGCGATCGAATACTTTTTGAATGTGCAAACAAACTAGTTTTTTATGCCCAGGTATCTGAGCTTCGAAGACCACGAAGAAATAAAAAAACTACGCGACAGAGGATGGAAGATGAAGGATTTGGCAACGCGCTTCGGGATCAGCGAAGCGAGCGTTTCCAATATCGTTCGGGGAATAACCTTACCCCGAAAACCGCCTAAGCCCAAAAAAGAGGAATCCAAGAGAGAGGAAGAGTACGTGGATTTTAGCCGGCTTCCGAAGTCTGTCCTGTTCCAGCACGTAAAAGAATGTAATTTCATAGGTTGATACTTAATTCGAGACTTTTTTCATAACATAAAAAAACATCCTTGAACAATGAACAAATGGTTGCAGGTCTGGCCACCATCCGGGAAGCAACTGGTAACCCTCCGGACATGGCACCGACCCCGCTGCCGCCCGCACCTGCAATTGCTAGACCCATCACCATTCAGTCGGCCAATCACGGCTTCTTCGTAAGCGTTGGATGCCAAAGCTTCGCTGTTGAAAGCCTCGACGCCCTACTCCATCGCCTCGGGACTTACCTCCGAAATCCTTCGGAAATTGAGCATAAATGGCTCGCAGGCGAATGGAAGTTCTAAACCTGTTCAAAGCATCGGCCCCGACACCGGCCCACGCCGATCGCTTTTTGGCACATTGTTGGAACCTTTAATACTACCCTAAACTACTTTTAACATGAAATCATTCGTTTTAATTGCCCTTCTGTCCCTTTATGGGACTAAACCTTCCGATCCCGGGATCACCTACCGACCTTTGACCTGGGAAGATTTCAAAGGAAGTGCTACTGGAACCCCTTCCCGGATAGCCGCCGAAACCAACTGCGAAATTGATTTTGAGTGGACGGACTCTGCGGGCATATTCAATTTCGACGTTAAAGCCTATTTCCTGCCCCATACGTCCTTTGTTCGGGTCAAAAGCGACCAAGGGCTTCGGCATGAACAATGCCACTTCCAAATCGCCTATATTGCGGCCCTACGATGTATGTCGGCGTTAGCTTCGCTCCAAGGAAGAAATGAAGCAGCCAAAGTAAAGGCGGAAAACATTTACAAAAGGTTTGTATCTTCATGGAAACAGCAAAACATTTTGTTTGACAACGATTCGCAGCACGGGCTAAACTCCGACCAGGAAGAGCAATGGGAAACGCGCATGTCCTATGAACTCGAACAACTCTTAACCAATGGCCGAAACTAGCAAGATACCCAAATCAGTCGTTCTTTACATCCATAAAACAGGCACCCAATACAAGTGCAAAGATTGCATATTTGCCAAAAACCAGGGCAACAATTGCGCGATCTACGGATCTGGAGTTTCCATTCGTCCATATGGAACCTGTGCAGAATGGATCAAAAAGAAAGGCAATATCGAGATACCTTACATCGGAGGCTACACTAAGGAAAATACCGGCTACGTGGAGAATCTGGATGGTTACAGCTGCGGTCGTTGCGACGAATTCCTTCCCGACCAAAGGGACTGCAAAAAAGTGGACAAAGATTCTCCGGGAGATGACCCTGGGGAGGTGCTGAGCGCGGCCTGTTGCAATCGCTGGGAATTGAGAAAACAACCTGAAACAACGGAGTCATGACGAGAAAAACCATCATGGACAACATACGCCGACTGGCTGCCTTTTATTGTTTGCCAGAGAGCTTTACTGACGAAAAGGAGATTATACGGCCTGATGTGGATGAAGTGACGCTTTTGTTTCGGGAGTACGGTCGTCTTTTGGATATTAACGGAGCGCCACGTACCGGATTGTCAATGATCTTTGTTCCAGAGAGTGAATATGACGAAGTTTTAAAGTGGGCAAAGAATGCAGGGAAAAATATAATCTACGAAAATGATGGCAGACCAATAGTCGTGGAAGGTCACGAGCCTATTGTGACCGCAAGAGCTTTCGGATTTATCGATAATGTCGGCTATATGTGGGATGTGAAAATAAAATCAGCCTAACGAGGGAAAATCAAATCAAATAATATGCTTTCAGAAGAACAGATGCTAGAGCAAGCCTACGCTAAAGTATACGGTCGGAAATTGGAAAATGATTTCGAAAGAAAGGGACCGCTTTTGAAACTTGTGAAAGAATATACAACAATAGGTTTGCTTGAGCAGATGAATGATACCTCTGCTTGTTTTTACACAGAGAGAGCTCCCGAAAAGGCGAAAGAACTAGCTTTAGATGCTGCTTTGAAAATTTACGCTGTTACACCGATGGGAATATCGTTCGATGGTAAAAACAAAACACAAACTGTCGTGGTAGAGATGGCGGAGGAAATCTATCAATGGCTTATCTCTGATAAAAAAGTGTCGAATGAAAATATATCTTGAGTGCCTTATCGTAGAAGAGGGCAAAGCCCACCGTTTTCGATTCTTGGTTCAAGAGATTCCTGCCAATCAGTTTGACGCAACCGAACACTGGTCAGTGAATTTTGATTGGATGGATATGGAGAAAGAAGTAGTTGAAGGAAGCTGGGAAAAAGGGTATCTCAATTATGCTGTAATCAACTGTGTAAGAGTTTGGAAAACCGCAGAATTTACCCCGGAGGAAAGAGAGTTCCTGATAAAAGAAGGTAAGATTGGCACTTTAACAGATTTACCGAAAAAAACCGAAGTAACGTATGACGGAAATAAACCGAATGGGAGTAGCCTATAGGCAATTGCCCAATGGAACGCTTGTTTGCGGCCCCCTGGATCAATCGGCCAAGGTCGGAGGAACGAACGAGCAGGAACGTAACGCCGTTCACAATCCCGAACGTCTGCAGCGTATTCGTGATTTTTATCCCAATCCGAAGGTCTTGGACTATGGATGTGGATCAGGACTGCTGGTACGGTATCTTCGCAAAAACGGAATTGACGCTTTAGGCTATGACAAATATGCCAGCAGCAGCGACAGTATTCTCGGATATCAGGACAAACATCCAGTAGATTTGGACGTCATTACCATGATCGAGGTAGTCGAGCATTTAGACGATCCATATATCGAATTCGACGCAGCTTTCGAAATGCTCAAACCCGGTGGAGTGCTGATGATAGAAACTAGTTTTTCGGACTGGATGGGACCGGACTACAACGATCCATATATCAATCCGGCCATCGGGCATTCTACCATCTTCAGCCATGCCGGACTCGATGAAGTGATGCTCTCCAAAGGCTTTGAGGTATATGGGCATATCAACCGGAATGTCCGCTGCTACCAGAAGCCGGAGCCAAAAGAGGGCCCAAAAATTAGTTTAATTACCATGGGGCAGGCCAACCCGGTAGCTTTGAAACGCACGATGGACAGTTTTAAGGATGTCGTTGATGAAATTGTCTTTGGTGATTTCCTGATCTTCGAATCCGACCGCGCGATCATACAATCTTACAAAGCAGACTATAACCTCAAAATAGTCCGTGCGCCGTTCAATTTTATTTTCGAGGAAGGGTTTTCAGAGACCTTGAATATGCTGGCGACGCATGCAAAGAACGACTGGATTCTTTACATGAACGTATCGGAAGTGCTGGACGGAGACCACCCTATTGGGGAGCAGATGAGCAATTTGTACAACTGCTATTCATTCGATCATCACGAAGAGACGCACCGCTGGTTCAGGTTGTACAACAAAAAGGAGGTCAAGTGGGGAGGACTGATCCATGAGGAAGTTATACCGATTGACTCGTCGGGTTATTTACGGCCTTGTCCCTTTAATGTGTTCAGGATGAAGGACACGTTAAAGGACGGTGACGATCCTTTGAAAGAAAAAGCAAGCAACGATGTGAAAGAGATGGTCTACTGGAATCAATTGGTAAAACTCGTTGACAATCCTGAATTAAGGGCTAATACGCATCCGAACTGGATAGAATATGCCAAGGAGCAATATGATTACAATAACGAGCGCATGAAAATGAAGGGAAAACGCTATGAGGCCATGAAGAAAGGAGACCTGCAGATGTACCTTGACGATATTTATCACAATCCGGATTTTGAGAAAGAAAGATTCCTTTCCAGTAAAAACATAAATTTCCAGGGCGATGGGCTGCTACTCGGTTAAAATGATCAACGAGGCCAGTAAAAAAGGAATTCCTAATCCGCTTAACGCCAAGCACTATCTTAGCACTCATCCTGCTTACAGGATTTGGGCCGGTATCAAAAAAAGGTGTTATAATTCTAATGACCCAACATATGCAGATTATGGGGCTCTTGGAGTTATTATGTGCCCGGAATGGAAAGACAATCCAGAGGCATTTATCCTATGGGCTTTGAAGAATGGCTGGGAAAAAGGTCTACAAATTGACAAGGACATTATAGCAGCAAAAATCGGTATTCCACCTCTCCTTTATTCGCCTGAAACATGCCTTGTCGTCACTCGAAAAGAAAATTGTAATCAAAGGCGGAATAGCCGAATGATTGAATATGGGGGAGAGAAGAAGACTTTAACGCAATGGAGCGAAATTTTGGGCATAAAACATACCACCCTTACCATGCGCTTGAAGGAATACGGATACTCAGTCGAGAGAGCTTTTTCAGAAGCGGTTGCGTTTAACAAACCAAATGCCGAGCCCAAAAACCAAAGATTTATTACTCGCGGCGGCGTCACGAAAAATTTGAAGCAGTGGTGCGAATATTACGGGACCAGCGTCGCCACTTTTCGGTCCAGAATGAAATACGGATGTTCCTTTGAAGAAGCTTTAACCGGAAAAAATCAAAGAGAAAGAATTCCTGAAGATGCAAAACAAAATGTACGTCTTTTGCATAAATCTGGTTACAATCAACTCCAAATATCGAAAACCCTCAATCTATCTAGAACATCTGTAGGTAGAATTGTTAAATCGATAAAAAACAAAAATGGCTAAAATTTCTATAATACTGCCTCATTATAAAACATGGAAGATGAGTTTCTACACCATCCACCAGCTTCTGAAATGCCGGGGCCGTCATCAACTTGACATCTACGTTATAGACAACCATCCGCAAGATGGAAGCGGGCAAAAGCTAAAGGACTTTTTCGAGGATAAGATTAGGCTCTTCCCCTACCCTACCGACAAAATGCAATCACATGGGATCGCCTATGACCATATAGTTCCGCATTTGCGGACAGAACTTTTTGTCACCATAGAGAGCGATTCGTTTCCCCAAACGGGACACGAAAATTGGCTGGACTGGTATGAAACGCTTTCTAAACAAGGTTACGACAGCGCGGGTTCTCTAATGTGGCTTTCCGGTGGTCAGTTTGTCCATACTGCAGGTGCTTTCTACAAGAAAAGTGTTTGGCAGCAGGCGAAGCGCTATATCGACAATATCGAGTACTCCTACGTACCGAATGTCGCGATGAAAGACGGCTTCCCTTGCCATTTGATGGTGCATGATAGCGTCTTGGAACAATTCATCTCCGGGGCTGGCGATCTTGTCGAACTGTCGCCGGAGTATAGGCAGTTTTCAGGCGAAGAATTGTCGAACCACATTGGAAAGAAAATAGCGGAATATTCGCCGATTGGTCGCGGCGTTTTCCACAACGGGATCGGTAACAGAGACGAGTCCTACCTCACCTACGCGCAGCGCAACCACGTAGAGGAAAGAAAAAATCTTTTGCTTGACAATAGCAAGCCCTTAATATGGCGGATGGGGTATGAACCGGGTCAATTTTTCTTTTACTGGATGCTGGCTAATGGACACCACATTTATGAGATACCAACTGAAGTAAAATGGATGCCGGGGCGCGAAAACCAGCAGCAGGAAAGAACAATGATGGAGAACGGCTTTACCCACCTTTGGGCAGTGACCGCCTATCATGGGGCTACGGACCCGGCGCTCATGGATATCATCCAGCACAAAAGTAATGTCATGGAAGAATTATATGACTCAATCCCTGCAAAAGAACGAATATGAAAACAAAATCTTATTTCCATAATTGTAATGCGGGCGATTTGATCGCGACTCTTCCCGGTATGCGTCATGTTTACCGGACAACCGGAAGAAAGGCCGTCATCTATCAACAACTGGATATGCCGGGTCATTATATGGCAGGCCTCGTTCATTCTGTAAAAGACGAAAAAGGCGTACAGGTCACGATGAACCAGCGCATGTTTGACATGCTCAAACCTCTCTTGCTGGTGCAAGATTACGTCGAAAGTTTCGAGGTATACACCGACCAAAAAATCGAAGTGGATCTTGCAATTATTCGGGAAAGCCTAATCGTCTCACCGACCGAGCCGGAAAAGCCACCAACCATGATTCCAGCCAAAGTCTATGTCAATATTCCTGCGGGAGCCCTTCCCAGCTGGATCATGCTCGCCTACCCTCCCATGGCCTGCGATATTTCCGAACCATGGATCGAGACGCCCGGATTGGAAGTCATCAACAAATCGTACATTCTGGTTAACCGAACCCAGCGGTATCAGAATGAATCGATTGACTATTCCTTTCTCAAACAATATCAATCAGAACTGCTCTTCACAGGAACTGAAAAAGAACACGCCTTATTCTGCAAAGAGTTTAAACTGGATTTCCCGCGCCTGCAGGTAGACAATTTCCTTGATCTTGCCGAAGTCATGCGGATGTGCCGGTTTTTTATCGGCAATCAGTCGTTTCCCTGGAATTTAGCGAACGCGATGGACATACCTCGGATTTTAGAAATGTACCCACTGGCTCCCAATTGCCAGCCATTCATCGGAAAGTACAATTATGGTTTCTACCATCAAATCCCGTTAGAATACTATGTTGACTTGCTTTATAATAAAACAGGCCGCTCCGACGAAGAAGCAGCCTGATATATATGGAAACCGGCGCAAAGAGACTATGCGTTGAACAAGGTTTTTAGGGCACTCACGCTCTCGACTACATAATAAACATGCCCCCCTGAATAGGCGGCACCAGGTGCCGTGATCTGGATCATGGAATAAACGCTTACCCCACTGGAAAGGCTCCTGGTAGGTGAGTCTGTACAATCATTGAGCAAAATATCGCCCTGCGTGGGGAAGCCGATTGGCCGGGAGGCGCCCGGGTCCAAAACCCGCTGATCGATCTGGTATACATTAAGAACGACAATATTGGTAGCCATAAAAAAAGTAGTTTTTCCAAAGCTAGCCCCGGACTTTACTGAAAAGCGGTTTTACAAATGTTGCGTATATTAGAGTGATATACCTCTGATATACATATTTATGAAATCGATCCTGCTGCGGATAAATCCATGGCTGTATGGAAAAATAAAGACCTATGCTGACGAACGGAATATATCTGTAGTCGGAGCTATCCGCCTTATGTTAAATGAATTTTTCAGAAATAAACCCGGAATATGAGCTTTGGAGACATATTAAGAGAAGTAGTCCAAAAAGATTTGGCAGGTGGCAAGCGCTTCAGTTTGCTATACGAAGAGAAAATTGAAGACGATAAGTTTAAAATAAGACTCGTCTCCGAAACCGATCCGGAGGCCTACATTCATGCTTCTGTGCCTTATGACGGCCTCGAATCCACCGAAAACTACGCCCGGGCCTATTTTCTTTCGATGGTCTTTAATGCGGCTATATATGGGGTCAAACGTAAAAAAAATAAAGATGGGCCAGCAACCTCAAAAAACTAATAACATTCTCCTGGGAAACCTGGGCGATGTGCAAATTAACAATGGCGAAAAACAACCTATTGGGAAAGTTTATTTTGGAAACGATGGTTCGGTCACAATTACAATAGTTGGAAAATCTGGAGACATTTCCAGACGTCGCTTTGATGTCTTCAAGTCTTTGCTAGAGCCTTCAAATACCAAAGAACTTCCCGATAATTCTTAACTTTTTTACCTCTATGCACAAAAAGACACTTTACGGATCAGAAGCCAGGGAAAAACTACTTTCTGGCATCAACAAGATCAGCAACGCCGTCGCCGTCACGCTCGGCCCTCTCGGCCGAAATGTTTTCATCGCCCAGAGTTACGAAGCCAATTATGGCACTCACTCCTACCCTATCGAAGTCACCAAAGACGGCTACCGGGTCACCCAGCGGTTTGACTTGGAAGACTTCTTTGAGAAGGCCGGGGCGGTTATGGTTAAGGAATGCGCCCAAAAAAGCGTAGATCAGAGCGGCGACGGGACTACCACGACGGTTATTCTAATGCGACACATGGTCATGGAGGGTATGAAAGCGGTCGAAGCCGGGGCCAACCCCGTCGAATTGAAACGGGAGATCGATGCGGCTATTAGCCGGGTCGTGGGACAACTTCGCAGCCGTTCGGTGCAAATCGGTCATGATATCGAAAAAATATACCAGATCGCGACCATCTCTGCCAATAATGATCCAGAGATTGGGCGCCTGATTGCTGACGCTTTCAAAAAAATTGGATACGAAGGTATGATCGATATCGAAGCCGGTAAAAGCGTCACGACGGAAATAAAAATAGCTTCCGGTTATCGGTTTGAGCGCAGTTGGGAAAGCCCTTTCTTTATTACCAATAAAGAGAAGCAAACGGTCGAATTTGAAGATCCATTGATCCTTCTATACAACCGCGTCATTACTTCCAGCAAACAGATTCGCAGGGCTACCGAAATTGCGTTGAACTCCTCCAAACCGCTGCTTATTATTTGTCCCGGCGCAGAGACCGAAGGTCTGGCTATGCTGGCGGGTAATGCCTTCAAAGGGAATATTAAGTGCTGCGTCGTAAAAGCACCTGCGATCGGTGAAGCTCAGCGCATCGAAATGGAAGATCTGGCCATCCTCACAGGAGCCACGTTCATGGGGGACAATAGGGGAGAAGACGTGAAAGAAATTCTGCCCAAACAATTCGGAACAGCAAAAAAAGTGATCGTTACCAAGGATGACACTACGATCATCGAAGGCGAAGCCAACAAACAGGCCTTGGAAGATTTACTCGTGGAACTCAGAATCAACAAAGCCCAAGCCAAAAATGAGGAAGAAGCGGCGCCCATCGAAAAAAGGATAGCCAAACTCACAGGGGGGGTCGCCGTAATCCAGGTAGGAGCCGCTACCGAAACCGAGATGAAAGAAAAGATGGACCGCTTCGACGACTCCGTTCGGGCCGTCAAGTCTGCAATAGCCGAAGGCTATACGGTAGGAGGGGGGACTGCGTTGCTTCGGATACGTTCGGGCAACAAGATCGTAGACTCTGCCATGGACAAACTGCTGCAGCAGATCTGTTGGAATGCTGGTCTGCGTCCCAAAAAATGGTGGCATTTCTGGAAATCCAAGCACGTCTTTGACCTGGTGAAGGAAGCTCGGGGAAATATCGGCTACAACGCCAAGACAGGTAGGATAGAGGACTTGATCGAGGCCGGCGTCATCGATCCCGTAAAAGTCCTCCGCTGCGCCCTTCAGAACGCTGCCAGCAGCGCCGGGATGGTGCTGACATCCGAATGCTTAATCGTAGATAGTTATTAACCATGATCAACATAGCCTGTAATGACTGGGTGCTCATTCTTAGAGATGAGACCGAATCCGAAAAAGGAGGACTCTGGACCCCGCCAGAAGGCCGCGTAAAACCACATCGAGGCCTAATCCACGCCGTCGGCTCCAAAACCGAAGACGAAAACATCAAAGCGGCAGTGGGGCAAAAATGCTTATTTCATCCAACGGCAGGGTGGGAGATAGAGTATGAAGATGTCGTCTACCTGGTTCTACGGGATAAAGAAATCATTGCACTCCCCTAAGTTTTTATAAGATATGAAGACACCTAACAACAGAGTCTTAGTGCGGGTGAATATGTCCCAAAAAGACACTATGATTATAGCAGGTGTCCAAGTGATGACCGCGCTGCAGTATGAAACGAACTACAGAGAAAAGTCACCTGTCATCGCCCAAGTCGTCGATGCTAACGACCGGCTAAATGAAGGTGACTACCTTCTCTGTCACCACAACCATTTCCATGGTAACTCTCCGTATTATCTCCTGGACGATTTATATTCGATTCCAGCCAACCACACCATTTTTGCTGTCCTGAGCCCTTCCGGGGAAGTTACGCCAGTATATGGCAATGTGCTGTCCTCTAAAGTCGAAATTGAAACGATCCTGCCGGTAACGTCGGAGCATCGGCAATATTATAAAGATCGAGGGCTTATCATTGACGGCGGCTGGACAGAGTTCAAAGCAGGAGACTTGGTGTTTACAAGGCCAGACGCCATCTACGAGATCGTCTATATATTTGGAGAGATCGAGCACCGGATTTGCAAAATCAATTCGGAAATGATTTGTGCGGTAGTACCGGCAAAAAACTAGTTTTCCCTATCTTTATCCTGATTTGGCTCATTTTACCTTCCCATCCATCAAGAAGCCGCTTTAGGGCGGCTTTTTGTATATTTATCCTTGAAACCACGCCGACACCTACGCCAGCACTCGCGGCCTGCCGGACGAAAAAACTATTTTTTCACGGCAAAATTGCTCACCTCTACATATGGACACGAGTACTTCGAATCCGCAGTTTTCGGACCCGCTGTTGAACCGATTTTTCCTGTCTCCCCAGGAAAAGGCCGATAAAGAAACCGGCAAAAAGATCGTCACCGCCTTTTACAAGGAACAGACTTCGAACGATTCGAGTCTTAACTATTTCAAGCTCCGGAATGCGAGATGGATCGAAGTTCTTTTGTGGTGCAAAGGTAGCCAGAAGATGTCAGAATTTCTAGATTTTATGAACGTTTCCGACGCCAACAAGTCCTATGTCAACATCGATATGACGCCCAACCGGATCGCGGCGCAGTTCGTCGGCACGCTGGTAGAGAGCATGTCCAAAAACCGGACGTATCCTTCCGTATCGGCGATCGACGATGGTTCTGTCAACGAAAAAGAATCTAGATTGATGGAAGCGCTATTCCGAATGCACGAGTCGGCCACCGTCGCCCAGCTCCAGGTCGCCGCCGGCATGTCCTTGGAACCACCCGGCGCCTTTGTCCCCGATGACGAAATCTCCGCAAAAGTACATTTTGAACTCGAAGATCGCCTGCCCAAAGAGATTCGATTCGAGCAGATGCTTCGAAAGACGCAGAACGATATCGACTTCGAACGAATTGCGAACCGACAAACTATTTTTGATCTCACAGTCCTCAATGCCGGCTTTACCAAGATAGAACGTCTCGCACCGCGCTGCTACACCGTCCGCAAATGCATCGCGACCAATATGGTCTACAACTTCTTCATCAATCCGTCCGGCAAGCATGAAATCTCTAAGATAGGAGAGTTCTGGAACATCAAAGTGCCGCAATTCCGGGAGATGTTCGGCAAAACCGACGAACGTCCCGACGGGCTCACTGAAAAGGAAATTTTCGATCTGGCACGTCTGACCACCAACAAGAATATCGGCTCTTTCAACTATATGTGGAATGATAACTGGGCGCTCACCACCTACAACCAGCAGAGGCCTTACGATGACTGTTCCATTCTGGTCTTCGATTGTGAGATCAATTGTCCGGAAGCAGTTTATTACGTTGATAAAAAGGATGCCTACGGCCGCTCCAACATTACCGAAAAGAAGGGGGTGCCTTACATGACCGTTACCAAGGAAGGAAAACTAATTTCACAACCCAAGCCGGACAATGTAGAAGTCATTCAACGAACCCGCAATACCTGGATGCGTGGGGTATATGCGCCCTACGGCGACAAGATGCTGTATTGGGGGAGACCGGATATTATCATAACCCCCTACACAGAAACGGCCAAGCCGATGTCGTCTTATACCGTAAATATTCCGAACAATGACGGGGAATATGTCCCTTCTTTGTTCGAAAGGGGTATCGAATGTTTACGGGAATACCAGTTGACGAAGCTCAAACGGAAGCAGTTGATCGCCAAGATCAAGCCCTCCGGTATCCGAATAGACGTCGAAAGCGCCCGCAACCTGGATTTAGGCAACGGCGACACGATTGATTGGGAAGAAGTGGTTCGGATATATGACCAGACCGGCAATGAAATATACAGTAGTAGGGGCGTAGATCCTCTTTCGAGGGAAACACCACCGCTTTCCAACACCGTTCGGGACGAATCCATCGAAAAAGTGATTGGCCTAACCAATATTTTGGCTTCGATTGTGCAAGAATTGCGCCAGTTATGGGGCGTTCCGCAATACCGGGATGGTAGCGATGTAGGTGACCGGACCGCCAATAAACTGGCCGAATCTCAGAACGAAAGTTCCTACAACGTCACGGACTTTATCGTCAATGCCAATAACCAACTCTGGGAGGAAACGTTCTATAAAATTTGCCTGCTGCACTGGAACGATATCGTCAAGACCGAGCCGGAGACCAAAGATGACTTACTCAATACCCGGTTTGATCTGAAGATCAAGACCAAAGCAACTGATTACGAAAAGCAGCGACTCGAACAGGATATCCAGCGATATAGCCAAGTCCCGGACGCCATGGGCAACCCGTCCGCGACGTTAAAGGACGCGATGATGCTGCGGGAAATTGACGATTACAAATTGGCGTGCTGGTACCTGGCATCGACCGTGGCCAAAAATCAGACAGAGGCGAGAAAACAAAAGCAGGCGGATGTTGAAGCGAATGCAAAATTACAGCAACAGAGCAACGCGCAGGCGGCTCAAAATGAACAGGCCGTACAACAGCAGAAGTTGGCTAACGAAGCGCAGATGGAAAGAGCTAAGACCGAAAGCGCCGAAAAGCTCGCCATAATAAATGGGTTGTTCATGGTTGCCGCCAAAAGTCCTACGGGAGAACTTCCGGCTTACTTGCAGCCACTGGCCACGGCGACGATCAGCAACGTAATGATGCCAATAGTTTTAGAAAATCAGGAACTACAAGGCGGCCTTAATGCGGCAATGAATGCCCAAAATGCTCCCGATCAACCAGCCGCTGGACAGCCGGCGCCGCAACCACAGACCTCACCTCAAATGCAATAAATATGCAAGAAACCATCAAACCGACCGAGCCGGGTCAAAAGAAAATCACTTTCCAAAAGGGGGGATTGCACCAAACAACCTCGACGCCGCCGGGAGACAAGATTCCCGCTTCAAAAATTGCGGCCGCCCTGGCTGGTAAATATGGTCCAAAAGGTCGGCAGCAAGCACTATTTATGAAAAATGTGTTGAAAGGGTAGGCTATGGGCGTTGTTAACATCCAGGGGATCGATGTGAAGTATCGGGACTTATTTCCCGGTGAAACGGTGTTATATGCGGACCTGCCAAAAGATGAGCAGTATTTCAGGCGGATATCTCACCCTTTTTCAGACGATGAAATATCCGACCAGATTCAATTGGATTACGAAAGCAGAAAAGGGACATATACCGCTTTCCAAAGAGAATGGGTCGAACGCGAAGAAACGCGGATGACTTATGGCGAGGGAGTCTACGCCAGTATTAACGGTGTTCTCACTTATATTCCGGCGTCCTATTGGGGCTATATCAATTATTGGACCTTAGAGCATGACGATAAAGCAGATTATCGGGAAGCTGATCGACTGTTCTTTCTTTTCATGGAGTATATTTATTTTGAAACTGACGTTTATGGCGTTACACGCGGGAAAGGCCGGCGTCAGGGCGCCTCTTCCTTAGGGTATTACTGGACCTGGTGGATATGCGGGAGGAAGGAAAACCAGATAGGGGGCTCCATTTCCTATAATGATGCAATAGCCCAGACCAACTTTCAGGGCATGTTCATGCTGGGCTTGACCTCCATGCTACCTTGTTTTTTACGCGACATTTCCAGCAAGTCGGACAATTTTGTTGACTTTGAGAAGCCAAGCGAGAAAGCCAAAAGAGGCGTTATCCACAAAAAGGAAGGGTTGAAAAGCTATGTAGATTTTTTGCCTAATGGCATCAATGCGTATGATGGAGGAAGGGCAACTTGGTTGGTCCTGGATGAAACCGGGAAGTATGAGAAAATGAATATCAACACCTACTGGTCTAAGGTGTCTCCCACCTTAAAAATAGGGCGAAGAAAAGTCGGTATGGCGTACATGCCGACGACCGTCAATCCGCCAAAAAAAGGTGGAGAACATTACAAGCAATTTTGGGAAGAGGCAAATCAAAACGCCATAAATCCGGCAACGGGTGTTCCCTATGGCCTGAAGACTCCCCATAAAGTCATAAGATACTTCGTGCCAGCAAGTGAAGGATACGCAGGATGTATAGACAAATTTGGAGCAAGCGTAGTAGATGATCCGCCGGGACCGATTATGGGAAATGATGGAGAATGGATCACTAAAGGTGCCAGAACCGTTATTTTGGAGGAAAGGGCACTGAAAAAAGACGAGCAATTATTGGAACACAGAAGGGATTTTCCTTTGGACGAGTATGATATGTTTTCCTTCTACCTCGGGGCTTGTGAGTTTTCCGAAGCCAATTTCATCGCCCAACTGCAGTGGCTCGAAGCCCATCCGGTATACCTGCGCAAATGTAGGTTATACCGCGAGAAAGTTACCAAAAAAAATATGTTCAATGCCCGGGAGGAGCGTTTCGACGAGATTAGGTTCATGGACGACGAAGCTGGCGGATGGCTACTTTTCGAACCGCCCGATCGGGAAAATATGTACTACCACCGCGGAAGGATCAGGCCGCTTCATACCGAACGATACTCGATCGGCGTGGACACGATCAAAAGTGGTTTCAGTTCCGGGGGATCGACCGCGACGATCTGCGTGTTTAAAAAATCACACATTGTAGAAGGAGTCGAAAAGGGACTCTATCCGGTCGCCTTGTACATGGGGAAACCCCGACTCATGCAGGACCTCTTCGAAGAGGTATTAAAGGCCTGCATGTGGTATGGGGCGAAAGTCAACTTTGAGATTGACGCAGGAAGCTCTTACTATGACTATTTCCTGGCAAAAGATGCTGATCTATTTTTGGAATGGACACCGCGAGTAGCAATCGACCCCAGTAAAAAACATCCGCTGATCAAACCAGGAACGGAGAGCGGCAACCCTTATCAATTCGCGATGCAGCTGGAAGTAGCCAAGAAATATTTTGATGGAACGATACCGGATGGTTATAACGGGAATGTGCATCGTGTCGTCTTTCCGATTATCCTGAAGCAGGGGCTGGAATACAATCATGCTGATAGAACAAAATCCGACGTCATCATTTCCCTTATGATGGCACTCTTGCCATGCTTTGGTTCGCTTGACTATTTGGACCCAGTTCCCCTTAAACCCAAACGTCTCCTTCCGACCTACAAACTAAAAATGGCAAGTTAATTACTGTCGCTTGGGAAGCAACTTTGCTTTTTCCGCAAGTTGGGCTTGCAAAAGTTCTATCATTACGGATTGCTCTTTGTGTTGTCGTAGCATCGTATTAATGGCCTGCTGTTGGGAATACTTGCCAAGTCCTTTACTGGACTTGATTTTCCCTTGAAAATCCAGTACATGCTCACGTACGTCATCGTCGAGGTCTAGGTTTATCATAACGATTAGTTATTAATAGGTACTAACGGTGATCTTTATTAAGTATATGTGTCTAAGGGTTATTAAATATAACGGATTTATTTTTTGTGATAAAATAAACTTGCATCGAACACCTTTAATTTCGTTGAAACATCGGCGCAAATGGCAGAGCAAATTTCTCAAGAGCAAACGACAACAACAACGACCGTCGCTCCAGATCTGAAGGCAGAACTGGCTCAACAGATGGCCATTAGCCTCAATAACGGTGTTGCGCCCGAGCCCGACGTACCTGCTGCTCCCACCACATCAGATCCCGCCGCTCCGACGACGACTGCCGATCCGTTTGGCCTCTTCAAAGAAAAATTCGGTTATGAGTCACCGGAAGCAGCCGTCCAGGAAATAGAAAGTCTCCGCGCTTTTCGCGCAGCGCCGCCACCTGCTGAACTCAAATTCGAGAACGAGCAAAGCAAGGCAATAGCGGAGGCCCTGCAAGCAGGCCCTGAAAAATTCCATGAGGTCCATGCGATTCTGGATAAGATGATAAGAATAGACCAGTTGACTACGGGCGATCTGACGCACGAAGCAGCGGCAAATGTCATCAAACTGGGGATGCAACTCAAATATCCGGACCTCAAACCGGAGGAAATAAACTACAAGTTCAACAAAACATACGGGCTTCCACCTAAACCTGGTATGTTGCCAGCCGAAGATCAGGAGGAATTTGACGAACGCCTTCGCAACTGGGAAGCGGTCGTCGCTGATAAACAGATGGAAATGATGATTGATGCGAAACTCGCCCGTCCTGATCTTGCTGCTGCCAAATCAAAACTCGTTATTCCCACTATAGCCCGGCAACAGGACGCCGATTTCCAAGAATGGCAGAAAACCGTTCAGGAAAACGATCGCCTCGCCGCCGAAACCACGCAAGTATACAAAGCCTTTACGCCCAAGTCGCTCGAAACCAAAGTCAATTTTGTGGACGAAGCCAGTAAGATTGCTTTTGAGTTCTACTTCGAGCCGGACCCGGAGAGCTTTAACCAGTCGGTAGACATGGTCACGGACATCAACAAATTTTGGGAATCCTTCAAGACACCGGATGGAAGCCCGGATCGGATCGGATTTCTCAGAAGCATGTACATCGCCAAGAACTTTGAAAAGATGATCACGCAAGCGATGATCCAGGCCAAAAACGCTACTATCAAAGCCAGCCTGCCGGATAATACTGCCGGCGGCCTTGTCCGGCAAATGCCGCCCACACAAGTTCCCAATGAACTGGATACATTGATGCGCGCTTCGCTAAAAGGGTACGGGGGATTTTAATCACTCCTTTAAAGTAATTTTTTATGCCATCCGCAATAGTACGGGGTGCCACAGGGCAACCCGGGCCCGGTGGGTTTCCCTTGGGACTCACCACCGGTATTTTTAATGACCTGAATTTCGTCATCCCGGACTATATCCCCGGGCTGATCGCCAAATACGGCAACAGCTCTTACATGCTCGCCGCAGAAATTCTGGGCAATTCCAACATCGAACAAGTCAATACGACGACCAATACCTACTCGCACTTCGAAAAGGGGCGTCCTTATGGATCGGGTCTCGTAGCGTCGAACGTTGCCGCTACAGGTGTGGGCAATGATATCGTGGTCACGCTCAAATTCCCGCAGTCCTACGTGCAGGGTCCCAATAACACGATCCCCGCCGGCACGCGGATTCCCTTCCTGGAAAACCAGACTGTGAAGATTCGCTCCAACGGTCTGAAAGCCCGCGTCAAAGCCGTCGGACGTGTGACGCCGGGTGCCTATACGCTCACCCTCACTCCGCTGGGCACCTACCAGCTCGTTACCGGTCCTCAAACCAGCCTGCAGATCAACGCCGGCGAAGGCTTGGAAACTTTCGGTAACCAGCTTGCCGGACAGGCTTCCGACAGCCAAGGTACACAACAGCCCAACCTTTACCGTTACGATAACACCGCAACGGTTCTCAGGGCTTCTGTAAAGGCAAGTGACCTGGCTGGGATGAACAAGACACAGGTGGATTTTGGCAATGGCAGTTTCTACCTTCCTACGCTGGCGATCAAGACCATGAACATGCAGATGATGGTCAACATCGAAGATGCGGTCATGGAAGGCGTGCCGTACGGCAATGTGGTAGACGCCGACGGTATTACTTCGGTGGGTACGACTGGTGTGCTGCCTGACGTATCGGCCCGCGGTTCGGAAGTGGATTATGTGATCGGTATGTTCGCCATCGGAGACTTCCAGAACTTTACCAACGTGCTGGATTCCAATGGCGGCCCCCGGGAATATCACTTCCTGCAGTCCCTCGACCAACGCCAGGATATCAACAACCTGCTCTTCGGCATCTATCGGAACGGAGCGATCAGCTACGGCAGCGTAGGTTTTGGTGCAGAAGCCGCTGTGAGCTACGGTTTCAAGAGCTTTTCGACCGATACCTTCGATTTCCACTTCCACCGGTACAAAGGATTCTCGGCAGGTCCAGTCTTTGGTTACAACCCCACCCAGGGCGACTACCGTAGGGCCTTCGGCTTTGGCGTTCCCCAGGGTATGACGCAGGATGCCAAGGACGACACTACTCGGCCTTACCTGCAATGGGTCTATCAGCAGAACCCGGATATCCCCACTTCCCAGCGCATCTACTCGTGGGATCTCGGTTACACCAAGAATACCAAGACGACCGAAGCATCGAATAAATATGAACAGATCGCCTACGTCGGTAGCCGGGTAACGGCCGCCGAACAGTTCGCCATCCTTCGCGGTCTCGTCAGCTAATTACCTCACCGGTCGCGGGCATTAGTCCGCGACCATTTTAAACTTTCAATTTATGGCAAACGCTTACACAGAAGAGGCCCCAGTAAAAGGGACGACGCCCAAAAAAGACAAATGGGCAGCAGAGACCGCATTTCTGGCCCAGGAATTCGATCCCCAGAAGAAATATATGTTCGAGCTGGCAGACCAGAACCCGAAAAGGGAACTGCCTGTGTACGACATGCACATGAAGACTTTCGTGCCTCACAAGCCGTTCATCCCTTACCGCAATGTGGTGATGACCTCCCAGATCATTTGGAAAGGACAAAGACGTGGCATACGGTACTATGACGGTTGCGATAGCATCTTCATTGACGAACAACCCAAAGAGAAAGAAACTATCCAATCCTTTATCCAGCAGACGATCCGCCGGGAATTCACCGATGGCAAATTCGGCGTTTATGGGGAAGAACGAATGCTACTGCTATTCATGCTGGCTTCCAGTTTCAATGGCGAAAGTCCATTCCGGACCCGCACGGCCAATATTGTCTACATCCCGGTCAACGTCGAAAAGAAGATGAGCCAGGAATCTGAGCGACTTGACCGGATCGAACAGGCTCTTGAACTCGCCAAATCGGCTTCGGACAAAAAGATGATGATCCATGCGGACTATCTCGGCATTCCGCTGGAAGATTTTGACTCTGGCAATGCACTGACGGCCAAAGAAATTCGGACAGGCTACCGGTTGGAGGCCTCCCGGGATCCCGACAGGTTCGTAAAAAGCTACGGAAATAAAGCCTTGGAGACCATGTTCTATGTGAAGAAGGCCTTAACCGCTCGTTTGATCGACACGGCAAGCAATCCCAACAAAGCGCTCTGGAAAACCAGTGGTCGGGAAATCTGCGACATCTCCGGCCTGAAATCCTTTGAAGTGATCAGCGACCGCCTCGTCGAATTCAGCCAAACGGAAGAAGGAGAAGAATTTAAGGCGCAACTCACTGCTCTTTATAACGAATAAACGATGCCATGGTCCGTCGATAATATCTACCAGTATACCCGGTTTCTGACCAACAAAAACCAGGCAGGGGGGATATCTGCGACGGACCTTTTTAACGCCTGGAATGCGGAGCAGTCGCAGCAGCACCAAGATTTGGTCGGACGATGGCAAAAGCAGAACAACACCAAGACAGGTGTCATGAGCGGAATGGTAGAGGATGAAGTGACGATTAGCATGATGGCCCCTTTTATCGTACAAACTACGCTCCCAATAGCTGGGGGAAGAGGCATTAAGCCGGTGGATTATATTTACGGTATAGCCCTGCGCATTAACAACGCGAAGGTTTTTTCTATCCCGCACGATACCATTTGGTCAGTTGAGGATGACGTAATCGACCCTGCAAGCATCGCAGAAGATTCCTATTATTATTCCGAAGCCGGCAACTATTTCGCTTTTCTTCCCAACACAGTCACCAGTTTTGATCTCGATTACGTGGCGGAAACGACCGATATCGTGTGGGGGTTCACGCTCGACGGTAGTAACCGCCAGGTCTACAATCCGGCAACAAGCGTTCAGCCGAAGTGGAATAAAAATACTGTGATCTCGATCACAAAAAGAACTCTTACAGGATTCGGATTGCATTTCGATTCGCGGGAATTTGAAGCGTTCGGTGAATCTAATATCCAAACCGGGAACTAACCATGGCAACACCTCCGTACATATGGAAGCAGTTGATCCAGCGGATCAGAAAGCACATGAACAATGGCTTTCCCAATGACTCATTTGCGACCAGCGACAATGAGATCCTGCTTTATATCAATGAGGCCAATGCTTATTCCCTAGTCGGGCAGGTATGGATGAATGCGAAAGTCCTGGGAGTAATGGAAGTCCCGGACGGCTATATGGCAACCGTCCAACTACCCGCCGTCCAGCAAGATCCAGTGACTGGAGAATGGTTTACCACTTTGCCGCAGCCGCCCGTCGGCCTTCCTTTGGGTTACAGCATCAACCGCATCTATTCGGCTCAGGCCAGCAGCGGTGTAGGCCAGGACGTCTTCCTGATTAAAGCAAAAAGGGTAGGGCGCCGGGCCAATATGCCGATGCCTGGCGGGATTCGGGCTTGGGTAGACTATACGAATGCCACCATTATCCGCCTGCAGGCGAGCGATAACCAACCCCTGCTGGGACGTGTCTTTTATGTCCAAATGCCCATCACCAGGACGTCAGACATCACGTTGCCGATGAATTTGCCCGATGACGCAATCGAGGCCATTTTTAACAATGTGGTCACTAAATTGACACAGCGTTACCAGGAACCCAAAGACGTCATCCGGGATAACCTGCCAGCCGGCAACAACACTCTCAAGTCATGAGCATAGCCAATACCGACATACTACCCGAAGTCTCTCTGCTGCAAATCGTGGACTATACGCTCGACGAATGCGAAAAATCGGACGGTGACCGGGATAAATATTGGATACTGGCTTTCCGCGCCTTGGTAGACCTTATGTATGATATATCTGCTCATCCGATCACGTTGCGCATTCCCGTCAACGCTAACATGACGGTCAATTTTCCTCCGGGTTGTATCACCTGGACGAAAATCGGCATTTTGAATAACAACGGGGAGATCAGCACGCTGAAAATCAACAATGCGCTGACGTCGTGGAAGGAATTGAATCCTAATCGGCTTGTCGATCTTACCCCGGATATCACCGATAGCCTTCCTACGCTTATCCAAAGCCCCTTTTATCTCAACTATTTCTATGACGGTGTATACCAGCCGCTTTTCGGGGTAGGAGGGGGGCTTATCCAGTACGGCGATGCCAGGGTCGATGAAGAGAACCGGGTAGTTATCCTGCAACCAGATTTCAAATACAGCAGCATCCTTTTCGAATGCATTTACAGCCCGCAGCGCGATGGCGACTACAAAGTATCGCTCGCCTTACAGGAGGCGATCATCGCTTTTATCAAGTGGAAAGATAAGCAGGGAACTTATCAGGAGTACATAGCCGCAAAGATCAACGCCCGTCGCCGTATGCCGAAGAAGAAAGTCATATTACAAAAAATCAACCAGGTCATCCGGGAATCGGAAACCATGAAATTAAGAGGATAATGCCTATCGATGTCATATCATTTGTCGGAGCCATGGATACCGATTCCACTAATGAAAACATTGGCAAAGGATACGTACGCTCCGCCTATGATGTGATCTGGCGCGGACCGGTAGGCAACCGTAGGGCAGAGACGAACTTGGGTACCACGCTTGTTCCCAATAGCTTTTTGCCCGCTGGCCAGAACGCCACGGTCGCAGCCAAATACGATCCTGTTTACAAACGTGCTTTTTTCTTCAACTGGAACAATGGCGGCCTGCACGGAATATATGTGTATAATACTACGTCCCAGGCGGTCAATAAATTTCAAAGACTGATACAGACAGGGACCAATACCGATGGCGATCCATTGGGATTTACGGCCACTGGACGAATCAGTTCCATCGATATTCTGTACGCGGACGCGCCCCTCGGGCCGATCTTATTTTATGTCGATTCGCTCGGCCGTCCTACCCAGATCAATATTAATCGTTACCTGGCAGGCACATATCCCAAGGTGAAAAGGAGCTACATCGATGTGATCAAGGCCCCACCGATCATGGCTCCCCAAGTGACTTATGAAAACGACAGCACGGTTCAGGCCAACAACCTGATCAATTCTCTCTGGAAATTTGCCTGTGCGCATATTTGCGACAACAACGAAAAGACTGTTATTTCCACGGCTTCAAAAGTACCGCTTCCGACCTACCCCTTCGACCCGACTCAAAATATCGATAAATCGCAGAACGCACGCATTGCAGTCTACGTAGCCACAGGCGACGCCACTGTTAAGACCATCCGGGTATACGGCAAGCAAACCAAAGACGGCGCCACCAGTGACTGGTATATTTTGGCCGATTTGAAAAAAGCCGATCTTGGAATTGCGGATAATACGGTCTATAAATTCCTGTTCTACAACACCGGCAGTTATATTATTGAAGACCCGGCGTTTGCCGTATTGAACTTTGACATTGTGCCACTACAGACCAATTGCGGTACTTTGCTCAATGGCAACACGCCGGCTTATGCCGGTATCCTTGAAGGCTACGATTTTTTTAACCCTGTCCTGAATGTTACCGCTTCCAACCAGACCGTTCCACGTTATTCGGTTAACGGGACGTGTTTTTTTGCGACGACTAATGGTCAGTTTGAGCTCAGTGGCCAGCCGCATGTCCAGGTATTTCTGACCGGTGCTGGCAGCAATGACGGGAACGGCAATCCTACCACGCTGTTTTGGCCGCCTGCGTTTCTCGCTGTTCGGGCCAAATCGGGAGCCACCGATATCAGTTTTTCGATCAACAACCTGGTTGGTACGATCGCGACCATCTTGTCCAATTTGCAGGCAGCAGCCGTGGCCGCCGGTTGGGTTTTTGTTAGTAGCGATACCAATTCGATTACGATATATTACCCTTCTGGCCAGGTTACCGTTCAATCTTCCTATGTCCAAGGTCAAAGCACGCTTCCCACCTTCCCGTATAACTATCCCCAGCTCGCCTTTTATCCTCAATCGGCTTCGCAATGGGGCGCTATTTATTTCGATGCGTACGGAAGAACTAACGGCGTGATTAGCAACATCCAAGGCCAGGTAACAACGCCTCCATACGTAATCGGAAGTCGGATGACTCCTGAGATCACTTTGGACGTATCAGGATACAGGCCTCCGGCATGGGCCATTTATTGGCGCCCGGTTCGGACGGACAACCTGACGTTCAACCGCCGGTTGGATTGGATTTCCGATGCAGCCTACAGCGGGACGGGCCAAGTTGTCAATAGCCAGTACGCGTATTTTGGAGTAACCAACATTTTCAGCTATAACACGGCTATCGGTGCCACGGAAGGCGTCGTTTCCTACGGTGCTACAAGCTTTGTCCCGGGAGATCGAATTCGCGTTCTCGGGCGCTATTCCGCCAACGGAGCCCTCGTTGCTACCCTCAACCTGGACTATGCCATTCTCGGCGTCGTCGTCAACCCCAATATCAACGGCGTTGTTAAAGTCGGCACCTTTATCCAGATCGCCTATCCAACGGCCGACATATCCGCTGATTTTAAATTCGATGGAACGGACGATTTTCAGAACTACCAGATCCTGATCTACAACTACAAAGCGCAGGTCGCCTCTTCTCCCAACACTTTCTGGGAAGTAGGGGAGACCTTCGCCATTGGCAATCCAGGACTGCTGACAGCCTACCACATGGGGAACGTCGCTGACAATATCGTCAAGATATCCGACGGCGATATTTTCTTTCGGCCCCGGACGGTGCCGATACAGAACTCCTACTCGATCAATACGGGCAGTTTTGATATGACGACGCCAGGAAGCACATTGTGGATTGATCCTGGAGGTGGCGCGCGATTTCTGGCCAACAACTCCGTCTATCAAATCCAGGGAGATGGACCGCGGGGAGCGGGATTGCTCTCTACCGACTTTCCTTTTTATACGACCGCGCAACCGACGGTTTTCAATAAATCAGCCTCTCCGATCGTCGTGCGCGTGCGGTTCACGCTGCCTGTCGTCGATAAAACGGACCCGAATGGACAGTTTGCCGGCTTTTTCAAGCTCATTGCCCCGGGTAATATCGTCACCACTCAACCTATCCTGGCGCAGCAGACGGGGCTCGTCCCTGGACAATCCAATAATTTCGTGATCGATGCCAGTATCTCGATGCCAGGCAATACAAAGCTCTGGATGGTCATGACGGCTGTCAACGAAATGCTCATCGGGGGAATGACCATCCAACTGGACGTGATCCGCAATATCTCCATCTTCGCTTTTGACGCTTCTTTTTCGGACATCTACAACCTCAAGACCAATTCGGACAATAGACCTAGTACGATCGACGGAACCGCTCAGCAAACCTTCTTTCCTACGCTGTTCCGTTTTTCGGAACCTTATGTACCGGGCACCAATATTTTGCAGACCAACCGATTTTTTGACGCCAACAAAGATGAGTTCACTACCTCTTACGGACAAGTCATGCGAATGGTGCAATGGCAAAAGCGGCTACGGGTGGCGCAAGAAAGAAAGTGGGGAGAAGTGGGAGTTTATAGCAAATTTATAAAGAATAACAACGGAGAAACCCAGCTGATCGTCAACGACCAGATCATTGAGCAAAATAACATCCAATATTTCGACCAGGATTTCGGTATCGGCAACCAGCCAGACTGTTTGGCCATTAATGATTACCAGATTTGGTTTTTTGATCCTGTCCGCGGGGCTATCTGCCGGTTGTCCCTTGATGGCATTAAGCAGATATCCGAAGAGTTTATGGTGCAAACCTTTGCCGGATCACTTACACCTCGATATCTGCAACAGTTTAATGCGGTTACGGCCGGAAATGCCGTCGTATTAGGGGTATACAGCTTTTCCAGCGATCGTTATGCTGAAACATTGATGTGCTTTCAGGGAGGAATAAAAGGTCATACGACTATCCCTTCACAAACGATTGCTTTTATTGAAAAGACAAACGCCTTTAGCAGCTTCTACCGTTTCGCGCCGGAGGCGATCGTTTGCGCTGAAAATCAGTTGATCTCCTTTTATCAAGGGCAGCTGTACATCCATAATGATACGGGCAATAATCGCAACTATTATGGCTTTTCTATGCTTCCGCAGCTAGAATTAATCTATAACGATCAGGAAGCTATTCGCAAAACATACGATGCCCTTTCTTTTCAAACTTTCAACAACAAGGTATGGACGGCCCCGAATGTAGGAGACATTACGACAAGTTTCATCAATCCCCAGACCGGTCTACAGCAGATCAGTCAACTGATTCTGGAAGATTTTGAGGTCGTGGAAGGACAAGCAAACGCGGCTTTCAAGCGGGATGCCAATAGCCAGGCGAATGCGGCCATCGCTATCAACGAAGGCGATTATCTGAAAGGCAATTGGATCAGAATCTTACTATCTGCACCAAGTAGTGCCTTCAACGCTTTTTACGCGCCTATTCTCCGGTGGACGCCTTCACAAAAAACACCTTAAAACCAAAAAAATGCCAGACGATATACTTTCAGGAGCAAGCGCGGGAGCATCACTGGGATCAGTCATACCCGGGGTGGGCACCTTGATTGGAGGCCTCGGAGGCGCGGCGCTGGGGATCGTAGGAGGGCTATTCGGTCGCAAAAAGGCCAAAAACCTATTGGCCCAGAATCCTTATCCCAACGAAGAAATGCCTTCCGAGGTCACTGCCAACCAGCAGATTGCCCAAAGCGCCGCGCTGGAAGGCACCCCCTCGGAGCAATTGCAGGCGGCACAAAAAGATATTCAACGCAACCAAGCAGCGGCGATTACAGCCGCCTCTGCTTCCCCTGGCGGGGCCGTGCGCAATATCGGTGCCATCCAGCAGGCCAGCGATGATGCCTCCGGGAGACTCAACGCACAAAGCGCGGAAGCTCGCCGCCAGAACATAGGCCAACTGATCGGCGTCAACCAGCAGGCGGCCTCCTGGAAAGACAAACTCTTCGACTGGAACCAACGGCAGAAGTACATCCAGAATTACAACTACGGCATGGGGCTGCTCGGGCAGTCAAACCAGAATATCCTTTCGGGGGCGGATAAACTGCTCGGAACGGCTACCGGTGCGTTGTCGTCTGGCGCGTTTGGTGGAGGTGGTAATGCGGCAGCGGCGTCTGGGGCGCCCGCTCCCTATCTGTACAATCCAGGAACAGCAAATACTGCCGGTGGATACAATAGCCCCGCCGGATTAGTAGGTAGTATCGACCCCAATTCAGCACGAAATTTCTTAATCGGACAATAAATGGCACAGATCGGCGAATTACCGGGCGGAGGGGCTCCATGGGGAGGGATCGTAAAAATTGATACCCCGTTCACCGACAGGGTGACCGCCGCTCTATTGGCCCAACAGCAGGACCGCCGGAAATACCAGCAGGAAACCACCTTGAAGGCTGATGAACTCATGAACAAAGAACTGGCCAATGTCCGCAGTATCGACATGGACCAGGTCATGGACTCCTACGGCAAATGGAAGAACGTCGCCATGCAGATGCTGAATCCCAAAGTTCAGGCCGATCCGCGAAAGTTCAATGAACTCCAGATACAAAAAAATGCTGCTCTGGGCCAAACGATGGCCGCCATCAACCAAAGCGCCCAGCTGAACACGCAGGCCAAAGAACTCTTGGGGGAGCGAAAAGCGAAACCCAATCTGTATAACGACGACTTTGGCGATCGGTTAGCCGCGCTCAATAATACGCCGCTCGATCAGGTGCGCAACCACCCTAAATATGGTGACTTAACAAACCCCGATAGCTTTCGATATCAAGGCTCCCAGACGGATTTTGCCAAACTGGAAGCAACGGCTTCCGGGCAACCGAAGCCGGTGGAAGGAGCAGAGAAGGTAGAAAAGATCAGCGACTTGCAAACCCGCCGGACGCCTACTCTTTTTGGTAATACCCCGACCCAATTTTTCGAGAATATGAAAGGCCAGCTCGCCCAGCACATCCCGGGGCGGGATGCGGCGGCGGCATGGGAAGCCATTCCGGAGCAACAGCGGGCAGCCGTAGATCAGCAGTTTGCGGCGATTGCCCCCGAAAAATGGCTCGCTATGACCGGCACGGCGAAGCCCCAGGTTATTGCTCCGACTGATCCCAATAATCCGACGGAGAACTATGCCGCTTACCGGGCCAAGATATACGCCATCAACGCAGCCCCGAAAGCAGGAACGCCAAAAGAGGAAACGAATCTGCAGGCGAAAATGAACGTGCAGTTTGATCAGAGAAAGGTTATGGAAGCATTGCGGGAAGGAGATCGTGAAAAATTGGCGGATATAAAACACAGGTGGAAGACTTTAGATGTCAACGCCAAAGATGATGTCATGAATGGTGTTGTTCGAAGCATGCTGGAAGAGTCCAAACAGCATCCGCGCACCTATAGTATGGCTGGCGGGAAGGTCATCCAGCAATATGAGATCCCCGCTTCGACGATCCTGAAGAAAGAATTTGCCGTACCCGACGAAAAAGGACAGCCCATTTTGGTAGACGCTTTCCGGCTAAGTGAAGACGGACAATCGGTGACGCCCATTTTTTATGAACCGGGCCAGACCGGCGACAACCGCGCGGTGAATACCGAAGTCAGCAAACCGATGACGATCGGTGAATTCAAGGCCCGCGCCGCCAAAGCGATGTTCGGAATTAAAGAATCCGCTAAAGAAACCAAAACTCAAGGGCAAGCCCCTTCAGCCGCGCCGGCGACGCCAGCAAAAGGAGGGTCCGGCATTAAATGGCAATAATGGCAGAAGAAGTCGACATACCAGAAGTGGCGCCTCCAGACGAAGGACAAACCGGAAACGGCCAACAACCGCCCGACAAGGTAGCGCAATACTATGACTACCTTAAAAAGGCCGGGGCTGACGTGGCGCCATCGCTGGATTCGTTCAAAAAAACGCTATCCAACGATTCGACCGCCCGGCAATATTATGGCTACCTCAAGGATAATAAGTTCGATGCACCGCCGACCTACGGCTCTTTTGCCAAAACGCTGGGTATTACTACCGAACAGCCCGCTCCGCCGGAGCACCAGGTAGTACATACGCCTATACAGGACGTCCGGCACCTGAAGGATCTTGCCAACCAACCCGTCCGACAAAACGTGGTTGATCCGCAGGGGGGGCTGACCGAGAATAACCAGGAGGACGTCGCCCGGAATAAAGGCTACCAGGACCAATACGAAAAAAGTGTGAACGATATCGCCTCTACCTGGGGAACCGATCCGAGAGCTACCAAAGCCACCTTGGAGGATTTTCCTGACATCCAGGACGAAAATTTATTGAAGAAGTATACGTCGCTTTACAAAGATAATCCTGTAAACTACGGAAGGCTGAAAGACGGTACTGATATTCGGATGGCTGTATTTCGATCGGGACGACCGGACGCCGCCGCCGACGCTCACAATTTGAATATGCTATTTACGCCTTCCCCCGCCGATACTTATGATGATTTGCAGCATTACATCGCCGGCGCGCAGGGAATTCTATCAAAGCATGGGTTGGGGCAACAGTATACGGAAAAATTAAAAAATGTATTCAGTCCCCTGATCAACACGCTTCAACCGGGACTATTGACGCAGTATTGGAACAGCGACGACAAAAAGCTCGGCCTTTCCGATTTTCAGTACGCAGGCCTGGAGACGGAAAAAATGTTCAACCCCGGGAAATATAAGCAGGATATGGCCATCATTCGCCAGAACCGGGGACTAGACCAGCCGGGCGGTACGCCAATTCCGCAAGGGAAAGAAGGATACGCCTATGATCGTGGTGTTGAAAACGTCCTCTATGCCCTGGAGCACCAAGGAAGGCAAAACACGTCTCAATATATTTCGCAGCGCACGGCCGATCTTGGACCCCAGATCGATAAGGTAAAACAGCACTACCAGGACTATATCAATAGCACTACCGATCCGCAGATGCAGCAATATTTTTTCCAGGAATTCCAGAAAGACCCGTTGCTGCAAGAAGCTACCAAGCTCTACGAAGGGCAACAAGCCATTGACTATGCGCGATCGGAAGACCAACGCCGTTTTCCGCTCAATTATGGCGATCAGGCTACCCGTGTCGTCAAAGATGCTCTTAGCAGCACTTCCGGAGTTATGGGCAGCGCTGGGGTGGCCGGTCAGCAGGTATTGCTTGGGGCCGGCGAGACTTCCGACAATACCCTGCGCTTCATCAAAAACACGTTTATCAATCTACTGGGTAGCGATCAACTGCAGGCCAAAAATGCGGCTGCCAATATCGGCCACCAGGCGCTGACCGAGCTGGCCGGCTACGAAGGAAGCGCCTTTTCTATGCAGCAATCGCCTATCCTGATCGATGACCAGCTACAAAAGAGCATTCAAGAGGTTTTTGATAATCCGAACCTGACCACGATTCAAAAGAATCAAAAAGCTACTGACCTGATCATCAACCACGGAGATCAGATCAAGGTCAATCCAAATGCCGGCCAGCAGAATATTACCGGCAAAGCAGTGCTCTACACCGCGTCCAACACGATCGGCCAGATCCTCGGCATCGCGGACCAATCATTTTTGATGGGAGGGCTCGTGGGAGACGCATCCAAGGCCCAGCAAATGGCGAATGCGCTGGTGCCCATGTATGCCTCAACCCAGAACCAGCTATATGAACAGTCGCTCGCCCGCGGCGACGAAAAGCCTCTCCTAAAGTCGCACCTGGATGCAGCAATCATCTCACTGGCTTCCCTGATCAATCCTGATATCAAAGTCGTCAAAGGAATGATCGGTGCTGAAACGGGCCTTGGAAAGCTTATTGCTGGCGTGGACGAGTCCACGTGGAACAAAGTGCTCACGACCAACAAGCCGCTCGTTGACAAAATGGTCGCCGGAACAAAGGCGACTGCCCGGCAATTGGGTCTCGCAGGCCTGCAGTACGGACTCGTCGTTCCCGGCGCCCAGTATGTCGTCCACAAAAATGTGTTAAATGAAGATCCCAATCTCGGGGATGCGATAAAGGATGGTCTTATACAAACCGGGATTACAATGGCAGTTCCTGCACTGTTCCATGGCGTATGGGGCGGCGTCAACGCTACAAAAGTTAATCCCACTCAGAAATATGCACTGGTTGAAGCAGGCCTGCATCCCAAAGAAAATATCGAACTCATCGATCAAATGGTTCAGCGGGGGCAGGTAACGCCGGATCGGGCAGACCAGATCAAAGACGTCATTAAAATGACGGGAAATATTTTAGAGCAAAGCGATCATGTTAAAGGGGATGGAACGCCCATGACTGAAAAAGAAGCGGCTGATCTCACATTTCAGATGCTGCGCAAGAAAGTGCTGGAAGGAAAGCTCAAAAATGCGCCCGACCCACAGAAGCCGGCGATTGAGGCCAAAATCCACGAAATCAACCAGGATATTTCGGACCTGCACACTTCGGATGCGGATAAGCAGAAAAGTGAACTCAACCAATTATTGACCGATCATCTTGACCTGTTATCGAAAGTCCCGACCATGGAAGGGACCGTTAAGGAAGCTATCAAACGCAATGAGCCGGAAGTCGTCTTCTCAGAAATTTACGACGCCGCAACCGAAACCAAAAACGAAGAAGGAAAAGAGGTTAGCAAGCGCCCAGAAGTGGAAGCAATTTATGGCAAAAAACTGGTTGACAAGGCTTTCGAATTACATAACCAAAAACAACCCACTCATGGCCAAGAAGCCATCCCAGACAATGCCCAAGCCGGGAACCAAGGGCAAGTAACACCAGAACCATCGCAAGAAGGTGCGGCGCCTCCTACAACCACAACAGAGCCTGTGCCGGCCGCATCTTCTTTTACTCCAAATTCCGACAAAATACAACCTACCAACCAATTCCGTACGTGGAACCTGGGGGACATGGAAGGGAAGCCGGAGGACGAGGCAGCAAAAAAACACCTCGAAGGCGTGGTCCGTGCCTGGGATCAGCATCCGGCCGGCGAGACCGGCGGCGAAACCTTCGGCGCATTCGTGGATCGGGTCATTCCAGCCTTTGAAAAGGCGCTCCAGGAAGACCCCAATAATACGACCATTGTAACCCATAGCTCCGTCCTTAAAGCCATGCGCGTCTGGGAAGAAATGGGGCGCCCAGCAGTCGATAAACTGACTGGCGAACAGAAAAAACAGTTCGCCGACAAGTACAACGCCGCCGAAACCCACAACGGCGATCTGGAAACCTTCAAAGGGACGAACGGCGATATTCATGTCATCCGGCACGGAGAGACAGAGGATAATGCAAAAAATAATTTCCGTTCGGGCAATACCAATCTGACAGATAAGGGAATGCAAGATGCCGCTAATGTCGGTCAGGAATTAAAGTCCAAGACCGGCGGAGACGTTCCGAAGATCATCACGTCGGACCTGCCACGGACGATTCATAGTTCAAATATTATAAACGATGCCTTATCAGAGTCTAGCCCAGGAACGCTGGGCGCACACGCAGGCGGGGACGCAGGCGCTGGGGGGACCCCAGAAGGTGAAGGAGTGGGACCAGGCCAGCAAGGGGAAGCATCTCCCGGCCAAACTGGCGGGGAAGGGGAGGGGCAAGAGCCACCAGGCGGCCCTGGTGGGACGAAAGTAGCCGCTGGAGGCGAAGCAGGTTCGCAAACGGGCATTGCCGAACGAGTTAAGAAAGAACGGGAAGCCTCGGCTGGCGTCAAGGCCCCCGAACCGGGGACTGGCTTGTCGGTCGAAGCGGGAGTCGAACGAGGAAGGACGTTACTAAGGGGAGGGGCTGATCCAGAAAGGATAATGGAAGCGTTTGAAACCGGCAAAGGCTTAATAGCCGACGATGTAAGTGTCGTTCGCGCTCAACTGGAACAACTAGCCAAAGCGACAGATGCGGCTATCGAGGAACATGGAGAAGAAAGTCCGGAGGCTGAAGATGCCAGAAAAGCCGAAAGTGATTGGGCGGCGCGTATTCAGCCCATGCAGACAGAGTGGGCCGAAATTGGTCGGCGACAACAAGGAAGCACCGATTTGGACACAGGAACTGTCACTTCCATAAAAAGAGCTTTTAAGGAACAAAGCGGCAAGCCTTTGACTGACAAACAAGCCGAAACTGCTCAAAATCTTCACGCTAGAATAAAAGAACAAGAAACAACCATTTCAGATTTACAAAAGAGATTGGATGACATTAACAATAGCGATCAGTCAAAAAAATCGACGACTTTTTCAGACAAAGCTAAAAAAGCCGCAAATCTTGTTCGGAAATTAAAGAATAAAGAATTCACTTTTAAGGACAGTGACGGCAACGACATTCCGGTTCATAAAATGGGCGTAAGCTGGAATGATATTGTAGAATTAGGAGCAAAGGCCATTGAAAAAACTGGTCAAATTGCTGATGGAATAGCCGCTATTATAGAGAAAGTAAAAGAAGCTGATTGGTATAAAGGGCTTTCTGCAGAAGATCAGAAAAGATTTGCAAAAGAATTAGAAGACCACTATACTGGTATTGCAGATAAAAAAGAAGCGGCACGAATTAAAGCCCTCGAAAAGCAACTGGAAGAGCTGCAAGCCGGGAAAGTAAAAACCAAAACCGAACGGCAGCAAAGTGCTAGGGAACAAGCTCTGAAAGATCAAATATTCCAAGCTAAACAAAATTTGGGTCTAATTAAACCTAAGGGAGCGCCCACACCTAAGACTCAAATTAATAAACCCAAAATTGATATTGCCACACATTTTATCGATAAAAAAGACAACAATTTCACACAGGAGGAGTCAAAAGCAATTTGGGAACACACGAAGGCTGTAATGGAGAATGGCAAAACTGATTTTCACGATGTGATTAAGCAGGTTGCAATGGATAGCGGCTTATCTTCCGAACAGGTCCGCCGAGCCATTGCACAACCCAAAGGAGCAAAAGTTGTCACCGATAAGATGTATGCGGCCATGTATAAAAGAAATCAGATTATACAACAGGCCAAAGCCTGGGTTAAATCAGCCGACCAATCCCCCGCTAAAAAGTTTTGGAAAGCAGTGATTGCAGGTCCGGCGGCCATAGTAACTGCACTGCACGGGAGCGTAGCGCCCATAACGCATGTGGGAGGTGATCTATACCGGCCTTTCAATTGGAAGAGCTATTTCAATTTCATGTTGAATTCTTACCAATATTCGTTCGGGGGTTTAACGGAAAAAGGAAAAGCAAGATACGAAAAGGACATGGGCGATTTAGTTCGCGATCCTATGTTTATAATGGCTAAAAAGGCTGGAGTTAAATGTGATCCCACCGATTTAAGTGGAGACGATTACTCTAAATATCAGGGGATTTGGGGCAAATTGGCAAAAATGGGTGAAAGAGGATTTAATGCCATGAAGCCTTATAGGCTGGAGCAGTTTAAGAAAATGTATAATGGACTTTCGGATCAAGCAAAAGGAAATTCCGATGTAATTAAGACCATCGCAGAAATAGCGAATCTTTCTTCCGGCACAACAAGCGTAAAAACAGGCAAGTATACCGATGTGGTGGTTTTTGCTCCTAAACTGGTCACTTCTCAATATCAAAGAATTTTTTCGGAACCCGCCAAGGCGGTAGGCACATTCGCGAAATGGGGGGCATCCCTTGCTTCTCCGAATAAGATTGCAGCCCCGACTGATGCACAAAAATTGCAGGCCAAAATGGTCGCAAGACATACAGGCGAAATGATGGCTACCTATATGATTGGCCTTGCTGCTAACCAGGCTATATTGACGATGAACGGTTCTAAACAAAAAATAAATTTCACTAATCCTCTGGAGCCGGACTGGATGAAATTTAAAATTGTAGGAAAAGACGTTGACGCCTCCGGCGGAATGAATTCCTCTTTGCGATTCGTGGCTTCATTGATGAAAGAAGGATTACGTGCAAACGGAATTATAAAAACAGACGAGAAAGGGAAGCCGGGAGACGTTGAAGGAAGGAAGATATTACAGCAAGCTGCCAATAAATTATCTCCACTTGCGGGAGACGTGAAAGAACTATTCAGCACAACAGATAATAACGGCAATCCTCTGCCTTGGTCTTCAGTAAAGCCGTCTGCAGGAAGAGAAAAATTAACATGGGCTGAATACTTTGAAAGTAAATCTCCCATTTTCATATCAGAAGGATTCAAAGCGTTTAACGACGGAGCTAAGTCGAACGGGGTGCCCGACGCTAAATTAAATAATTATTTAGAAGGCGTCGTAATAGGAATATTGGCCGGGACAACAGGAGCGCATATTACCCCTGAAATAGCAAAAAAATCCGGCAGCCGAATGCCTAACGGAAAAACATCTCAATGAGAAAGTATTATGCCATATTAGACGATCCGGGAAGCGGAGGAGGCGGAGGGAATCCACCCACCGCACCAAAAGGCTATGTACCCAGTACCCCGGACCAGCGGACGCAGTGGAATTCATTTTTAGACTTTGCCGGCAAGCAGCCGGGAGCAAATCTGACGGACCCCAAGGCGCAGACAGCGCTGCTCGCGCAGTACAAAAAGCAAAACCCGGAGTTCTCCATTACGGCGGAGCAAATCCCTAACATCCAGTACGAAGCCTATCAGATACGAAAAGGGGACAAATTTGGCAATCTGGGCTCCAAAGAACTCGGGTACATCCGTCAAGGCCTGTCGCCCAACTTTATCAACGCCGATACGACCAATATCGGGAAGCTCTATTATCCCCAGATGTCCACACATGGCACTGACCTGGAAGGATACTATAATTCTAAATTCAACCCTACGGCGGTCCAGTCCCCGGCCGAACCGTCGCCAACAGCCCAACCAGCAGCGACTAGTCCTGTAGCAGTATCTCCATCCGCAACTTCGAGCAATACGCCAAGCGGGGCAATTCCCCTGCCAAACTATAATGATCCGACTTCGAGATTAAACTATGCTAATTCGTTTCGACAGAAATATGGTAAAGAGGTGCTGAAAGGCTATGGCGACATTCCTTTGCGAGTAAATGAAAAACCTGAGTATGCCTCGGATACATCCAAGAATCTAGCGATCAAAGAAGCGAAAAAGTTAGGTCTTGATCCTGCATTACTTTATGCTTCCAGTATGATCGAGGGACAGAGTGGACTATACCCGCAAAAAGATAAGATAACGGGCGAAATGACGGTCAATTACACAGGAGACGATGAATATCCGGTCAGTGGGCTATGGAGCTTCGGTCTGGACAGTTTTTTAGACTATCTCCCGCAACTAAAAAAGAAAGGATACTTGCCACAAGATTTCGAGAAAAACTACAAAGTGTGGGATAAACCAGGTGGTCCCGCTGGAAAAGATGCTAATGAAGAATCCGTCATGTTCAAAACAACTGACGCGGGGGTGCAGGCGAAAGCCGCAATGCTCAGAGCTTTCAATGATGAATTTGACGAGAAGTTACATGAAAAGAACATAACGCTTAGTCCACAGCAAAGAGATTTCTTCAGGCTCGCCTACTTCAATAGCGGACAACATTCATTTCAACTATTGGATGCATATAAAAAAAATGGTCTCCTTAAGAGCGATGATTTTATAAATAAAATGCCGGATGTGCCCATTCCGGAATTTGTCAAATTATATAAAGGAGACACAAAAAAAGCGGAAACGCTTCACAAACAAATTTATGGCAATATCGTCCCTCGAATTTTGGCGGCCAAAGGACTAAAACAAGAAGGACTTTTTTAAAATATTAAAAAACTAGCAATAATATGGCACTTGTTCCATCCTTTACCGTTGCCCCAACTTCTGATCCGTCCCAACTAGTCCTGGTGGACACAAGCACAGGCAGCGATGGAGCGATCACGGATCGCAAGATCATCCTTCTGAATTCCGCCGGCAACCAGTACGCCGGCTCGCCCTTCGATTGGCCGATCGCCAATCCTTCGATCACCATTTCGCCGCTGACGTCAGACGTCGCGCTGAACATCGTTGTCAATTGGAATAACAATGTAGGGACCGTTTTGTATACCAAAAGCCAGTTATACGTCGCTACACAATATGCAGAGCAGTTTTATTATTCGCTGACCCAGCAGCAGGCTGCAACGACCAACCTGAATATCCTGAACGACTATCCTTATTTCGAGAACAAAAGCAAGCTCCGAATGCTCATCGATTCTGCCGTGCAGGCAGTAGCCGTTGGACTGGATATTTTCAGCGCACAATTCTGCATTTCTATTTATCAACAAATGCTTAATAATCCTAATCTGTATTTCTAATGAGTATTCAATTATCCATACCGCAAATATTGCAGATCGCCAAGCTCTGCCAGCCCTTGACGGTAGTCGATAGTCATACAAAAATGGTCTACCAGGGAGGGGACCTGAACATGCGACAGGCGAGGCTCATTTATATGGAGCGCGTGGCCGTTCAAAACCGGTATAACCTCAATCCCAATGACCCAACGCTGCGCGATACCTCAAACTACCTATTCTCGCTGCTGCGCAACTGGCCGGCTGCTCAGAATATGATCAACGCCATTGGCGGCGGTTTAGCTGTTATAACCGGGCCTTCGAACGCCAGCGTCAATGTAGGTGATACGGCGACTTTTACGATCGGGGTCACTTCATCTTCGGTATACACCATTCAATGGTACAAAAATGGCTCCCCCATTGCCGGGGCTACATCGCTTTCCTATAGTTTGGTCAATGCACAGCTCACAGATAGCGGTGACAGTTTTTACGCGATCGTGACCAACGGTGCAGGTCCGTCGCCCTCGCTGACAGCAAGTTTGACCGTGACAGCCGCCCTGCAGGCGAAGTGGTGGTTTGGGGACACTGATCCCTTCCCGGACCTCAGCGGCGGAAGCGACACGCTCGATTACCAGATCACGCAGAATATCACGCACAATGCCCCCATTGTGATCGATTATTCCGGGCAAACGGGAGCCGAAAATAACCAGTTCAATGTCCTGAGATATCCCAATACCGAAAACGATAAGACGACATGGATCAATACCGGATTCAACCAAGGAAACATTCCTGATAGTGTAATGCACGCGATCCTGAATATCAACGGTTTTAAATATGTGATCAGCCGCAATGCCATGAACCTAGATGCCATAACCACAACAATGACTTATTCGTAAAGACCAAAAAAACGATATGACAATGACCCATAACCAGAGGTTACCGGATAAATACCGGTCCCTCCTTTTAGGAATCTTCTTCGCAGTTCTTACTTTTTCAGCCAGTAGTCAGACGTATAACCCTTCGACTTGCTGTACGGTGAGTAACAAAAGCTATGGCGCTGCCCAAGCTGTATCTACAGACGGGCGTTCATGGTTTTACGATGCTACTAATTTCGTGATGCGAGACTACAACGGAACCACAGAAGTCTTTTCCTACCTGAATCTGGCCAAATACCGTTCCGGGCACTTCCCGATCTTTGTTCACAGCGGGGGTATATTGCAATCCAATGGCGTATGGTTGGGAGGATCGACGCTCGTTTACTGGTTCAAGGATTCCACAGGGAACGCGAACCTCGTAAGATGGTATACGGATTCCACCGCCCTACCGGGGGCGCCGTTTTATTCTGTCGCCAATAACCTGTCGGAAGGTAATGCAGGTCTCATCAAAGGAAACCTCGCCCTGGACTTCGTCAACAATACAAGCGATGCCACAAAAAATGCGGCTGCCGTGTCCCTGACCAATCATACGATAGACGGCACGCTCAACACATTGCAGAACATTCCGAATGCTGCGCTTGCCCATAGTACGATCGGCCTTACGGCGACACACAATCCCGCCTCCGATATCAGTGTACCGGTCAGCCCGGCAACGTTGGGTAATAGCATCACTATTAATATTCCAGATGGTGGCACTGCTTCACGAGGAGCTATCATAGCTACAGACTGGAATTCGTTCCACAGCAAATTGGACAGCATTCACATATCCAACGATACCGTCTATAATTGCGCAAACGGGACCTGTACTTTTCAAAGCGTCCTCGTCGGGACAGGATCGGTCAATTCGGTGGACGGCACAGATGCTTCCTTGCTTTTTTCGCCGACTACTGGAAATGTACTCGGAAAAGTGAATCCAGCCTTTACCTTTAACTGGGCGGGCCAACATTCCTTTCTTTCCTTTGCGCCGATTTTTTCTACATTAACCACGGCTGGCGGAATCTTCTATGGGAATGGAAGTGGCCAACTGCTGCAATCCAGCGGGGGCACCAATGGACAAATATTCAAGTCGACCGGCGGCGGGACAGCCCCATTATTTTTTACACCGGATGCGGCAACGGTAAATGGCTGGCTCGGCTATACCGCGCTTTCCAGCGCACTGAGTTCCAGCCATATTTTTGTAGGAAATGGATCAAATATAGCTACGGATGTAGCCATGTCGGGGGACGGAACATTAAGCAATACTGGGGTATTAACGATTACAAAGCCGGACAGCGCTCTGGCGGCTGGCTATAATCTTGGCCTGTCCCGGTCCGGCACCACGGTGACCGTTTTTTCCACGGATACGTTAGAGGCGTACGTTGGGCAGATTTTGCGCTCGCCCTCTTTTGCTTCGCTAACCGGCTGGACCAATAACGGATCTGCGACTTTCACCGCTACGGGAGGCGTCATCACCGCATCTGGCGGAGCGGGGCTCGATGATTTTACCAATAGTCTTGACTATAACTATTACACCGGTGCAGACGAGTGGGGCTTTTCTACTGTTTTGAAAACGGGAACAGCCGCCGCTAATGTTGGCATGTCTGTGGGAATTCGGACTACCAATACTTATGTACCCTGCTCAATGGCCGTTCAATTCGACGGTTCGAATTCGGCGCATGCCGGTCGCATATACCTGAGAGCCTTTCGTGGTGTAAACTTTATACGGGTCGATTCTACCGCTGCCCTATCTTTCACGGCAGGAGACAAAATTGAGATCAATGTATTTTTGAACCGCTACTCGGTTACCATTCTCGCCAGAGACCAGACTACCAACAGCGCTCACGTCTACATTACACACAATTTTCCCGTAGCGCTCAGTTCTGACGTGTTGCCCAATACCGGCCATTTTTCCATATGGCAGCATGGGGGAGCCAATGAGATCGACAGCGCGGCCATAACCATATATTCGTTGAAATACCCGGCAATTTGTGTGCTCGGGGATAGCCGCCTCTATGGTGATTTGGTCGGCGATTACGGAGTTTCTTACGTGCAGCAATTACAAAGCAGGTATGGGAGCGTCGTGAATTTCGCAAAGGCCGGAGATAGGACAACAGATATTCTCAACCGTGTTCCGGAAGCGTTATCCACGCATACAAAGCAATTTGTATACATGGCCGGCGTTAACGACATAGCTGCCACCACCGATACCAATACCATAAAAAGTAATATCGCTTCGACCTACAGCGGCCTTATATCACAAGGTGCGAAAGTGTGGTTTTTATTGCCGTGGTTTTCCTCGGTCTACGACCAGACGTGGCTCAGAAATTATATCGTTCGAACGTATCCCAATTGGATAGATACATGGACGCCCTCAGTGAATTGTGCAGATTGTCGAGCTGCCGACGGCGTGCACTATACCGCTATCGGTAATAGAATCCTGGCACGAGCCACACTTGACACCAATGTCCTGGTGGGTGGAAGAACGCGGCTCCCGGATAGCGCCGTCGTCAAAGCGATCAGCCTCTGGAGTGCCAATGACAGCGTCCAGACCCTTGTCACAGCAACCGTCGACAACCAGGTGACTTCGGATAACACCTTCGTATACAATCGGAAGACGAGGAGGTTAGGGATCTTTCCCGGCGTTGGTCCTTCATCCGGGCTGACTGATCCACAGCATACGATTGATGCAAGTACAGGAGATATCTCCGGAAGGACTATTCAACTAAACCCGGCTTCCGGCGGAGGAATGGCCATGAAAACGATCACGCTTTTTAAGACCGTCAATGGTCTTTCATTTAATGATACGTGGATCATGGGACTGGACAATTCCTCCCTTGCTAACCTGTATCTAGGGAGTGGTAGTCTTTCAGCTTTCCACCTATTTGACCGCGGCGGAAACGATTTCATTAACGCCTTTATCGGCTCCTTATCTTCTGCCTTGACAATTAGCGGCGGCTCCTGCTATGCGGGAGCAACCAACACCGGCGCCAGCCAGTTACAATTGAACGGTGGAAGCGGCACGGGAACCGGCACTCCCAGTGATGTAATTATCGGGTTACCCACCACTACTGGCAGTGGATCGACCCTTCAAACCATCACCAACCGCTGGTGGTTCAAAGGCACGACGCTAGGATTATCGAACAATAGCTCTCCATCGGCGTCGGCAGCGATTGACCTTACCGGAAACGTAACACAAGGGTTTTTACCGCCGGTAATGACGACCGCCCAATTCAATGCCATTAGCTCCAGGGCCACCGGGTTGCACGCTGTGCTCACGGATTCTTCCAACCGAATGGCCGTCTATAATGGAGCCAGCACGCTTGCGTACGCGACGTCGGATATGCTCAACAATATTCCCCTGCGCTATCCGCATTCAATTTCCACGCCCGCCACAGGAGGGACAGTCAATCTGGTCGCCAACCAATACAATATTATCAACCCGGCAGGAGCCTTGGTCGCCCTTACAGTCAATCTGCCCTCCAGCCCGGTCAATAATGATGTAGTGTACATCAAATACACCCAAGCGATCACAACCGTCACGTACGGCAATGGAACTGTTGTCGATGGGATTACTGCACCGACTGCAGGAGGACTGGTCGTGCTCACTTATGACAGCGGAACAACGTCCTGGTATTAATTTGGAAACCCAAAACTGCAAAGCGATGAAAAAAGTAGGTGTTCTGCCTCTCTTGCTGCTCATACTGACCGCGCCGGCTTTCCGGCTTTGCGCGCAGAGCGAACCCAACAACCCAGTAACCTATGACACGACCATCACGGAAGCCGCCAACGGAGAGGGGCCGTACACCTGGAACGTCCGGATCACCCGCCAAAAGGCAGATACTGTTTCTCGGCCGGGCATTTTCTTCATACCGGGGTCCGGTGAGGTGGGAACAAATGCGCTTTTGCTGCGTAACTACGGTCCCCATTACTGGCTATTGAACGGCTGGGACGGCGGCGTAAAGCTCGGTAATGGCGTCCACTATCCCGTCCTGGTCAGTATTCAACAACCGGTACAGAACATGCGGCCGTGGCATCTCAAAGCCGTTTTGGAGACCTTGCTCAAAATCCTGCCTGTTAAACGGAGCAGCGTTCATGTGACAGGGCTCAGCCAGGGGTCCTATGAATGGGGCGAATTGATCGGGTTTGCAGCCTTTAAAGGCGATCAGCAGGCCATGAGCGAGGTCCGGAGCTGGGTGGACCTGGAAGGGGTAGGCCCCGGCGACAATTTCCTCGGTTTCGATCCGCCTTTTCCGCAGGCCTACCAAACATGGGTCAGTAAATATGGCGGCCGGTTTATGGGGCTGGAAGGCACACAGGACTCCCGCGGTATTTGGCAGCTGACGCAGCCGATGAATGCGGCGGCCGCGAACTCGGCCTATTTCGCTTATGAAAATATCGGCGGAGGGACACACTGCTGCTGGAATTCGATGTACGACCCGAAGGTAACGAGCTGGATCGCCGGCCAGAATGTGAACGTCATCGCTTCCACCAGTCCTGCCACTACCTATGGCTCCTACTATTACTGCGCGACAACAGGCTCCAGTCTTTTTCAGTGGATGCTGCGCCAGGGAGATACCTCCATGGCCAACTATGTGCCCCCTCCGGCTCCTGTGGCCCTCATCACAACCGATACTACCCAACTCACGACGCCTATCTCTGTGATCCGGCTAAGCGGCGCTACTTCAACGGGGTCCGGATTGACGTATGCATGGGGGCAACTGAGCGGACCCAATACCGCCGGCAGCTCGCTTATCCCGGGTAACACCACCGATATCATATTCTGGGGTCTGGTCCCCGGCTCCTACGTGTTTCAGTTGACGGTCAAAGACAATCAAGGCCGCTCGGCGGTCGCGACCGTCAATGTGAACATTTATCAGCCGCCTCCCCGGATAGTGACCGCTGTCACGATAAATGTCAATGGCTCGACCTATCCTATCCCCCTTAGCTGGCTGAAGATCACCTACTCAGACGGCACAACGCAATAATCATTTGAAAACAATATGAAAACTACTTTTTCCATGGCAAATTTTCAAGCAAACTTAAATACCGTCCTTCTGGGCCTCTGCGTGACAGGAATAGCATGGACCTTGAAATCGATCAACGAACTGGATAGCCAGATGGCCGCCCAAGAAGTCAACGTCTCGGACTTACGGGAGGATATAAAGAGCATTAATGATGTCAACAACGACCATTCTAAAGCGATTCAGGATCTCAATGGACGGTTATTAAAGCTGGAACTGCTTTCTAAGCCAAAACCATAATTTTTTTACCACGAAAACCACACAACATGGCTACCTCTTCAAACCAATTCTCACTGAACATCTCCGATTTTTTAAAGGGCCTCGCCGTTGCTGCCCTGAGCCAGCCCGTATTGGTCATCCTGACCAGTCTTTCGGCCGGACATTTCGACATAAACTGGACCGAACAGTGGCACCTGGCTGTCTCTTCCGGAGCGGCGTATTTGATCAAAAATTACTTTTCAGGTCCCAAACCTCCCGCCTCCTCCAACACGGGAATAGCCGGAAAAGTCGTAGCGCTCGTTATTGTCCTGTCGCTTTTAGGGCATCTTTGCAAGGCGCAAAGCATGTTCAAACCGCTGCCGGTATATACCAAGCCAGTGGCAACGAACCGGTTTTTTCGTACGATCTTGCCGACAGATAGCCTGCCTTCCATCAGTAAAGGAAAGTTTCAGGGTTTCCGGTTCTCTGGGCCCGATCTGGCCTTTGCGATCCCCGATTTTTCACTCTACACAGGCCTCGGCATCGATTATGTCTGGGCTACTGCCAATCCTGCAACGGGAAAATGGGAATATACCACCACGATCGGGCCGCGGGTGTACGGAGGGGCCAATCTGGGGGCGCCGACAGTCCGGGCCATTGGGGCGATAGGTATACGGCTGACGCTTTTTAAGGGCTGGTTGGCGCTAGGAGCGCTTTATAATCTTACCTTGAAAGAAACGCAGGCTACCATGGGCAACCCGGCGGCCCTCATCCCGGGATTAAACTAATGAAACGCAATCCCAAAGACACGTTGTTTTTTGCGGTCGTGGCTATTGTTGTCACGATCCTACTAATTATTGCATTTTTAGTAGTATTTTATAAACTCGCAGAATCATGAACAGCAAATTGCTTGAAATCGCGCTGGCTTATTACGGGCTCACCGAAGCGCCTGGAGCGGCGGATAATCCTATTATTCTTTCTATGGCTCAGGAGTGCGGGTTCACCGACTACAAACACGACGACATCGCCTGGTGCTCTCTTTTCATGAACTGGATAGCTTTAAAAGCAGGTTACCAGCGGTCCAATAGTCTCATGGCTCGCAGTTGGCTGGGCGTGGGGCAGCAAGTCGCTATTTTATCAGCAGCCCACGTGGTCGTTTTATGGCGGGGATCGCCCGACGGTGCAGAAGGGCACGTTGGACTGCCGATCACCCAGCGAAATGGCCTAATTTACATCCTGGGAGGAAACCAGGGCAACCAGGTCTCTATCGAGGGCTTTGATCCGGCCCGGGTTCTCGGCTTCCGCCAGCTTTCCCCCATTTAACCACCCAAACGCTTGCCTCATGCATACGCTATACGTAATTTTAGCCACCCTCATCGTCCTTGCCGTCGGATTTGTCCTGCTGGCCGTGTCCAGCAAAATGACAGAACCCGGCGATAACGAGCGTTTTCCTAACGACGAATAACCTCTGTTTCGGAATAAGGATACTTGCACCCAGCGGAGCGGTTTTCTAACCGCTCCTTTTTATTTTAGTCTTTTTAGTTAAATTAGTTATAATTCCCTATTTTCACGCCATGGAAATCCAATTGCACAATACGACTAAGATCGTAACGATCAATGGAGTACCGGGCCAATTATGGGAAGGATTCACCTCCAGCGGCATCCGGATTTTTGCTTTCATTGTACGCATTGGTGTTGAAGAAGGTGCTGACTTATCCTAATTTGAAGAAGAACTGCAGGCCGTAAGTGCGCCGGCCCCAGATTTAGGAGCAATTGATATGCGGTTTTTCATTGATTGATTTACTCTAACCTTAAATAAAAATTGTATGGAACAACCTTTTACTTGGGACCCGGAAAAAGATACCATGTGGGAAGCTTTGGGCATTACAGAAGAACGGTATAAAAAAATGAATTGGCAGATGAGTCTTGCGGTCCATCGATTTAACGAGCCTACAGAAGAAGGGGTGATCGAAATTGAGCCAGCGAAAGCAATCCGTACTTTTCTTGATTTGGGTGAGACCTTGGAAGAAAAACTATTTGCAGCATACAGAGCTGGACGATATATCCAAGAAGAATTGCAGGAGGCTCGAAATCCAATTGCATCACATTTAAAAGGCGTGAGATAATGCCGGCGAAACCACTTGCAAAAGACGAGCGGAACAATTTCTTTTTTGTAGATTCGCGCCGGTTAATTATAGATGAAGACTATATTGAGCGCGAAGATTTCGGCGACATAGGAGCGATCGTAAAGTGGATAGAAGCCAACGGGCTGCGGAAATTAAATCCGCTCCGGTGCTACAAGAAAGGGGAAAACTGGGTCATCATCCGGGGACACAGAAGGCATAGAGCCATAAAGGAAATTGAAGTCAAAACGGGCGCTCTTCAAATGGTGCCTATTTTTGTGGCCAATAAAGGCGAAAGCCTTGAACAGCGATATTTTGAACAAGCCACGGAGAATGATAGCAAGGCCTATACTCCTTGGGAAAAAGCCAAGGTGTTAAAAAAAGCCCGAAGTTTTGGATGGAGCGAAGAAAAAATGATAGAGGAGTCCGGCTGGTCCGACGTATATGTTCGGCGGTTGTTATCGTTAGCAGACGCACCCCAAAAACTGATCAATCTAGTAAGGGAGGGCACCGTCTCCGGCACGTATGCTATGGACGTGATTGCCGAAGGACCTGAGTCCGTTCAAGAGTTAATTGCTAAGGGCGAAGCCAATTTACTCCCCCCCACCAATCCTGAATTATTTGATCAACCAATCCCTCCGAAGCCCGCAAAAATCACCAAAAGCGATTTACGTCCGAATTCCATCAAAATCTTTAAAAAATGGGCGCCCCAGGTAGATGTAAAAGAAATGTCCCCCGAAAAGGCAAAACTTTTCAAATGGTTGCAGAAATTGCTGGAGGGTGAGCTAACAGAGGAAGATTTCAAAAAATTCTTTCGTTGATGATACTTCGGGTCGACTCGTAGTTTGCAAGGTGGCGCTCCCCAATGTGGGAGCGCTTTTTTACAAATATGATAACGGAAAGGCAATATAAAATCTTACTGGCGCAGGCCCAAGAAATGGTTGAAGGTTCATTTCTTTGCGCAGTGGATATCTTGCACGACGCTATTTTGGAGCACGAGGTCCCCACTTTGAAACAGCTAAAAGCATTCATTTACCGCGAAATTTTTAGGGTCCGCTCCTTAACCCCAGTCGGGTATCTCGACCGCCAACAGAAGCCGAAAACACTTTTCAAGATGTGCAGTGGGTGTAAAGAGCCGCTTCCATATTCCGCTTTTTATACTAGTCCCCAGGGTAAAGTAGCCGGTCGCTGTGATCCTTGCATGGCCCTTTATCATGAACAATACAGGCGTAAACATCGGCTGAAAATTCGCTCGGATCACAGCAAATGGCGGAAAAATAATCAGCGGTCTATCAGGAGGAAAAACAGGACCTATTATAAAAAAAATGCCAGTCGACTTCGTAAAAAAGCAAATGATTATTACCAAGCTAAAAAAAAGGGCGGAAAATACGAAGGATACAGCAGCGACAAAATTAAGTAGACTAAAAAAGTAAAGTCTGTAATAAGAACACTTAGCAAAATGATCATCCAAATAGTATGCATTTTGCGGTCTTTGTTCAGTTGTCGTATAAAATCATCTTCTATGGGCAAACGGCTTTCAGTGGTACGCATGATAGGTGGTTTGTGGCATGAAAAATCAACCAATTGTCTCCAATGTCTTGGTAATAATATCCCTTACGGCTTTATGGTCCATTGGCTGATCCGATAAGGCCAGTTCCTGTATCTTCGCGAGCGCTAGCATTAATATCAGATTGTCGTTCAACGTCTTGAGATGTTGGATATCTTCTAGGGAGACGGTCTGTAATTCCTCGGTGGTCATATAATGGTAGGTTTAAAGATCCTTGAACAAAAGCGCTTCCAGCATCTTGGCGCGGTGATAGCCATTTTTCAGGGAATAGAACGTTTCGGTAGCCGCATCCCAGCCAGCAAACTGTCTCATTGAGTCGCGGTATAAAATGAAATGCGTCGTAGGATCGATCCCGGTTTCCTCAGCAATGTCGGCTATTACGTTTTCAATATCGTTGGTGACCGACATGCGGCCTAAGTTCAGGTCGCGGATAAAGAGTATTTGCTGTCCGTGCAACTCCCCTATTTTGTACTCAAAATCTGCCTTGGATCTCTTGGGCGGTCTGACCTTCTCAAGTTCGATATAGCCTTTTTGCTGCGCTATTCTCAACACGGCAGGAGTGATGAACATTTGAACCTGTGCCTCAGTGGGGCGAATGAAATTGTCTCTGTGTTCGACATATTCTTCCCCGTCTGGGCCTATCCATGCAAATTTGCTGCCCGTTATCTCTTTACTGGCCGACTCTGAAAGAAGCCAGACAGACGAAGCTAAAGGTCCGTCAACCGCTAATCCTATATGGTGGTAACGGTCGATCACAAAAGCGAGGAGATTATTGATTTTCATTTGTTGAGGTTGAAGGTGAATATACTTCGGTTTCGAGGATAGGCCAATCAGGGGGAGCAGTTCGGCTCCAGTAAGGATATGGACCTGCCATTCCATTAGCTGCGTCTATATCGATTACCTTATACCAAGTGCCTTTTCTCCATTTTCGATAGGCTCTGAGTCCTGAGAAAACATTGTCAAAATACCACTGAAAAAAGCGTTTCATATGGCGATGGTTAAGATTAAATTTTGGGAACGTCGATTTCTTCGGATTTAAGGATGGTTTTGGACGTGAAGGAAGCAGGGTCGGCTTTCACCATATCGTAGTATTTCTCTGCTTTTTCGCGGGTTTCGGTCTCTTTCTGGGTGGTGAAGCCGTCCACCACGTTTCCGACGTGAAAAGATTTTTCACGGCCTTCTATCCGCACGATGTACCAAACATCTCCGGCGGTATCCTGTTCCTTGCTGAGTTCTAGTTTCATGACTATGGGTTTTGAGTGAAGGGTTTAAGAAGGGAGGAAATACAATTCAATGGTTTGTTCGTGCGCTCTATAGAGATTTTCCGGATTCAGCCAGTCTGAGGCGCGGCCATCTTCTGGCAGCAATCCGACAGTATCTACTCCGTCAGTAATAGCATGAAATAGACGTCCGTCACCCAAAACAATCTCCTCGCCTACGCCTGGCATAGATGGAAAAAAGCCCCTGAATAGGTCCCCAATATGGGTAGACTTTCTTGTCTCAATGATCTTTGCAATCAATTGCCCCTTGTTGCCTGCCATATTCTGAATGGTTGCTACATTCAAATTAGCTCCCTTACAGACAGTTTTTTCAGTAGAATCCTCATTGTAAACGCCAATACTCCCATATCTATCTGAAACCCGTTCCATTCTAGGCCAAGAAAGGGAACCCATTCCGATTAAAATTGCATTTGTATCCATAACAATAGTTGTGTTTTTACTGCCGAAGGCCCGGTATTACCCGGGCTGTCCAGCTATTGAGGTTTACGCATACCAGCTTTCATATTGTTTTTTGCCATTCCAAAGATGAGCACGAGAACACTCCGTTACCTTAATCCATTCACTTGCCTTTCTTTTGATGACCTCAGCCCGGAATTTGATATCTTTGGTGGCACGTGTTGTACCTGCCATCGAGCTATACCCTTCTGATTGACGGCTGGTCTTGTTCATAGGCAGCAGTTTAACCGTTTTGGCGGTCATTTCCACCACTACATAAAAATCGACATTGGTCTGCTCATAGCCCCACGAAGCCACCAGAATGGCCCCAATTTCCAATTGTTGGGCTGGGTGCGGATCTATGCCGCTATATTTGGCAATGTTTTCGGCCTCAAGCGTGTCGTAGGTGACTTTTTCCTTACAGCGGCCGTAGATGTATTCTTCGTTCTGGTTCTCAAATGGCAGTTCTTCGCCAGCCAACCGGCGGTTAACTCTGTCGGTCACTTCATTTTGGTTGGGCATGAAATATTCCATATCCCAGTGGCTGTTATTAATCAGGGGGATAATTGTTCCGACGGTGAATAGAGTAGTCATGTGTTTAGTTTTTGTGTTTAGGTGTTAATTATTTGCAGAAAGTATTTTGGCTGCTGTTTGTGCCGGGGACAGGGCGAGCCCCCACGATTGCGCCATGTAAAAAGGCTGAGCTTCTACAATCCCCGCCGCGACTCCGTAGGTGCAAGAGAGCGCTGCGGCTATTATTTTAGTTACGGCTTCTTCCCAGTTGTTGTAGTCCATGGTGTGATCGTTTGTTATGTAAAGGTACTCAACTTTGTGGACTATCCAAATATTTCGTTAGTTATTTTAGTGAAATTAGTCCTTTTTAAGTGAAACTACTTATTTCTTGACCAAGGTAATATCGAGTTCCGGGATATACCACAGTTCAAATATAAAGGTCCGCCGCCCTTCCACAAACCGGGTGATCCGGTGGCACAGGGTATTGAGCTTAACGCCTTCCAAGGCTGCTTTTTGGGCTATAGTGGTCCAAACGGCTGTGTCTATGGACAGAATGCGGCCGGGTTGCTCCTGGTGGACAAAAGGCCTTAATTCCTGTCCGTATGGGGTCTCAAGATGCTCGGCTATTCTTGTGCCTATGGTGGTGATCCCGGTCTTGCGTTGTTTCGTCATAAAAGTTCAATGCTTTACTATATTGAATTGAGGATGCCCGGGGTAGCCTTGTCAATAGCTTCGTGCATTTGAATAATAAGTTCCACAGATAGACTCTCGCCGCGGGGCGATTTGAAGATGTTCAACAGCGCAGAATACAAATCCGGGGCTGCTGCTATTAAATGAGCATTAGCCAATGCCGAAACATTAGGAGTTAGTCGATTGGTAAATTCGTCGTCTACTCGCCCAATTTGAACACCGTCTTCGCCGCTAATCAGATAGGGGGCAATCGTATCTAGCCACAAGTCTTTTCCTATTGTGCGGTCCGTTACGGTTATTACTTGCCACGGCCCCGGAGTGAATTTCGTTTCCATCATGTATTAGTTTGAGAAGATAAAAAATAGCCGGTTCTCAGCCCTCCGGCAATAGGCTAATGGTTATTCACTTAGTCGTCCGATGACGTCCCCGCCATAAGCGTTTTTAGTTAGTTCAATAAATTGCTCTACGGTCATGGTGGATTTTATATCTATTGCATTCTGAAACACCCACATATCCTTTCCAGACTTGCAAGAACCGGTCAAAAGAGAATGCCAATCGTAAAACAACGCCGCTGCATACGGAACTCCTTTCTTGAATTTAGCTTTAAATTGTTCTATTTTTTCTTCTACGGTCTGGGAGACCATCCATTTTGCTTCTACTTGATCTACGGCCTCCTTAAGAGTATACCCATGTGCAAAAAGGCCATATCTCTTTGCAACGTACATCCTTTTTTTGCCAAGCGAGGCCGTATCGATCACTTCAACTAACGCGTACTCCTCTTTTATTGACTTAATGACGCAAGGGATGCCGTCAATGTAATGAACGGGCGCTTTTTCGTATGATTGAAGTTTAATTTTATCACCGTCGCCGGAGCCGTCGCCGTCGCCGTCGCCGTAGCCGTCGCCGTAGCCGGAGCCGGAGCCGTAGCCGGAGCCGGAGCCGTAGCCGGAGCCGTCGCCGTAGCCGGAGCCGGAGCCGTAGCCGGAGCCGTCGCCGTAGCCGTCGCCGTAGCCGTAGCCGGAGCCGTCGCCGTAGCCGTCGCCGTAGCCGTCGCCGTAGCCGTAGCCGGAGCCGGAAAGGAATTGTTTAATCTTTACTGCTTCCATACGGGAACGTCATTAATGATGGCTAATGCTTTTTCGGACACGGGATGACTTTCAACTACGTTATGGATAGTTGACAAATCATTTTCTCCTAATTGGACGGAGAATTTACATCCGCGTGGATTGGAGACGCCTTCTTTTGCAATCATGGATACGTCTAAGGCTCCTGACCAATAATAGAGGCGGCGAAGGGAATTGACCGTATAGGTATCGCCTTCGGTAGATTGAATACGGCATAAGAAAACGCCTGCTTTTTCAGCACGTACAATGTGGAATTGATCCTTTTTCATGTTTTGTTTTATTTGTGTGTTTGATTAGAGATTATCCTGAATAACGATGTGGTCTATATCTGATCCGCTGCCAAATTTGTCTTTATAGACGGATCGGTCGCCGTCCTTCAAATGATAGTAGTCGCCTTCCAGGTAGAGCTGGTAGGCTCCTTTTTGTTTGTTCTGACGGTAGTTTTGGTACAGGGAAACGGCCAGCACGAGGCCAAGGATTGCGATAATTGCATTCTTTTTCATGTATGGGGTGTTCAATTGATTACCTTATTCAATCTGTGAAATGGATTTCCGGTAGCAATAGCTGCCTTATTGAACGCCCTTGCGGCTTCTTCTTCAGTTGAATACACTCCGAGGTATTTCCACTTACCATCGATGGTGATATAGGCTTGCCATTTGTTTTTCCAACGAGATACTCCCAGATATTGTGACTTTCCTCTAGCTTTTCGATTGTTAGCATTTTGTGAATTATTACACAATCGTAAGTTATTGCGTTGATTGTTGAGCCCGTTACCATCGATATGATCTACTTGTATTTTTGTTTGAGTTACTTGTAAGATAAATCTGTGCAAATACACTTCTTTATTTTTTATTTGCGCTCTACAATAAATGATGCCATTTTTCTTTAAAATATACCAGCCATGTTGCTTCACCCTTTCGTAGTCCTCCTCACTTATGATTGCGACATGGCCGCTTTTTAGCTTTAACTGGCGAACGCTCACAAAAGAAAGATTTAGTAGGTTATTTTTTTGCCACCAAAGCCCCGGACCGTAATAGGCCGGGGCGTCCAGCGTTTTTCGATTGGGTTATTTAAGAGGTTTTTGAGGTACGATACCTGTTACATAAAGAACCTGCCATTCTTCACGTAAATTGGCGTCCAATTGGTCGCGGTCAAATCCTAATCTATCCATATAAGAGACAAGCAGAGCGGCAAGAACGGCCTTCGGCATTTTGGTATAAAGAGCATTCTTGTCCATTAGCTGCTGAAATTCGTTTTCGGTTTTGAAGGGCATAAAAACTAGTTTTTGTTAAGAGGTGATTGTGTTAGATGACATAACAAAGATACTCAACTTTGTGGACTATCCAAATATTTCGTTAGTTATTTTAGTTATTTTTTTTATCTTGAGCTAAGATTCAGTGTTTCAACCCCTTTTCTTTTAAAACCTTCCGAACTATGGATCCATTGCAAGAGGAGATATTGATGGACGAGTTCCGCAAAGGCAGTCAATTGGCCTTTAAACGGGTATTCGATGAGCTTAATGAGCATTTGGTATGGTGGTGTAAATGGTCATTTAAACTTGAGATGGAGGAAGCGGAAGACGCGGTTTCCGAAGCCTGGGTGAAAGTGTATAAAAACAGGGGGGATTTAAAGAGCTATGAGCATGTGAAACGATTTGTGCATGTGGTTATCCGGAACCAATTAATCGATCGACATCGAGCTGAGGTGACCAAAAGAAAGGCTATTGAGAATTACACCTTTCTGCATACCGAAGAAATGGAGTGGGAAGGAGCATCAATTTCAAAAAAGGACGAACTATTGGACAACCTGCCTGAATTAATTCAGCGAGTAAAAGGGAGACGCGGACGGGCATTGCGGCTGTATTTCGTTGAACAGAAGGACACGGGGGAAATAGCTGCGTTAATGGGAATTACCAGGCAAAGTGCGCTTAACTTGAAAGCTCAGGGAATAGACCAAATTAGGCAATTTATCGAAAATAATGCGTCACTGCCTGAAATTCGCAAGAGTACGAATTCGAGGGAAGAAGAGGAGGATTTGGAAAAGGCAGTTTTTGCAGCCAATTTGCCTAAATTCCTCAATCATGTGAATTCGAAAACAAAGCGAGTTCTTTCGCTTTATTTTCTGGAAAGAAAAAAGACGCAGGAGGTAGCCGCTGAAATGGGAATACCTGCTCAGAGCGCATTGAATTTGAAAAGTCAAGGAGTAGCCACAATTAAGGCGATCATGGCCGCTAATAATTCGTCGTTTCCTGCTGATAGCGAGAATGAAGCAGAGCCGATTGTTGCCGTGCCTGAGCTCGCAACGGTATTGGTGGAAGAACCAAGGCCGGTTTTCGTAGTTTCGAATTGGCAACGTGTCACGCATTTAGAGGAATTGATGAAAGGGTTCAAGGCAGGAGAGCGGGACGCGTTCCGTTACGTCTATGATCTTTGCAATCGCCAGTGGTTCGGCTTCTGTTTGAGTTTGGAGTTGATCGAGCCAATCGAGGATGTATTAGCGGATCTATGGTATTTGATCTTTGTAAAAAGGGAACAATTCAAGGATTTTAGGCACGTGAGAAATTACGGTTACGTGTATTTGCGGCATTATTCGATTAATAGCGCAATTGCTTTGCGTAGAAAGGAGCGAGCACTCGCCAGTGTGGCCATTACAAGGGATTATCCAAAAGAATGGGACAGCAAATTGAATTACAACGCGATAGCCATACATATACTTGAATTGCTCAACCGTTCGAAGCGCGCAGCAGGCGCCAAAGTGTTACGACTGCAATTTTTTTATGACATGAGTGTAGAAGATATTGCGGAGCGATTGGGTATTAGTGTGAAGGCTGCGTATAAGAACAGGTCCCACGCGTTGGAGCATTTGAAAGAGCAATTATCTGAACAAAAAAATTGGCTACTATGTTAACTCCGATTCGCGGTCATTTACAAGAGGGTGGGTCATTGAAGGAGGATTTTATCCTTCAAAATATGATCTTGCTCGAAGGTTATGGGAAGTTGATCACGTTGGCGCAAGAAAAAGGCTATGAAGACGTTGCCGTGTTGATTGATGCAATATTATCGGCAGCCCGTGAAGCGGCAGAACGGAATCTTTTCTAACTAGGCTTTGCGCTATAAGGTTAAAAGCAAGCCCTAGGTATCTACCGGAGGGCTTTTTTATTTCGCAATCTTTCCTAACTTGCTATTACTCATCAATAATGCTGAGCAACAAGGTTTTCACTGATCTCGTCGTTTTCAAGTAACCGAAGGTCAGCAGAACAGGTGATCAAGGTAAACGAGAGGACAGGGAACTTAGTCAAGCACGCAAATGGTATTACAGCCCCTGAGTTTCCACTTGGGGGCTTTCTTCATTTAGAGCCCAATGGAGCGCCATTTCCCCCGCGACCTATCAACACTCCACAAACCGATCGAAGAGCCAGCCAGGGGCCTGCCAGGTGGTTTACCAAACAGTTTACCTACAAACAACAGAACAGAATCTTGCCGGCCGCGAGGGGAACCTGCCGCGAATTCGGGGGCCGATTTGGGGGTACCCGGTCGCGAGAAAGCGAAACCCCCGTGGAAAAGAAGGCCCGGAAATACCCCCGGTGCCTCGGAGGTCGGGACTTGTTGAATTTTTGCGGGCTTGCTGGATTTCAATCGTTTGGCTGCTGCAGGAATATTTTTTCGCCCTTTTGTGGAATATTTTTTACCGAATTCCGGAAATCCGATTATTCCCCCGCGGGGTCGTTTTCGCCGTTGTACTTCCGGTTAACCTCCAAAGCCGCTCGCTCGAATAATGACAGGAAATAAGGATGGGTGAACCTGACGGTCTTCTCTTCGCCGTCCTCTTCGTAGGTGACGGTGACCTCTTCTACGTGCGATCCGCTGGCTACCTGTGCCGCGATCTGCTTCAAATGCTCCAGTTCTTTTGGGGTGATGTCCATAAACGGGTTTTGGAACGAAAATACCGATTGGTGGGGTGAAATACCCCAGCCCGGGAGCTTTTTCTGGCATTTTGTCTTACTTTGCAGACCTGTATAATTTAATTTTAATGATGTAGCCGGCTCCGATGTCTATCGGGGCCTTTTTTATCGTGGTTTGTGGGTATTTTTTGGACCTTGCGTTACTTTTTGACCGATTCCGGACTTTAAGTATTTGAAGGATATACCATTTCACCCCAAATCAACCACCATGTCAAGTCAAAAAGACCTGAGTGCCGTAATGACAGCTATGCTACGCTCGTGGCACCAAAAAGACCTCAAAGAATGCTATCGCCTCTATTTCACCCTTGATCTCGAAGATCGGCAGCTGCTCCGGGAAGCCTTCCGGGTGGCCAGAAAAAAAGCTCCTGTACCCCAGATGAAAAAGGCCTCCGTCGGTATATACAAGCTCCTGGAGCAAAATATCAAAAGAGAAGTCTCTTTGATGGTAGATAATTCGCTCGACTTATTATTTTACTGGTTTAATGGCGGAGAAGAGGTCTTTTTTTCCTATTATTCAGCCCTCGGATCCATGGAAAAGGAACTCTTCGTCCAAGGTCTTGTTGACGGCGCCGGCAAAGATGAAAATCATAAAATACGGCAAGCTGCCATCGATATCCCCATCTATCTGGCCTCGAAAGCCGAAGCATCTACCATCTGAATTTTTTTTTGTAAGGCTGGTTGTTTCTGGAAGCAAGCGGTCTTATTTACGAAATAGGATTTTTTGATGAAAAAAGCCCCGGACCGTTCCCGGCTGGGGCTATATCTTTTCCCTTCAAAGTTTTTTGCTATCTTTCGCTTACATGATACCCTGTCGTCGAGATGGGGTTGCGTGGATAATAAATCGAGCATTCGTAGGCCCGGATGTCTATTCGGGCCTCTTTTGGCCGCAATTTATTAAAATTGATTAGCTTTAAGATTATGGATACCCTGATAACCTTCGAGACTTTGTATGACGAACTAAAAGCGACGCACCGCGAAACCATTGAACGCATTTCACCTTTAATTGAAGAATACCTTTTTTGTATATTGACAATCAGAAAATTGAAGAAAATAGAGGATGAAGATCCGGAGCAGATTACAATTTTAGAAAACATCATGAAGCAGGACAGAAAACGGATCGATGACCTTCTGAATTTGGGAATAGATCCAGTATATCCGGGAAGATAGTACAACGGCAGTATGTGGACCGGTGACGTCAGAGCCGGGCCTTGATCCAGGTTCGATTCCTGGTCTTTCCACGAGGCGTATTGCCTCAACCATAGGGAATCTTCCTCCTAACCAGGAGGATGTAATGGTATTCTACGGTTTAGGGTTTAGGGGTTAAAAAGGTCCCCATTTCCATGCGGGACCTTCCTTTTTGAAACGATCTTGGAATCAACATATTGCGGGTGGCGGAATAAGACGCGACGCGCTGCAGCCGTCGAGGCGTGGGGTTAAGCGTTCGGCCGAACGTCTGTACCGCTGGAAGTCCTCGTGCATGTATCCAATCATGCCCCGCAAAACTCATTTCTCTGTTATGGCGTCAACGAATAGAGCCACCAGGCCATAACGTAAAGAGCGTGGCTCCTGAAAGGTGACCAGCAATGAGGGCCAAAACCATTGGCCGGCACACCTGCAAATCGTGGCGCGCGGGAAAGACCGCGAAGATGCCGGGAATAAACGCGATCGCCTTTTCCCAATACAAGGCGACTTTCGAGCCCGAGGGCCGGGGTGCGATAATAGCTCTCCGGCATTTCTAATTAAATGTATGTCATAGTTTTATGCTGATTATCTCAAATTAAAAAGCCGCGCATGGACATGCACGGCCACAAAGCACAAAAGTTGCGCAGAGTGGATTCGAACCACCGACCTTCGGGTTATGAGCCCGACGAGCTACCGCTGCTCTACTGCACGCACTAAAATTACGGATTTTATATCTTGGGCCTCTGCTTTTTAGGCGGCTTTACTTGCACTTTTTTTTGATACACCTCTTTCCAGCGAGGATTGATATTTCCCATCTTATCATATTTGCGGATCAGGTAATTGGGATCATGTTCGCTTTGGCGACGATGCTTCATACAATAAAAATAGAAAAGATTTTGTAATAATATCAATTGTTTTATTACCTTGTGGTGATAACGGGTAAAAATAATGAACATTGGAATCGCTCTCAGAGATATAAGGATAAATCTTACCGGGCGGAGGCAGGGGGAGGTAGCAGAAGCAGTAGGGCTTTCACAGACATATCTTTCACAAATTGAATCCGGACAGCGAAATCCGACCACGGAAGTCATCGAAATTCTTTGCAAGGAGTATAAAGTACCCATGGCGGTTGTAGTATGGAAAGGTATGGAACCCAGTGATGTAGATAAAAGCAAACAGCGAAGTTTTGCCCTCATCAGGCCTATTATAGACGATCTCCTGGCAGGCTGGCTGGCTAACAACTATAAATAAAATGGAACTCAACTTACTTCATCCCGATTTAGTGGACTTTCCGGCGGCGTATGAAATCACTCCTGCACGGCAGCAGGAATTAAGCCGGCATCTGGACAACATGGTCCGGAAGTGGGGCGATGATCCTATGGTGGTCACGACAGCTCGAATCGCACGCGATATCGCCTTGTTTTGCCAAGGACCGGAGGAACTATCCTATTGCCTGATACTACACATGGGCTGGCATCAACGTAGAGGCCTGCAGCTGACTCCCAGGGGACCCGTAAGGACAGGATTTTCCAAATCGGAACTCATAATCCCTTTGACAGAAGATCATCTCACACAGCTAAGAGCAGGCGAAAAATTTCGATTGAACGCAAAGGACGTTGGACTAGTGGATTTGCCGATACTTTTAATGTCAGCCCGAACGGACTGGGAGATTTTGAAGGCGCAGACGCAGCCGATAGGAATGGTATATAGCTTTCCTCCACAAAAATCAAAAGAGTAGTTACCATGGATCCCAAAGTATACATACAGCAAGCAAAACTGCTTTTAGCAGATATCGTCACCAAATATGGTCACTTGCCTGGTCCCCGTGCGGTAGTTGTGGATGCACTTTCCGACCAAATTAAAAAATTGGAGGACAATCAGCAGGGAATATTCACAGAACACGACATGAAAGAAGGTCTTATGATAGGCCTTACGTTCGCAGACATGCGACAATTGTATAATGGGGGAACAATAAGATGCAATCCCACGTCAGTAGGTCAGGCAGATATACCAATCACTATCTTTTTGGGAGGGACAGACGAACATATGAAAAAAGGGTTGGAAAAGCATACAGATGCAAAAGGCGAATTCTTTGACGGCTTCGGAGAACAACACAATTGAAATGGCAGAGGAAGTAAAACAGGAAGAGCAGTTCGAGCGGATCATCAAGATAGGCCCCGCATTCGACGAGCGCAACAAAGGTAAAGGTATTGCTGCCTGCCGAATGTTCATGGTGCTGAGGGGGTCTAAAGGATGTGTAGTGCTGTTGATCAATACCGGCTGGTTTCTTCCTTGTACCCGCGAATGGAAGGAAATGTGGATACAAAAATCAGGTTTGGATACCTGGGAGCCCAATGGCATGGCTGTAAGTTATTGCTCGCCTGTGCCGCTGCATGATTGGCAAGAGGGAAGAGCGAATTGTGATTGGCTCGGCTGTACCTGCTATGGCGATACTGGCTACAGCCTCGCTGACGAGCCGTTTGAACTACTGCTAACCAAAGGAAGCGACGCCGTTTTCGAGTGGCTGACGGCCTATTATCATTCTACATTTGACAACGTTCAACCAATAAACCCAGAATAAAATGACAAGCGAATTAAAAACGGGACTGTGGATCGCCTTGGGGGCAGCATGCGTCATTACGCTTCTTTTGTGGGGCTGCCCTTCTTATAAAGTCTATTCTTCCCGTAAGAATGGGGAAGCCGAACTGGCGCAGGCCCAGTATTCCCGGGAAGTCGCTGTAGCGGAAGCACGAGCAAAGATGAAGTCGGCGGCATTGCTGGCGGAGGCCGACACGATCCGGGCGCATGGAATTGCAGCCAGTAACCAAATTATCGGTAGATCTCTGGAGGGAAATCCCAGCTATTTGCAGTGGTTATGGATTGATGAATTGAAACAGACACAAAATCAGATTATTTACATTCCCAGCGGTCAGTTGGGAATGCCCATAATGGAAGCTAACCGTCTCGTAAAACCGCAACAACCGGCGCAATGATAGTGAAAATACAATTATCGCTTGATTCCAATTTGAAAGGACACACTGCTGGTTCGCGCATGTTAGCTTATAACGAAGATCGATCAGTGATGATGGAAATGAATACCCCGAAAGAGGTAGTAAATTTAATGGACGGTCGGTTCAAGGCTTTTTTTCATGCCGATATCGTTGACGGAAAGTTGGAAGTCCAAAGCGAAGCACCACGGCAAAACTGGTAAAAACCATGATAGTCATCCTCAATAACGGAGCGAAGATCTTTGTCACAAAAGAAGTAGGCCAACTTATTATAAATGCCCTTCTAAAATCGCGGGAAGAGGCCCGGCGCTGGCAGGTAGAAGTAAGACTTGATGGAAAATTAAGAGCATTTAACCCCGAACAGATTGCCCTTATCTGTGAAGACGACGATATTGTTTTAATATAAATTACTCATGATGGAAGACAAAAAAGCAGAGTTACCGGTCCTGATGACCCCAGACCGAATGCAGTTAAAAATAACTGGTGAGCTTTCCAAAATAGGATTGACGCTTTCGCAGCTACAAGAGCGGGCTTTGAACATAGTCAAAAATCGGGATAATTTGCCGATAATGAGGGATTTGAAGGAAGACATCAAAAAAGGCCGCGACGTTGCTGAAGAAAGTTTTCAGCAGGTCAAAAAACCTTATTGGGATGCGGGCAAAGCCTGTGATGCCGGGAAAAAACTAGTTTTTGACGAATTTGCGCGGATCGAAGGTATGTTTGACGGATATTATTCCAAAGAACTAAAGGCTATAGCCGATGAAAAGCGATTACAAGACCTAAAAATTGCACAAACTACCGCGATTTTGAAGGGGATTGAAACCAATTTGATCACCTTGTCCCAAAAGATCGTAGCGGCGGTCACGACAAAGCAGATTTTGGAGGTAGAGTCCTTAATCAACCTGCAAAAAAGCCCGTCGATGGCCAAAAAGTACGGGGAATATCATGAACAGGCCATTGCACGGTTCGATGAGGTGCTCATGCCGATATTACGGGACAAAAAAGCGAAGATCAAGGAGATCGAAGAGCATAATCGCCAACTGGCGGTAGCCGAAGCCAATAATGACCCCGATGCGATGGAGAAAATCGACGAGCGGATCAATGAATTGTCCGATGGCATCCTGCAAAACAACGCCAATGTCGAAGAAGCGGCGCTCAACCAGGAGTTTTTCCCGGTAGAATATGCAACGGAAGTGCTGCCGGACGTCAAAACAAAGCGAACCAACTACAGTTTTGCGATCGCGGATTTGGATGTCGCCATCAAAAAGTCAAGGCATTTGCTGGAAATAGGAATCGACAACAAACTGGCCCGGAACGAAATGGACGTACTCCACATCAAAGAGATGCTGAAGGACAAAGACGAGGTCGTCGTCAACGGAATCAAATACATTGCCACCAAAGTAAGGGAGGCGCTATGAAAAAGGAAAGATCCGCTCCTAAAGCCGCCGCACCAAAAAAAACTACTTTATCCCCGAAGGAGTTCCGCCAGCAGGCCCCGGCGCCGCAGGACATCCAGGAAGGAGCCAAAGGGGGATATCACATCCCCATCCTGGCACTGGAAAACTCCCTTGACTTCTTCCGGTGGGGAACGAGTAATTTCCAGTGGCAGTTCTATAACGACGGCCGGCGCCGGCAAGGCGTGAGTGCGTCGCTGATCCTGATCCTGCACTATCCGAATGAAAAGGGCGTCGAGGTCGCCGATCATTTCGTGGGGGCCTGTAATTTCTGGGTGGACTCGATAGCTCCGATTGAAGATTTTCTAGCCACGGCCAAGAGCCTGTGCATCAAGAATGCGGCTACCGATGCCGGCCGGAAGTTCGGCAGAGGCCTAAACGAGGAGGTTATGCCAAAGATCACCGCCGCGGCGATACAGAATGCCAGCGAGAAAATGAAGCCCGATAAAGGCATCTTGGAGAGCTACAGGAAGGCCATAGCAAATGAAGACGATATCCAGAAAGCCATTTTAGAAAACATTTACGTATTTGAAACCGAAGACAATGAGCAAACAACTAGACAAGAAGGATGAGGAATTCATAAAAAAGGCGCAGGAAGTCATAAATGGTTTGAACAATTTTAGTATTGTCCAGCCAGACAATGCGCCCTTATTCAATAAGGTAACCGACATGCTAGAACTTAAAATTAAAGAAATAAAAGATGGAAACGAAACTGTTTGAGGTACGGGATAGGATGACATTTATTCCGGTAATTGTTATTAACCTGAATCCGGGGAATGAAGCGGACCGGTTTTTACTTGGTCGGGCTGGCTTTGGTACGACCGTGGAAGATCAACAGCATAGGTGGCTTTATGCTAGCCTCAACATTTTACAATTCGAAGTTGATCCAATGGCCTCTCGAAATCGTACCCAGCAAGTTTCGCACCTTTTCATAATAGAGCATTGGATGGAACTTGAGTCTGGGGCTGTGATAGATGTGGAGCATATAATGGGAGAAACAACAGCACCAAAAGTATCTGAACGGTTGCAGCAATGCTGAAAAAAGCTCATATATCAAAGATCAAAGCCGGCGATGAGGAATGGTTCATGGGACGTTTGGGGAAATTCACCAGTTCGGAGGTCCATCTGATCTGCAAGCCGGAGGGAATTGGTAAAGGAGGTAGGTCCTACATCCGGCGCAAGGTAGGAGAGGAAATGACGGGCAGGCCTGCGAAAGACGATATTGATGTACCGGCGACACGGCATGGCCTGTTGCACGAAAGGGATATGCTGATCAAATTCGGCAAAAAAATGGGCCTTGACTTCTTGGTCCTGCAGCAGCTGATCACGATCCCGGGCACCCGGTATGGATCGACGCCCGACGCTTTGATCGTCACTCGCGAGAGCCCAGACGGAACAGAATATGAGGTAGAGACGGTGGAAGGCAAATGCCCTATCACCTATGATGCCTACATCGCTTTATTCGAATGCGACACGCCACAGCAATTGAAAGAGACTATGAAGGACTATTACTGGCAGGTGTTGGATCAGATGGACAACTGCGGCGCCAGCCGAGCCCACTTTGTTATTTACCATCCAGATTTCAAGGCTGGCAACCACAAATCCATTATCTTGGACAGAAGAGAACCGGTGCTAACGCCCAAGGGCAAAGTATTTGCCATCAATGATGATCTGAAATTCCTGCAAAAAAGGAAATTGGAAGCAGTAGGAATATTCGAGGAAATCAGGTCAAAGCTCATGATGGTGCCCCCGTTGTAACCAATTAAACGTCATATGAACAAGAAAAAGTCTGTAAAGAAAAAAGCCGTCCCTGCCAAAAGAAAATACAGCAGAAGGACCTTGCCGGATAAGATAAAGCAAAAGGAAAGCGCAAAGACTGAACTTGAGATTTCCACGACGAAGCTCGAAGAGAGCCTGTTCAAGATTGAAAAGTTCGATGGTGATTTTAATCGGCAGACTTTTCAACTGACTCAAGACTATGCACAGTTGAAAGAAGCTATTACAAAGGTGAAGCCCAGCGAAGCTTTTGTAATAAGGAAGAAGTGGGGTATGCACGCGTATAGGATGGTCGACGATCTTCAACTGAAGATAAAAATAAAAATAGTAGCTATTCCGGGCGTGGAATATGCGCGGGTGGTCCGGCTTAGCTGATAAAAACAAAGCAATGAATATGTCTGGGGTCACAGCCACGCAGGAGTTGGCGCAAGTAATTACCAAGTGGCCGGCCGAAGCCCACGACACGGTACTTCGAATGATAGAAGCGAGGTATCACTACTTCCGTGCAATGTATCAAAGTGCGGGGCCGGCGGATTTCGTCAAAGCATTTTATGAGGCTTTTGATGAAGTGCAAGCAGAACAAGTTAAAGACGTAAGTTGTAAAAAGGGATGTTACCTGTGCTGTCGGCAAAACGTTAGTATTTTTCCTGATGAGGCGACAGTGATTGCGGACTATTGTTCCGAGCAGGGCATTCCGATTCCAAAAGGCTATCTGAAAGAGCAGCTGAAGTACGACTGGAAGGAAGTCGCAAAAACCGAGGCAGGATGGTGTGTTTTTTTGACGAACGGGTTGTGCGGCATCTATCCAGTGCGCCCGTTGACTTGCCGGAAATATCATGTAGTTTCAGCGCCGGAGCTTTGCGACACGGTGAAATACCCCGCTGACCAAGGATTTAATGTAAGCGTCCCAATTTTCACGATACCAGAAATAGAGGCTAGTGCATACTGTGGCGTGTTGTCGAAGAAAGGAAAAGCAGGACGTATGGCAGAAATGTTATTGCCTTATAGCAAATAAAATACTACCTGATGGAAATAGATTCAACAGTCAAAGGGTTGATGGATGTTGGCTTCGCCCATATGAAAGAGATACTTTTAAAAGGAGACGAAGTTCTACCATTGTTGATTTATTATGCATTGGAGAATGGACATGACGCTATTTTCCCTGTTGGTGGGTTGGCAACTTCCGGGGAATGGAAGAGGCAGTTGCCGGGCATCATTAAGGCCCTTTGGAATAGAATCACTTTCTCAAAGCCTGGTCTAAAATTGGTTGCAGTACTGATGCAATCCGATGCGTGGGTCGAGAACGCCTCTGTCGAGGAGGTGGAAAAAATGATGAAAGAAGGCAGAAAAGTTCCTTTTACCCCCAAAACTGGTGAGCAAGAGGCTTTGGTGATACAGGTTTCGCTTGAGGATCAAAACTTATTATACCAGCTGCCCTATGTAAAAGGAGGTGGTGAGATTGTATTTAAAGAGGTTATTGAGAAAACAGAAAGTTTTGCGCACCGTGGGGCGCGGCTTTCGAGGTTATGGCCGCTTTAAACTAATGAAATAAAATTATTTATATGGATTTTGATATCTGGTCTACCAGTGCTACGCAAGGCGAACTTTACGATCCTGCCATGGAAGTACAGACCAAGGAGGAGGCAGCGGCCTACTTTAAAAAATTGCAGGATATGATGACAGATGTTCATCCCGACATTAGCGAGAAGATCATCAAAGCGAATTTAGGCTATTGGGCAGCCTATGGAGATTCAGAGAGGCGAGAACGTGTAGAAAGGTTGTATGACTGCGAGCATCCGATTTTCGGTCGTATTGCGGAACTGGGGAGGCCTTCTACAGATGAAGCGTTTCAACTAGGATGTAATAGAGCAAAAGGAGAAGGGCCACAGAATTTGGCAACATTGCGAGCGAGTAAGCAATAAGCGATATTTTTAGTGTGTAGTAGCCATGATAGCAGCTTGCTGGATAGAGCGGGCTGCGGGTTTTTAATCCCTACTTCCTGGTCTGTCCCGGAGCTTCTGGGCAGGGATGGGCCATTTTTCTGTAAATTTAGTACTTTGGACTAAATGAAGATCAACTACAAAAATACCTGTTTGGAGTGGCTGGAGAATCCCAGAAAGATGTGTTTTCACATTCCGGACAATAATAAATTTTCTAGCCAAGAAGAGGAACAAAAATTCGGAGAAAGTGTGCGGAATGGATTTATCGAGCTAATGGCGAAGGAAAGTGATGATATCAAGCCGTTCAGGGATAAAATCAGGTTTATAAGCAGACCGTTTTTGGAAGCCTATGAAAAGGCTAGACCTAGCTTTGCCAATGTGTTCGATAAGGAAGAAATGGAGGAGACGGGAGTTTTTATTACGCAAATTGGTTCATTCACTAATACATATTTTTACTACCTCAAGACGGGGAATGAAGGAGACGACTGGTTATACGACATGAACCTGATGATTTTTACAAAACATTCGCAGGCAGAGTTGCCCGGCTTAGACTGTTTGGTAGCTATAAATATGGATCATGAAAAGGGGACTGTTCGAGAAAAGACTTTTGTTTATAAAGAGTGGGAGGAAAATGGCAGTGATGCAGTCTACTGGCAGAGTTGGCTTATTACATTGCTGCTATTCATCAAATATTGCCCATTGGAGACGAAGTTCATCGCCGGCGGCCGGAAGGAGCATCATGTTGGCCAGAAATACGTGAATGAGACGAAGCAGAAAATCGAGATACTGGACTCGACCTGGTTCACGACGATTGTGCGATCAGAGGGATTTGGGGTCCGAGGTCATTTCCGGATGCAGCCGTATGGTCCCGGGATGACGCAGCGGCGCCTGCAGTGGATAGAGCCCTTCGAGAAGGAGGGATACACGAGAAGAGCGAAAATATTGTAACATTATATGGAAGAAATTCATTCACCTAAGCAAATCGAAGAGATCAATTTGAGTCGGGCCGCTCAGATGGCAAAGACGTTAATGAGTGTCGGCGGCTTCCCGGTCCTTATATGTGGGATTATCCCAGGAGAGAAAGGGAATAAATTGGTGACGTTTACTTTTAGCGGGGCTGACAAAAACGCTATGCGTGAAATGCTGATGGAATATCTCGGAGAATTGGATGATTCCAGCTATCACGTACCGGAGGGATATGGTACATAAAAACTGCACTTTCAAATGACTCAGGAAGAAATTTGGCGTTCAAACGGGCAGGATTGTGGTTATCCTACGTGTTGCATTGATGCTTTCGTTGATCGGGGGTTAATATTTAGGCGTACCGGGGAAATTGAACCGCTTACGGATGATCAATTAAAAGCCTCGGCCGGCTCCGGATTCGTTCCGTGTCCTGTTTGCGCAAAAAAAATAGTGGATGGAATGCCGATAGGGGAAATTATCAAGGACAGAGCGGCGTTTTTGCCGCCGTTCCCGTTGGGCTGAAAAGATCGATTATTAACTATCTTGCATTAGTATGGAAGAAATAATAAACAACATCACGAAGGACGTCAATGAAATGACCAGGGAAGAGTTTGAGCAGTTGCCTGAGCGTGGCTGGAATGAGGAAATCGGGCCTTTCGATTCTTTGGTGATCGTTCCTAATGAGGAAATCCACGATAGTGGTTTTCGTTGTATGGGCTTCGTGGCTGTATTGCATAGTGTTGCAATCTGTAAAATAGTGGGGGGCAGTGATGTTATCCACGTAGATGGTATTGGCGGAATGGGTCAGTGGGGCATGACAAAATTCTACAGAAGAGGAGGAAAGATGCCGCATTTGGTGGAGTCGTGGTCGATCGACTGCCTGAAGGTTTCGGGATATCTCCGGTTGTTCCCCATGTACCCTTTCACTATGAGGGCCGGCGTTGCAATGTCGAGTTTTGAAATATTTAATGTTCCTCCGGCTTATGGAGGAAAAAAAGGTCTCTTTTCCTGAGTTCAGCAAAATGTACGTCGATTTACTGCAGAAAGAACGGGACGGGAAACTGGGAGAAGTAATGAAACTATCCTTGTGGCTCGGTGTTATGCTTCCGGATCGTGATCCGGGCACTGAGCATATGCGGCGTTTTTTGTGGGAGAAGGGGTATCATCGCGGATCTGCCTACGGGGATAGGTTGGACAAAGAATTCAAAAAATAATCGTCAACTTTTTGTGAATGTAGCCACTGTGAAGCTACTCCTAGTGCCTGCCAGGCATGTTTACTAAGCCCAAATCGGTTTGTTTTACCAGGTTTAGGCGTTTCTATATTCCACAAGTCCTTCATTGCGGCGATGACGATACGGTCATTGACCATACTGGCATGCGGTTTGCAATATTCTCCGTCTTTCCGCCGCTTGTTACGGCAAATAATCTCCTTCTCGATCCGGGGAATCGAAATTTTCTGGAAGTTATGAAAAATGTACGACTTGACCGTACTACGGGGAATTAATTTATAGGCGATTCCAGCCGTTTTAAGGCGATATTCCAGCTCCCCTATCCATTTGCAGGTGTCGATTAGGTCCTGGCTCAGACGGGCGCCGTAGGGCTTTACATCCTCGATTAGGACGAGGAGGGGTACTTTTGTTTCGAACTCCAACATTATGTTAAATAGAATGTCGGCTTTCCCCATATTGCCGGCCTTCACGATTTCACCATAGCGCAGGATCACCAGGCCAGAGACTTCGGGACCGGGATCAAGGGCAACCACATGCATTTTCATCTATTTTGCTAGATTTGACTTTTTTAATACTTTTGAAGTAGCAGCGTGTGTGTGTTTAC
>Ga0247668_1000011_pt1 | contig 72168 bp, 57 predicted proteins | sample CNK09_metaG_FD_182737 | JGI IMG/M metagenome (GOLD analysis project Ga0247668, IMG submission 182737) | Soil microbial communities from Purdue University Martell Research Forest, Indiana, United States - CNK09 | ecosystem: Environmental > Terrestrial > Soil > Temperate forest > Bulk soil...
TGACGTCGTCGGGTTCGTCGAGACGAACGACGCTATCGCCGCCGAGGTGAGCGCGAGCCTCGAGCTGAAACGATTCGACTCCGTGGCCGCCCTGGCACGCGAGATCGATGGCGCGGTCGTGGCCACGCCGACGGTGACGCACTTTGAGATCGCCAGCGCGTTGCTGGATGCCGGCTGCGACGTGATGGTCGAAAAGCCGATCACCCCCTCGGTCGAGGAAGCGCGTCGACTCATCGAGATCGCCGCGTCGCGGCAGCGCATCCTGCAGGTCGGACACGTGGAGCGCTACAACCCGGCCATCACCGCCGTCGCGCCTCTGTTGCACAGCGCACGTTTCATCGAAGGGGAGCGCCTCGGCGTCTTCGTCGGCCGCTCGCTCGACATCGACGTCCTGCTCGACCTGATGATTCACGACCTCAACCTCGTCCTCTCGCTGCTCGGGCAGCGCGTCGTCGACGTTCGGGCCGTCGGTGTGGCCGTGCTCACCGAGAACGTCGATATCGCCAACGTCCGCCTCGAATTCGAAAACGGCGCCGTCGCCAACCTGACGGCAAGCCGCGTCTCGCAGGAGCGCGTGCGCAAGATCCGCTTTTTCAGCCCCGAGGCATACATCTCCATCGACACGAAAGAGCAGGAAGTGAAAGGCTTTCGCCTCGACGGCAAAGCGATCGTTCCGATCGATTTGAAGGTGACCAAGAAAGAGCCCTTGCGTGCCGAGCTCGAAGCGTTTGTCGAATGCGTCCGCTCGCGTGCGCAGCCCCTCGTCAGCGGAGAGGACGGCCTGGCGGCAGTGGAGCTTGCCATCCGGGTGGCCAAGGCCATCGATGACTCGTTGAAGAGATTCGGAATGTCACGGGAGTGAGCAGGCGATGAACGAACCAACCACCGGCATCAGCATCGGGATCATTGGTGGCTCCGGCCTGTATCAGATGGAAGGGCTGACCGTTCTTGAGGAGCGCAGGATCGAGACGCCGTTCGGTGATCCGTCCGATGCCTACATCATCGGCGAGATCGCCGGCGTCCGCGTGGCTTTTCTCTCGCGGCATGGACGAGGCCATCGTCTCTCTCCGAGCGAGTTGAACTATCGCGCCAATCTCTTCGGCTTCAAGCTACTCGGCGTTCATACGATCCTTTCGGCGAGCGCTGTCGGTTCGATGAAGGAGGCGTACGCGCCGACGGACATCGTCTTCCCGCACCAGTTCATCGACCGGACCCGGCATCGTCCCGACACGTTCTTCGGCAACGGCCTGGTCGCGCACGTCGGATTCGCCGATCCGATCTGCACCGCGCTGTCGGCCACGATGAGCAAGGCCGCCCGCGACGCCGGCGCGCGCGTGCACGACGGTGGCGTTTATATCTGCATGGAAGGGCCCCAGTTCTCGACGCGCGCCGAGTCGAACCTCTATCGCTCCTGGGGGGCCGACGTCATCGGCATGACCAACCTGCAGGAGGCGAAGCTGGCCCGCGAAGCCGAGATCTGCTATGCCACCATGGCCCTCGTGACCGACTACGACTGCTGGCATGAGGCGCACGATGACGTCACCGTGGAGACGGTTCTGGCGTATCTGGCAAAGAACGCCGAGACTGCCCAGAAGATCCTCCACGACTCGATCGTCCCGGCCGCGAGTCGCGTGCGTGACTGCGCCTGCGTCAACGCCCTGCAATACGCGATCATCACGCAGAAGACGGCGATCCCGGAGAAGGTGAAGAAGGATCTGGCGCCGATCATTGGCAAATACGTTTCCCAGGAGAATTCATGAGCATCCTTGTTGTCGGCAGTGTCGCGTTCGACGCGATCGAGACTCCGTTCGGGAAGGTCGACAGATGTATCGGCGGGTCGGCGACGTACTTCTCCGTCGCCGCGTCCTTCTTTTCCGAGGTCGATCTCGTGGCCGTGGTCGGTGACGATTTCTCGGAAGACGACCTCGGCATCTTTCGCGGCCGCAAGATCAATCTTGATGGCTTGCAACGCGTCCCCGGCGCGAAGACGTTCTTCTGGAGCGGTGAGTACGGCTTCGATCTCAACGTCGCCAAGACGCGCGACACGCAGCTCAATGTCTTCGCCGACTTCAAGCCGCAACTCGGCGAAAAGCATCGCCAGCCGGACGTGCTGTTCCTGGCCAACATCCAGCCCGATCTGCAGATGGACGTGCTCCGGCAGTGCCGCCGCCCACGCGTCGTGGCGCTCGACACGATGAACCTCTGGATCGCCACGGCGAAAGAATCGTTGACGCGCATCCTTCGCGAGGTGGATCTCGTCGTCATCAATGAAGCCGAGGTGCGGCAGTTCACGGAAGAGGCAAACCTCATCAAGGGCGCCAGGCAGATCCTGGCACTCGGGCCAAAAACGCTCGTCGTCAAACGCGGCGAGTACGGCGTCATGATGATCACCCCCGACGCCGTCTTCGCCGCGCCGGCATATCCGCTGGAAGCGGTGTTCGATCCGACCGGTGCCGGCGATACCTTCGCCGGCGGCTTTCTCGGCTACCTTGCCTCGCGCGCGGAAGTGAGCGACCGCGATCTTCGGCGCGCCATCGTCTTCGGCAGCGTGCTGGCGTCATTCACGGTCGAGAAGTTCTCACTCGACCGCCTCCGCGAGATCACGCTCAACGAGGTCTACGAGCGCTACCAGGAGTTCCGCAAGCTCACGCACTTCGAGGACCACGACGGGTAGGCAAAATCACCGGCTGGCCGGCGGAACGATCCCGTTCATGCGGAGGTTCAAGCTGACTTGAAGTCAACCGCGGCGAGGTGAATTCTTCGTGACGCACAAACAACGAAGGCGCGGATGCATAATCGGACCGTGACCATCGGTTCGACGACCCAATCATCCGGCCTGCGCGCTGCCGTCCTCGAAGAGGCGGGCGTCGGGATCGTCGTCGTCGACTCGCGCGGGCATGTCGTCATCGCCAACTCCGCGTTTTGCGATCTGCTCGGCTATGCCAAAGAGGAGCTGTTAGGGCTCCACGAGCGAAGCCTCACGCACGATGACGCGGACGCGCCTCTCTTTCAGGATCTCCTCGCCGGAAGGCGCACGCGATACGCGATCGACAAACGCTATCTTCACAAGAGCGGCGCCGAGGTGTGGGGACGCGTCACGGTAACTCTGCTACGTGAATCTGCCGGCGACTTTGCCGTGGCCGTGGTCGAGGACATCACCGAGAAACGTGGCATCGAAGAAGCGGCGGATGAAGTACGCAAGGCTCACGAGCGCTACGCACTGGTCGCGCGCGCCACGAACGACGTGATCTGGGACTGGGACGCCGAGCATGGAACCATCATCTGGAACGAGGCGCTCCAGTCGATGTTCGGCTATGCGCCCGATCAGATCGACAACCGCCTGCAGTGGTGGGACAGCCACCTGCATCCGGACGATCGCGAGCGCGTCGTGGCCGGCATCAACGGCATCATCGAGAAGGGTGGCTCGTCGTGGACGGACGAGTACCGCTTCGAGCGCGCCGACGGCAGCTTCACCGAGGTCCTCGACCGCGGATACATCGCCCGGTCGGAAGACGGCACGCCGATCCGGATGATCGGGGCGATGCTCGATGTGACGGAGCGCAAGCGCGCCGAGCGCACGGCGACGTTCATGGCCGAGGCCAGCGCGGTACTGGCCTCATCGCTCGACTATCACGTCACTCTGGAGCGCGTGGCGGAGCTCACCGTTCCGCTGCTGGCCGATTGTTGTTTCGTCGATCTGCGCACCGGCGAAGAGACGTTCGAGCGGCTTGCTTCGGCGACCCAGGATGCGGCGCGCGATCTGTTTGCCGGCCTCGTTCGCGAGGTCATCACAACCGGTGTTCCGCGGCTGCTCGCGCACATCGACAGCACGCATCCTCTACACGCATCCGGCATTGGATCAGCATTGGTCGTTCCTCTCGTCGTTGTGTCGGGTGAGCGGCCGATGGGCGCGCTCACGCTGGCGATGAGTCATTCGCGCCGGGTCCTGGCGGAGAGAGACACGCGCGTCGTGGAGGATGTGGCCCGCCGCGCGGCGATGGCGATCGAGCACGCCCGCTTGTACGACGATGCCCAGAAAGCCAATCTCGCCAAGGACGAGTTCCTGGCCATTCTCTCCCACGAGTTGAGCACGCCGCTGACGATCATCCTGGGCTGGTCGGGCATTCTCAGCCGCGACGACGTCACACAGGAAGAGCTGACCCGCGGGGTCGAGAGCATCCGCGCCGGTGCGCTGGCGCAGGCCCAGCTCATCGACGACGTTCTCGATCTGTCGCGCGTGACCACGGGCAAGTTGCGTCTCGACGTCCAGCCCGTCTCGATCGGACAGCTCGTGGCCGATTCGCTGACGGCCGTTCGGGTGGCCTCGGCGGCGAAACGGATCGAGCTGATCGCGCCCGACACGACCACGGCCGCCACGGTCCTCGGCGACGCGAACCGCTTGCGCCAGGTGATCTGGAATCTGCTTACGAATGCGATCAAATTCACGCCGCCCGAGGGGCGGGTGGTGGTGGATCTCGAGATCACATCCGGTACTGTCCGGCTGAGCGTGACCGATACCGGCCGCGGCATCGCCCGCGAGTTCCTCACGCACGTCTTCGAGCCCTTCCGCCAGGCTGACGCCTCAACGACGCGCGCGCACGGTGGCCTCGGCCTCGGGCTGGCCATCGTCCGCTATCTCGTCGAAGGCCACGGCGGCACGGTGGCAGCCTTCAGCGACGGCCTCGACCAGGGCGCCCGCTTCGTGGTCGAGCTTCCCCTGGTAGCCACCTCGTCCAGCTTTATTTCTGCCACTCGCTCCAAGCCGAACGCGGAACTTGCCGGCGTGCGCATTCTCTTCGTCGATGATCAGGCCGACGCCCGCGAGCTCGCGGAAGTGATCTTCTCCAGCGCCGGCGCTGAGACCACCATCGCCTCGTCGGCGACGGAAGCACTGGGCGCGCTGGAGCGATTGCCGATCGACATCATCGTCGCCGACATCGGCATGCCCGAGGTCGACGGCTACGGCCTCATCGCCGAAATCCGCCGCCGCGATGCCCTTGCCGGACGCCACACGCCGGCAATCGCCGCGACCGCGTATCGCGGACAGGAGGATCGCACCCGGGTGCTTGCGGCAGGGTTCGACGCCTACCTCAAGAAGCCGATGGACGCGGCGACGCTGACGTCGACGGTGGCCGGAGTGATCGCGGCAGCACGAAGCAGCGCGTGAGACGTCATCCAGCCGAAGGAGTCTTCAGCTCCGCGCAGATTCCCCGCACCGTCTCCGCCAGCTTGTCGATCTCGAACGGCTTCTGCAGGACCAGCGTGCCTGCGGGGAAACGGTCGCTGAGGTATCGCGAGATTACGGAAAGGACGATGAGGCGCGGCTTGTGGGCCAGTGCTGCAACGGCTTCTGCGACGATCAGGCCGTTCTTCTTTGGCAGCATCAGATCGAGGATGACGATGTCGTATCTGCCCGATTCGAGCTTTTCGATGGCCTCCTCGCCGTCAGACGCGACATCGATCGACGTCGCCTGACGGGAAAGGATGGTTCTGACCATGTCCTGCAGCTTCTCGTCATCCTCGACGATCAGGATCGCGCAGTGTTGATCGTTCACGGGTTTCCTTTGCTGAAGAGTCCAAGCGTCCGCGAAACGGCGGACGCATGGACTCGCTACACTACAGGAGAGAACGCAGAGAATCGAATCCCTACCCGCAAATGTCTCTTGCACGTGACGCGAAGATTCCTTCCGAACCGTGGCCACCCCAACGGAACAGAGCTTGCGCTGCCCTTTCATCGAGAGTCCTTCTCCCCCAGCGCTTTCGGCTGGGGGAGAAGGTGCCGAAGGCGGATGAGGGGGTTGCGCTTGCGATGCCCTTGCCTGCATGCAGGTTGACGCTACAGCGAATTCAGAAACCCAATCAGTTTCGCCTTCACCGCGGCGCTGAGGCCGGCGTAGCGGTCGCGTGCGCCGCGAGCCTGGCCGTCGTGAGCGAGGATGGCCTGATCGAGCGACGTGGCGCGGCCGTCGTGGAGGTACGTGGTGATGAACCGCAAGCCCCATAGCGGCGCGGTGCGCATCTCGCTTCCGGTGGCGCTCCCCATTTCGAGGTCATCGCCGAGCGCTCCCATGTCGTGAAGAAGGAAGTCGGAGTAGGGGTGATAGGTCTTTCGATCGAGCGCGGCAACGGCGCTCGATCCCGTGTGCAGCGTCGCCACATGGCAAGCCGTGCATCCGATGCGATCGAAGGTTGCCTCGCCTTCGGCCGTGTCGCCATTCTGCGCGGCCCGCGGTGGGGCGGCTAGCAGCGTCATGAAGTTGGTGAGCAGCACCGGACCCGATCCGTCGTCATTGATGCCGGGCGCGGGGTTGAACGACAGTTCGCTGCAGTCGCCCTGCGGACAGTTCTCGTTCGGGAAGTCGGGCGTGGTGATGCCCATCTCGTTCAGGTAGGCATCGCCGGAGAATTGAAACAGGGTCGGCACCTGCGCCTTCCATCCGAACTTGCCGACGGTCTTCATGCCGGCGCGGATGTTGTCGACCATGCTTGCCCGCCCCACCACACCATCCCCTCGGCTTGCCTGCATCTGCGCCAGGGCCATGAAGTCGGCGTCAGGCGTGGCGTCGACAAGGCCCAATCCGAAGAGCGGCGGCGTGCGCCGGTGGACGATGATCGTGGCGATGGCCGGAACCGACTCCGGCTTGAACCTGTGCGGCGATCCGTCGCCCGGTCCGATGGCGTGATCCTGCATGAGCGATCCGCCGAGCGCCGTCAGCGGGTCGTAGACGCCGTTCGTCCGCCGCGAGAACCGGGTCACGGTACGTCTGCTGCCGCCGCCGGTTGCGGGGACGCTGTGACACGCCGCGCACGAGCGCTCGTTGAAGACCGGGCCGAGCCCGTCGCTGACGGTCTCGATCGACCTGAAGTCCCCCAGGCCGTCGAAGAAGTCCGACCGCTGCGCCGCGGTCAGCCCGGCAAGCGCATCGCCGGCGGCCGGCGTCACCGCATCCGGCCGTCCCACGGCGTTCCGCCGCGTCTGCGCGCCGGCAATTCCTGTGAATAGAACAACAGCGACTACCCCAACCATGAGCCGTTTCATATCGCCTCCGATGTACTGATGAGCCCGAAGTAGAGAAACGGCCGTGCCATTGGGCTTCGCGAGAGGAAGGGCATCGATGGTGGTGCGAAATGACGCGGAGGGAGGGGCGGATTGACGCGTGTGGTGGGATTCATTGACACGCATGGCCGCCTTGCCTATCATGTACATCTCAATGTACATCGGAGGTAAACCGTGGCCAAGAAGCATTCGATCGCCGATGCACGCAGCAATCTGCCGCAGCTCATTCGCGACGCCGAAGCGGGGCAGACTGTCGAGTTGACGCGCAGAGGTGAAGGCGTGGCGGCGTTGATCGGCTGGGAGCAATACGAGCGTTTTCTGGCGATGTCACGTCCGTTCTCGGAAGCATGGGATGACTTTCGCCGTGAGTTCTCGCTGGCGGAGATGAAGATCGATCCCGATGAAGTCTTTGCCGGAGTGCGGGATAAAGGCCCCGGCCGGGACTCGAAGCTGTGACGCTCCGGTATCTCCTCGACACGAACGTCGTGTCGGAGCCGCTCAGGCCGAAGCCCCGCCACGGCGTTCTGCAAAAACTCCTCGATCATGAGGATGAGATCGCAATCCCCGTGATCGTATGGCACGAGCTTCGGTACGGAATGGCGAGGTTGCCTGAATCGCGACGGCGCACGGCCATCTCACGGTACCTGAGCAATGTCGTTCGGGCGACGATGCCGATCCTTGACTACGATGAAATTGCCGCCGAAGTTCACGCCGCCGAGAGAGCGCGGTTGGTAGCCCGCGGAGAGACGCCGCCATTTGCCGACGGTCAGATCGCGGCGATCGCGCAAGTGAACGATCTCACCCTCGTGACGTTCAACGAGAGAGATTTCAAGCGATTCGACGAGCTTCGGATTCTGGTCTGGCGGTAAACGCTCTCACAACAGCTCCCGCAACCTCTGGTATCCGCTTCTGCTCACCGGCAGGCGTGTCCCATCGCGCAGGATGGCTACGCGGCTGTCTTTTGCGTACAGTTCGATCTTCTCGATGCGCTCGATGTTCACCACGTACGCGCGGTGGATGCGCACGAAGCGGTCGGGATCGAGTTGCGCGGCGAGCTCGCCGATCGGTTGTTGCTTGCGCAGCTTGACGCCGCCGGTGGTAATGAGGATGGCGTCATCGGCGGCCTCCACGTAGTCGAGGCGGGACACCGGCACCACCTGGATCGCGCCGTCGTCGCCGCGCACCACCACCCGTTGCAACGGCTTGGCGCGGAGCGACGTCGCCAGACCGATAAGTGGCGGCCGATCGTGATGTCCGGCCGCCCGTTTCACGCGCTCCATCACCTGGCGGAATCGCTCCTGTGACAGCGGCTTGAGAAGGTAGTCGAGGGCGTGGACCTCGAACGCGCGCAGTGCGTGCTCGTCGTGAGCGGTAACGAAGACGACGATCGGCGAGCGGTCCAGCAGCTCGAGCACTTCGAAGCCGTCGAGCTTCGGCATCTGGATGTCGAGCAGGAGGAGGTCGGGATCGTGCTGGGCCACCGCCTTGACCGCCTCGAATCCGTTCGCGCATTCGGCGACGATCTCGCAATCCTCATCCGCGGAGAGGAACTCGCGCAGAAGCTCGCGCGCCGGCTGTTCGTCGTCGACGATTACGGTCCTGATCATCGCGGCAACTCGATCACGACGCGGAACTGGCCTTCCGCCTCGCGGGCCTGAAGCATGGCCCGTCCTTCCGACACGGCGCTCAGCCGTCCTCGGGCGTTCTCGATGCCGATCCCTTCGCCGCGAACGTCGGCGCGATCGGGATCGGCGGGATTGTCGATGAGGATGCGCAGCATGTGATTCTCGAGCGTGGCCGCGATGTCGATCGTTCCTCCGTCGACCATCGAGGCCACGCCGTGCCGGACCGCATTTTCCACCAGCGGCTGGAGGAGGAGGGGCGGCACCATGCAGCGCGAGGCCTCCTCATCGACCCGGATGTGCGTCGTGAGCCGGTCGCCGAAGCGCACCTTCTCGATGGCCAGGTAGCGCTCGACGAGATCGATCTCCTCGGCCAGCGTGATGCGCTCCAGCGCGCCGAGGCGGAGGATCAGGCGGAAGAAATCGGCGAGGCGCTGCGCCATCTCCCGCGCCTCCAGCGGCCGCGAACCGCACAGCGACGCGACGGCATTGAGGCTGTTGAACAGAAAATGCGGATCGACCTGCGCCTTGAACGCCCGCAGCTCGGCCTCGCGCGCAAGCAACCGGTAGCGCAGCACTTCCTCTTCCGCTTCGCGAAGCGCGTCGATCTCCAGGAAGAGGTAGTGCACGGCCACGGCGGCCAGATAGAGAATGATGCCCAGTCCGAAGAGGACGGAGTAGTCGGGCGTGAGGGCGGCATTGGCCTGGCGGTTCAGCGCCGGCACCCACGCCTTCCAGGTCCACACCCACAGACCGCTCCCGGCGGCGGCCGACCCGGCATGTGCGATGGCGATGGACATGCGCGAGGTGCTTCGCAGCGGCAGCGCGCTGCAGAGGAACCGCGAGGCCAGGGCGATGAAGCCGAGCAGGAGCGATGGCGGGAGCGCCGCCACGATCGCCAGACCGGCCGAAGCGCCTCGCGCCCAGAGGAAAAAGACCGAGCTGGCGGTGGCCGCGGCCGTGACCGCCGCCACCGCGTAGAGGGCCAGAGCGCCGCGGCTCAATGCTCTTCGTGTCGTTGTCGCCATCGGTTACCTCTTCGGATGCTTGATTTCGACGCCGCCCATGATCGCGCTGCCGCGGATGATGAGCGTTGGCGCGTCGGCCGGGACGTCCCGCTCCGTTTTGTCGACGATGCCGCCGAGGATTGCCACCACCTGGTTATCGATCCGCCATCCCCGAGGAACGCGGATCTCGATCCCGCCCCAGAAGGCCAGCACATCGATGACCGCTTCCTTGAGGATCTTCGCGTCGCGGAGATCGATCTGGCAGGCACCCATGACCGCCACCGAATCGCCGCCGGCGAAATCGCTCGATGCCACGCCGCGGCCGACGCCGCCCATGACCGCCACCGTGTGAAAGGAGTTCGTCTCCGCCGCGTTCCTTGCCGCCGGCGACAACGCCTGGCGAATCAGGGCCACGCCGCCGACGCTGATCAGCAGCGGGAACAGGCCGAGGATCACCGAGAGGTGAAGATGGGGAAGAAACGGCAGCGGCGGAAGAAACAGCAGCCCGATGGCCACCAGCACGATCGTGGTGACCCACTGCCGCTGCGGCAGGTGCGCCAGCCCCATCGCGATCAGCACGAGCGGCCACCACTCCAGGTAGTCGGCCGCGCGCAGTTCGCCGGTGTGGTCGAGCCATCCGATCACCCCGGCGGCGAGGATGGCCATGCCCCAAACCAGCCGGGCCCAGGGATTGTCGCCGCGCTTGCGCGCGCGAAGCCGGATCTCGGCTCGCAAGCGTCGTCGTTCGTCATCATCCTCAAACATGATTGCTCTCCTCTTCATCGTCGCCGCGCCGCCGCATCGGTCCGACGATGGTCCTCACGATGATGCCGGCGCCGAGAACCACCAGCAGCAACGGCCACGACGATTCGTAGGTGAAGCCGTGAAAGTGCAGCGTGACCGCCTCCAGCCACGCGCCCAGCGTGATCATCCACAGACCTCCCCAGACCGACCGGCGGCGAAAGAGCTTCGAGATTCCGATGATCACCACGATGAGCGGCCAGTACCTGCGCAAGGTCCAGGAGAAGTCGGCGATGCCGAGGCGCCCGAGCAGAAGAAACGTTCCGGCCGCGACGAGAAACAATCCCCAGAAGATCTGATCGCCGTCGATGTGCCGCCGAAGGCCGTTCATATCGCCTCCGCGGCCACGCTCTTGATTTCGATTCCGGCCATGATGGCCAGCCCGTTGACGATCAGCCTCCGTCCGCCGGGTGCGGCTTTCGTCTTGATCTCCGCTCCCCCCATGATCGGCACGGTGTTTCCGATCACTTCCCACCCCTCGGGGACTTTGATCTCGATGCCGCCCCAGACCACGACGATCTCGATCTCTGCCGGCCCTTGTTCCATGTCCGCCTTCCTCAGATCGAGCTCGCAGCCGCCCATGAAGGCGATGATCCGGCCGCCGGCGTAGTTCCGCGCGGTGACCTTTTCCTTGCGCACACCGAGGATGGCCCAGATCGTCGATTGATCGCCGCTCATCAGCGTCGGAGCACGAACGCCGAAGGCGCGGGCGACGATCGCCAATCCGGCCAGGATCAGAATGACCGGCCAGAGGTCGAAGATCGAGAAGCTGAGAAATCCGGTATTGAAGATCACCAGCAGCGCGCCGGCCACGATGGCGATGACGGCGAACGTCCTGCTGCGGCGTTCCTGAAACTTCAGGATGCCGATGGCCACCAGCACCAGCGGCCAGTAGGGAAGGATCTCGTCCGCATTGGCGAGATCGAGATTGTCGAGCGTGAGCAGCACGCCGAGCAGAGTGAAGAAGATGCCGACGATCAGCTTCACGCTGATCTTCGCGCTCGTTCCTTCGACTGCCGGGGGCTGGTTCTGTGTGATCGATACGTTCATGAGCAAATCCTTTCGTCGAGCTTCAGCGGCAAGATACGGAGGGACATGCCGCATGTCTGCACCCGACCGGCGAACGGTGGTGGGAGGCCGGTGAATGGAGCGGGTCAAAGGAGGAAGGCGGAAGGATGAAGGATGAACCAAACAGCGCATTCATCCTTCATCCTTCGAATTTCATCCTTTGTTCTCTGTGTTCTCTGTGCCTCTGTGGTTAAGGCTCTCTCGACGAACCACTTCCCACCCCCTCCTTCCGGCAAGTCCGGATGGCCGTGGGATTCGCCGACATCGGCGCCGCATCCCGTCCCACCCATCCCCCGCATCTCAATCATCATCCCTTCCTTCAACCTCGGCAGGTTCATCGAAGAGACGATTCGTTCGATCGTGATGCAGCAGTGGCCGGATCTCGAGTTGATCGTCGTCGACGGCGGGTCGGCGGACGAAACGGTGGAGATCATTCGCAAGTACGAGCCGTGGATCGCCTGGTGGGTCAGCGAGCCGGACGGCGGGCAGGCCGAGGCCATCAACAAAGGGTTGCGGAGAGCGACGGGGGACATCGTCGCCTGGTTCAATGCCGACGACTTTTACACCGCCGGCATCTTTGCCGCGGTCGCCGAGGGGTGGAGGAGCAATCCGAAAGCGATCTATGCGGCTCCGGTGGTGAACTTCTACACGCGCGGGCGGGAGACGCTGATCCGGCCGCGCGGGCTTTCGCTCGAAAATGTCGTTCAGTACTGGACGAAGCGATCGCTCTGGCACGACCCCGGCTTCTTCTGGTCACGCGCCGTCGTCGATGCCGTCGGCGGGCCGGACGCCTCGCTTCACTACGCGCACGACTTCGACTATCTGGTGCGGGCGCTTCAGCACGCGGACGTCGAATACCTCGATCACATCGCCGCCGGTTTCCGCCTGCATGAGGAATCGAAGACCGTCTCGATGAACGAGCAGATGATGACCGAGACGGCGGAGGTCAGCCGCCGTTACTGGCATCTGGTCAACGATCTCGACCGCGAGGGCTTCGAGCGCTCGCAATACGAAACGCGCGTGCGCCGTGGAGCCTCGAAACTTCTGCGCGGCAACGCCGAGGGCTGGCCGCTGTTGTGGAGATCACTGAAGGAACGTCCGTTCATGACGGCGCTGCGGTTGGCGATGCTCTTCCCAACCGTGTTGCTCGAGCGTCTCAATCGCCTTCGCCCCGGCCGCTACCTATGACAAAAACATCGATCCGCAGATGACGCAGATCAAACGCAGATGAAAAACAGGGTTTATCTGCGTTCATCTGCGCCATCTGCGGATGAGCCTTTCTTGAATCTAACGCCGGATCCAATCCTTGCCCTCGGCCTTGATGAACTCCTTCGTTCCCTTTCGACCGGTCAGACGAAGCGATACCGGGCCGCCTTCGGGATGGATGCGCAGGTCGATGTCAAAGAAAGGGCAGCAGCGGCGCTCCTGCTCCACCCATTCCGCCAGTAACGCGAACGTCTTCGTATCGGTAGGGAAGTCGAATTCGTATCCATCCGGCAGCTCGTGAACGTCCGTACGCAAACGGCGCAGCATCGGACCCACCTCCTCGAAGTGCCGCTTCCGTTCCTTCGCATTCAGAGCCAGAAGGTCGCAGGCGAACGGCGATTCGTGATCGGCGCGCACCTCTGTTTGCTCCGCGGCCGTGCAACTGTCAGACGCCGATGCCGGCGACATCAGAAACCCGAAGATGGTGATCAGCAAGAGAACTGCGTTCATGTGATTCCTCCTTAGGTTTCGCAAGGTAGGACTTCGAGTCGACTTGAGGTCAAGGCCTCCGCTGTGAACTGTTCGTGACGTACGCTTCGCCGCCGGACCATGCGATCATCATCGGCATGGATACCGGGTTGACCATCGGTGAAGTGGCGCGCCGTGCCGGCGTCAGCCCGTCTGCCATCCGCTACTACGAGTCGGTCGGCCTGGTCGAGCCGGAGCGGCGCAGCGGTGGACGACGGCTCTACGGAGAGCTTGCCGTCGAGCGGCTGGCGCTCATCTCGTTTGCCAAAGACGCCGGATTCACGCTCGACGAGATCCGCCAGCTCATCGCCGGCTTCCCGGAAGAGACGCCCGCCGGCGCGCGGTGGACGGAGCTGGCCACGTCCAAACTGGCCGAGCTCGAAGAGGAGTTGCAGCGCATCGAGGTGATGCGCGGCGCACTCCAGCGGATCATGCACTGCCGCTGCGACGACGTCGATCAGTGCGCGAACCGGATCAGCGCGAACCGCTGCCGCTGAGCCGGCACGGCCGGCGGCGCAGGTTGCCCAAGGCTCGGCCACCATCTCCTGGTCCTTCTATACTCACGCGGCATGAGGCTACGAATCGCCGCCGCCGTGCTCCTTCTCTTCTTCGCGCAGACGATCGTCGCCGCGGCGGTCGATCGTCCGGCCATGACCGCGAAGGTCCGCGCCGAGTTTCTCCATTCGTGGAAGGCCTACGAACAATACGCCTGGGGCCACGACGAGCTGCGCCCGATCAGCAAACAGCCGCGCGACTGGTACGGCCAGTCGCTGCTGATGACGCCGGTCGATTCTCTCGACACGCTGCTGCTCATGGGTTTCAAGGACGACGCGGAGAAAGCGAAGACGCTGATCGTCGAGCGCCTCTCCTTCGACAAGGACATCTCCGTGAAGGTCTTCGAGGTGACGATCCGTCTCCTCGGCGGGCTCCTCTCCGGCTACGAGATGACCGGCGACGCGCGCCTGCTCCACCTCGCCGACGACCTCGGCACGCGCCTGCTCCCGGCGTTCAACTCGCCGACCGGCATGCCCTACATGTACGTCAACCTGCGCACCGGCAAGACCTCCGGCGCCCGCTCCAATCCCGCCGAGATCGGCACGCTCATCCTCGAGTTCGGAACGCTCAGCGAGCTGACGCACAAGCCGGTCTACTTCGACAAAGCCAAGCGCGCCATCGTCGAGCTGTACAAACGCCGTTCGAAGCTCGACCTCGCCGGCGAGGAGATCGACGTCGAGACCGGCGCCTGGGTCAGCAAGGCCAGCCACGTTGGCGGCGGGATCGATTCGTACTACGAGTACCTGCTGAAGTGCGCGCGCCTTTTCGGCGACAGGGAATGCGCGTCGATGTGGAAGACCACCATCGCCGCGCTGAACAAGCACCTCGCCGACGAAGCGCCGTCCGGCTTCTGGTACGGCGAGGTGAACATGGACAGCGGCAAGCGCACCGCCTCCGAGTTCGGCGCCCTGCACGCCTTCCTCCCCGCCGTGCTGGTCCTCGGCGGCGACGTCCAACGCGGCCGCCGCCTCGAGGAGTCGTGCTTCCGCATGTGGACCCTGCGCGGCATCGAGCCGGAGGTCCTCGACTACCGGACCATGACCATCAAAGAGCCCGGCTACCAACTCCGCCCCGAGATCATCGAGTCGGCCTACTACCTCCGCCACGCCACCCACGACCCCCGTTATCTGATGATGGGCCAGACGTTCTTCGATAGCTTGGTAACCCACTGCCGCACCGACGCCGGCTACACGACCCTCAAGAGCGTGGTGACGATGGAGAAGGGCGACCTGATGCCCAGCTACTTCCTCGCCGAGACGCTGAAGTACCTATATCTACTCTTTGCACCCGATTCGGTGCTCGATCTCGACAAGGTGGTCTTCAACACCGAGGCGCATCCGTTCAAAAAGCATTAACCACAGAGGCACAGAGAACACAGAGAAAGGCAGAAGGCAGAAGGCAGAAGGCAGAAGGATGAATCAAACAGCGCATTCATCCTTCATCGTTCAGATTTCATCCTTCTTTTCTCTGTGTCCTCTGTGCCTCTGTGGTTGAACGCCTTTGAAATGCGCGGGCGCGCCTTCGGACGCGCCCGCGCGGGACTTACTTCACGTTACCGCTCACTTCGTCGATGACGTCGGGATCTCCGGCGCGGGAGCGGGTGTAGGCTGAGCTTTCGCCTTACGACGTCCACGGCCAAGTGCCTTCGTCATGTCTTCGACATGCGGAAGCAGATCGGCCGTCTCGGGACGTTTCGACAGGCGCTGCGCCAGGATGTAGGTGGTGAGTGCTTCACTCCCCACCTTGTTCTTGGCCAGCGTCACGCTGTGACGGACGAAGGAAGCCAGCGCTTCCAGCTCGTCGGCCACCGGCCCGTAGGCCTCGGCGTAATCGCTCAAATCCTTATCCTGCGCAAGATCCTGACCGGATGCCCGGACGAGCACCGGCTTGCTCTTGACCGCGACGGTCGCCAGCTCGACGAACTCCTTGGGCACCGACGCGGCATTCGCCAGCCGCGAGCGGGCTCCCTTGGTTTCCGGGATTACCAGATTCGGGATCTTCTCCCGCATGACGCGAATGTCTTCGATTCGCGAAAACGCCGAATCAGCGTAAGACTGCGGCGTCGGTGTAACGGGTATTTCACTCTTGTTGGACATAAGTCCTCCTTTTTCCTTTCTCAAACCTGCTTGTGATCAGAGCGAGCAGATTGAGACAGGCGGAGGAGCGCGGCCTCGGCAGACCCGTTTGGGAGCTTCGGCGACAGCCAGGATAGACGGCCGTTGACGCCGGACATGAATGCGGAAAATACGATCGTTCTCGATCGATAGGACCTTCGGCCGTGGATGCTTTGCCAGGACCGGAATCGGATGGACGCGCCTCTTGATCAGCTCAGACATATCGAGCGGCGCGTTGCCGCTCTGGGCATAGTCGATCAGCTCGGCGAACGACTTGTCGAACCGGTTCCCGAGCAGGGCCAGCTTCGTGCTGGTCTCGATCCAGCTCTGGAGGTCGGCGATCATCCGCGCGGGAGCGTCGCCGGCGTACGCCGGTGCCTCGGCGATACGGTCGTACGTATCACGAATACAATTTCCTAAACGGTCGAGCCGATCTGCCGCTTCGACGAGCAATCCCGTCACGCGCTGCATCTCATGCACCGCCCGGATCGGGTGTTCCACCGCGATCGTCTCGCAGACGTCGATGATCTGGCGTGCCATGCCGATGAAACCCTCAGCGGAACGGAGGTTCCGCCGGCCGCGCTGAAACAGACGCCGCCACGATTCCCGCCCCTTAAGGCGCACCCAGGGCCGCCGCGACGTACTCGCGTTCTTTCCCGAGGCGGCTCCGATCAGAATCTCAGACATAAAAATCCGAACGGACATAAGCATGATTAACGCCAACTCTTGCGAACTTCTCGGAAAAGGCGCGGATTTCGCGAAAAAACCGCGAACTTCACGAAAAAACTGCGAGTTTCACTCGAAAAACGCCAACTTCACGAAAAAGGCGCGAACTTCGCGGGAAAGGTCGCGAACTTCGCGAAAAAGGCGTGAAACTCGCGGAAAAAGCGTGAACTTCGCGGAGAGAGGCGTGAACTTCGCGGGGAAAACGCGAACTTCGCGGAAAAGTGTTGCCGACCACGTCGCCGGCGACTCAGTGACCCCTCTCACTGGTCCGTCGCGCTAACAACTGCCTGGCTACTCGTTCGACCCCCGCGGCGACGTTCGTCCATCCCTCATCCTGCGTCGGCCACTTCGGGATTGCCTTGCCCATGTCAGGAAGGGCGTTCAGCTTGCCGAACGGCAGGTTGGTCCAGGCGTTCGTCGGCCGGACGATGATCGGAATGACCTCCGCCGTGCCTGCCTCATGCTTCTTCATCGCCTCGGCGAGCTCGGTGTCGTAGCAGTAATTCGAATCGACGAAGTCCGCGCTGATCAGAAGCAACACGATGTCGGCGGCCTTCAGCTTCTGCGAGATCTCATTCGCCCATTCATCGCCCGGATCGATGTCGTGGTCGTACCAGTCGGTGATCAGCTTCAGGCGCCGGAGCGGCGAGAGATGCTTCCGCAGGCTCAGGCGCTGCCTCGAATCGACGTGCGCGTAGCTGTAGAAAACCAACAGCGGCTCCTCACCCGAACGGCCTCGGGCCATACGTGCGAGATCGTCGTCCCCGAGCCGTACTGATCGCGGACCGAGGTCGACACCGTTCAGAAGATCGCGGACCGGCAGCACGACCACATCCCGCTCGATCACCTGTTGCCACTTCGCATCGGCGTCGTTACTTTCCAGCACCTCCAGATCGCGATAGGGCACAACGACCTGGGGGTTCTTCGGCAGCGGAACCATCTCGGCGGGGTTGAGATGCTGGATGTCGCTGTGGATGGTCTCGAAATCCTCCCGGATCATCGCCAGCATCCTCCGGCGTGATTCGACGGGGCCGTCGATGGAAATGAAGACACGCCGTTCCTGCAAATCCGCCTTGACCAGAGCCGTGTTCCCTTCAAAGTTCAGGATCACCCCGGTACGCCAGCGATGCTTTTCGCTGAGCACGTGGGTCCGCACGATGAACCGCGGAAGCAACCCGGATGGCAGCACTGGATAGTGGTATTGAAAATTGAGGCAACCGGCCGGATGGAACTTATCCGCCTCCTTCGGCTGCTGCGGATCGAGCAGCTCCGGTATAAGATAGCGGCCTCCCGTGGGAAAGCTGAAGCAGAGCTCGAACTTCTCCATCAGATCGAGCAGGAACTGGTGCATCTTCTCGGGATACCGGGTTTGGTCGAGCTCCTTCTTCAAATCACCGACTCGCAGTTCCCCTTTCGCCGCTGCCAACCGTGCGGAGTTCAACAGCCCGTAGATCCCCTCGGTGACCCAGTGCGGATTGAGCACATGGGTATCGCGCAGGCGGCGGTCCTCGCGAAAGTTCAGAGCGATCCCGAGGCGATGAAGGTGGGTGGCCAGACTCTCCTGCGCGCCTTCGTCCCCCTCGCCGTATTTCGCGCAGATGGCACGGTACTCATCGAACGACAGAAAGTTCTTCCTCGTCTTCGACAGCTTCTCTTTGATCTCGAACCATGCAGCGGGGAATGCTGCGCGAAGATCCGGCAGTTGATTCGTTTCGCGCGCGATCGCCTTGCGCAGTTCCTCGATACCCAGGCCCTTCGCGCCAGGCTGAGCTTTCGAATTGGAATTGTCGCAGTCGGTTTCCACGAACGCCCTGATTTGCGGGTACTTGTCCTGCAGTGCGCGCCTGTTCAGATCGAACGGATCCTTCCGGATCTTGTTGAACACCACGAGCACGGGAGATTCAGGAGCGAAACTGGTGATGATGCGCAGCCAGTAGTCGGCCTCCGCTTCCTGTTGTCCGCCACGCCCGTCTAGCACGAGCATGTAGACGCTCCGGTCGGTGAGAAAGAACTGATGCGTGGCGTGCATGATCTCCTGCCCGCCGAAGTCCCAGACATGCATCCGGACCTCTTCGGTTCGTTTCACGTCGAGTGGCCACTCTGTGATCTGAATCCCTTGCGTGCGATCTTCCCGGCGGGAGAACTTGTTTTCGACCAAGCGCTTCACTAGAGATGTCTTCCCGACCTCGCCTCGTCCAACCAGAATCAACTTGGCTTCACGCAGGGGTCGGCGCTCTCTGTTGACACGAGTACGGAAGTAATAGTCGAGTATGGGCGCCGGTTTCGGAGTTTTTTTGGGATCTTGGGTCCATTCTTGCCAGGTCGCGCCTAGTACCAACACAGGCAGGTTCAGATCTGGATTGCCATGCAGAAACAACGCATTGAGTGACGTCGAGCGCCGAAGCGAGTCCGGCACCATTCTGAGTAGGTTGTTTGAGAGGTCGAGCGTTTCAAGATGCGAGAGGTCACCAATCGTTTCGGGCAGAGTGGTTAACTCATTGCGTGAAAGCTGTAGTACCCGAAGCGGAGTAAGTTGCCCAACTGTTTCCGTCAGCGATTTGATTCGGTTACCCCAAAGGTAGAGCGTCTTCAGTCGCGAGAGCTTCCATAGCGATTCAGGCAACGATCCAAGTTCGTTACCGCCTAGATAGAGTGCTTCAAGGTTTACGAACTCGTTAATCCATTCTGGAAGGTGCGTGATCCGATTCCCAGTTATGCTCAGAATTTGAATGTGACGAAGCGTGCGCAAAGACTCCGGCATCTGTTCGAGGCCGAGTTCGCCCAAATCCACTAATACCTGTTTGTTGGCGATGACTTTCTCGATCCGGTTCTCGGCTTCGGCTAGTGCTTGCTCGGGAGTTAGTTGGAAGGGTGAAGACGGCTGCTTAGGCATACCTACATCAATCCCCAAGTTGTCGCTTTTTGTCAATGGATGGAGATGGAGAAGAAGAGCTTGTGCGCTGAGCATCGCTTCCGTACCCATGCCACAGGAGTGTGCAACTCCATCTAGACCTGACATCCAAGCTATTGTCGAAAGCGCCGAGATCGCAGGTGAGCGAGTGTGAAAGTGTGTCGGGCGGAGATGTCTTCCTCTCGTTCATCGATCGTCTGAGATCGGTAGCAGCCGCCGTACGCGCGCGTCTCCGAGACCTAGGAAAGACAACTCGGCACGCTCCCCGCACGTCATCCCCCCATGAACCTCCCCTCCATCCTCCTCTGGGGTTTCGCGGCTACCGTGCTTCTCACCAGTCTCACCATCGCGGGGCAGTCCCTGGGGCTGACGCGGATCGACATTCCGTTCATCATCGGGACGATGTTCACGCCTGACCGCGACAGGGCCAAGGTGGTCGGGTTGATGGTCCATCTCGTCAACGGCTGGATCTTCGCCATCGTCTATGGGCTTTTTTTCGAGAACCTGCATATGGCCACGTGGTGGTACGGCGCGTTGCTCGGCGCGGCGCAGGGGATGTTCATCGTGGTGGTGGTGCTGCCGGTGCTGCCTGGCATTCATCCGCGGATGGTGTCGGACTTTCGCGGGCCCGAGCCGACGCGGCTGCTCGAGCCGCCGGGTTTCCTGGTCAGGAATTACGGGTCGAAGACGCCGTTCGTGCTGCTGTTCGCGCACGTGATGTACGGGACGATGCTGGGGACGTTCTACGCACTCTACTGAGTGCGCTTTTGCCGCGTTAGCGGCAACAGATGGTAGCCAGGGGTGCGAGCGCCTTTTGCGAGCACCCCTGGTAAAAGATGTCTTGGTTTGGTGCCGCGTCAGCGGCACTGGAGAGATCGGGGACTCCATCCAGTGCCGCTGACGCGGCACGCTTTCAAGAGACAACACAGACCAGGGGTGCTCGCAAAAAGCGCTCGCACCCCTGGCTACCTTCCAGAGCCGCTATCGCGGCGTCGTAATCTCCAGACGCTTTACTGAGCGCGCGGCTCCGATTTCCCCTTACGCGACGCCTCCTCCAGGTGCAGCGCGGCGTTGAGCAGGGCGATGTGCGAGAGCGCCTGGGGGAAGTTGCCCAGCAGTGCGCCGCTCGGAACGTCGATCTCCTCGGCGAACAGGCCGGCGTCGTTGCCGTGACGGACGACGTCGTCGAAGAGCGTGCGGGCCTCGTCGACGCGGCCGGCCAACGCCATCGCTTCCACCAGCCAGAAGGTGCAGGCCAGGAAGACCCCTTCGCCGGGCGGGAGGCCGTCCTCGGTTTTGCGGCTGTCGTAGCGGTAGATGAGACCATCGTGCCCGAGATCGTTGCGGATGGCGTCGATGGTGCCGAGCATCCGTGGGTCGGCCGGATCGATGAAGCCGACGCGGGCGATGAAGAGCAGGCTGGCGTCGACCTCCTCGTCGTCGAAGATGCCGGTGAAGGTGTTCCGCCTGGCATCGAAGCCGTGCGTGAGCACTGCTTCCTTGATGTCCGCCTTCGCCTTCTCCACGCGGGCCTCGTCGATCTTCATGTGGCAGCGTTCGGCGATGCGTTGCGCGCTGTCGAGCGCGGACCAGGCCATCACCTTTCCGTGGACGTGCTGGCGCGGATCGCCGCGCTTCTCCCAGATTCCGGCATCCGGCTCCTCCCAGCGCTTGCAGACGATCTCGGTGAGCCGGCGGAGGAGGTGCTGCACGTCGCGGTCGAGCGTCTCGCCGCGCCGCGTGGCCTCTTCGACCGCGCCGAGGACTTCGCCGTAGACGTCGAGTTGAAACTGGGAGTGGGCGTCGTTGCCGATGCGGACCGGGCGCGAGCCGCGGTAACCGTCGAGGTGATCGAGTGTCCTCTCCGGCACGCTGGACTCGCCGAAAACGTCGTAGAGCATCTGCAGATGCGGCTGAGTCAGGCGTGTCGAGTAGAGAAGCCAGTCGAGAAAGGCGGCCCCTTCGTTGGAGAAACCGCAGTCGTAGAGCGCCGAGACGGTCCAGGAGGCGTCGCGCAGCCAGCAGTAGCGATAGTCCCAGTTGCGCACGCCGCCGATCCACTCGGGGAGCGACGTCGTCGGCGCGGCGATGATGGCCCCCGTCGGCGCGTACGTCAGCAGCTTGAGCACGAGCACGGAGCGGAGGACGAGGTCGCGATACGGCCCGTCGTAGGTCAGTTGCGACGACCAGGTGCGCCAGAAGGCGATCGTGCGCTCGATCTCTGACACCGCATCGAGGCTGGGAAGAACTGCCGGCGTCTCCTCGTCAAAGCCGAGTGCGAACGTGCGCGATTCGCCGGCGTGCAGCGTGACACGTGATGTCGCTGTGCCTTCGCCGATCATGAACTCTGCGTCGCTCCGGAGGTTCAACACGCGCGCACCCCAGGAGCAGTAGACGGAGTCCCTGCGCACCTCGAGCCGCGGCGTGATGCGCCCGTAGTCAGGCCGCGGCGCATAGACGATCTCGATCGGCACCTCTCCTTCGATGATTTCGACGCGCCGCAGCAGTTGCCGAAACGGCGAAAGGTTCTTCTGCTTCTCCTCCTCGGTGAAGACCGGCATCAGATCGAGCATCCGCGCCACGCCGGTCTCTGTCGTGAACGTCGTCTCGATGACGTTCGTCCCGTCGATGTAGCGTCGTTTCGCTTCGTGTTCGATGGACGGCCGGATCGCGAAGAACCCCCCCTTCTCCATATCGAGAATGCGCCCGAAGACCGACGCCGAATCGAAGCGCGGCCAGCACAGCCAGTCGATCGACCCGCCGCGCGAGATCAACGCCACCGAACGCGTGCAGCCGATGGCCGCGTAGTCGGCGATGGGTGGGTAGGGGGGCATGGTGGTACTCATATCACTGTCGTTCCCGCACCACCCACCGCACTGTCATCCTGAGGCGGCGGCAGCCCCGGAGGGGCAGAGCGCGCCGAAGGACCCCAAGCTTGAAACCCGGACAGGGTGGTGGAAGTGTCGACAATCCACCGCCCAACCGGGATACAACTTTGGGGTCCTTCGACCGTCCTGCGCCGCGAAATCGCTTCGCGATTACGCGGCTCCGGCGGCTCAGGATGACAGGTGGTTTGTTTCGGAGAAACGCGGAAAATCTCCAATTCGAATTTCAATCCTCATCGTGTGTTTTGTGTTTCCGCCATCTCCGCAACAGCGCCAAGCCCCCCGCCAGCAATGCGACACCCCCGGCGATCCCCGCCGCTTTCCACGCCAGCTTTCGTCCGTCGAGTTTGGCCGGCTGTTCCTCATAGCGCAGCTCCGGCAGATCCCCCGCCTCGCCTTCCTGTATTGCCAGGTGCAGCACCTGCGCGACGTGCAGCGCCTCGCGGCCGGTAGATTGCGCGATCTGTTCGCGGCAACTGAAACCGTCGGCGACGATGATCGTGTCGCGAGACGCTTCGCGCACCGCCGGAAGCAGGACGCGCTCGCCGATGCGCATCGACAGCTCGTACTTGTCGGCCTCGAAGCCGAAGGCGCCGGCCATGCCGCAGCAGCCGGAGTCGGGATGGTCGACGTCGAGTCCGATCTTCTTCAGCACCTGCTCTTCGTCGTCGAAGTGCAGGACCGCTTTGTGGTGGCAGTGCGCCTGGACGAGCGCCTTGCCGCGCAGCGGCGGCAAATCGATGCCTTCGCCGATCAGAAACTCGGGCAGTGTCTTCACCGCTTTCGACAGACGCGCCGCAATTTCGTCGGCCGGGAAAAGATTCGGCAGCTCGTCGCGGAAGACCGAGACGCAGCTCGGCTCGAGGCCGACGATGGGGATGCCTTCGTCGAGCTCGGGACGCAGAGCATCCATCGTCTCGCGCAGCAGGCTTTTGGCCATGCCGAGGAAGCCCCAGTCGTAGAGAGGACGTCCGCAGCAGAGGCGTTTGCGCGGGATGATCACTTCGTATCCCGCCGCCTCCAGCACCTCGGCCGCCGCATTCGCGGTTCCGGGGTGGAAGTGGTTGTTGAAGGTGTCGGGCCAGAGAAGGACTTTCTTCCCAGTCACGGCGGATGTACGTTTCCTGAACTGTTCGACGAACGTCGTCTTCGCGAACTTCGGCATCTGCCGTTCCCGGGCAACACCGCTGAGTCGCTTCAGGATCGGCAGCGACATCACCGCGTTCGCCAGGTCGGGAGCCAGTTGCGCGAAGCCCGCCCACCAATAGATCCAGCCCATCGCATATGCGGCCGGCGGGCGCAGCTTTTTCTCGTAATAGTGCGAGAGGAACTCGGCCTTGTACGTGGCCATGTCGACGTTGACCGGGCAGTCGCCCTTGCATCCCTTGCAGGCCAGGCAGAGATCGAGCGAGTCTTTGACCGCCTCGTTGTTCCAGCTCGCCGGAATCGTCTTTCCCTCGAACATCTCGAAGAGCAGTCGGGCGCGGCCGCGCGTCGAATGCTCCTCCTCGCGCGTGACCATGAAGCTCGGGCACATCGTTCCGCCGTCCAGGCGCCTGCATTTGCCGACCCCGACGCAGCGCATGGCGGCGCGGTCGATGCGGCCGTCGTCCTGCGGAAACTGGAAGTGCGTCTCCGGCGACCACGGATGAAAGTCGCCGCCGAGTCGGAGGTTCTCGGTCGGGTGATACGGCATCACCACCTTGCCGGGATTCATCTTCCACTCCGGATCCCAGAGCGATTTGAATTCGTTGAAGGCCTGCACCAGCTCCGGCCCGAACATCTTCGGCAGCAGCGCCGCTCGCGACTGGCCGTCGCCGTGCTCGCCGGAGAGCGAGCCGTTGTACTTGATGCAGAGGTCCGCGGCTTCATCGATGTAAGCACGAAACTTGGCGATGCCAGGCTCGGTCTCGAGATCGAAATCATTCCGCGTGTGGACGCAGGCCTGGCCGAAGTGGCCGTAGAGCGATCCGATGTATCCATACCGGTCGAGGAGCGCGCGCAGCTCGCGGAGGTACTTGCCGAGGTGCTTCGGATCGACGGCCGAGTCCTCCCACCCTTCCCATGAGTGGCCCTTGCCGGGAACGAACGCCGTCGCGCCGAGGCCCGACTCGCGGATCGCCCAGATCATCCTCGCTTCTTTCTTGTCGTCGTAGAGGCAGTGCGACGGCTTGAACGGCGACGCCGCCAGCGAGGCGATCATCGTCCGTGCGTAACCGTCCGACGCTTCCTTCGTCTCGCCGCCGAATTCGACCAGCAGCCAGCCTTTGCCCTTCGGAAGCAGGTCGATCTTGTCGACGTTCAGCCCTTTCGCCTTCATGTCGGCGATGAGGCGGTCGTCGATCCCTTCCAGGCCGATGGGCTTGAATTCGAGCAGGCGCGGCACGTCGTCGGCGGCCAAGTAGATGTCGTCGTAGCCGAGGACCACGAGCGTGCGCGACGGCGGGGAGTAGACCAGCCGGCACTTCGCCTCGAGCACGACCACGCAGGTGCACTCGCTGCCGACCAGCGCCTGGGCGACGTTGAATCCGTTCTCGGGGAGAAGCGAGTCGAGGTTGTAGCCGGAGACGCGCCGCGGGATCTTCGGATACTTGGCGCGAATGAGATCGCCATAGGTGTCGCGAATCCGTTTCATCCCCGCGTAGATCTCGCCGCGTCTTCCCCCCTCGGCGATGATGCGTTCCAACTCGGCTTCGCTCGTCGGTCCGACGCGCATCCGCACGCCGTCGTAGGTGAGGATCTCCAGCTCGTCGATGTTGTCGACCGTCTTTCCGGCCATGAGCCCATGTACGCCGCAGGAGTTGTTGCCGATCATCCCTCCGAGCGTGCAATGCGTGTGGGTGGCCGGGTCGGGTCCGAAGGTCAGCGTGTGCTTCTCCGCGGCGTTGCGAAGGTCATCGAGGACAATCCCCGGCTCGATCCACGCGTACTTTCCCTCGGCGTTCAGCTCGCGGATGCCATGCATGTACTTGGAGAAGTCGAGGACCACCGCCACGTTGCAGCACTGTCCCGCCAGCGACGTCCCCCCGCCGCGCGCGAGGATCGGCGCACCATGCTTGCGCGCCAGCGCGACGGTGGCGATGACGTCATCCGCGTCACGCGGAACGACCACGCCGATCGGTACCTGGCGATAGTTGGAGGCGTCGGTTGCGTACAACGCCCGGGCGCCGTCATCGAACCGGACTTCCCCCCGGACCGCTCGTTTCAGCTCGGAGGCCAGGATCTCGGCGTCGATGTTCAGCGTCTGAATCCGGTCGCTGTGCTCGATGCGCGTATGCACGGGGCGGTCGTAATTGAACGCGACAGGATCGAAGCGCGTCAGCTCGTCACGCTCCTTCGGCGATGTGGCGCCGCCGACGGCGAGGTTTTCGGCGAGGGTGTGCGGCTCAGACATTAGAGACATCGTATTCCGTTCCATTGTCATCCTGAGCCTGCCGGAGCGCTGAGCGAGCGTAGCGAGCGAAATGCGCGAAGGACGGCGAAGGATCTCCAGCTGCAGCGCCCGTGGCATGTGCAGCGTAGTTCGAGATCCTTCGGCCGCGCTACGCCGGCCTCAGGATGACAAAAGTTGCTTCATCGCATCCCTTATGATCGCGCTCCTGCTCGGGTCGTGCAGCAGCGACGTGACGAAGTTCTTCGCCTCCTCGAACGTGATGTGCGGCGGCAGCGGCGGGACCTCGGGGTCGGTGCGGAAGTCGAGAACGCATGGCCGGTCGAGGGCCAGCGCCTCGTCCCAGGCCGGGCCGACGTGTTCGGCGGCTTCCACGCGGATCCCTCCCAGGCCGATCGATGCGGCGAAGGCGGCGTAGTTGAACTCCGGCAATTCCTGCGAGGCGACGAACTTCGGGTCGCCGGCCAGCACGCGCTCCTCCCACGTGACCATGTTCAGGTCGTGGTTGTTGAGGACGCAGACGATGAGTCGGGGATCGGACCACTCTTTGAAGTACTTGGCTACCGTCAGCAGCTCCGCTGAACCGTTCATCTGCATGGCGCCGTCGCCGCAGCAGGCGATGGCCACACGCCGCGGAAAGGCGAACTTGGCGGCGATGGCGTACGGCACGCCCGGTCCCATCGTGGCCAGGTTGCCGGAGAGCGATCCCATCATCCCGCGGCGCATGCGCAGATGCTGCGCGTACCAGCTCGCCGTCGATCCGGAGTCGGCGGAGAGGATGCAGTCGTCCGGCAGGCGTTTCGACAGCTCGTGAAACACGCGCCGCGGGTTAATGCCGTTCACGGCGTCGTCCATGGCCCGGTCGTCCATGAGCTTCCACCAGTCGCGGATCGAGTCTTCGAGCGTTTGCAGCCAGGCGCGGTCGCTCTTCCGCTGCAGCAGGGGGATGAGCGCGCGCAGTGTCTCCTTGCTGTCGCCGATGAGGTTGACCTCCATCGGATAGCGAATCGATAGCTGCCGTCCATCGATATCGATCTGAACTCCTCTGGCAGAACCATCCTCGGGGAGAAACTCGGGATAGGGGAAGCTGGAGCCGACCATGAGCAGCGTGTCGCAGCCGGACATCAGATCCCAGCTCGGCTTCGTGCCGAGGAGCCCGATCGTGCCGGTGACGAACGGCAGCGCGTCCGGCAGCGCCGCTTTGCCGAGCAGTGCTTTGGCAACGCCGCAGCCGAGGAGATCGGCCACTTCGATGACCTCATCCATGGCCCGGAACGTCCCGGCACCGACGAGCATGGCCACCTTCGTGCCGGCATTCAGAACATCCGCGGCGCGGCGCAGATCCTCATCCTTCGGGATGATGCGCGGACTGGTGTAGCCGACGCCGGAGTGAACGGTGGCGTGTTTGTGCGGCGGCTCCTCCCACGGCTCTTCCTGCAGATCATTGGGGATGATGATGGCCGTGACGGTTCGCTGATCGAGAGCGATGCGGATGGCCCTGTCGATGAGATGCCGCATCGATCCCGGCGCCATGGCCGTCTGACAATACTCGCTCGCCACATCCTTGAACAGCGTCTGCAGATCGACTTCCTGCTGATAGCTCCCACCCATGGCCAGCCGCGACGACTGCCCGACGATAGCCACGACTGGCTGATGGTCGAGCTTGGCGTCATACAACCCGTTGAGCAGATGGATCGCCCCCGGCCCCGAGGTAGCCATGCAGACGCCGACGTCCCCGGTGAACTTGGCGTGCGCGCAAGCCATGAAGGCCGCCATCTCCTCGTGCCGGACCTGGATGAAGTCGATCGCTTCCTTGGCCCGATTCAGAGCGCCGAGGATGCCGTTGATCCCGTCCCCGGGATAGCCGTAGATGCGATGAACGCCCCACGACTGCAGGCGTTCGATGAGGAAGTCGGAGGTGGTTTTGCCCATGACGGGGACGGAGAGAGCACAAAGTGCGCCGGTGGCGCGTGGTCGATTCTCGGTTGGAAACGTAGGTCGGACTCTCAAGTCCGACCCGTGCGGCCGAGGGGATATGCCGTCTGCGAGTAGCATTACACCGTGAACTTCGAGTGGGATCCTCGAAAGGCTGCGCAGAACGAACGGAAGCACCGAGTCACCTTCGACGAAGCGATGACTGTCTTCGCGGACTGGGACTCGATCACGATTCCCGATCCTGATCATTCGGAAGGCGAAGATCGGTTCCTGGTTGTCGGTTTGTCGGCTCGTGGCCGACTGCTGGTTGTCTCTCACGCGGAACGAGGCGAGAATACGCGCATCATCAGCGCGAGGCGCGCGGATGCACGCGAACGGCGAAAATATGACAGGTAAATTAAAGCAGGACGACGAGATGCGAGATCACTACGACTTTTCCGGTGGCGTACGCGGCAAGTACGCGGCGCGCTACGCACAGGGAACGAACGTGATTGTGCTTGCTCCGGACGTGGCCGAGATGTTTCCTGATTCAATCGCCGTGAACGAGGCTCTCCGCACTCTCGTGCGGATGTCGGCAAAGACGGTCAGGGCTAAAGCTGCGCCGAAGAAACGCGTCGGGTGATTCGATTAACGACCGCATCCCCCGACTGGCGAAACCAGCGCCGGTGAGTCATCGCGGAATGCGTTACCATTGAATCGGTGCAATCCACACCGTGAGTGCAGGCCCGTTAGTCGTCGCTTTGCCACGCCATGCCCACAACGAATACATCCGCGTACATCAACACATTTGTTACCCGGGCGTTCCGCAACATCGCGGATCAGGACTACATCCTCGCGCGTATCGCATTCCGATTCGAGCTAGATCTACAGTTCATCAACTCCTCGCAACAGGCTATTGAGAAGTATCTCAAAGCCATCCTAATTTTCAATCGACACAACACAAAACCTTTCAAACACAACCTGGCGTCAGCCTACGACGCGGTGTTGGGCATTACAGACATCCCTTTCGATTTCCCCGCAACCGTTCCTGAATTTGTCGAGTATCTGGACGATCAGGCGAGTCGTTACCTGGAGTTTTCGTACCATGTTTACGGGGATCGACTGCGCCAATTAGACGAAACTGTGTGGCACCTTCGAAGATGGTGCGCATTTCTTCGCGGTACGGTAACCACCGACGACGGAAAAACGATCGATATGTTGCCTTTCGAGATCGCGAACTGCCAGCTGCCGATCTGGAAGAGACAGCCATACAAGTTTCGTCTCTTCAACGGATTCCTAGAAGACGTGCTTGATCGCAAACGGCATCGTGAGCTGCGCCCCTTTCTCGTCTGGAGCAATCCGTACTTCAGTCGAGTTCGTAAGCCCTCGTATCGACTGTCACGGCATTCAGCTGAGAACACCATGCTCTCGATGCATCCCGATATCCTTCCAGAGCTGGAGAAGTACGTTTTTTTTACGAGGGATCTGAAGAGAAGAATTAAGAAATGGGGCGATCCCTAACCTAACCTCTAAGCTAGAGGATTTGAGAATCCCGTGGTGTTCAGCTCTCGTAGCCGGGGAGGCGCGAACATCAGCTCGGGTGGGCCGCTGGTCAATAGCCCGCACTCTTGTCCACCAAGTTCAGCAACGCCTCCCCCCGCTCGAAACGGGCGAGGTTATCGAGGAAGCAGCGCATGGCCAGCTCGTGCGAGTCGTCGGTGTGGTCGGCGCAGTGTGGCGAGAGCAGCACGTTTTCGAGGGACCACAGCGGATGGTCGGGCGGGAGGGGCTCGGCGGTGAAGACGTCGAGCGCGGCGCCTTTGAGGTGATGCGACGCGAGCGCGGCGATGAGCGCTCCTTCATCGACGACGGCGCCGCGGCCGACGTTGATCAGCACCGAGCCCGGTTTCATCCGCCGCGGATCGACCAGACCGCGCGTCGATGGGGTGAGTGGCGCGCAGACGACGACGTAGTCGGACTCGGTGAGCACCTCGTCGAGCGAGCCTTGCCGGCGCGTGAAGGGGATCACGCGCATGCCGGCGCATCGCGCCGCCACCGCCCGGCCGATCGATCCGTAGCCGACGATGCCGACTGTTTGCCCTTCGATGCGCTGGACGTTGAACGGCTCCCATCGCCGCACCCGCATCAGCCGCGGAATGTCTTTGGCGAAGTGAAGGATCGCGGCCAGGACCCATTCTGCCAGCGCGGGCGCGAAGATCCCCCTGCCGTTCGTCACAGGGACGTCGAGCTCCGGGAAGAGGAGGTTCTCCACGCCGGCGGAGAGGGCATGCACCCACTTCACGCTCGGAATCCGCGGCCAGACTTCGCGAAGCCGCGCTCCGGCTCGCGGGTGAACGAGCACGATCTCGGCATCACCGTCGGTGGCGTACTCGGGCAGCATCGAAAGCGGCGCGAAGTCCGGCGGTCCGAGGTAGAGCAGGCGCACGGGTCAACTCTATCGTGAGACTCCAGGCATGGGACAGAGCGGCTCGTAGAGTCCGGGAGTGGACTCCACGAGGCTCACTGGTGGACTCCGCAAGTCCATTTAGTCGACTCCACGAGTCCACTAGTCGACTCCACGAGCTCACTAGTGGACTCCGCAAGTCCACTAAGTCGACTCCACGAGTCCACTGGCCGACTCCACGAGGCTCACTAGTGGACTCCGCGAGCTCATTAGCCCGCATTTCTCAAACACTGAGTGGAATTGCTGGCACCCTGTTGGTGGCGAAACTTGGGACGATGTGGAGTTGTGTGCGAGCGGTTCGTTCTCGGCAGTTCCTCCAATCGAGAGTCCTTCTCCCACAGCGCTTTTCAGCTGGGGGAGAAGGTGGCGAAGCCGGATGAGGGGGCGTTTCACGCGGACGTTATTCGTGCGCGAGTCATGCTTTCAAGCGGCCTTTGGGCCAGCGACGCAAGATCGTTTCTGACACGCAAACGCCCCCCTCATCCGCCTTCGGCACCTTCTCCCCCCGCAAAGAAACCGCGGGGGGAGAAGGACTCTCGACAAAGGTTGTGGCAACGCTCTCGAGGGAACAATTCAAGTGAGCTGTGTCCGAGCGTGTGAGAAATGCAGTTTAGTGGACTCAGGAAGTGCGCCGCACCTTAGGCCAGGCTTGACACTTCGATCGACCAACCAGTGCCGGACCTTCGTTTTTCGACAACGCTCAACCTATTGATAGACCAAGTACTTCGGATGGCTACTTGAACGGCCAGCAAGAGTTGTGAGTTATTCGGATCTTAAACCGGCTTTCGCCGGTTGTTCCATGCGCATGGCACCCCAGCCCTGTAGTTTGGTTTGTCGGTATGCGTTACAGCGCGCGCGAGACGCGCGCGGTCCCAGGGAGGCGAGAACCAGCAGCTCGGTTGGGCCGCCGTCGCCGGCGGCCCTGCGAGTGGGTCTAGTGGTTAGAACTTCAGGCCGACGATCACCCTCCTGCCCGGCGACGCATACCCCACAACCTCCTCATACTTCGCATTCGCCAGGTTCTCGATCTTCACGAACGGCGTCAGCCGCGAGAGCCGGTACTGCACATTCACGTCGACGGTGGTGTAGGCGCGGTTCGTCGTGCGCGTGAACGGCAGGACGGCCAGGTTGTCGTCGCGCTCGCCGGTGCGGAGGATGGCGACGTTGGTATCGACTGCGCCGGTACGGTAGCCGGTGGAGAGCGATCCGGAGTGCTTGGGGCGGCGCAGGAGGCGCAATCCCGTCGATTCGTCTTCGTTGCGGTGGAGGTAGGTGTAGCTGAAGGCGGTGTAGACGTTGGCGCTGACGTGCTGCGTCGCGCCGAGCTCGAGGCCGTCGCTGCGGACGCGGCCGATGTTCTGGGAGATGAAGGTGACCGGGTCGAAGGTGATGAGGTTGCGGTAGCGGGTGTTGAAGTAGGTCAGCGAAAAGAGGCCGTCGCGGCCCATGGCGGCGTCGTAGCCGATCTCGTAGCTGCGGTTGCTCTCGGCACTGAGGTTCGGGTTGCCGAAGAAGGGGAAGTAAAGCTCGCCGAGGGATGGGGCGCGGAATCCGCGGCCGAAGGCGGCACGCCACTTCGTGGTGCCGGTGACGATGGCGGCGGCGATGCGCGGCGAGGTCTGGGAGCCGAAGACGTCGAAATGGTCGTTGCGGACGCCGGCGCTCAGCTCGAAGCGTGACGTCTGTCCGATCGGATGGGTGTAACGGTCCTCGAGGAAGTACGAATGGTCGGTGCGGCGTTTGTCGAGGAAGTTCGGGCCGAAGTTGGTGACGTCGTTGACGACGTCGTGATCGTATTCACCGCCGGCGACGATGGTGCCGACAGGCGTGGTGAAGCGTGTCGTAAGGCGGGCCCGGCGCGTCTTGGCGTCGGTCGACGCCGACGTCGTAAACGGATCGGCGGGATCGTGAAAGTCGTCAACGCGCCGGTTGTCGGAGAGCGTCAGATCAGTGATGAAACGGCCGAGGGTGAGCGTGACGGGGACGGCGATCTGCGTCTCCGTTCCGTTCTGCCGGCGGTCGAGGCTGGGGACGAGAGCCGTTCCGGCCGCGTTGGTGTTGAAGGGGATGCCGAGGTTGTAGGACGTGTGGCGCGCGGCCGCGCCGAGGGAGAAGGCGTCGGAAGGGGACCACTTGAGGTTCGCGCCGCCGCTGTTCTGGTGGAAGTCGTCATTCGGATTGAAGCCGTCGTCGGTGCGGTGCTCGTAAGTGCCGGCCGCAGTCAACGTATCGCTGGCGAATGCGGCGTCGATCATGGCGTTGCGCAGTCCATGGCTTCCGCTTTCGAAATCACCATGCACGCCGCTGCTCCTCGGCGCGGTCAGCACGTTGACCACGCCGGCCATGGCTTCGGAACCATAGAGGGCAGAAAACGGACCGCGGACGACTTCGATCTGTTCGACGCCGGCGGTGGAAAAGCGCCCCCAGTCGTAGCCCGAGAAGTACGGGTTGTTGAGGACGATGCCGTTCCACATCACCAGCGTCTGCGTCGATGCCGCGCCGCGGGTGAAGAGCGAGGTGGCCTTGCCGGGCGATCCGGTGCGCGCGAGGATGAGGCCCGGCACCTCGCGGAGAACGTCGGCGACGTCGCGCGCCGCGCGTTCGTCGATGTCCTTCTTCGTGATGACCGTGACCGCGGCCGGCGTCGCCTGCACGGTTTCAGGCAGAGACGAGGCAGTGACCACGATCTGGTCGTTGATGGTTTGCTGCGGTTGTTGTTGGGTGGACTGAGCGAACGACGGGACGACAAAGAAGAGAGACAGTGCGAGAACACGCTTCATGACGACTCCTTCCCTCCGAAGAAGGCCGATCAAAAGTGGGTTCCGAGCCAGCCGGTCTCCTGGCTTCCGGGTCATCCTCGTCGCGCCGCCTTCCCGCATCAGGAGATGCAGTGGCTTGTCGTGGCACGAGTCGTCGCCGGTCACAGTGGCGGGGGCCGCGCCGGCATCACACCGGCTTCCCGTTCACTGACTCAGAGGAAATTGGGAAAGAACTGGCCGCATTATATGCGCGCTTCGCGCGCGTTGTCTGCGGCTTCGCCGCGTTGTCGGTTGTCTGCGCGCTGCGGCGCGCGTGGTCGGTGTGCAAACGCGGCGGTAGGCCCTCTGTCATTCTTTGCGTCGATCAGAATGACAGGGCGTTTTCGCGGCGCGTTCGCGTTGTCCACGCGTGCCGCAGCGCGCAGACAACCGACAACGCGGCGAAGCCGCAGATAACGCGCGAAGCGCCCTTACGGCCTCGCCTTGAACTTCTCCCACAACAACGTCTGATTTGTATCCAACGTGATCTCTTCTCCGCCAATGAACAGACGGCGAACATGGGTGACGATCTCCAGCGGGTCGCCATCCGTCACGATGATGTTGGCGAGCTTGCCGGTCTCCAGCGATCCGATTTTGTCGGCCAGGCCGAAGATCTGGGCAGGGGCGATGGTGATCGAGCGGAGCGCCACATCCTTCGGCAGTCCGAAGGCGGCACAGGCGGCGGCCTGATACGGCAGGTTGCGAGCGTTGTGGGCGTCTTGCGACTGGATGGCGAAGGGGATGCCGGCGTCGTTCAGCGTTTTCGCGTTGGTGAAGACGAGGTCGTACGGATCGTCCTCGCGCGGCGGGAGTGAGAGGATCGGGCCGAGGATCACCGGGATGTTGCGCGACTTCAGCTCCGGGATCACGCGGGTGACATCCTCGGCGTCGGCGAGGATCACTTTGAGCTTGAACTCGTCGGCGAACTTGAGGGCGGCGCGGATGTCGCGCTCCAGGTTCGCGTGCATGACCACCGGCTCGCGGCCTTCGACGACCGGGACGAGCGCTTCCAGGATCACATCGCGGTCGTTGCGCTTGATGTCGGGATGGTTGGTTCGCGCCGCGGTTGCTTTCGCGTACGCCTGAGCGTCTTTAAAAACATCGCGCAGCTTGTCGATCTGCTTGGTGTAGTTCTTCGCCGCTTCCTTGGCCGCCTCTTCGTCCTGCGGGACCTCGTCGAACGAATTCGTGCGCAGGCGGGGGAAGTGGATGTGCATCGCCAGCGGCGCCTTGAGCGTCATCTCCTGCGGCGTCCAGCCGGCGAGCTGGATCATCGCGGACGATCCCGAAATGATCCCTCCCTCGGGCTCCGTGACGACGGTGGTGATGCCGTTGACGCGCGTGACGGGGATGACGTTGCTGTGCGGATTCACGGCGATCTCGGCGCGCGCATTGGGATTGATGTCGCCCAGCTCGGCGGTGTCGACCGTGCCGGGGACGGCGCTGATCTCCTCGAGGCCGACGTGCGAGCCGCTGTCGATGAGGCCGGGATAGACGAAGAGCCCCGTGCCGTCGATGACGGTCGCGTTCGCGGGGATGGCCACGTTCGCACCGACGGCTGTGATGACGCCGTGATCGAAAACGATCGTTCCGTTCGGAATCGTCGCCGAGGTGACCGGAACGATGGTGGCGTTGCGGATGGCCACCAGCGGCTTCCTGCCGGGGCTGTTGATGATGACCGATTGGGCGAAGGCGGACGATGCCACCAGCGCCGCCGCGAGGAAGAGCTTAGTTTTCATCGGTCACCTCCGGCTTGGTCTCATCGTCGCTCTTGCCGGGACGGCCTGACTTCTTGTTCTTCGCTTCGTCGTCCGCTTCTTTCTTCAAACGATCCGCCTTCTCTTTTGCCATCGCTTTGCGCATGGCCAGATCGTGCTGGCGATCGAAAAGGATCTCGCCGTCGACGAGCGTCGTCTCCACGCGGGAGTAGGTCGAGAACGGATGGCCGGTCCAGATGACGATGTCGGCGTCTTTGCCGACGTCGATCGATCCGAGGCGGTGGTCGAGACGGAGCTGCATGGCGCCGTTCAGCGTGCAGAGCTTCAGAGCTTCCTCTTCCGAGAGGCCGCCATACTTCATGGCCTTGGCCGCGTCTTGATTGAGGTGGCGGGCCAGCTCGGCGGAATCGGAGTTGACGGAGGTCAGCACGCCCGCCTTCGTCATCAGCGCGACGTTGTACGGGATCGCGTCATACGCCTCGGCCTTGAATCCCCACCAGTCGATGAACGTGCCGCCGCCGACGCCGTGCGCGGCGATCTCCTTGGCCACCTTGTAGCCCTCGAGCACGTGCTGCAGCTCGCGGATCTTGAAGCCCTGCTCGTCGGAGACATTGAGCAGCATCATGATCTCGTCGGCGCGGTAGCAGTGCGAGTGGACGTCGATCTTTCCCTTGAGGATGTCGACCATCGTCTCCATCAGGATGTCGTGCCGTGGCGGGATCGGATTCTCGCCGCGCTTCTTTTTCGCCTCGTATTCGTCCCAGCGCGCGGTGTAGTCCTTGGCGTCGATGAACGACTGCCGGATCACTTCCTCCACCCCCATGCGCGTCTGCGGATACTGCGCGGGGATGCCCGGCGGCGGACGGAAGTTGGAGGATTTCGGATTCTCGCCGAGCGCGAACTTGATCGTGCGGGGGGCATCGGCGATCGGCCATTCCGAGACCGGATGTCCCCACTTCCACTTCACGATCTGCGACTGCCCGCCGATCGGATTGGCCGAGCCGTGCAGCACCAGCGCCGTCGTCGTACCGCCGGCGAGCTGGCGATAGACGTCGATGTCTTCGTTGTTCAGCACGTCGCGGATGCGCACCATGCCGGTATTCGGAAGCGAGATCTCGTTCACGCTCCCCTCGACCGCGGTGTGGCTGTGCGTGTCGATGATCCCCGGCATCACGAACTTGCCGGCCGCATCGATGACCTGCGCGCCGGCAGGCGCCGTGACCTGTGCGTTCGTTCCCACCGCGGCGATCTTCCCGCCGTGAACGAGAATCGATCCATGCTCGATCCTGCCATGCGAGACGGTGAGGATGGTGGCGTCGCGGATGACGATGTCCTGTGCTGACGCTGCAGCTGCCAGAAAGATGAACGCCAGCGCGAGGAGGGGTTGTCGGTTGTCGGTTATCGGTTTGTAGTTGGAATTGGAGTTGAAGCGCGAAGTCTGATCCGCGCCAAGTGACAACCGACAACCGACAACCTCTTTTAGCCTCTTCATTTCCTGCTCCCCGTGAACGGGAACGTGCCGAGCGTCGTCGATACGGTCCCTTCCATGTTCGCGCCGTGCAGCGTGCCGTGGAAGACCCAGTCGCCTGCTTCTTCCTTGCCGCGGCCGGCGATCGAGAACTGCACCGTGGTGCCGTCGAACGTTCCGTTGCCGATGTCGCCCGCGCCGCGGTCGCCGGAGAACGTGCCGCTGATCTGGCCGTTCTCGACGCGTAGCGTGGCGGAGATGTTCACGTCGCCCGCGGTGGCCTTGACCACAAAGCTCCAGGTGCCGTCGACGCCCGTCGATGCCGTCGTCGCCGGCGTCCCGGCCTTCTTCTTCTCATCCTCGGCAGGCACCCTGGCCTCGCGGCCGTCGACGAAGATCCGCTTCACCTTCGACTCCTTGTCGAAGATCGGCTTGTCGGTGATGACGAGGTTGGCGATCTTGCCGCGCTCGAGAGAGCCGAGCTGGCGATCGATGCCGATGATCTTCGCGGGATTGATGGTGGTCGCTTTCAGCGCATCGTCGGCGGAAAGGCCGTTCTCGATGGCCTTGCGGATGCCGGGGAGATAGTCGCCGGTCTTCCCCGCGCCGCTGACGAGCGCGAAGAGGACGCCGTTCTTCGCCAGAACGGCCGGCGTGGTCGGCGCGAGCTGGCGGTCGCGGATGACGCGCAGCGGCTGTTCCTCGCGATCTTCCTTCGACGTTGGAGCCACTGGCCATTTCGTCGAGACCAGCAGCGGCGCTCCGAGCGCCTTCAACTCGTCGGCCATGCGATAGCCCTGACGGGCGCCGGCGATGATCATCTTCACATTGAACTCTTTGGCAATCGCCTCGGCGCGCCGCATCATCAGATCGCTGTCGGCCACGAAGACGACCGGCACGTCGCGCCGCAGCACGCCGCCGAGGGCGTCGAGCGAGGGGCTCTCGTCAGGGCGCTTATAGCCGGCCGGATTCTTATCGTAGATCGCATGCGCCGCGGCGTGTTGCTGCGCGTCCATAAGCGTCTGCCGGATGTACGAGATCACGCCCATGAGCGAGTCGGGATAGGTCCAGGCCGGACGGGGATTGAAGGAGATCTGCTGCGCGGCGGGATTGCGGATCACGCGCGATTCCATCGTCCCGTCGCCCCTCGCGTCGCCGAGGTTGATGGCGACGGACTGGCCGTTGAAAATGCCGAAGGCGGGCGCCGTGACGATCGTCGTCACGCCGGTGGTGCGCTTGGCCTCGACGTCATCGTCGGAAAGCTTGGCCTCGCGGAAGGCGAGAAAGGCCGGCCCGGTCTCCGGAAGTTGCTCCGGGGGAGCGTTGCGCGCGCCGCCGCCACCACCTCCGCGCCGTCGCGGCACGCTGGCGCTCGGAAATCCAAGCGAGGTCTGCGCGTCGATGAGGCCGGGGTAAACGTGAGCCCCCTTCACATCGATGATCGTGGCGTCGAGCGGAATCACCACTGCGCTGCCGACCGCTTCGATCAGCCCGTCGCGGATGATCACCGCGCCGTTCGGAATCTCCGGCCCGCTGACCGGATGAACCGTTCCGCCCGTGATCGCATACACGCCCGGCGCGTCGGCAAAGCCCGGCCACGCGGCGAGAAGAAGAAGGAGGAAACTCGAAAAACAGAGGAAACGCCTGGACATTCGCACCTCCGCGGCGCGACATGATACGGGATTTGACTCCTCTATCCCCCTTCGCTACGCTCACCGGACTCCATGGTCCTCTTCAACTACGCCACCAAAGAGATCACTGCGAAGATTGTCTATTACGGCCCGGGTCTCTGCGGCAAGACGACGAATCTGCAGTTTGTCTACGACTCGCTGCCGTCGAACAACAAGAGCAAGATGCTCTCGCTGGCCACGAAGACGGATCGCACGCTCTTCTTCGACTTTCTCCCTCTCGACCTCGGCAAGATCCGCGGCATGCGCACCAAGCTGCAGCTCTACACGGTGCCGGGGCAGGTCTACTACAACTCCACGCGGCAGCTCGTGCTGAAGGGGGCCGACGGCATCGTCTTCGTCGCCGACAGCCAGGAACACGCCATCGACGCCAACCTCGAGTCGCTGCAGAACCTCGAGGACAACCTCAAGCGGCAGGGCGTGCGCATCCGCGAGATTCCGCTGGTGCTGCAGTACAACAAGCGCGATCTGCCCAACGCCTTGCCGGTCGCGGGGATCGACGCCGAGGTGAACAAGCTCGGCGTTCCTCATTTCGAGTCGGTGGCGACGACGGGCCTCGGCGTGGAAGAGACGCTGAAGGGGATCACGCAACTGGTCCTGGCACATCTCGTCAAGAAGTACGGGCTGGAAGGCTCCGAGCCGCTCGAGCGCGACATCCAGATTCTGAATGCCACGGTTGCCGAGGATCCGAAACCGCACGATTCGTTGTGGGATGAGGACGATGTCTTCGAGACCTCTCCGCCTCCTCCCCCCTCGGCGTTCACGCTCGACGACATCAGCGGCGCCGATGACATCCCGCTCGTTCCGACGGAACTGATCGGCTCTTCGCCCCCTCCGCCCCCGTTACCGTCGCCTCCGCCGGCCGCCGAACCGTTCGACGATTTCGAAGACTACTTCGCCAGCCCACCGCCGATGCCCGCACCACCGCCGCCATCGTCATCGGGTATCTCGGTGCGCGGCTCCACATCGGCCCTTTCCCCGTTGAGCGAACCAACCGAGGTGCCGATGATGTCGATCGAGATCCCGCTGCCCGAGGGCATCCTCAACTCGCTCCCCGACCTCAGCGCCACCGCCGAACGCCGCGCCACCGACGGACTGGTCAAGGAAGTGACGGTCCCTCTGAACCTGACGATGGACGAGCTCCGCCAGCACCGGAGACTGCGTTTGAAGATCACGCTGGATGTGAATCTGCTGTCGTGACGTGGTTTCTGGGTCTTCGAAATTCATCCGTCTGACCCCGCGTTCGATTCACCGCCCAGAGGACCGAAGGCTCCCTTCTGCCTTCATCCTTCTGCTTTCTGCCTTCGAAACGGAGGAGTGGCCGAGTGGTTTAAGGCAGCGGTCTTGAAAACCGCCGTACCTGTAAGGGTACCGTGGGTTCGAATCCCACCTCCTCCGCCAATCGCCAGTTCTGCTGCTTGCCCGGAAAGCCGGCACCCGCCGCGCCGATGTGCACGTCGCTGAAGGTTGGTCGAGGGGCCGAATTGGGCTCTGGTCCCACCATCGCCGCCCCTGCTGCGAGTCAAGGTGCAGAGCGCGCGGACCTCCGGCGCTGCTCGAGCGTCAGCTCCCAAACACCGTGCCCGGGATAGGCCACGTGGAGCACGGCGCGTCTCGGATCGAACCGAAGCGCCGACGCCGCGACATGTTCACCGACCGGTCCCTTGACCTCCGTCCAATGCGCGCCGCCGTCGGTGGAGTGGAAGAGGCCCTGGCCATACTGAAAAACGGCGACCCAAATGGAATTCTCGTCGAGCGGATCGACAACGAGCGATGAGGGATAGACGCCGCCAGGAAGGGTCGCAGCAGTCCACGTCGTGCCGCGGTCGTCGCTGCGCTCCGGGCGCGGACTACCGCCGTTAGCGCCGATGCGGTAGACGACCGATCCGTTGGACGGAGCGACTACAATGCCGCGCGTCCCGTTGATGAAGCCGCCCGGCTGCAGATCGCTCCACGTGTTGCCCCCATCGCTGCTTCGATAGAGGTGATCCTCGCCGGCTGCATAGACCCATCGCGGATCGCTCGCGTCGATGGCTAGATAGTTGCCCCTGACGCCGAGGTTTTGCCACGTGTCGCCGCCGTCAAGGCTTCGATCGATACCGTTCGCGCTGACGAATACCCTCCCGGCGGTTTTCGGATCGGCCACTACGGCATTGAGAAACGTGTTGTTATGGACGGCGGTCCACTTCGCCTCGCCGCGCCTGCGGCGGTAGAGCGTCGACCCTCTGAAATCCGTTGCGGCGTAGACCGTTCCGGCGGCGTCGATGGCGATCTGGCCGATCTCGACATCGATATCCCCCGGCACGCGTTGCCATGATGCGCCACCATTCGTGCTGTAGGAGACGCTGGCGTGAATGGGCGTGCCACTGTAGAACGAGTCAGTCGTCGCTGCATAAAGGATGTCGGGATTGCTTGGATCGACGTCCATGGCCAGGATGTTCGTGGCGATGTCGTGCAGATCGATCGGCCGCGACTCTCCCAATCCGCGGTCGACCACTTCGTAGAGACCCTGGTTCGTTGCGGCGAATACGGCCGGCTGCGTGCCGCCGAAATCGAGTGCATTCACGTCCGAATCCGGCAATTGCGTGCTCGCCCACACCAGTCCCGAGTCACCGCTGCGGAACATGCCGTTCGACGTCCCGAGAAACAGCCGGCCGCGCTCGGGATCGATCGACAACGAGCGAACCTGCGCCGGCGGCTTCGTGGCTGCGGAGCTCCAGGTGAAGCCGCCGTCCTGCGAGATGAGGAACGCCGAGCCGAAGCGCTCCGTGATCCCGTAGTGCGTGAATGGGAAACGTGAGTCGAAGACGACGCCCGCAGAGGGCAGCACTCCGGTTGAGTGCTGCCATGTATTTGTACCGTCGTACGACTCCACGCGCCCGGCGATGTCCGAGTAGGGTCCTGCCGCAAACAACCGCCATGGCGAGAAGGGATCGATCGACACCTCGTTCATGCACTGCGACAACCCGAGCAGGCCTGCGGTGCTGCGCTTCCAAGTCACCCCTCCGTCGGTCGACTTGTAGAGGCCGTAGACCGGTGGAAAAATCGGTTCAATTCCGGCAATGCAGCCGCCTCCGGCATAGAGCGTGTCGGGATCGCGCGGATCGATCAGCAGCGTCGGCTCGTACACGCCAGCAAACTCACGGTGAGGATCGATCCACGTTGTCCCGCCGTCCACGGTCCGGTGGAGGCCGACCAACGGGCTCAACGCCCACGCCTTGTTCGGATCAGAAGGGTGGACGACCAGGCTCACCACGCCCGATAACGGTCCGCTGACGTTCGACCACGTCGCGCCGCTGTCAGTGCTGCGAAAGACGCCGCCGGAACTGCCCACCCAGATCACCGCGGGGTTGCTCGGTGCGACGACTACTGCGTTCACCGCCCCGCCGGCCGGCCCGGACGAGCTCCAGCCGGCGAATGATGTCGATGCGATGAAGAGGAGAGCGAACAGAGGGAAGCGAGTCATGATTTCGAAATGACGGCACGTGTCGTCCGCATGTTTCTAAGCCTACTTGAACGATGTAGCCCGCAGCGAGCTGGACCTTGTTTCGGCGGAGCAGAGTGGTTCGAAAGTCCTTGAGGTGCCAGGCCTTCGTTTTTCGCATGACGCTAAGTTTCTGAGCCAAAACTCCTTACTGGACGCCGATTTCAGGTTTGGATCGGTGCGATCGTTATTTGGACCAATCGGCTAGCGGCCGGCGTGGCAAGAGAAGCGCGAAACGAAGGTCTGGCCCTTCGGTCCCACGCATTCAGCCAGCCCGCACGGCGGGCAGCGCCTGTGCTACTTCGGAATCGCGCCTGAAAAGACGTACTGTTGCAGGAGCGCGATGAGCCCAATCAGGGCGGCACCGGCGACCGAGTGCCACCAGATGCGGCGGAAGATCGGGCCGAGGGCGTGCGAGCGCTCGTATTCGTCCTCGTAGCATGCGGCGCAGGCCACCATGATCGATTGTGCGTCGATCATCTTCCCCATCACGCCGCCGGTGGAGTTCGTGGCCGTGATGAGAACCTCGTTGAGATGGAGTTGCTGCGCGGTGATGCGCTGCAGGCTTCCAAAGAGTGCGTTCGAGGCCGTGTCGGATCCTGTCAGGAAGACACCGAGCCATCCGAGGTATGCGGCGAAGAACGGGTACATGACTCCTGCCGAGGTGAAGGCCAGACCGAGGACGGCGTCGGTTCCTGCGTAGCGCGTCAGAAACCCCAGTCCGAGCACCTGTACGATCACGAGCACGGGGATCTTCATGCGCCGCGCCGTGCGCGCGATCGCTTCTCTCCATTGCGCGGCGGTCAATCCCAGAAACAGCGCCGACAGGAGTGCGGCCACGAAGACGCCCGTTCCCGCCGCGGACAGCCAGTTGATCGTGAACGTCGCCGCTTCCGGTTTCGCGTCCGCCTTGACCACCGGCGGCATGCGTTGAACCTGCTTGTGCAGACGCGGCATCTCCCAGACGGGGAGCGACAGGGAACCGGAGAACTTGCCGCCGAGGATCGTCGTTTCAAACGTCGCGCCCTTCATCGCCTCGTTGAGCGCCTTCTTGAACGGCGGGCTTCCCCACAGCGCGCAGCACAGGATGAGAATCATCCACGGAATCCAGGCGCGAACCGTTTGTCCGGCCGTGTACTGGTACTCCGGCGGCACGCCTGTCACCGCACTGTTCGGAGCGCCGGCCGCGGCCATCTCCGATTTCAGAAGGAACCGGCTCTTCGGGTGCCAGACATAGCGAAGGAAGAGCGCCGTGCAGACGACGGAGAAGACCCCGGCGATGACGTCGGTCATGAGGTGGAGCTGGTGCGTCCCGGAGGCGAAGTACTGCATGGCCGCGAACGTTCCGCCGGAGACGAGCGCGCCCGGCCACACCTCGAACGCCTGCCGCCAGGTGCCGCCCTCCATCTTTACGAAGGTGACGACGAGCCAGAAGGGAACGAGAATCGAGACCCACGGGAGCTGGTGCCCGGCCATCGTGGAGAGCTGTAACTGATCGAGTCCGCTGACGGCGGCCAGGGTCACGATCGGCGTTCCGATCGCGCCCCACGCCACCGGCGCGGTGTTGGCGAGAAGATTGAGCACCGCGGACTGAAACGGCGTGTAGCCAAGGCCGACCATGACCGCGCCGGCGATGGCCACGGGTGTACCGAAGCCCGAGGTCCCTTCGATGATCGCGCCGAACGAGAACGCGATCAGCAACACCTGCAGCCGCCGGTCGAAAGAGATGTGGACGATCGATTCCTTGACGATCTCGAACTTCCCGGTGATCACCGTCATCGTGTAGAGAAACATGGCCGCGACGACGATCCAGATGATGCCGAGGAGACCCGACAGACTTCCGAGCACGAATGCCGATACCGCGGAGACGAGCGGCATCCTGAACGCGAGGCATGAGACCAGGAACGCGGCCAGCACGCCGTAGAACGCGGCATAGGGCGCGGCCAGGCCGAAGCGCCGGATACCGCGTTGATCGCGATGAGGGTGTATCGCGATGAAGTAGAGGAGGACAAGGATCGGAACGGCCGCGAGAAGCGTGGAGAGCAGGACGCTGCCGGTCGGGTTGTAATTCTGATGGTACATACCCGCTGCCTCCGCCAGCCGTGAGGATCGTGGGGACCGTCGATTGCGTTGCAGCTCTAACGATACGCTGCAGCGTTACCGTTTGGGAAGGTGGCCAGCATAAACGTTGGACATACTCACCGAGACTCCCGTGCCGGCCGATCTGGCGACGAAGAATGTGGTGACCTTGCTCACCGGGTATTTGCAGTGATTGATCACGAACACCGCGACCTCGTCGGCGCGCCTTTGCTTTTCCTCCGCGGAGGCCGAGAGAAGAGGAGAGTTGATCAATTGGACCGACACGATCGCGCCCTTGGAGTAGTTGACGTAGACCTGTTTCTCGTTGAATTGCGCCGCGATCTGATCGCGCAACGCCATGAAGTCATGAAACTCTGCAAACTTCTGGCATGAAGCGCACAGAACCAGAGCGGCCAGCAACAGCGCTCGTTTGAGCATGTGCGCTGAGTGTACGACGAACTAAGCCAACACCGCTCAGCCGATCCGGGAATCAACGCCGGTGAGCATCTCGGCTTGAAAATCGTCGCGCCGCCACGGCTTTCGCAGGACGCCCTCGAGCAGCGAGATGCCGACCTCGATCACGTCGGCGTCCTGCGCTCCCAATTCGCCGGCAACCCATCGGGCAAGACGATCCTCGGGGACCTCGAGCAGTGCGGCCACTTGAACGGGCGTCAGGCGCAGATCATCGAATCGCTTAGAGCGCTCGGACATCGATCGCCACGATACGACATGAGGGGAACGCATCTGTCACGGCGGCGTGACCATGGGCGGACGAATTGGTCAAGCCCGCCACGCGTCTCAGCTCAGGCGGCAAAGAGCGTGGTTCGAACACGCCCGATGCGTTGGCCGGCCAAGGCTTCTCTTCTCCTCACGCCACGGCGGCGAGCACAGCCGCCTTCGCGTATTCTCCGCTGATGAGTCGAGCTCGGAAGAATCATCCCAACCGATTCCCTGCCACACGCGCGGGGCGGGTGGCCATCTATTGCGTACTGGCAGGAGCGATGGTGATCGCCTTCCATTCCGGCGTTCAGGCGCTCTTTCCGCTGGCCAACGATCTGAGCCCGTCGGGCGATGACTGGTGGTCTTACCATCACTTCGCGGTCAGTGTTCTCAACGGCGGCATGAGCATGCCGGCCGTGCAGGGCCCGTACACGCGTCCGGGCGGGTTCGGATACGTCTACTTTGTCGCCGCCGTGTACGCATTTTTCGGCGTCCGCTCCCAGGCGGTGTACCTCATCCAGACGTTCCTGCTCGCTCTTTCCGTGCTTGGCTTCGTCCACGTGTTTCGCCGGCGCTTGACTCCGTTCTATCTTCTTGCCTACGGCCTGCTGGTCATCGTCTTTTTCTACCTGGATCACTTTCGCTTCTATACCTTCCGGCTCCTCAGCGAGAACCTCCTGATCTTTCTGCTCGCGCCGCTTTTCATCGCATTCGAGCGACTGCTGTCCAGCGGTTCCCGGCTCGCCGCCGCCGCGACAGGGCTTCTTGCCGGTGCCTGCTTTCTCGTGCGTCCGAATACCCTGTTCCTCGCGCCGGCTTGGGCGCTGCTGCTTTTCTACCGGAAGAGGGACAGGCGCACGATCATCAACGGCGCGATCCTGATCGCGGGCGTGGTGCTCATGGCGGGCCTGATCCTCTGGCGCGATTACGCGGCGACGGCGGCATTCGGTCTCCGCGTGGTCACGACGCGGCAGGACTGGCTTCACCCGTCGTCGATCGGCGGCGCCTTCCCGTTCTATGGCCGGAGAATTCTCTACGTCCTCGGATACCTGCACGGGCTGGTCCCCGAGTTCGGATCGTTGTGGTACTGGTACGCGGCGTGGGCGGGCGTGCTGCTTCTGGTGGGATGGTCTCTTCGAAATCGGCGGATCGACGATCTCGACCTGGCGGCATTGGTCTTCCTGGCCGCGTACTACGGCCCGCTGATCGCCGTGGCCGACATCACGAACTACGGCATCCGGATGCTCACGCCGGCGATGCCCATCGTCCTATACCTGGCGGTGAGGGGTGCGATGTTGACTCTCTCGCGAGGCAAGCGCGTTGGCGTGGAGGACGAGTGAGTCTGAAGGGCTCACGCGGAGGCGCGGAGTGCGCGGAGAAAGAAGTTCCTCATCTCCTCCGCGCCTCCGCGTCTCCGCGTGAGTTCAAGCACCTCTCTGGTGCATGATGTCGCCCGAATGGCTGCAATGAGCTCGATCGGCACGGCGTTCTCCGCCACCGCGCTCTATCTCATCACCGCTTGCACGCTGGGGTTTCTGGCGCACCGGTTCATCCGGCCGATGTCGAAGACGGCAGCGCTCATCTTGCTGCTCCTTCCCCTCTGTTTCACAGGACGGGCTCTGCTCACCGGCCGCGTGTACGCGCCGATCGATTTTCCGTACGTGGCGCAGCCGCTGCTGCCGTTTCGCGGCGATTTCGGGGTCACGGGGCTGCATAACGGGGTGCTCAGCGATGTCTACAGCCTCAATATCCCGTGGCGGTACGCCGCGCGGCTGGCGATTCTCCGCGGAGAGTGGCCCTTGTGGAATCCGTATGTGGCGGCGGGCGACATTCTGGCCGCGGCGGCGCAGCCGACTCCCTACGAGCCGCTCTTTCTGATCAGTCTCCTGCTCCCGATGCCGGTGAGTCTGACCTTTCTCGCGGCGATCACGTTCTTCCTCGGCGCATTGCTCATGTTCCTCTTCCTGAGAGAGATCGCCTGCTCGGAGCGGGCGGCGCTGCTGGGAGCGGCGGCATGGACGTTCTGCGGGTTCCTGGTCTTCTTTCTCGACTGGGTGATCACGCCGGTGAACGTCTGGTTCCCTCTGGTCCTTCTCGGCGTGAGGAGGATGGTGCGCACCCCGGGATTGCGCGCCATGAGCATTCTGACGGTGGCCTTTTCGATGATGCTTCTCAATGGCCACCCGGAGAGCGCGCTTCACATCGTCGCCGTCGGCATGGCGTGGGCGGCGGCGGAGTTATGGCGTGTCCGGTTCCGTGGAATGTCGCGATCCGTACCGCTGGCGATTGCCGGCGGCGTCCTTGCCCTTGCCATTACCGCGATCTACATGCTTCCGATCGTTGAGGCCATCCCGCAAACGTCGGAGCACCGTTTCCGGGAGAACGTTTTCGCGCACGCGAGGCGGTCGGGGACGCCGGCCGAGGTGATGCAGAGACTGTTGCGGCAGTTCGTGCCGTTCATCGTCGGTGAGCCGCAGAGGGAATGGCATCCCAGGGATAACGAGCTCAATGTGATCCCGGAGAGCATGTATGTCGGCAGCGCGGCTCTGGCGCTGGCAGTCTTCGGCCTCTGGCGTTCGCGATGGCGCGGCAAATGGCTGGTGTTGGCGCTGGTGCTCTCCGGAGTCGCGGTCGGTATCCAGCTCCCCCCTTTCGGTGACCTTCTCGCCAAACTGCCGCTGTTCGACATCGCCCTCAATGAACGGCTGATTCTGGCCTCGGCATTGGGCCTGTGCATTCTTGCGGCGCTCGGTGTCGACGCAATCGTCAATGAGCCAAACGGGCGCCGGCCGGCGCTGGCCGCATTCGCCGTGTTTCTGTTTCTTCTCGCGCTTTGCGTCTACCTGTATCCCGGGATGCGCGCCCGCGGACTGACCGCCGGGTATTTATACGGGGCGATCGCGCTCCTCCTGGTACCGCCGATTCTTGTTGCCGCGGCTGCCCCACTGCGCCGCCCCGCGGTCCTCGGACTCGCGCTTCTGATCATCGTCGCCGGCGAGCGTACGTTGCAATCGGGCGATTTCAATCCCACGCTGTCGGCGAGAATGTTTTATCCGGCGGTTCCTCTGTTCAGCCATCTTCAGCATAGTGACGATCCATACCGGATCGTCGGGGTTGGTAACGTTCTTCCGCCGAATATCGCCACCATGTATCAAATGGAAGACGTGCGCGAATATTCTGCCATGACCTTCACCGCGAATTACGATCTGCAACTGTTGTGGTCTGCACATCAGCCGGTCTGGTCGAATCGGGTCGACGATCTCACCGCGCCGTTTCTGTCACTGATGAATGTCCGGTATGCCTTCGCCGAGGACTCCGTCGTGCCACCGCCACAATGGTCCTTTGTCGCGGCTGACCGTGGAACGCAGCTATTGGAGAACCACAGCGTTCTCCCGCGCGCATTCATCCCCAAGGCGGTCACGATCGGAGACAACCCTTTCATATGGGAAGGAATGCTGAAGGAGAAAGACTTCAGCGCCCGCGGCTGGATCGTCGTTCCGGGAGAGAGTCCTCGGCAGGAACCGAATGGCTCGGGATCCTTGACGGTCCAAAGAGAGGGAATGGGGGCTCTGGCAATCCGGGCGCATCTCGACTCGAACGCGTGGGTAGTGGTGTCGGAGACGGCCTGGAAGGGATGGCGCGGGTACGTCGACGAAAAGCCCGCCAAGCTGAGAACCGCGGACGGAATGTTTCTGGCGATGTATCTCCCGGCCGGCGATCACGACGTGCGCCTGATCTATTGGCCGCGTTCCTTCGTGGTCGGTAGAGCGATCTCGGCGGTCACGCTTTTGCTGATCGGTGTAGGCTCGGCGATCGTGCTGCTGCGCCGCCGCCGAGGGACGTTGCGATCTACGGTGCCGTAATGCGGGCCATCGATTCCAAGCTCTTCGTTCTCTCCGCGGAGATCGATCACGTGGTCGATGACTACCGCGCCTCCGTCCCCGCGATCCGCAGCGCGGAGTCGATCGCCTTCCGGACGCCGGTGACGATATTCATCGGCGAGAATGGATCGGGGAAGTCGACCCTCATCGAGGCCATCGCCATCGCCGCGGGATTCAATCCCGAGGGAGGATCGAAGAACTTCCTGTTCGAAACGGTGCGGAGGGAAGTGGAGCTCGATCCGCTGGTGCGACTCGTGCGCGCGCCGCGGCGTCCGTCCGACGGCTACTTTCTTCGCGCCGAAAGTTTCTTCAACGTGGCCACGGAGATCGACCGCCTCGGCGTCACGCGCGGATACGGCGGCCAGTCTCTCCACGAACAGTCGCACGGCGAGTCCTTCATGGCCCTGCTCCTCAACCGCTTCCTCGGCGACGGCCTGTACGTCCTCGACGAGCCGGAAGCCGCTCTTTCTCCTATGCGCCAGCTATCGATGCTCGCCCGCATCCACGATCTCGTCCGCGCCGGCTCGCAGTTCATCATCGCCACCCACTCGCCGATCCTGATGGCGTATCCCGAGGCCACGCTTCTTTTGATGGAGCAAACCATCCACGAAGTGGCGTACGAGGAGACGGAGCACTACACGGTGATGCGCGACTTTTTCAATCACCGCGCTGCGATGCTGCGGGAGCTGATGGGGTAGTTGCCTCCCCCACCCTTTCGGCGTAACTTTCCACCACACATGAAAACGCTACGTTCGGCCGTCACCGCGGTGATGCTTGTGTTCCTTTTTTGGCCGGTGGTTGGAAAGGCGGCTGCGCCTCCGAAACCCTCCGCTGCTTACGAGTGGCTGGATATCTCGCTTGAGGCCACCGCCCGCGAGGTCGATCGGCATGGGGCGCGGCCGACGATCATCTCGCGGACGCTGGCCATCGCGCTGACGGCGATGTATGACGCGTGGGCGGCGTATGACGACAAGGCGGTCGGGACGCGGCTAGGCGCGACGTTGCGGAGGCCGGCGGGGGAGCGGACGCTGGCGAACAAGGAGAAGGCCATCGCCTATGCGACGTATCGGGCCCTGATCGATGTCTACCCCGAGGACAAGGCCTGGATCGATGAGCAGATGCGGGGTAAGGGTTTCAATCCGGATGACGTATCGACCGATCCTTCCACGCCGCAGGGCGTCGGCAATCTCGCGGCGCGGGCGGTCTGCGCGTACCGGCATCACGACGGGGCGAATCAGTTCGGCGACGAGGTCGGATCGAACGGGGTCCCGTACTCCGACTACACCTACTACACGCCGGTGAACACGGTCGAGAAAGTCAACGATCCGAACCGGTGGCAGCCGATCCCGTTCGTCAATCCGAAGGGGGGCACCATCGCGCCGGGCTTTCTCACGCCGCACTGGTATCGGGTCAAGCCTTTCGCGCTCGATCGCAGCGATCAGTTCCGGCCTCCGGCGCCGCCGCGGGTCGACTCCGAGCGGTTGCGCAAGGAGACGGACGAGAACATCGCCCTGAACGCGGGCCTGACCCCGGAACAAAAAGCAACAGTTGAGTTCATGCGCGATGGTCCGCGCTCCACCGGCCAGTCGGGGCACTGGCTGAAGTTCGCCCAGCTCGTTTCGAAGCGCGACCACAACGACCTCGATCGCGATGTGAAGCTGTTCTTCACCGTCGGGAACGTGGCCATGGATGCCTTCATCGCCTGCTGGGAGGCGAAGCGCTACTACGACACCTCCCGCCCGTGGACGCTGGTTCGTTACTACTACGCTGGAAAGAAGATCAACGGCTGGGCCGGGCCCGGCAAGGGAGTTGTCGAGCTGCCCGCCGAGGAGTGGCATCCGTATTCGCCGTTCACGTTTGTGACGCCGCCGTTTCCCGGCTACGTTTCCGGCCACAGCACGGTCAGCGGGGCTTGCGCAAAGACGCTCGAGTTGTTCACGGGCAGCGACGTTTTCGGCGAGGTGGAGCGGCGGAAGGCCGGGATCATCACCGAGGCGGATATCGATTGCGCAACGATCCAGGCGCGCGATGGCAAGGCGGCCACTGCCGTGAACTGTGACGTCGAGTTGAAGATGCCGACATTCACCGCCACCGCGGAGATGGCCGGCATCTCACGGGTGATGGGCGGCTATCACATCCAGGCTGACAACATCGAGGGCCTGGCCCTCGGACGGAAGGTCGCACAGTTCAGTTGGCCGCGCATCCGCGCCTACTTCGACGGCACCGCTCCGGCTGCGAGGGACTAGCGCGTGAATCGCCGCCTGCTCTGGTTCCTGCTGGTGATCGTCGCGGCGCTCGCTCTGGCCGTAGTCATCGTACCGGCGTGGGTGATCCAGCCGTTCCGGCCGCAGTCGCCGGGCGGACTGGAAATCTCGTTCGTGCTGAAACGCATCGCGCCGTTCGTCACGATCGCGGCGTTGCTGGCCGGCGTCGCATTGGTCGTGACGCTGTGGCGCGGTGCGCGGTGGGGCAGGGTGTTTCTGGTCATCCTCCTACTGCCTCCCGCGTTCAGCGCATGGTTTGCGCGGCAGAACCATTTCGAGTGGATGTTCAACCCGCTGGCGAATGCCGGCTACACGCGGGCTGATGCGGCGACGTTCGTCGGTGACGGCGATCTGGTCATGGCCGTCGCCCGCAATGGCGAGGCGGTTGCCTATCCTGTCCGGCAGCTCGCCTACCACCATCTCGTCCAGGACACGGTCGGCCGTGTGCCGATCGTCGTCACCTATTGAACGCTCTGCCACACCGGTCTGGTGTGGGAGACGACGATCGACGGACGGACGCTCCATTTCCATCTCGCCGGGATCAACAACCAGAACTTCATCATGCGCGATGAGGAGACGGGCTCCTGGTGGCAGCAGGTCACCGGCGAAGCCATCCTCGGCCCGCTCAAAGGGCGGCGCCTGACGCGGGTACCTCAGGACGAGATCTCGTTCGCGCTCTGGAAGCGCGAGCAGCCGATGGGACGCGTGTTGCGTCCCGATCCGCGCGCGGCCGCGGCAGGCCGTTACGCGCCGGTTGATTGGGAAGCGGGCATCGCGAAATTGCCGATCGCGACGCGGGTACGCGACCGGCGCCTCGATCTGCGCGAGCTGGTCGTCGGCGTGACGGTGAATGGCCGCGCCAAGGCGTATCGGATGACCGACGTGCAGCAGCAGAATCCGATCATCGATACGGTTGGAGGCGTTCCCCTCGTCATTGTGGTTGCCGAGGACGGGAAGTCCGTGCGCGCATTTTCGCGCAGAGTGGATGGAAAGGCGGTCGATCTCTTCGCGACGGCGCCGGCGACGGGTCTCGTCGACAGCGCGACCGGGAGCGGGTGGGATTTTTCCGGACGTGCGATCCATGGACCGCTTGCCGGACGGCAACTCGACAGGATCGAAGTCCTTCGCGATTACTGGTTCGATTGGCGCTCGTATCACCCCGACACCGCGATTTACAGCGCGGGACTGGTCAGACAGCGGTCGTGAGTGTAGCGTTGTCGGTTGTCGGTTGTCAGTTGTCAGTTGTCAGTGGCGACCACGCTCCAGCGACGAACTGAAAACCGATAACCGATAACCGACAACCTGCGAAGCGACAACCGACAACCGACAACCGCCAACCGACAACCCGCGAAGCGAATACCGACAACGCACGAAGCGCAGGTATGCTTCGTTCCATGACCACGCGCACCACCATCGCCGCCGCCCTCCTCGTTTTCGCTCCGCTCCTGGCGCGGGCAAACACGGAGCTCACCGTGAAGTCCGAACGAAGCAGTGTTCCGGTAAAAGGCCTGCAGACACAGGCCGGCGAGAAGCAGCCGCCGGCGAATCAGACCATCCATCTCACGCTCGGTACGCGCTGGATCGAGTGGGCGGATGGCAGCAATCGCGGCGTTTACGATTTCGCCAGGCGCGTCATCATCGGTGTCGATCCGCAAACGCACCGGCTCGTCGAGGTGTCGATGTACGCGGCGTTCAGCGGCAGAGACGCGGAGCTCGAAAACCGGATGATGATCGGCGGCGCCCTGGAGGCTGGGAAGGTCGAGAACAATCCGATGTCCCCGACGCTCGCGGAGCATCAGCTTTCGCTCCGGCGCGACGCCAAACGCGCCTCCGGGATCGAGCGTAAGAGCAACGACGGCGAGCAGCGCTATCTCTGGCAGGGGAAAGAGCTCTTTGCCTATTCGACGAAACTCGTGCCGCTCGCTGCCGCGGACCGCGACCTCTACATCCGCTACCTCCGTTACACCCTCGGCGGCCATCCGGAGATTCTCGATGACCTGCAGAAGCTCGACGGCATTCCGAAGTGGGTCCGCTACGGCGATCCGGCCTTCGGCACCGCGCTGCGGCTGGAAGTGTTGGAGAGCAGGAAGACCCCCGATACGGACTACGTACTGCCACCGCTGGAGAAGACGTCGATGAAGAATCCTGGTGCCGCCGCCGCGGCAGCGAGGGTGGCGTCATCGACACCCGAATCGCGGGCTGCCTTTGGCGCCCGCATCCTCGCCGCGGCGAACGAGGCGGCCGACATGGGCAGGCCGCTTCAGGCGATGCTCGGGTACATCGAGCTCCAACTGATGAGCGGCGGCGAGATGCCGCCCGACTTCAACAAGCGTGCGGAAAGCATCACCCGTGACGGGAATGTCCGCGCGCTTGTGGGGGCGTTCCAGGCCGCCAGTGAGGTTCAGGCCAGGGCCAATATCGCCACCCTCCAGGGGCTGGCGGCGGTCGCCGGCGACAAGGCCTACGTTCTCGGCATCTTCCGCGCGAACATGGAATCGAGCCTTGGCAACCGGGAGGCGGCAACGTCGCTGTTCGTGATCGCGCTCACCCAAAATCCGTTCATCACCGGCGTCTGGAAGGACCTCGGCGACAGTCTCGATACCGGCTACGACGCCGTCGACACCTGGCGCTGCTACGAGACGGCCCGGATCATCGCTCCCAGGCACAAGCTGCTTGACGGCATTGCGCGCGGCGAGGCGGAGATGGTCAAGGAGCATCCCGAGTACTTTTGACCTGTCGACGTCTTCCTGGCAGGCGCTACAATCCGCCGCATGGCAGACGTCAGCGACACCATCAACGAAGCCCTCGAACACGCCTCGGAATCGCGGCTGAACTCCATCATCGCCCTGCTCGTGGCGATCACGGCCACATTCATGGCGCTTTGCAACGTCAAAGACGGCAACATCGTCCAGGGGATGCAACAGGCGCAGGCAAACGCGGTCGATCAGTGGTCGTATTACCAGGCCAAGGGGATGAAACAGAACCTGGCCGAGGCGACGCTCGATGAACTGCAGCTTCAGCGGGCGATGCTGACCGATCCAAAGTTCGCTCCGATGCTGGACGCGAAAATCGTCACGTACCAGAAGCAGGTCAAGAAGTACGAGAAAGAGAAGGCCGACATCCGCAAGGAGGCCGAGGGCGACCAGAAACAGTACGACGCCCTCAACTTTCACGACGATCAGTTCGACATGTCGGAAGCATGCCTGTCCGTCGCCATCGCCCTGTTCGGAGTCACGGCGCTGACGAAGAAGCGTTGGCTGCTCTTCGTCGCCTCGGCGTTCATGTTCTTCGGCGTGCTGTTCGGGTTGGCCGGTTTCTTCGGCTGGACCATTCACCCCGATTTCCTGGCGAAGTTCCTTTCGTAGGTTAGGAGCCTGCGCGGCAGAAAAACCTGATGAAGTGGTGGCCGAGCCTTGGGCAACCAGCGCCGCCGGCCGTGCCAGCTTAGGGGGAATCGTCGAAGCGGTAGCGCACCGCGTCTTTGGGGAGTGGTCCGATCGCCAGGCGGCCGTCCCGATAGGGCGGCATGCGCACGAGCGAACGCAGGCCGTAGCGATCGCTCATGTAATTGTTGCCGATCGGCTCATGCCCCAGAAATACCAGCGTACCGACCGTAGCGGGCGCTCCATCGACGAAGACATCACGCCCTCGTTGCTTGCGGAGAAAGGCGTCGAAGCGATCCCACCCTCTTGCAAACGTTTGGGCCGGCGGGATCTCACGCGCCATTTGTACCGCGGTGATGAGCGGCAGAATCGCGGTGATCATCAGGGCGGCCGCGAGCGGACCGCTCCATCGCTCCCGCAGCGGAACCGCGGCGCCGAGGGCCGCCACGGTGGCAACGAGGAGGGCATAGGGGACGATCCGCGCCCTCTGCGGCAGGGCCATCAGGATCGTCGCCTCGGCCGGCGTGAACGTCACGAATACGCAGGCGACCGCGGAGAGTATCGTCACGATCAATAGCCGGCGGGATACACGCGGCGCGAAGAGAGCCGACGCGAGAAAGACGAAGAGGAGCACGATGCCGGCGGCGGCGAAGGTGTCGAGAAAGAACGCTCGGGCATCACCGGCGGTGATCTCGATCAGCCGCCCCAGCGGCGGTATCGGCGGATACGCCGCCTTCCTCACGGCATTGCCGGGGGCCGCGGCCATGATGGTTAACGAGACCAGCGATCCGAGGAACGCGGCCAGCATCGGCTTCCGCCGCCACGCCGCGAAGGCGATCGCGCAAACCACGAGTTGCATCAGCACTCCCGTCTCCGAGCATCCACCCGCCGCCAGAGGCACGACGACGTCGTACCATCGCCACGTCTCTCGTCCGGCAGCGTTGCCGAGCCACCAGGCGAATGCCGCCAGGGGAATCGTGTAGGAGGTAAGGCCTGTCTGCCACAGGACCGATTGCGGCACATCGCTGGTGCCGAGGAGGATTGCCCAGGTCATCGCCAATGCCAGGGGCCAGCCCAGACGTCCTCGCAGCGCGGCGACCATTCCGATGACGGTGATGGTCACGAGGAGAGACGCCGTCCACGATCCCATCGAAGCGAGCACCGCCATGACGAACGTACAAACGTAGCGGCCACTCCAGACGCGGTACCAGTGAGCCTGCCCACCCCAGAAGCCGTGAATGGCGGTGACACCGGGGATCCAGTAGTCGTCCGCGAACCAGCGGATGTAGAGACCACGTACGCAAAGGACTGCCAGCGCAGCCGCGGTCGTGACCTCCACCGTGATTGCCGCGGCGCGTGTTCTCGAACTCACTCTCACTGGAATCCTCGGCAGGGTGTACCCCGCCGAGAGCCCTTCTCCCCCGCGGTTTCTTGCGGGGGAGAAGGTGCCGACAGGCGGATGAGGGGGCGTTTTACGCGGAGGTCATTCGCGGCCACGAGCTGAATCGCACCATGCGTGCGACGCCTTCGAGCGCTCTCGGACCAGCTTCGGTAAATCGCGCATCTCTCGTATACGCCCCCCTCATCCGCCTTCGGCACCTTCTCCCCCCGCAAGAAACCGCGGGGGGAGAAGGACTCTCGACGAAAGGGAGTTGCGAGTGGTTCAAGCAAGACTGTTAGAAACGCGAGCTACGGCGTGACGGCGGCGTCGGTGATGTCCAGTGCACGATCGATGATGGTGAACGCTTCCCGCAACTGCGGCTCGGTGATGCAGAGCGGCGGGTTGGTGAAGAGGTTGTTCCAGTTGATGAAGGCGTACATTCCCTGTTCGCGGAGGAACGCCCCGAGCCGTTGCATCTCGGGGCTGGTGCCGTTGAAGGGAGCCATCGGTTCCTTCGTCTGGCGATTGCGTACGAGCTCGAGAACGCCGAAGAGACCGATGGAGCGGACGTCGCCGACCGAGGGATGCTTCGCTTTCATCGCCGCGTGCAGCTCGGATAGCACGCGGCCCATCCGTTGCGTATGACCCATGGTGTCGTCGTCGATCATCACCTGCAGACACGCTTCCGCCGCGGCGAGGCTCATCGGGTGGGCGTTGTAGGTAAGGCCCCCGAAGAACGTGTTGCGGTCGAAGTAGCTGGCGATGCGGTCGCTGATGGCCACGGCGCCGAGGGGGAGGTAGGCGGATGTCAATCCCTTGGCCATGGTGATCATGTCGGGGATGACGTTCCAGTGATCGGCGGCGAACCAGCGTCCCGTTCTGCCGAGGCCGCACATCACTTCGTCGCAGACGAGGAAGATGCCGTGGCGGTCGCAGATCTTGCGAAGACCCTGGAGATAGCCGTCAGGAGGGACGATGAGGCCGTTCGTGCCCGTGACTGTCTCGACGAAGATCGCGGCGATGGTCTGCGGGCCTTCGTAGGCAATCGTCTCCTCGATTTCATCGAGACAACGCTGCACGAAGGAGGCGTCGCTGTCGCCCTCGCGATAGAGGTGGCTGCGGTACTTGTAAGGATCGAAGAAACGGACCACGCCGGGGATGCCGGGCTCGTTGGCCCAGCGGCGTGGATCGCCGGTTAGCGAGATGGCGCCCGCGGTTGCGCCGTGATACGAGCGGTAGCGGGCCATGATCTTCTGCCGTCCGCTGACGATCCTGGCGATCCGGATGGCGTTTTCGTTGGCCTCGGCGCCGCCCAGAGTGAAGAAGAAGCGGTTGAGATCGCCGGGTGTGAGATCGGCCAGCATCTTTCCGAGGCGCGCGCGAACGGGGCTGGCCATCCCGGGGCCGGCGTATACCAGCTCGTCGGCCTGACGCTTGATGGCCTCGATCACGCGCTTGTCGCCGTGGCCGATGTTCACGCACATGAGCTGCGAGTTCATGTCCATGTAGCGTTTGCCGTCGGCATCCCAGAAGTAGATCCCTTCGCCGCGCACCATCGCGATCGGATTCACGCTTGCCTGCGCGGACCAGGAAAAAATCGTGTGGCGCTTGGTGAGCGCAATCATCTCTTCGGCGGTCATCGCGCCGGCTATCTCTGTCGTTGTCATAGGCGCTAGGTTATCAAGACTCGTTCGCGATCGGGAATGCGCCGTTCCGCGCCATGCGACAGCACGCCGCGTTTGGCGATCACTTCCGCGGCGAAGCGCTCCATCTCCTCCGCCTGCGGGCTGAACTGCAGGAGCGTGAGATCGATGCCGATCCGTTCCAGCTCGTCGAGCCTTGCCGAGATCTGTTCCGGCGTTCCGACCAGTCCCGTTCGCAGGCCGCGGTTGGAGACCGAGTAGTCCTCCAGCGATACGTGTTGCTCGAGCTTCGTGCCGGAGAGCCACTGCTCGTAGTTGGAGAAACCGCGCGCGGTGGCCTTCACGTCGGTGATGCGAGCCAGCTCACGCCGGGCCTCCTCCTCGGAATTGCGGCAGACGACGAAGCCGGCCACACCGAACTGCAGCGGCGGTTTCCCGGGGGCGAGGCGTTCACGGCGTGCGGACATGTCGGCGATCTTCGGCGCCAGACGCTCGGGCGGGTCGCCATGCATGACGTAGGCGTCGGCACGCTCCGCGATGAGGTTCTTGGCCGTTTCCGATTCGCCGCCGGCGTAGATCACCGGCTTGCGCACCGGCTTCGGCTCGAGGATGGCGTTGCGGATCGTGTAGTGCGTCCCTTCGTAGCTGAAGCGCGGCTGCGACCAGAGCCCGTCGACGACGGCCAGCCATTCCGCGGTCCGCTCGTAGCGCGTGTCGTGCTCGTCGAAGGCCAGACCGTACTGCAGTGCTTCATCGCGCCACCACGCCGAGACGACGTTGAGCGAGATGCGCCCTTTGCTGATCTGATCGATGCTGGCCGCGTGTTTTGCCAGCAGCGCAGGATGATGAAACGTGGGGCGGACGGCCACCATCAGCTCCAGCCGATCGGTGACCGCGGCCAGTGCGGCGGCGGTGGTCCAGGCGTCGAGACTCGGCTCGTCGACCCCTTTGATGTCGTTGAGATTGAGCTCGGCAAGGAGGCTGATGTCGTAGCCGATCTGTTCGCTGCGCACGGCCAGGTCGCGCACGTAGCGCCAGCTCGCCTCCATCCGCTCATCGTCGACGTTGCGAAGCCATCCTCCGAACATCGGAAGCCAGTAACCGAATCGGAGGCTCATGACGCACTCTCCGCGCGGGCCACGAGTGCGTCGACCAGCCGTGCTGTCGGATCGAAGCCGACGACCGAGACGGGATCGGCGACGAAGTTCGAGAGGGCGTTGATGTCGTAGAAGTAGATCTCGCCGTCTCGTTCGCTTTCGAGGTACTCGATGCCGCCGACGTCGAGATGCGCGGCGGCGGCGATCCGTTCGACGGCGTCGATGATCTCCGCGGGCGGCTCGTACGGCTCGACGCTGAGGCCGCGCTTCACCGCATCGGCCGGACAGGCGGACGACGTCAGCTCACGGCCGTCCGTCGTTTTGCAGACGTCGGCGGGGCAGAGATCGAAGCCTTCCTCATCGCCGAGGTGGACGCGGATGCCGTAGAGGTAGCGATGCTCCAGCGTTTCCACGCGCACGATGCTGCGATTGCGCGGCGGGTGATACTCCTGAAGGAGAAGTGTGCCGTCGACGCTGTCCGCGAGCGAGGGATCTTCCGATGTCTCGACGAGCGCGGAAAACGTATCGAAGCGGCGGATCCCCGCGCCGCTGCCGCCGATGTTCGGCTTGACGATGAGCGGGAACTGCAATCCCTCCGCCGCTTCCGGCAACAGCGAGGGATGGTTGACGATGCGCGTGCGCGGGCTGGGAAATCCGAGTTGTGACAGCAGCGAGAGCTGCAACGCCTTGCTGGTCTCGAAGCGGTAGGAAGCGGCGCCGTTGAACACGGCCACGTTCTCGCGCTCGAGATGCGCGAGGTAGTCGTGCGTGTAGAAGATTGCCGAACGGCGGCCGCGCTTCCATGCCGAGGGCGACATGCGGTTGAAGAGGAGAGCGGGACGCGAGCCGTTGCGCGGCCCTTCGCCGGGAGTGAAGCGATGCTGGCCGGCATCGATGCGGACGTAGGGAGTCTCACGCCGGTCCAGCTCGTGAAACAGGGGACGGAACCACTGCGGGTGCTCGTAGTAAATCGCGATCGGTCTCTGGGGCGCCATCGGTCATCCTTTCTGGTTGACCCGGACGGCGTGAGAGGTGGGCAGAAACAGAAAACCCGCGACGGCACGCCGCTCGCGGGTTTGAAGTTTCGTTCGTGGAAGCCTGGATCAGCTCTCGAAGAAATCGTGCCCGCGCATGGGACACATCGGACATGCGCAGGTCATCGCCACCATCGAGAGCTCGGAAGTCATCGGGTCAGGTTATACGCGGAAATCGAAGATGGCGTCAAGCAGCCGCGGCGGCCACTCGGCCGCGGTTGATGACCGAGCCGACGATGACACCGAGCACGCTCGCCAACAAAATTGCCATCTGCACCGGGCCGCCGTTCACGCGATCGACGCGGTAGTACAGATGCGCGATCAGCAACGAGCCGACCTCCGCGAAGAAGACTGCCAGCAGGAAAAGAGCGACTCGCGCACGGAGCTTCCAGGCGAGCGCGGCGCCGACGATGATCCCGATCAATTGACCGGTTTCCAGAAGCGTAGCCGGCGCGGAAAAGCGCTCGCCCGTCTGCACCAGCGCGAAGCCGATGATCCACATCAAGGCAAGCGGGGCGAGGTTGGCGAGTACGACACGAAGGCCTCGGGTCATTTTTGGTTACCTCCACGCTTCATTATGAGACGCATTCTCTACTTTCAGTCCGAGAGATGCCCTCACCTATACTCCGATTCCCATGACGAAGTCCCCTCCCGAGGTGTTCAAGTTTGGCGGCGTCGCGGTCGGCGACGCCGAGGCCATTCGCATTGCGCTGGCGCACGTGCGGCGTGCGGCTCCGAATGTCGTGGTCGTCGTTTCGGCGATGAACGGCATCACCGACCTGCTGCTCGATGCGGGGCACGCGGCGTTACGGCGCGATCGCGGGCCTTGCGAAGATGCGGCGGCGGAGCTCGAAGCGCGGCACATGCTCCTGGTTTCAGAACTGATCAAATCGAAGCGCCGTGCCGAGGAGCTTACTGGCGTGATTCGCGATTCGGTGCACGAGATGCGCTCGATGATGGAGAGCATCGCCGTGCTCCGGGAGTTGACGCCGCGCGCGCTCGATGCACTCGTGGCGCGCGGAGAACGCGCCGTGGCACGGATTTTCTCGGCGGCAGCGATTGAAGCGGGGATCGACGCCGTCTACGTCGATGCGGTCGACGTCATCCATACGGAGAATCGCCTCGGCACGCTCTGGCCGAAGCTCGCGAGCTGCGAGAGCGCGGCAAAGAAACACGTTCTGCCGCTGCTCGCCGAGGGGAAGGTCGTGATCATTCCGGGCTACATCGCCAGCGGTCCGGACGGCTCGCTGGTCACCCTCGGGCGCGGAGGCAGCGACTTCTCCGCCGCCATCGTGGCCCGCAGCGTCCGCGCGCGCGCATTGACACTCTACAAAGAAGTCGACGGTCTCATGACCGCCGATCCGAAGAGCGTTCCCGCCGCGCGCGTCATCCCCAGCATGCACTACCGCGAGGCGGCGGAGCTGGCCTACTACGGTGCCAGGGTGCTGCATCCCCGCACCATGATCCCGCTCGTCGACAGGAAGATCCCGCTGTTCGTGCGGAACACCTTTCGCGAAACGAGTGCCGGCACGCGTATCGCCGGCGACGTGAAGCCGGGCGCATATCCCGTAAAGGCACTCACGGCCATTCATCGCCAAGCGCTGATTTCCATCGAAGGGAAAGGGATGATCGGCGTGCCGGGCGTGGCGGGCCGCGCGTTCACCGCGCTCTCCATGGCCGGACATTCGGTCTCGATGATCAGCCAGGCCTCCAGCGAATCGAGCATCTGCTTCGTCGTGCCGGAAGCGGAGGCGGATCATGCCGTGGCCGCGCTCGATCGGGTTTTTGAATCCGAACGGAAGCTTCTCCTGATCGACCGCATCGACGCCGAGAAGCGCGTGGCGATGATCGCCGTGGTGGGCCTGGGCATGCGAGGCACCTCGGGCATCGCTGCCCGCACCTTCTCCGCGATCGCCGCGGCCGGCGTCAACATCGTGGCCATCGCGCAGGGATCGTCGGAGCTGAACATCACCGTGGCCGTCGCCGAGAGCGATGCCACGCGCGCGCTCCTGGCGCTCCACTCCGAATACCAGTTGCACAAGATCCGTCCGCTCGCTGACACGACGGGTCGCGAGGCCAAGCTCACCCTCCTCGGTTTCGGCCAGATCGGACGCGAGCTGGCGCGGCAGCTCATCGCGCAGCAGCCGCACCTTCGCCGCGATCTCGGCATCGATCTCAAGGTGATCGCCGTCGCCGATCGTTCCGGCATTCAGATCGACGACAAAGGCTTCGCCCCCGGCGCGCTGCGGCGATTTGCCAGACAGAAGGCATCCGGCGCGCGCCTCTTCGAGCGCGGCTCGCCGCTGACGTTGCACGAGCTCGAAGCGATGATGCGCAGCGAGCTGTGGATGCTGCCATCGTACCGGCCGGTGCTGGTCGACCTGACCTCCGAAGAGACCGCGCCGCTGCTGCAGGAAGCGCTCGAGCATGGTTTCCACGTCGTCTGCGCGAACAAGAAACCGCTGGCCGGGCCGCAGCTCGAATTCGATCGCCTGATGGCCACGGCGAAGGAGAGCCATCTATCAATTCGCTATGAAGCCACCGCCGGCGCCGGCCTGCCGGTGCTCGACACCATCGCCAAACTGCAAAGCGCCGGCGATTCGATCGAGATGATCCTCGGCTGTTTCTCCGGCACGCTCGGCTTCATCACCACGGCGCTGGAGGATGGCGTGGCATTCTCCGATGCCGTCAGAAAAGCGTGGGAGCTCGGATACACGGAGCCCGACCCGCGCGACGATCTCTCCGGCAAAGACGTGGCGCGCAAGGCGCTGATCCTGGCGCGAACGCTCGGTTACCGCGCGGAACCGGACCAGATCGAGCTGGAGCCGCTTTTCCATGACGATGGCGTTCACGCCGACGCGCGCGCCTTCGTCCTGAGCCTCGGGTCGCTCGACGAGGCCTGGCGCGAGCGCGTCGAGCGCGCGCGGCGCGGGGGGAAGGTCCTGCGCTATGTCGCCAGGATTCGAAGCCGCTCGATCTCGGTCGGCATCGAGGCCGTCCCTAAAAGCTCGCCGCTCGCCCATCTCCGCGGCACCGACAATCAGGTGGCCATCTATTCAAAGCGCTACAAAGCCAACCCGCTGGTCGTCACCGGCCCGGGCGCGGGGGCGACGGTGACCGCGGCAGGTGTTCTCAACGACATCGTGGCCATTGCCATGGAGGAGCGGCGGAGGCATCCCCGTTGAAAGGGAGCGCGTTCGCCCCCGGTTCGATCGGCAACGTCGGTCCCGGCTTCGACGTCCTCGGCCTGGCCATCGAAGGGCTCGGCGATCGCGTGACCGTCGAGCTGACGGAGGGCGAGGCGCGCATCGATGCCATCACCGGCGTCGACGCCACGCATGTACCGCTCGATCCGCAGCGCAACGCGGCGGCCATCGCGGCCATCGCCTGGCTCCGCGCGCATGGCGACGCGCGCAATCCGATCGTCACCATCGACAAGGGTCTCCCGCTTTCCGGCGGCCTCGGCGGCAGCGCTGCCAGCAGCGTCGCCGGCGCCTTCGCGGCGGCGCTGGCGATGGGATCGGAGACGGCTCCGAACGAGCTGGCCGCGGCCGCTCTGCAAGGGGAGATGATGGTCGCGGGCGAGCATCTCGACAACATCGCGCCGTCGATCCTCGGCGGACTGGCGCTCTCGCGCTCCGTGCGGCCGATCGACATCATCGCATTGACGGTGTTGGCGGACTGGCGCCTCGCACTGGTGACTCCTGACGTGCGCATCCAGACGAAAGCGGCGCGGGAGGTGCTGCCATCGACGTCCGGCCGCGCGGTGTGGGTGCAGCAGATGGCCAACACCGCCGGCGTCGTCCACGCCTTCGCCACCGGCGACGGCGAACTGCTGCGCCGCGCACTCGACGACCGCTATGCCGAGCCGCGCCGCGCGGCGCTCATTCCGCACTTCAACGCCGTGAAGCGCGCCGCCACCGACGCCGGCGCCTTCGCCTGCACCATCAGCGGCTCCGGGCCGACGCTCGTGGCAATCTGTGAGAATGACGATGCCGCGCGTCGCGTCGCCGAGGCGATGCAGACGGCGTTCGGCCAGGTCGGGTCTGTCGCGAACGTGTCGCCGATCGCGCGGCAGGGAGTGCGTGCCGTATGAGCGAATGGCTCCAGTGCATCGGTTGCGGGCGGCGATTTGGTACCTCCGAGGTGCGGTACACATGCGACTGCGGCGAACTGTTGAGCGTCGAGCGCGACGTCATGCCCCGGCGGGAGACATTCGATGCCCGTCTCTCCAGCCGCCGCACGATCGACAAAAGCGGCGTCTGGCGTTTCCGCGAAGCGGTGCTGGAGATCGATGAGAACGAGATCGTTACGCATCCGGAAGGGGCGACCCGGATGTACAAACGGGAGTTGGATTCCAACCGACAACCGACAACCGGCAACCGCCTCACCCTCCTTTTCAAACACGAAGGCGAAAACCCCACCGGCTCCTTCAAAGACCGCGGCATGACCGTGGCCATGACGCAGGCCAGGCGCCTCGGCGCGCGCTCCGTCGCCTGCGCATCGACCGGCAACACCAGCGCGTCGCTGGCCGCGTACGCCGCGCAGGCCGGCCTGCGTGCCATCGTCTTCATTCCGTCTGGGAAGGTATCGACCGGGAAACTGGCCCAGACCCTGGCGTACGGCGCCACCGTGCTCGCGGTTCGCGGCGATTTCGACGCGGCGATGCAGCTCGTCCGCGAGGCCAGCGACCGCCTTGGCATCTATCTCGTCAACTCCATCAATCCGTTCCGCATCGAGGGGCAGAAGACGATCGTCTGGGAGCTGCTGCAGGATCTGGAGTGGAACGCTCCCGACTGGATCGTCGTCCCGGCCGGAAACCTCGGCAATACCAGCGCCTTCGGCAAGGCACTTCGCGAGGCCTTTGACGCCGGCTGGATCGCCACCATGCCGCGCCTGGCGTCGATCCAGGCCAGCGGCGCCAATCCCTTCTACCGCAGCTACCGGGACGGTTTCACCGAGCGGCATCGCATCGCCGCGGAGACGATCGCCAGCGCCATCCGCATCGGCGATCCGGTCAGCTACGCCAAAGCAGTCACCGCCATCCAACTGACGAACGGCATCGTCGAACAGGTGACGGACGAAGAGCTCATGCAGGCCAAGCGCGAGATCGACGAGATGGGCATCGGCTGCGAGCCGGCGTCGGCAACGACCCTGGCGGGAGTGAAAAAGTTACACGCCGCGGGGGTCATGAAGGAGGGAGAACGCGTCGTCTGCGTCCTGACCGGCCACTTGCTGAAGGATACGGATGCGATTCTCCGCAACGTGCCGGCGGAGCGCACCATCGAGATCGACGCGACGATCGAGGCGGTGGAGCGCGCGATCAGTTGCTGATCGCTCGGCACAACTCCTATGGCGGCCGGTGCGGACCGAGCGGTAGACGATGCGGGATCGGACTGCCGATGCCGCTGAACCGAGAGGTAAAGGGTACGTCACCGAGGGATACGCAGGGCGGTACCGCGGGATCCACGGCGCGGAACCCGAGACACACGGTCCGTGACCGAGAGTCACACGGTGCGTGACCGAGGGTTACACGGTGCGTAACCGGGAGTGACACGGTGGGTAACCAGGAGTCACGCGGTGCGTGACCGAGGGTTACACAGTGCGTAACCGGGAGTGACACGGTGGGTAACCGAGAGTCACACGGTGCGTAACCGAGGGTTACACGGTGCGTAACCGGGAGTGACACGGTGGGTAACGGTGAGTCACACGGTGCGTAACCGAGAGTTACACGGTGCGTGACCGGGAGTTACACGGTGCGTGACCGGGAGTCACACGGTGCGTAACCGAGAGTCACTCGGTACGTAACCGAGAGTCACACGGTGCGTGACGGACGGGTACGCGGCGCGGGACCGAGCGGTACACACTGTAGAACCTAAGGTCTTTCATGAGGAGCCGCAGAGAAGAGGAGTTGCCGTCGTCGCGTGAGAGGGAAGAATGGTGGCGGAGGCTTGGCCAACCAACGAGCCGGGCCGTGCCCGGTGGCGGAGAGAGAGGGATTCGAACCCTCGGTAGAGCTTTAGACCCTACGACGGTTTAGCAAACCGTTGGTTTCAGCCACTCACCCATCTCTCCGTGGCGCGAGACCGTGGTGCCAAATGCACACCGCAGAATGCGGATTGAGCAGGGTCCATTCCCCCTCCGCGCAATCCGGGGGCGGAGTAGTAGTTATTGCGGAGTTCATGGCACAGTTCGTGAAGCCCGATAAGCTCGCCTCATGCAGTTCGTACGCAGTTCTCGCGGTACCGACTTCGAAGAGCTCAAGGAGATACTCATGGCGAATACAAGCAAGCGCGGTTTTGCCTCGATGGATCCGTCCAAACAGCGCGAGATCGCCAGCAAAGGTGGGCGAGCGGCCCACTCGAAGGGAACCGCTCATGAATTTACGTCTGACGAAGCACGCGTGGCTGGCCGCAAAGGCGGCGAAGCGGTGAGCCGCGACCGTGCGCACATGTCCGCCATCGGCCGCGAGGGTGGTCACAGCCGCGGACGGACTCGTCAACCGGTTGCGGAGGAGAACACCACTCCCGTTGCCACCGACACCGAGCGTCAGAACTACATCGGCCGCGCCAGCGACCGCGGTATCTATGGCGAAACGGAACGGAGCGTGTCACCGCGTCCGGAAAGCAACGAGTTCCGCCCCGACGACAGCGCCAACCGCCGGTCGATGTAGGCCGGTACGGGGTCTCGCGGTTGCGAGGTCTCGCGGTCGCGCGGCATGCTTTCCCCCTGATCCGCGGAATCGCGAGAGACGGCCGGCACAACGCTGGCCGCCCTCTCCGCGGCGTCGAAGATCGTGCTGAAACCGACACTGTTGGCGCAGGCTGGGCCAACCAACGCCGCCCGCCGTGCGGGCTGGCGTCCCCGGCAGGGATCGAACCTGCGACCCACAGCTTAGAAGGCTGTTGCTCTATCCGACTGAGCTACGGGGACGGGTGGGGAAGAAGAGAATTGGTCGGGGCGAGAGGATTCGAACCTCCGACCCCCTGCTCCCAAAGCAGGTGCGCTACCAGACTGCGCTACACCCCGACGCGGATCTCACACAACAGCGGTCGCGCCGGACGCGATTCCGTCAGACCGCTTTGGCACGATCGATCCGGCGGGCCGGCAGCGCCGCCTCCCACTGCCTGGCCGTCGGCAGATCGAGGGTGAACTCGAATACGTGATTGTGCGCGCGCAGGCGCAGAACCTTGCCGGCTACCGTGTGTCCGGTCGCCGTCTCATCGTCGTATTCGACCTCCTCGATCAGCGGCAGCTCGATCGATGCCTGCAGATCGCTGTTTTCGTAATAGATCGCCTCGGCGGTGAGCACCAGCGCCACCGGAATCTGTTCCATCCCCTCGAGGAGACATGCCCGGCTGCAGACGCGGGCCGTGCCGCGATGCTTCGCCAGCACCTCCTCGACCCGATCCTTCCCGCGCAAACGGATGAAAAACCAGATCAGGACCACCAGAACGACCACCCCGACGACAGTCACGACTTCGAGCGAAGGCACCATGAACCTCCTGTCAATCGCTTCTCGAGACGAAAAAAGCGTACGCCTTTTTCACCGTTTCGTCACGTCTTTGCTCGGAATCGCTCATCAGGACCATAATGACCAGTCCGCAGTCCATCCATCTCCAGGAGACCCATCCCATGTTCAGAAGCAGTACCGCCGCGACGATCGTTTTCGCCGCGCAGTTGTTCTTTGTCCCGCACGCGGCGATGGCCCAGACGGCCAGCGCCTCCATCCAGGTATCGGTGACGCAGCCGCAACCCGTGGCCGCGGGCACGAACTTCGACTACGCCATCCAGGTCAACAACGAAGGTCCTGACGACGCGGCCAATCCAACGTTGACCTTTCCGCTTCCCGCCGGCATCGCTTTCCAGTCGGAGAGTGTCCCCGCCGGCTGGTCGTGCAATGCGATCTCTCCCGGCACGGCCGGAGCGACAGTCACCTGCACCGCGGCCACGCTGCCGCCTGGCTCGGATGCATTCACGATCACCGCATCGAGTCCGCCCACCGCGTCAGGCACATTCAGCACGACGGCCACCGTCTCCAGCACCACTCCCGATCCGAACGGCAACGACAATTCCTTCACGGTCGACGTGATCATCCAGCCATCCAGCGATTTCAGCATGGCGCTTTCGGCGTCTCCGAATCCGGTGAACGCGGGAACGAATCTGACGTGGACGATGACGCTGACGAACAACGGTCCGAGCACCGGCATCAACGCCTCGGTCGATCTTCCGCTGCCACCGCCCACGACCTTTGTCTCGGTTTCCGCCCCTCCCGGTTGGTCGTGTCTTACGCCATCGGTAGGAGCCAACGGCAGCGTGACCTGCTCTCTCACCTCGACGATCAATTCCGCCGCATCGGCAACATTCACGGTCGTATCGCATGTACCGTCGTCGCTTGCCGCCGGCACCACTCTGTCGGCGACGGCCACGGTCTCCTCGCCGGACGACCCGATCCCCGCGAACGACATCGCAACCGCGAGCGTTCAGTCGGCGACGGTCTTCGATCTCGGCATCACGAAAACGCGCACGCCAGGGCTCGTCCTCCCAGGAAGCTCGCAGCAGTACACGATCGTGATCACGAGCTCCGGGCCGAGCGACGCCGCGGGCGTGACGATGACAGACGTTCTCCCTGCACCGCTGCGGTTTGTGTCGCTGGTCTCTCCAGGCGGATGGTCGTGCACGGCACCAACTCCGGGCACCAACGGCACGATCACCTGCTCGATCCCCTCGCTGGCCGCTTCGGCGGTTGCCACCTTCACCCTCAACGTCGTCGTCGATCCGGGTACACCGGCGGGAACTCCGATCAACAACACCGCCAGCGTCGCCGCTTCCGTGCCCGACTCCAACGGCTCGAACAACTCCGCGACCGCGGCCGCGGCCGTCAGCAATCCACCCAACGTCTCCGCGGCGAAGTCGGTCGCCGGTGGTACCACGCATGCTGAGGGCTCGGTGGTCACGTACACGATCGTCCTGACCAACTCCGGGACGCTGGCCCAGGCGGACAATCCAGGCAACGAGCTCACTGACGTCCTGCCGTCTTCGTTGACGCTCGTCAGCGCAAGCGCGACCAGTGGAACAGCGGTGGCAAACATCGGCTCGAATACGGTCACATGGAACGGTGCCATCCCTGGGAGCGGAAGCGTGACCATCTCGATTCAGGCGCTCGTTCACTACGGAACGGCGGGGACGACGATCTCGAATCAGGCCACGGTCTCTTTCGACTCGGATGCCAACGGCACGAACGATGCCTCGCGCCAGTCGGACGATCCATCCACCCCCGCGCCGTTGGACCCGACCTCGTTCACCGTCGTAGGCAGCGTTCCCGCCCTATCGACAACGATGCTCGTTCTGCTGGGTGCTCTCCTCGGGGCGATGGCTCTGTTCGTGATGAAAACGTAGAATCTACCGAATGCCCGACCCACGCCGGAAAACCCGTAATGAGCATTCCTCCGGCGGCGCGGTCATCGATCTTCGCGACGGCGTGCCGTTCGTGGCCATGATCGCCACGCGCGGCCGTTCGCGATGGGGCCTGCCGAAGGGGGCGGTCTCGCCCGGGGAGACGTCCGAGCAGGCGGCGTTGCGCGAGGTGCAGGAGGAGACCGGACTCGATGCCGAGGTCATCGGTCTTCTCGATACCATCGAATATTTTTTTCGCGCCGGCGACGCGCTGATCAAGAAGAGCGTGGACTTTTACCTGATGCGATACACCGGCGGGACGATGACCCCGCAGCTCAGCGAGGTGGACGACGTCGAGTGGGTGGCGCTGCCGGAGGCGATCCGGCGCGCGAGCTTCGACTCCGAGCGGAAGCTGCTTTCTTTGGCGCTCGAGCAGATCGAGTCGGTGGCGAAGCGGACGGGCGCTTCTTCGTAGATTTCTTCGCCCGTTCCGCTTCCAGATGGCTGGCCAGCCTCGGCGCGTGCCCTGCCGACGACGATGCCGGCCGGTTGCTCTGCCACGTTCGGGTCGACGCCCCGATCTCAGCGCCAAACTCTTCAAGCGTCTTATCCGAAATGATCGAGCGGGGAGCCACCTCCGTCACATCGACGTCCTCGTTGGCGAACTCGTCGCGATGTTTGAGGAGCAACCACTCGTTTCCCTTGCTCCCCGGCCGGCCTTTGATCTTCACCAGCGCCCACTCGCCGAACATCTTCTTCCCGTACATCCGAAATGCGAGCTTCCCCTCCTTGATCCCCCTGACCGGATCGTCGGGCTCGGTTAGTTCCCATGTCCCGTTGTCCCAGATGATGACGTTCCCGCCGCCGTAGTTGCCGGCCGGGATCACGCCCTCGAACGAGGCGTAATCGTACGGATGGTCTTCCGTCATCATCGCCAGCCGCTTGACCGTGGGGTCATACGACGGCCCTTTCGGGATCGCCCACGACTTTAGAACGCCTTCCATCTCCAGGCGGAAGTCGTAGTGAAGACGAGTTGCCGCATGCTTCTGGATGACGAAGATCGGCAGCCGGCTCTTCTTCGGCTTCCCACCCGAAGGCTCCGGCGTCGCGCCGAAGTTGCGCATGGAGCGGTATTTCTTGAGCAGGTCGGACATGCGGTTTCGCGGTTACGCGGTTACGCGGTTACGCGGTCGCGCGGTCGCGCGGTGTTAGGGCTGCTCAGCCGCGAGACCCCGCAACCGCGAGACCCCGCAACCCCGTTCATGATGCCTTCTTCCGTTTGCTCGATGCACCCTTCCGGGCCACGTGCCTCGCGCGCGCCGGTCTCGCCGTGCCGCGGCCTTTGCTGAGACTGCGGCGGAGCGCTTCCATGATGTCGATGACTTCGCCGCCTTTCTCCTCTTCTTTTTCCTCCGGCTCGATCGCTTTGCCTTTCGATTTGGCGCGGATGCGGTCCAGCAGGCGTTTGCGGTATTCGTCCTTGAACGCCAGCGGATCGAACTTCTTCTCGGTCAACTCGTCGATCAGCATCTCGGCGAGTTTGACTTCCTTCTCGCTCGCCGGTGACGATTCGAGATCGATTGCGCTGAAGTCGCGCACCTCGTCGGCGTAATACATGGTGTGCAGCACCAGACCCTTATCGTACGGTCGCAGGACCACGAGATGCTCCTTCCCCGCCGCGACCCAGCGGGCCACGGCCACCTTGTCCTGCTTCTTCATGGCCTGGGAGAGAAGCCGGTAGGTCTTTCCGCCGCCGGGCGACGGTCCCAGGAAATAGGCCTTCTCGAAAAAGAGCGGATCGATTTCATGCAGATCGACGAACTCGGTGATTTCGAGGGCGCGGTCGTCGTCCGTCTCCAGCGTCTCGATCTCCTCATCGGTGAAGGTCACGTACTTCGATTTCGAGATCGCGTATCCGCGGATCAGCTCATCCGAGTCGACGATCTTCTCGTGATGCGGACACCACCACTTGCGATTGACGCGGGTGCCGCAGCTCGCGTGCAGCAGATTGAAGTGGACGTCTTCCGATTTCGTGGCCGTGTAGAAGCGGACCGGGATGGCCACGAGGCCGAACGAAATCGTGGCGTTGCGCAACGGTCTGAGTGCCATGAGACTCCTCCGCCGTCCAATCCTGCATCTGCCGTTCCAGCGATGTCCGGCCGGAAGTCGCTGAAACGAAGGTACTTGAATCACTGTCCGGCCGCGGGCACCGGCGTCGATTTTGCATTCGGCAACCGGCTGAGCCGGCAAGTATGGATTCCTCGATTCGCGGTACGTTGTGGAGCGCCTTCGCGGTGCTGGTGGTGCTCATCGTCGCCGGCGTGGCGCTGACGATCGGAATCCTTCATCTCTCCGATCGCCAGGAGTCGCGCATCGTCGAGGGCTCGACGCCGCTCCTCGACGCCATCTACGCGATGAATGACGCCACGCTGATGATCATGTCCGCGGCGCGTGGTTATGCGCTCACGCGGCAGACGCAGTTTCTGCAGCAGTACGACGAGGCCATCCGCGACTTCAAGAAAGCCTCCGCCAATGCCAGCCAGCTTGCCACCGATCCGCACGACGCCCAGATCGTCGCCTCCATGCGCAAGAACTTCAACGAGGTGAAGCAGCTCACCGACCAGGAGGTGACCGCGCTTCGCGAAGATCGTGACGCCAACGCCAACGAGTACATGGTCGAGGCGTCGAAGGTTTACCGCGCCGTTCCCGACTATGCCGGCACGATGGCCGATGAGCACCAGCGCGAGGAACGCCACGATCTCGCGCGCATCGGCAGCATGCGCACCGGCCTGACGCTGCTGATGGTGATCGTCAGCGCCATCATCATCGTCCTGGCGGCATACCTGATCTGGCGCATCCAGCAATCACTCATCGCCTCGATCAACCGGCAGGTGAAACGCACCGAGACGATGATCGGAGGCATGTCGGATGGCGTCATGCTCGTCGACGACGAGGGGAAAACCGCGTACCTGAATCGGGCCGCGAAGAACCTTCTTGGACGAGCGGACGTCGGCGTGCCGATCTTTCAACACGCCGAGGTTTACGGCCTCTTGAACGCCGCGGGCGAGCCGGTCGAGGCCAGTGAGTTGCCGGCGGCGCGGGCGCTTTCCACCGGCCGCCCCGTTCGTGACATTACGATGATGGTGTCGCGGGAGGAGCGGCAGATCGCCATCTCCGTGAGCGCGACGCCGCTGCGCGACGACGGCCGTATCTCCGGCGTCATCGTCACGTTCCGCGACATCACCGAGCGCCGGCGGCTCGAGGAGGCGATGCAACTGCAGGCCGAGCGGGCGCAGATCCTGGCCGACGCCGGAGCCTTCTTCTCCAGCAACATCGATCCGGTCTGGGTCACGCAGGCCATCGCGGAACGTGTCGCCGAGGTGCTGGGCGACTGGGCCGCGGTCATCCTGAAATCGTCGGACTCGAACGAGCTGCGCGTCGCTTCGATCTACCACCGGGAGATGGCCTCCCTCGGGTTGGCATGGTCGTACATCTACCGCCAGCCGCTCGTCGCCGGCGAAGGGATCATCGGCCAGGTCGTCAGTACCGGCTATCCCTCACTGACACAAAACCTCGGCAGTGCCCAGCCGGCCGGGCCCGAGCTCGAAGGCGGCTATCACGCCGCGCCGATGAAGCTGGCCTCGCTGCTGATCCTTCCGCTGCGCACCCGTCGCGAGATGCTCGGAGCGCTGGTCATCGCCGCGAACGATCCCGATCACGCCATGAGCGATGAGAAGCTGCCGCTGGCCGAGATCCTCGCCGAACGCGCCGCCCTGGCCATCGAAAACGCCAAGCTCTACACCGAGCAGGTCGATGCGCGGCGCAAGGTCGAGGACCTCTCGCGCCTGAAGGACGAGTTCCTCTCCATCGCCTCGCATGAGCTGC
>Ga0247668_1000013_pt1 | contig 69993 bp, 86 predicted proteins | sample CNK09_metaG_FD_182737 | JGI IMG/M metagenome (GOLD analysis project Ga0247668, IMG submission 182737) | Soil microbial communities from Purdue University Martell Research Forest, Indiana, United States - CNK09 | ecosystem: Environmental > Terrestrial > Soil > Temperate forest > Bulk soil...
CTCGGCCCCTCCGCCGCCCCCCTCCGCGAGCTGGCCACCCTGGTCCGCGACCGCACCCGGTAGCCCTGGGAGCGCGGGCGTCCCGCCCGCGCGACGCCGGCACGGCGGCGTCGGACTTGGCCGGACAGGAGCCTCCAAACCACCCCCCGGAGGCTTTAAGCCACACCCGGGAGGCTCTGAGCCACCCCCCGGAGGCTTTAAGCCACACCCCTGTGTCCCTGAGCCACACCCCGGAGGCTCTAAGCCACACCCCGGTGGCTTTAAGCCACACCCCGGAGGCTTTTTAGCCACACCCCAGTGGCTTTAAACCACACCCCTGTGTCCCTGAGCCACTGCCATGTGGCTTAGAGCCACTCCCATCTGGTTCCAAGCCACCCCGAAGAGGCTCTGAGCCAGCCCCATGAGGTTCTTGGACACCGACAGCCGCGAGATTCGCGGAACACGGAGAGCGGGTGTCCCACCTGCTCCCGCCGCGGCGTCTCGCCCGGCGGTGGTTTCCGTGCAACCCTCACAACGTCAGCCAGGAAACCCTCGTCGCGACGGCAAGTCCTGCCCGTTCCCCGGAAACCCCCGCCGGGCGAGGACGCCCGTCGGGAGCAGGCAGGATGCCCGCTCTCCGGATCTCTCGCGTGGCGAGGGACGTCCCTTCGGAATGAACCGCCGGATGCCGGCATTTACACCCCCGCTTCCGCGTGGTATTTTCCGCGCTCTTTTCCCCGCCCTCCTCGGGCCCAGGTAGCTCAGTTGGTAGAGCAGAGGACTGAAAATCCTCGTGTCGGCGGTTCAATTCCGTCCCTGGGCACCACTCCTTTCTCCTTTTGAATCAGTTAATTAGGTTCTAGAGGATCGAGCGTGTACCCCCTGCGTACATTCCCTCGGCAGAATGGAGAAAGCGATGCTTTCTATCTTCCGCCGACACTTGAGGACCTGTCCTTCCCGGTCGAAGGGCAGAGCGTGGAAACGCTGCGCCTGTCCGATTTGGATGGGTGGGTCTATCGGGACCGAGAAGGTTCCGCGCCGGTCCCTGAACCTCACTTCCTGGGACGCGGCCGAAACACTCATGAACGAGATGAAGCGAGCCGGGACGACGGCGATAAGCGTCGCCATTGCTCCTAAAACGGTCCCTGAGGCCGTTAAGCTCTTCCTCGCGGAGGCAGAGTCTAGGAACCTCGCTGAAGCGTCCTTGAGGCTCTACCGAAGGTTTATCGGTAGGCAGCTCCCCGAATGGTGCGAGCGAAAAGGCTTCCGCCTCGTCCGCGAGCTGACCTTCCCGGAGCTTGTCTCCTTCAAGTCCTCCTGGAAGATGAAACCCGCGACGGCGGCGAAACGCTTGGAACTTCTCAAGCAGTTCATGGGCTTCTGTACGGCTGCGGAGTGGATTCCGAAGAACCCGGCCGCTGCGTTCAAAGCCCCGGAGATAGACGAACCTCCGACCCTTCCCTACACCGAGGATGAGATGCAAAGAATCCTCGAAGCGTGCGAGAAGTATTCGCACCACGGCGACCACGGGAGAAACAGGCCGGCCCGGATAAAAACCTTCGTCCTCCTCCTCAGGTACTCCGGCTTGAGAATCCAAGACGCGACCTGCTTGGAAGTCGAGAGGTTAGAGGGCGATGATTTGATGCTCCGTACCGGGAAGACGGGGCAAGCTGTCTTCGTCCCTCTCCCGCCGGATGTGGCTGACGCTCTGAGATACCAGGCTTCGAAGAACCAGAATCCCAGGTATTTCTTCTGGTCCGGGAACGGGAAGCCGCTTTCTGCGGTCTCAAGCTGGCAGCGGACGCTAAGGAAGGTCCTGAAAGACGCCGGGGTCTCGAAGGGGCAAAACATGATGATTGCCCATCGGTTCCGCGACAGTTTGGCCACATCCCTTCTCTCGAACGGCGTACCCATCGAGGATGTCGCGGCGATCCTGGGGAACAGCGTGAAAGTCTGCGAGAAACATTACTCGGCGTGGGTCCGCGAGAGGCAGGACCGATTGACCGAACGGGTCAGGGCGACCTGGCCGAAGCAAAAACCGAAGTTGAAAGTGATTCAGGGGGGCGCGTAAGCGTCCCCTTCACTTGTTCGTATAAAGTCCGTGGGGCCAATGGTCCAGGAGGTCGGCAATCTGTTCCAGGGCTTCGACCTCGCGCTTGTGTAAGGCGTGGGACTTCTCCCACATCTCGCGGTACTCGTCGGCGGGGAGGCCCATTTCGAGGAGGGCTTGGAGGTCGCGCGGTTTCTCTTTCTTCGTAGCCATGATTAAAAGGGACCGGCCCGGAGGGTTGCAAGGTAAAACGAGCGTGTGAGCCCAGCTTGAAACGTCCTCGCGAACCGGCCCGGAAGATTACTAGCTCGGAACTTCAAAGCGTCAAACCAAACTGCCCAAGAGGTTAGGCAGAATCCCTAACTTTCCGTTGCAGCAGAGGGAGGCCCACAAGGTCAGGCTGTTTTTCTCCGCAACCGTGAAACGAGGGTGGGGTCTATCTCGAAGCGTTCGATGGTGACGACAACCTTTCGGACGCTGGCGGGGGGTATTTTGCCCTCACGAATCCAGCGGTAAACGGTCTGTCGTTGAACCCCGGTTTTCTTAGCAAAATCGTACGGTCGAACCCATGAAGCATTATGTGGGGGGCGGGCCATAGAGTGACTTAAGTGTCATACTTAGTGTAACGCAGGGGGTTGTGGCGGCAAGACGCAGCTTGGGGATTACTCAAAGCCCGGCACAGGAATCACAGACCTCACCTTCAAGGCCCTTACCGCTCCGCAACACATTACAAGGCTGCTTGCAAGCGTCGCATTTGAAAGGCTTGGAGAGGCTTACTTTGGTCTTGCCCTTAGGAAGATTAGCGTCCGCGAAAAAGCGATTATCGTAAAGTCCGCGCTTCGGAGAGAGTTCCGGCTTCTTCTTCTTGATTACTACATTCGACGCGGGCTTAGGCTTGGACATACCTCATGAAGTTGTTTTCGTCCGCGATGTTCAGGAAAAGGATGCAGGTCCAGCAGAGAGGCTTTCCGGCGTCATAGAGTTTCTCGGGTTCTTTGCACCGGCGGCAGGCCAAGGCCACGGACATATACGGACGTGTACCAGCGCGAGGGAGCTGTGGGGTCGTGGAGGAACATTTCACGCGCGAGGAGCTTTTGTGTTCGGCAATCCATGATGTCCCCTTTGATGCCGTACTTCTTGGATTGCTCTTGGAAGGTGGCGTCTTGGAACATGAGACAGCCGCGCGAGGCTTTGTGGTTGCGGTCAATGATTGAGATGTCTTCCTGGCCGTTGCTTTCATACTGCGCAAGTTCCTCGATGTAGAGATCGAGTGGCGTGGCTTCTGATACTTGGAGGACAGGCTCATTTGAAATCGTAGTGGTCGTAAGTGTTCGCGGGAGAAGTAGGCTCGCCGGTACTAACACGCTCGCTACGAGAGTTGTGATGCTAGGTAGCATCGGGTCCCCGGACACATGGGGAGTTGCAGGTTCGGAAGGTTCAAGCGGGTCAGCTATAAGCATACTCTTCGTGAAGAAATAGGGATGTGGACAAAAAAGCCTTGAAAATCAAGGCCGCGCGGGTAAGGCGCGGCGATGAGGGGACTTTCTCGCGTGGGTCGCTATAGCTCCTTTCTGAACGCGGGGCATTGCTGCTTGCCGCACTCGTGACATGGACCTTTGCGGTGGGCCTTCTTCCCGTGGCCGCACTTGCATACGGCTTCCGGGGTGAAGGACTTGCATGGACAGGAGGTGCAGGGGCCGGCGGGAAACTGCTTGGTGATGACGTGCTCCCGCTTCTGGTCTCCGCACTCACAGACGAGAACGCGGGGCGGGAACTTCACTTCACCTTCTTGAGCTTCGTCTGCTTCGGCTCGGCCTTCTTGTCGAGAAAGATGACCTGGCTGGCGACGACCTCGAAGCCGTAGCGTTTCTGGCCGGATTCCTTGTCGTCCCACTCGGACGTTCTGATGGAACCCTCGACGAGGACGTGGGAACCCTTCTTGAGCATCCCGGCGATGTTCTCGCCGTTGCCATTGAAGACCGAGACGTTCAGCCAGTTGACGCGCTCCTGCTTCTCGCCCGCTGAATCCTTCCAGCGGTCGTTGACGGCGAGGGAGAACTTGGTGACGGTGGTTGCACCAGCGGGAGTTGTCTCGGGGTCTTTTCCGAGATGCCCGGAGATGATGACGCGGTTGAGTGACCGCATGAGGCACATCCTTTCGGTTTCGGCGGCTTGAGGTCCGGGAATGGGCCTTGGTAAGCATCGCCGGTCGTGATGAAGTTGATGAGAGCCTTCGCGCCGCGCTTGTAGACGACGACGGCTAAGAGCTCTTTGTCGTTGAAGACGGCCCAGAACTTCGAGTGAGCGTAGCGTTCAAACCTGAGCATTTCTCTCCTCCTCGGTCTGTAGCACCCCTTCTTCGAGGTAGAGAGTGATGACGGGTTCGTTCACTTCGCTGTAGAACGTCTGGGGGAAAACGAGCGGGTCGTCGTCGGAATCCAAGGGGTAGCAGTAGACGGTCGCGCGGCGGAACTGGACCTTGTGGACCCACCGCTGGCCGTCCTTGAACCTGACGTGCTTCTTGGTTCGCTTCTGCTGGGCCGCGATGAAATCAACGAGCCAGTAAAGCCCGTGGGTCTGGCAGACACCGTTCACGCCCGTCGTGTAGACGAAGAATCCAGCGGGATGACGGAAGACGGCGCTATTCGACATATGGCGGTGCCTTACAGACGCGGCCTTTGACACTTTTGAGGCCGCCGAGCTTCACGAACTGCGCTTCAGCCGCACGCTGCCAGATGATGTGTCCTTCGCGGTCGGTGCGGACATCGCCGGGCTCGTAGCCGAGAATCTGACCGTCGCCCGTGTCGGGGTCGTCGTCGGCCTGACCGACCATGACGAACGGGGCGAAGACGCAGTTTCCGGCATTCGAGACGCCGAGAACGAGTGCGCCCTTGACCCATTCGTCGCCCTTCTTCACTTCGGCCGCGTCCGCGTCGTTCGGGGACAGGCACGCGAGGGCGAAGAGAATGGCGAGGATGACGAGAACGGCGCGGAACTCGTCGAACTGGATGCGCTGGCGCGGTTCGGTCGTCTTCCTGTACGCCAGATAGCACGCGGCGTGGTAATCGGTTTTGCCGTAGCTCAGATGGTCGGGAGCTTTCGGCGCGATGACTAAGTGGCAGCGATCGCAATAAACTCCGTCAGAGCGTTTCATAACGCCTCCTGTAATGGTTAGGGGTTTGTGGGGTGCTCTAATCAGCGAACCATTACAGGCGGGAAAATCAAGGGTGCGTTATGCACCGGCTAAATCGCTACAAAGGGCTTGTCCTCCTTCCTGATAATGTTCGTCGTATCCCTAACGGATGCCCCGCACGCCCGGCAATTCAATTGTCTATAGGCCGTCGTCTGGTTGTATTTCAAACCTTTGGAGCGGAACTCTGTTCCCCCGCACTTCGGGCAGACATGGGGACCGTAAGGAGTGGCGAGGTTCGGGTGTCCTTTCATCCAAGGGAGGAGCCGGACGTAAATCTTCTCTAGAAGGATGACATCCTGGGCGTTGTACTTCTTCATGTGGTTCCAGGCTTGTTTGTCGCCTTCCATGCAATCGAACCAAAGGTCCGCGCCGCCGGTTCGGAGTTTCTTTCCGAGGCCGAAGAACTGTCCTAGGTCGTTCAGCTTGTTGGAATCGTACTTTCCTATGCTCCGGGCTTGCTTCAGAGTGTCTACGACGGCGTAGGGTGAAGGCGGTTTCATCCCGTGGTAGGTGAATCGAGCGTTTATAAGTCTCGTATCAAAGGCCCGGCCATTGTGAGCTACTACCACTTCAGCTTCATCCAAGAACTTCCACAGCTCTTCGCAGAGCTTCTTGTCGTCGCGGGAATGAGGCTTGTAGCCTTTGTAATCCGCGAGGCACTTTGTTGTCTGCTTGCCTTGGTGCCATTTCACGGACCATCCGCAGAGGGAAGTATTTTCTAGTAGCTTCAGCGAATTGGCTTCCCAGGTCTTCCATGCGTAAAAAAGCGCCGGGAAACTCTCAACGTCCACATGAAGCACTTTCTCCCAAGGTTTCATCGCCTCTTCTTCTTGGGTACTTGGATGCCGAGTTCTCTTAAAGCTTCGTGGTCGGTCATGGGGGTACCAAGGACCGTATCCAAAGCCGGAGGGTTGAAGGTCTTTTCGCTTATGTAAATTATCTTGGCGTCCTTCTCCTTCCGGCGGGCTTCGTCGATAGTCTTTGCCTCAATCGTTTTGATGATGAGGTAGAGCATGGGGAGGGTAGTGCCCTCGCTCCTCCCGCGTAATGAGCGACGCGGGAGTGTGCGATGGAGCTACTGGATGCCTTCTGTCGTCTTGATGCGAAGAACGAGGTCGATAGCGGCTTTGAGGGTGGCGAGGCCGCCGGCGGCTTTCATGTTGGGGTCCGTGGCAACGATGGCGGCGAGGACACCAGCGAAGCCCTGAAGAATGGCGACCCACACCGTCCAGGATTTGTACCAGGGTTTCATGTCTCGATAGTCGAAAGAAATTGAACTCATCGACCTTTCAGAAGTTGCTTGAGAAGGGAGAGGATGGTTTGGAGGGCGGAAATCTGCGTGTCTATCGCGTAGGTGCCTGAGTAGTAAGGCGTGGGGTCGAAGGAGTTGTTAGCTTCGTTCTGGTCGAGCCATGCGAGGTGGGCCTGTTTGCCGTTTATGACGTACTGGCCGCCGGGTTCGATCGCGCACCGTCTGAGCTGAATGTGCGTATGCGGGCCGGTCGAAAAGCCCGTGTTGTCCGCGATGGCGATAGTGTCTCCCAAAGAAACGTGCTGGCCCTCTTGAACAAGGAGATGGTCGCAATGCAGGAAGTCCGCGAAGACATACGCGGATAGGCCGTCGGGGAAGTCGAACTTCTCGTCGGAGATGAGGCTTACAAAGACACCGCCGCCGTTCGGCTGCCATTGGCCGTTCTCTTTGGTCGAGGGGCGGATGATTGTTCCGGGAAAAGGCGCGGCGATGTTCGCATTGATACCAAGGGCTACATCCGTTCCATTGTGCCGGGTGAAGCCAAAACGCTGGTAAGCGGGGTTATAGATACCCCATTCCTGGTTAACTTTCCAAGGCTTTACGGGGTAAGGGAATGAGAACCGGGACATATCTTAATGAATGGCAGATGAAGCTAGTATTGACAAGTGGATAATTCGGCGTAGGGTCAAGGCTATGTGGATACTCGGAATCGTAATAGCGGTGCTGGGGATGGAGTTGTTCTTCGTTATTACTTCTTAGAGGCTTTGTTGGCCTGGAACGCCGCCTGACGCAGGGCGGGGTTCGTGGCGAGCGCGGCGGCTTTGGAATCGGCCACCTTACCGGCGACGGTAGTGGTCTTTTTGATTACCTGGGCAAGGCCCGTCTTGGCGAGCGAGCTTTCGGCGGTGCGTTTAGCAGCTTCGCCAATGAGGGCTCCGGGAACGCCGCCGATCGTGGCCCCAATACTTCCAGCGAGGAGGTCTTTCATGCCGATGTTGATTCCAGCCTTCTGAGCTATGGCGAGCTGGCGAGAGAGGAGCTTCTGCGCGGTTATGTATTTGGAGAGTGCGGAAAACTCCAGGGTGGTGTTCGTTCCGGCTTTGATGGTGTTGCGGAGGGCGTTGGCGACAGCTTCGGTGGCGAGCTTGTTGAGGGTCGCGGTGGTGTCGGAGATGAAATACTGGTTGCCGAGTATCTTATCTATGCTCTTTCTCAGAGTGTTCGCATTGGTCCAGGTGAGGAGGTCGGAATCCCAAAGACCGGCGACGGGGGCTTTCATGATGGCGTCTTCGATTTGAGCGGTGGTGTATGCGCCGGGCGTTTGGTGCATAAGGTCGTCGGTCGCCCTGGCGATGATGTCGCTCGTTCTCACGCCGCCCGGAGTAGAGGCGAGTTTGTCGTCAATCAAGGCTTCCACGGCGTCCCGGTTCGTCGAAACCTGGCGGTAAAGTGACTTAGTGGTTCCAACCAATCCCTCGTCGGCCATAAAAGCGGCGGGGGATTTGCCTTTCTCAAGAATCTTTTGGGTCGTCCCGATTGCGGAATCGTAGAGTTGTGTCGGAAGCTTGGTGAGTAGGTCGCGGACGGGCGCGGTGACGGTACTGAGGGCGGTTCCGGCGAGGTGGAAGGGGTCCGTGAGAGATGCGGCGGAGCCGAGGCCGGAAGCGGCCTTGGTAGGTAGGGATGGCGCAGCGTCAGCAAGCGTCGCATTGTTAGCAAGGAGTGAGCTTGTTTTTGCCGCGTCGACAAACTCGCCTACCTTCCCTGCAACGGCCCCAGCGCCTCCCAGGAGGGCTGAGAGGTCCATAGCGAAGCCTACCGGGTCTTTGTAGGCTGTTTGGGCTATGTGGGAGATTACCTCTTCGGGGTTGGAACCACCGTATCTCTGAGCGAAGAAGTTGATGACATTGTGGAACTGCTGCTGCTCCGGGGTTTGAATGTGGTTGTTCGGGATTCCCAAGACATCCGCACCGGCTTGGATTCCAGCTTCAAGTCCTCCGGCGGCGGTGTTTGCGAGGCCGGAAACCGTATCAATGGGGTGCATGATGGCGTTCGCTATTCCCCCAATGGCGTTCGCGCCGGAGCTAACTACATTTCCGAGGAATCCTCCGATGGACGGTCCCTGTGTCTGCGCCTGGGGCTGGATAGGCTGAGCCCCCATCTGCATGAGCTGGTCGGCGGTAAGTCCCTGCGCGGAAGGATTAGCCTGGGGCGTTGAACCTTGAACCATGGGGAGGTTCTGGCCGGGCTGAACGGGCGTAGCTCCCATCTCCTGAAGCTGTTGTAGCGTAAGTCCCTGGGGCATTACTGCGCGTAATAGAGGCCGTCCGGGCCTTGGGTGTAGGTCTGTCCGTTCACCTGGTAAGCGGAAGCAGAACCCGTGGAAGCGGCGGCGATTTGAGCGTTCGGGAGAATCTGCCGCGTCCACTTGTCCAAGAAGCTGTTGAGGACCTGGAGCTTGGCGTTCGCGGTCTCGATGTTGTCGTTCGGGTTCGGGATGTTGGTGGTAGCGGTGTCAATTTCACCCTGGGTCAAACGGAAGCCGGAACCAGAGCCTCCAGCGAGGGCTTGGATGGCGTTAAGCGCGGCGGTTCTATACTGCTGGAACTTACCCCGGCCGTTCGGGTCGTTTTGGAAGATGTTGTTCCAGGTTGTAGCGATAGAGCCCGCGATCCTGCCGCCTACGCCGGAGCCGAGTACCTGCTGCGCGAGGTTCGAGAGGTCTCGGAGGTTTTGCTTCGTGACCTGGATGTTCCGGACCTTGTCCACTTCGTCTGCGGCGAGGAGCGGGATACCGGCGGTGCTGGCAGCTTTGATGATTTGCTGCTTCTGAGCCTGGGGCAAAGCGTTCACCTTTTCCATGTTCACATAAGGGGTACCTTCCTGGGTGAAGCCGAGGTAGTTGCCGTTGATGCCAGCCGTGTTCTGCTTCTGTTCGGTGGGAGCGGCGTAGAAGCCTTCCTCCTGGGCCATGGAGTGCATCAAGCCGTACATCTGCGTGGGCGAGAGCTGGGAGACCTTCGTGTTTGCAATAGCTCCCTGGCCGATTTGGGAAGCTCCGTATCCGCCGCCGCTCCACTTCTTCATCGCTGCATCAACGGTGAGGCCGGAGTAAACGGGAGACTGCAAGAGCTGCATACCCGCTACGAAGCCTTGCTGGGGGTTTTGGAACTTCAAGAACTGTCCCCCGTCCTTGGCCTGTGAGCCGAGAGTAGCGCCCTGCTGGAGCCATTGCTGGGTGGCTCCACCGAGCTTGATGTTCAGAGGGTTGTTGTTCACCTGGGGGATGTTGCCCTGCTGGGTTGTGTATTGCTGTGTGAAGTCGTTTCCGTTCGCGGAGCCGTAGTTGGAGTATCCGGGCATTTGGGAGATGGCCGAGCCGTGTCCGCCCAAAATCCCGGAGGCCATCTGGTAGTAATACTGGTTATCAATCTGCCCGTCCGGGGTGGTGCGGACAACGCCCATGTTGGCGTCGTTCGTCGCAAGCTGCCCAGCGTAGGAAGCGATGGTCGAAGGAGCCGCGCCGAGGGAGGAGCCGCCTACGATCTTCCCCGTAAGGGGGTTGTAGAGCTGTTCGCCAGGGGCGATTCTCTGAGGCGTGGCGAGGTTGTAGAGAGGATTCAGCATTTGTGAAGCTCCCTGGATGGCCTGAGCGGAGGTCTGCCGCTGCTGGGAGGCGACGCCTGCCTGGTTCGCTAGAAGGTTCTCCTGCGCCGTGAGGGTCTGAGCTCCAAGCTGACGCTGGAAGTCCACCTGCTCTGCTCGGCCGGTCGAAAGCTCGAGCGGTCGGCCGAGGTAGAACTGGTTGAGCTTCGCGGTCTGGGTATCGATTCCGTACTGCTGCTCCTGGGCTTTGATGTTGTTCAACTGGTTCAGAAGGTCGGTCTCGCGGGGAGACATCTGAGCCGCTTGGAGGTAGCTCTGTTGGTACTGCTTGTTGAGGTCTAAAAGGGCCTGAAGGTCGAAGCCGGTCGTGGGCGTCTGGGTGAGGTTATTCGTGTCGGTGTAGTTCTGCGGGGTCACGGAAAGGTCGGTCGTCGGGATTGAAGACTGAACCCCGGCGTAAGGCGAGGCTCCGAACAAGGTCGCGTAGGCTTGCGGGTCTAGGTTCGAGTAGGTGGAGGAGGGCTGCGGCGAGGGAGTTGAACCGGCTGCATAAGCGGTCGGAGTGGCCCCATACCCGCCGTACGAGGTGGAAGAGGTGGACGGGGGCGTATAGGAATAACCAGGGCCGCGCATATATGCGAGAGCGGACTGCGTAGTGCTTTGAGGCTGAATGGTAGGCTGGGTGGTCGTGTTGTTGATAGGGCTTGTGGGGCCGGCGAGGAAGCCTAAGAGGCCGCCGTTATTGGCAGCGGTGTATTTGAAGAAATTACTCCAATTTGAAAGCCAGCCGCTAAGCCCGCCGCTTTGCTGGATGTTCTGCTGGGTTATAGATGGCCCGGTCTGGTCAGGCAACGCCATGGGTGGAGTTGCAAGTAAGGCCGGAGCCGCTTGACTTATGATTTGATTGTATTCGACGCATTGTAGGTGTCAATTAAGGGTTATCCGCAGCCTCGTATTCGATGACGATTGCCCGGACGATGGCTGCCGTATCGGTAATAGCCGAGTGGTTGAACCGGAGGTTGAGGTAAAAGGAGCTTATGTCCGGGATGGCCTTTTGTCTCTTGGCGGCCATGTTCGTGATGACGGTAGGTTCCGAGGTTGAAGTGATGGTCCAGTTCAAAAGGTCCGTCGCGCCGCCGGGAGAGACTGAGTTGTAGTCCTGGAAGAGGGAAACGAGGAGAGAGGATGAGGCGGCGAACTGGGAGAAGAGGATGGTTATCTTCTTCACCACAGACTTGTACGGCAGCTCAATCAGCCGGGAGCGGAAGTTCGCCGGGGTCTGATAGCCTGCGGTCTGCGTCGCTGAACGCATTATCTTGTAGGTGGTAGGCGTAGTGGCCGCTTTGACGCCGAGGTAGAGATAGCCCGCTGATAGGTTCTTAACGAATCCGATGTCCGAGGCAAAGACGCTTCCATCGGTCGGAGAGTTCCTGACATGAAACGCCGTGCCGTCGAGGACGTTTATCTGCGTTCCTCCGGCTGCGGCCCAATGCAACTTGCCTTCAAAGACCTCAACGGAACCATGTCGGGGAGCGGAGCCTATCTTGGCAGATTCAAAGATGGTATCGAAGCGGCCGAACTGCTGGTTGAACTGTTTGACTTTGACGCTGTTGCTCCGGCCCTGGGTGAAGACTTGCAAGATGCCCTGGTTGTTAACGAGAGCGGAGACATAGTTGTCGTTCGCCTGGTAGACGAAGTTGGGGTCCGGCGCGTAGCCGTTCCAAAACCAAACCTTCGCGTCTGAGCGAGCCCAAGAGGAAATCCAGGTGGTTGCCTTATAGCCCCCAATGACAAGGTAGTTCCCGTAGGTTGAGAGCGTCGTGGCTATCCATCCCCAGCCTAGATTGAGAGCTTGGTAGTTGACCGTCGTCGTGTTCGGGTCGTGGGAGGCGATGTATTGGCCGTTCGTGATGTAGATTATCCCGTCCGCGCCGATTGCCATGATGTGAGGAACGGCAGCGGTCAAAGCGGTGCCGCTCGTCTGCGTTGCAAGGGTCGAGAGGAAGTTATCGCTCGGTGAGCTGCCGTCCTTCAGCATGCGGCCTACATCTCCGTCCGTTCCGTCCGACCAGGAGTAAAGGACATATTCGTTCGTCCCGTTCTTGTAAGAGAGGACGTCGCTATACGTCCCGGTGAGGCTAGAGTGGCCTGAATGCGACCCGGAAAGAGCTACGGTGCGGGTGAGAGAGACCGTATCCAGGCCGGCGGAGGAATCTATTTGGATAAGCTTGGGCTGGTCGGAAATGGCGTACGCGGCCCCGCCGGAGGTCATGGTGGCGTTCAAGAGGAGAGAGGTGACATAGGGCGTGGCATCCGTAAGGGAGGCGTAAGTCTCTCCGGGCGCGATGTGGCCTACCTTTCCAAGCCGGAAGAGAGATACCCCGTCGGAGGTGGTGTATTGGTCTTCCTTCGCCTGGACAGCGGCGTTGTTCGAGGCGGATAAGTCGTAGCCCATGCCTCCGAGAGGGTTTTGGATGACGATAGGTTTTATCTTAGCGTTTTGCATTAGGCGTAGACCTCCCAGAGGAGGACGATGTCGTTGGTTAAACCGGGCGATCCCGTGGGGGTCCAGGTAAGGACGAACTGGCTAGAGCTCATCGAGGCGACGGCGGAGATGGTTCCGGTGCTTCCATCAGCTAGGTCAACGATGTGGTTAGTTCCGTTATAAGCATTGCCTCCGGTGCCTATCTCGGTGCGGGAGGAGATGTAGGCGTAGTTCGTGCCGTCAAACGTACCTGTGCATTGAAGGAGCGTTGGGGTGTTGAAGGCGAAGTAAGCGGTGATTTTGAGAACGGAAGGAGTAGTGCCGAGGCCGTGGCTCACGGTCGTGTCGGATGAGGAGTTCCCGGTGTGGGTCGTGGTCCCGGATTTGTAGCTCAAGGAAGGAACGGTCGAGGTGATAGTGACATCCCCGGTTCCGCCTGAAGGTGAGAGGGAGATGTGCGTTCCCGCGATGAGCTTCGTGACGTAAACGCCGTCGTACTTTATCTTCCGCCAGGACCCGTTCGCGTAGGTGTACCGCCAAACATCCGTCCCGTCGTTGAAGATGTATTCGTAGCCGTTGTTGTTCGGCGTGAAAATGGGCTGGTTCGTCGTGTAAGGAACTACCGTGGCCTGCTTCAATATGTCCGCCGCGATAGGGTCAATGAGCGGATTTCCCAGCGTGTTCTGTTCCTGAGGGGTGTCGCTCATCGGGATTTAAAGAACCACTCCTTGAAGAGAGCGACGGCAAGCCCGAAGAAAGCCCCGAGGCCGGAGGCGTAGCCGTAGATGTGGGAGACCTTATCTTCCACCTGGTCGAGGCGTTCCGTGATTTTCGGTATGTCCTCTACCTTGCCCTTAATGTACCCGATGTCCTCAAAGAGTTTTTGCTTGGTCTGTTCGTCCATGATGAGTGCCATTAGCCTGCGCCGAGCGCGGCGAGTTGTTTTACGGTGCTTGTTGCGACGGCTTCGTTGACGGCGAAGACGGCGATGGCCCAGTTCCTAGAAACTCCGTCCCAGGTCCAACCCATTGAGTAGCTTCCTGCCGTCGTGGTGGCGAGCCGGGCGGAGCCTCCGCCGCGGGTTCCGTCCGTCCAGTTCGCGGTCTGGCTGCCGCTGACAGCCGGGACGCCTCCGCCTACTGCCGCAAGACAATCAACAATGAAGCTGTTGGCGTTGTTCGTCGTGATGCTTACGGAGCCGGACGTGGCGGTTCCCGTCCCTGAAGCGGTGGCGTCCTGGGGGCTTGAAGTGTTGGCCCCGGAGAAGGTCTGCGTTCCCGCTTCGCCGTAGGAACCCGCGCTGAAGGAAACGGACGCGCTATTCGTTCCGGTCGCGGGACTTGCGAGATACCAGATGTCGCAGTTGTCCACGTCCCCGCCGACATCCTTGTGAAGGCCGAGGGTCATGTTCACGGAGTTGTACGTGGGGGTGTTGATGGTGATTGCCCCGGCGTTGTCCCACCAAAGGATGTCCATAACCATGACGAGATTGGAACCAGTAGCGGTATGGTTCCAGCTCCACGGTGTTGCGGCTGCCTTGTCCCCGGAGTTGGCCGTGGCGTCGAAGGCAATTGCTCCCAGGTTAAAGGCGAAGCGGGGTTCTACTCCGAGAGTTCCAGCGAAGCTCTCGGCTTGTTTGCGAATCATGCCTGCGATATGCGCTATGAACGCGCGAAAGGTGCCGAACTCGTAATCTATTTGGTATATCCCCTGGGGGTTGAACTTCACGCGGCTGGCTGATTCAAGCCGGATTCGTTCAGTTACCGGGAAGAAGAAGTCAAGAACCGCGCGGAGGACGCTCTGGTTGCCGCGTCTATTGGCCGTGAGGTTCAGCTTCATTACTGCTTGTACCAGATGTTGTAATCGACGGTCGAGGAAGGGCCGGTGGATCCCGCGCGGGTCGTAGTAACTGCGATGCAGATTGCGGTCGCGTGAGAGATTCCGACCATTCCGGGCGCGATGTTCGCGGCGGAAGTCGCCGGGATGCCGAGAGAGTAGATAGGCGCGGTCGAGCCAAGGGTTACGGCAGAGGCTTGGGCGTTGAAGAACTGAACGTAAGCGACGGAGGAGTTGGGGTTGTAGATGTACCACCCTCCTACGTTGCCAGCGGTGTTGGCGGTTCCGATGTCGGTCTTTGTCGCACCGATAGAACCCGTAGCAACGGACCAGCCGCTCGTTCCGCTCGGAGCCCCCGTCACCCAGACGGCTCCTGATTTGTTTACCTGGAAGGGTTCGTAGTCTCCATCGGTGTTCCCAGCGGAGAGGTCGGTTAAGGTCGTTTCCCGGACGCCGAGGACCATGACGCCGGTATCAGCAGAGGTGTGGGCTGCGTCTTCTGCTTTGCCGAGGTTCGTTGCTCCCGTTCCGGGGGTCACAGAGGTTCCGATGGTGGCGATGTTCCCGGTCGAATCGCTCGCGAGGGTGACGCGCTGTACGCCCGTTCCGGCCGCGCCGTTGTTCATCGTCACGGCGACGCCGTTCATTTGGGCGATGTTCGTAGACACGTTCGAGTTATCAACAGAGACAGAGAGCTGGTTCGAGGCGTTCACATTGGCTCCGCGCTCGTTCCCGGCTGCATCCCGGATGGTGTTGTAGAGGTTTCGGTTCGCGCTCATCCGCAGATAGCCAAAGCTGTTCTCGGTGATTGAAGTAGGAGAGGTGTCGTCGAAGACCCCAGCAACAGCAGAGGTGACACCGCTCGCGGCTGACGCGCTGTTCATCGTGGAGACCGGGGCCGTGGCGGAAGCGGGGTTCACGGTAAAGGCCGTGTTATCGGAGGCAATAGCTACGCGCTGGACCCCCGTACCCGCTACACCATTTCCCATAGTGACGGTCACGCCGTTCATTTGAGCCACATTGACCGCGCTGTTCGCGTCGGGAGTGACAAGGAGCTTGTTCGTTAGCTGGGGCTGGTCGGTGGCGAGTACGACACGCAAGGTTCCCGCGCTTTTGACGCCGGAGTTGGTGTCGGTAGTAGTTCCCGCGACCTGGCTCATGTTCACGGACTGGTTCGCGGGAAGGGCGACCGAATCCGGGGTGACGAGAAGCTTGTTGGTATTGGCCGGGGTGTCTTTGAGCGAAACACGGAGGAGGCCGGAGGTATCGAGGGAAAGGGCATCGCTCTTCGCGGTGACATAGGTGGGAGCGTTCGTCGTGACTGCACCAAAGGCAGTCACGCCCTTCACGCCGGAAGTCGTAGCTTCTTGAGAGATGACAGCTCCCGCGACGGTTGCGAGATTCCCTCCCGATTCAAGGGCAAGAGCTGAGGTGTTGAGGTTCGTTCCGGCGTTCGCGGTCACGGTCCCAGAGACAGGCTGCGTGACCCCCGAGCCGTCCGTTTTAAGGGCGGTCATAGAGGCGATGCCCTGGACGGTGATTACATCGGCAGAGGCGGTGCCGGCCGTTCCAAGGGCGGGCTGTTTGGCTGAGGTGGAAGCACCGGACGGGAGCGGGAGAGAAGCAGCGGAAACGGGCTGGGTCGTTGCGCTGCCGTCTACCTTGACTGCCGTTGCGTTCGCGGCGGTGTTCGCAAGGGAGACCTGAACCGGAGTAGTCGAATTACCTATCTCCGTTCCTGCGGAGTTGTTCAGGGTGACGCGGCCTAGCTGCTTTGTTACTGCGTCCTCTGAAACGGAGTAGGAAGCGACATTCGCCCCACTTCCTTCCGTTACTGCAACCTTGGATGTAGCCATTGGATTAGTTCTTGGTTAAAAGCGTGACCGTCGCGGTAGATGATTTGGGGGCGAAGGCCCATGCTCCGGTCGCGTAAGTGAGGTAGAGGAACCATCCGGGGCCGATAGGGGAAGCTACGGGGATTTGGTTGCTCCTAGAGGAAAGGGTGACGGTCGCTGCGGCGGACTTGGATTGAAGGGTGACTGCGCTCATGAGTAGGTCGTGATGTTGTAGGCCTTAAGGGGAATAACTTGGTCTTCGTTCTTCCGGCCGTAATACTGTTTCAGCCGGGATTCCCAGTCCTGGGCGATCGCCATGAGGTTCGGGACGCGGGCTAGGTCCTGGGACATACACCACTCGAAGGACGCGAGGACTGCGATGAAGGGATGAAAGGGAGTATCTATGCCCGGAGTTTTCGTGGTGTCGGTGGAAGCGAACTCGGAAGGCTCGCGGAAGAACTCAAGGCGGATGTTCGCACCTGCGGCGACATCGGCAGAAGTGGCAGCCGGATAGATAAAGATGCTATTGGCCCGGAGGTCGTATCGGGGAGAGGTCCGGGAGAACCGAGCGTCCGTAATCGTGTCGTTCCCCAAGCCATCGGGGGTAGTCGCGGAATCCCACTCCTCGGCTTTGTAGTAGGTCGTGTTGTCGTAGGTGACATCTATACGCTTCAGCTTCAGAATCTTCAAAGAGGCTGGAAGGGAGTAGTCCCGTTGTCCGGCGACCATGTTGATGGTCCCTATGGGGTAGTTGGTCTGCGTCCCCGTGGAGCCGTCCGAAGTGCCGATGTCGTCCCAATCCCAGTCGTCCTGGGCGGCGAGAATCATGCTGACGACTTTCTGATAAGCGACGTTTATGAGGTTCGTGAACTGCTTGAGGTATGTCGAATTGCCGGAAATCCCGGTATCCCCTAAACCCGTATACAGCTCACAGAGCTGGATAAGGCCCTTCTTATTCGTCGTATCTGAGAAGGCGTAAGCCATGCCTGTACCGTGTTCCCCGGTAAGGCATTAGAGCCGCCGCTGATACCTTCATAGTAAACACCTTGCAGGTCATGTCAAAGGAGGGATGTGGAAATCTCCCCGGCGTATCTCCGCGAGCCTCATATTGTGCCAGGTGTCGCTGTATTTCTTCCTGAAGGGATGCTCCATGAAGGCGTCATGGTCCAAGGCTCTGGCGGAGTTCGTGGGGATGCAGCCGAACTTGAACCCGGCCATCTCCGCCCGGAGGCCGACATTCACGTTATCGAAGGTCCAGGTATGCTCATCGAGCTCCTCATCAAACCCGCCGAGGGACTTAAGAGCCTGTAGAGGCGCACAGGCCCAGTCTATCTCCCAGCCGTTCCACATACAGTTCTCGGTGAAGGTCCGCCAGTCGGACCTGGGCTCGTCGTCCCAGTTCTTTACCTTTCCAACAGGGGCGGTGAAGAAGGTGTCCGGGCGGTCCTGGTAGGCTTTCCAAAAGCGTTCTAGGCCGTCCTGTTTGATGCGGATGAAGTCTTGGTAGGAGACCATGAGTTCGCCCTTAGCTCTTCGGAGCATCCGGTTGTAGGCCTGGTTTAGGTCGTTCCCTTTCTTCGGGATTCCCAGCTCCACAAGCCATTCAAAGTCTTGGAAGGTCTGCTCGGAGAGACATTCCTGGACTATCTTCAAACCTTCGGGCCGGATGGATGGTGTAAGAACGCTTATGAGCATAGTGAGAGTAAACCGGTTTCAAGGTCGGCGGCGTATTTGTATTCGGAGTAGTTGTCGAGAACCCATTGCCGGGTCGTTTGGGGTTCGGCATTGAGTATCGCTTCTCGGATAAGGTCTGGCTTAGGAGGGACGATGTATCCCCCGGCTTGGCGGACATACTCGCTCGTCTTGTCGGAATCCTCCATGACGATGACGGGCAGGTTCATGGACAGAGCTTCAAGCACGGTCCTTTGGCTTCCCCCGGTTTCGTGAGAGGTGATTACGCAGGTCTTCGAGGCTCCCATGAGCCTATGCAGGGTCTCGGCCGAGACATGAGGCAGGGTGAGGACCTGGGCGGCTTCGCAGGCCTTCCAGCAGAACTCCTCATGGTTCGGAATCATGTACCCGACAGCGCAGGCAGGCAGTCCTCTTACCGCCTCGGCGTAGATGTTGTGCCTCTTCCAGGCGGCGAAGGTCGCGGGGAAGATGGCGTCGAAGTGCTTATGTGAATCCATGGGGGTAAAGAGTTCCGTGTTCGTGCCGAAAGCTCTTGAGACACTTCTTCCTGCTGCGGAGAAGCGGTCGAAGTAGACCTGGCTTTCAACGAAGATGTGGTCGAAGTGCGGAAGTGTCGGCCCGGAAGCGGCTCCTCCGGCGAAACACAAAGCCATCGGCCTCCCCAGGGTTGAGAGAGGTTCGGCGTTCGGCCGGGTAAGGTCGCCCCACATGAGAATCACATCGGGCTTGTAGGCTTTCACCTCATCACGGATGTTCTGGGAGACATGAATCGGAAAGTACGGATGCTCGATGAGCGACTTCTTCCCTTCTACCCAGAACTTCACTTCGTGGCGTTTGGCGAGTTCGCGGATCGCCGCAGCTAACCCGTCGCGCCAGGTGTATTCCTGCTCGTAATGAACGGGCCAGTCATGACATATTGCGATTCTCATTTTGAGAGTTCGGTGTTCCAAACCTCCGCGATTCTGTTCCAGTCGAAGGTCTGTTGAGCCCACTCGCGCATCGGGTTTCGGTCTTCCTCGGAGGGAGGATTCTTTAGAAGCTCGATAATCCGGGTCGTCATTGTTTCCTTCACATCCTCGTCCACGACGGAGAAGTCGTGGTTCATCGGGTCTTTCCAATGTTTTGGAGCTGAAGGTGCGTTCAAGAAGAATCCACCGTGGCCTGATTTCTCCCCGAGGGCTGCGAAGTCGGTAGTAACGGGAACCGCGCCGGCAGCCATAGCCTTGGAAAGGGAGATGCAGTCTATTTCCCCGAAGCCGGAGGGATAGGCCCAGACATTTGCTTTGAGGTAGAGCTTCGCTACTTCGGAGTGAGAAAGCCTGCCTACGTCCTCGATGCCGTTCTCTTTCATCCGGGCGCGGAGGTCTTCGGCCCACTTTAGGACCTTCTCGTTGCCCTGGAAGCCGTTGGTGAAGGTTCCCCAGCCGTAGGCCCAGACAATGCGTGCGTCGGGGACTTCTGCTTTGATTCGTGTGGCCATGTCGGTGAGAGCGGCGATGCCCCGGTTCGGAGCAGAGGTGTTAACGACAAGCTTCAAGTCTCGCTCGACGGGTTCCTGGAAGATGGAAGGGTCTATGCCGTTCGGGAGGATGGTGAACTTCTCATCAGGGACCTTCGGGAAGAGGTCTCGCTGGTACTTCGATTTGACGAATATCCGGGTGACGCGCTTTAGGCGGTCTTCGTTCAGTTCAGCGGCCGGGATGACATCATGGAGGTCCAATAGAATCTTCGGGGCGTTTATCTCGTACTTCAGAACGCCGGGATTCCGCCACACGATAACCGCATCCTGCTTGTCCCTGTAGTTCCATGACCAGTAGGGTTTGTAAGTCACCTTGCCGTAGGTCTTAGCTTCTGTCCCTGAGTTGGCGTAGACGGTGACGTTCCAGCCCTTCTCTGCAAGGAGCTCAGAGAGCCAGATGACCGCTTCTTCCGAGCCGCCGATGCCCTTCTGCTTGGCTGTGTCGGGATTCCAAACCTCGGCGGTGTAGCCGCAGTAGATTACGAGGTCTTTTCCCGTGGATTCCTTCTTGATTAGCCGGGTGTTTCGGATGTTGCAGATTCCGGGGTGCGATTGAACATCGGGCGGAAGCTTCTCGATCTCCGCTTGGAGTTTGGAATCGTCCTCGATTTCAGATAGCCGGGCGACCTGTTTGAGGACCTTGTTGAACTTCGTCTGCTCCTTCTGCATGACTTTGACGAGCTTCTTAGTGTTCTCGTCTTCGGGCTCGATTTGGAGGCATCCCTTGAGGCACGGGAGGGCCATATCCGGTCTTCCGAGCTCGAAGTAGCAGTTAGCGAGGTTCTTCAAAGGGATGTAGTCGTAGTCCCTCGGGTTGTAGACGAGAATCGAATACTGCGGGGGCTTCTTGGTCAGTCCCTGTAAGAGGAACTTCGCGGCTTCATCGAACCGGCGCATTTGCATATAAAGCTTTGCAAGCGCGTGGTACGCATCCGGGTATTCGGGTCTTAGGCCGATAGCCCGCTGGACGTTCGTGACCGCCGAATCCCTGTCCTCAAGGCCGAGGTAGGCTTCCGCCTGGCGGAGGAGGGCCATGTATCGTTCTTCGTCCGAGCGGGATTCCTTGAGGAAGGTGTTGTAGACATCCGTGGCGTCCTGCCACTTCCCGAGCCCGGCGTACGCATTAGCTAGGAGCCAGTAGGTCCTGGGGTCGGTCGGGTTGTCCTGCATCTCCCGTTCTGCGATGCGGAGATTGCGTTCCTTGCTCTCCTGGTGTCGTTCCGGGTTCGAGAGGTGCAAGCGGTCAACATCCTTCACGAAGTATTGGGTGAGTTCCCGTTCGGGCCGAAGGTCCTCATGGACCCGGCCCCACCAAGTGACGCAGCCGTCGTTCTTGATTACCTGGGACTTCATGTGAATGACGACGGGAACCTTGTTGTCGTCGAATGCGTACAGATAGTTCATCACGTACACATCGGCCGGGTTCTGCTCGATGATGGTTCTAAGTTTCTCCCCGCCTCGGAGAGCGTCGTCCGCGTCGAGCCAGAGGATGTAGTCAAACTCCTTAGGTACTTGGGAGAAGTTGAAGTTTCGGGCTTTGGAGAAGTCGTCTACCCACTCGAAGTCGGAGATAGCTGCATCGTAGTCTTTACAGACCTCTTCCACGGCCTTGTTGCGTTCTTCTCCGGGCTTGTGGGTGATGGTGACGAACACTCGGTCAACGTACTGGGCGGAATACCTGAGACACGTATCAAGAGCTTCGGCCTCCTGGTCGGAGCCTTTGACTATGAGCGCGAGCGCGAGCTTCATTCGTCAGCGGGGAGCTTCACGACCTTGATGGGCTTTACGTAAACCGTGCAACAAGCGGGGCAGAAGGCTTGCGCGTGGAACTTGCCTTTGACCTTCCCTTCGACGAGAGAGAAAGGAAGTTCGGGCCTATCGAACTTGTGATTGGGACACTTCATATCTTGAGGGTGATTTGGAACTCCGGGTAGTTCTTGCCGAACCACTTGGTTCCGTCGAGGCTTGAGAACCATTCGGAGTCAGCCGGGCCGAGGAGCTGCTGGAAGGCGTTGTATAGGCGTTCCGGGTACTCGAAGAGCAAGCGTTCCTGTACGTGGTCGCCTTCTAAGGCGGCCCACTTGTTCTTCAGGTTCTTCCTCTTCGCGGCGTTCTGCTTCACTACGGCCTGGTACTCCTCCTGAAAGTTCTTTTTGTAATACTCGACTATGGTTTTTATGTTGTCCTGCGGGGTGACGATGTTCATGAGGAGGTTGCTTGCAAATTGCCTCCCCCGCGCCAATTTGCATAACGCGGGCGAGAGCAACCTTAGTTTTTCTCGGAACTAGGACCTCATCTCAACTAGGCTACGAGGCTGAGGCCGTCGCAGTAGAATTGAGAGTTCTGGTTGTGGACCTCCAGCGTCAGATCGCCGACGATAGCCCGGACATCGTAGTCGCCGGAACGGGCGAGTTCGGTGTCCACCATCGGCTTCCGGAGGAAGGCGATGCGGAGCTTTTCGGGGCGAATGGCGAGGATGCGGCCGGTGAGGTCAGAGGCCTGCTGGATGTAGCGGTGCGTATGGATACGCAGCGTTCCAAAAGCGGTCTGGTACTGGCTCACGGTGCGGACGAGGGTTTCGACCGCAGGGCCGTTCACAACCATGTTGGACTTGGCGATGGCCTGGTCCATCTTCTGGCGGAGCCAAGCACCCATGTAGATGTCTTCGGCCACATCTCCGTTCGAGTTCGTCCAGCAGTTCGCCATGAGCGAATCGAGGATGGTCGTGTTGAAGATGGTGCCGGAGGTCTGGGAGGTGTGGTTGTTAGCCAGAGAAGTGGCGGCGATGATGCCGGCCATGGTCGGGGCCGTGCCAGAAGTGCCAGAGGTCAGGGTGCCGCGCACCAAGTCAAACTCGGCGGCGTTGCCCCAGTCCATCATGGCCTTGTTGACCTGGCGGTTCAGCTCGTCCTCGCCCTGGTAGTGGGCGACGAGGCGCTGAGTGCGGCTTACCTTGAACGGTACGGCGATCTTCTCGACCAAGTTCGTCAGGCGCGAAGGCGTGGAGTTAGCCAGAGCGGTGTAATCCGCGGCTTCCTCAACAGCCTGCGACGCGGCCGTGCGGAGCGTATCGGTGAGATAGCTGTGCACGGTGTTCAGGACGTTGGTGGTCTTCGGGATGGCGTTGAAGATTTGGGTCTCCTTCGCCGTAAGAATCTCGATAGCGTTCAAGACGACATCTTCCCGAATGGAAGAATCGCCATAGGACCTAAGGATTGCGTCAGATGCCATTTAAGTATCGGCTGGCGTCGCTAGGGGGTGCTACAGGTCAAACGCATCCCTCACCGCTTTAACGGCGAGAGCGGAGGCTTCGTAGGCGTTTCCAGCCTTCTGGGCCTCCTTGGCTTGCGAGAGCGAATCCGTAGCTTGTCCAAGCCGAGGGCTTGAATGAACAACGGACTTCGATTTCTCCGCGTCGTCTTTGGCCTTCAATGCTTCGAAGGTCTGCTGGAACGTCGGGTCTTTCACGGCTTCCGCCGGGTCCGAACCGAACTTGCGGACTACGTCCCTGTAAGGTTTGTATTCCGGGTGTTCCAGGTAGAACTCTGTCTCCGTCAATCGGTTCGCCATCTGCTGAAGCTCCTGGGGGTTGGCCTGGCTCTGTTGGAGCTTGTCAACCTGGTTCTTCAACTGTCCGACCGAACCGACATAAGAGAACGTGTCCTTAACTGACTTGAGGGCAGCTTCCTTCGAGGGGAAGTTCTTGCCGAGGTAAGAGTTGAGCTCCGAGAGCGTCAGGCTTTCGACGTTCTGAGAATCAGCCCCGCCGCCGGCTGCCGCTGCCAATTGGTCAGCATCAGCTAAGGATTCAGGGGTAATGATTTCGTCAGGCATTTGAAATCTATGTCGTTGGGTTTAGAGCGTCTTCGACCTTTACAGTAAGGCGCTCAGGGAGAGGGGAACCCTCCCTGAATGTCCTAGCAGGGCTTACGCTTCCGAGGAGCCATTGTAGAAAGTGATGATATTGTCCTCCTCCCGGATTTCGGCGAGTTGTTCCCGGAGGTTCAGGGATTTCATAGCCTCGCCCTCGACCTCAGCGATTACCGAAAGAAGCTCTTGGATGGCGTACTGCCTCGCGCCGTACTCCACAACGCGGTCAGAGACCGGCATATTGGCGGGGATGCTGGTTATGGAATCCAGCCGGGCGATGCGTTTGAGGATGTTCGATCGGATGCCCTTCCATTGAGAGGAAGAGGCAAGCGATTCCGCCGCCTGTCCTTGTTCGAGCTGCTTCTTGGTTTCCCGGTCGAGCTTAGGGGGCATTTACGGTGTTAGCTTGCTGGATTACCTGCTGGGGCTTCTGAGTAGGGACTTGGGGTAGTCCGGGCTGCTGGGGCTGTCCCGGCTGTCCGGGCTGTCCCGGTTGCATCGGCTGCTGCTGTGAGGCCTTGGGGAAGAACGGCAGGCCCATGATGTCCATAAGGTCTTGGACTATCTCTTCCTGGTACTGCGGGGCGATCTGCGCGAGGGTCAAGAGGTTCTGGCTCAATACGCCCTTATCAATCTCCTCGTTCGTCACAAAGACCTCGGTGTCGTACTCGGTCGGGTCCATGTTGTGCAGAAGCTTGATGTACCTATCCTCGCCCATTTGCTGAAGCTTCAAGAGGGCGTTCTGGCGTTCCTGGTGTATCTGGTCGGGGTTAACGAACGCAGGCAGGCCAGCGGCGGCGTACTGGTTCATCTCCGTGAGATGCTTGGCGAGGAGCTGGTTCACCATGAGTTCGTCGAGGGAGCGAATCTCATCGGGGTCGCCTACCGCGCGGATAACTTCACCCATGGTGGTTCGCTTCAGAATGATGGGAAGTGCCTGGCGTTTCATCCACCGCTGCAAGAACATCCCGACACCTTCCTTGATGAGGGTGAACTGGCTTTGGGCGTTAGTGTTCTGAATCGCGTTCGCCGTCGCGGAAGTAGAGGCGGGGTTGTTGTCCCCCTGGACTATCTCAAAGGCTCCCGTGTTCTTCTGCGACCAGTCGTAAGCTGATTGTTCGTCCTGGTAGCTCGTAGGCCCCGCTTCCTGGACTTCGAGCTGCTCGATGTCGTCCTGGGAGTTGACGGTTATGGCTCCATTCGATACGAGCTTCTGAAGTATCTGCGGGGTTATCCCGGAGCCTTTCTTTATCTTGAAGATGCCGAGCTGGGCGATGTACGCCCGGTTGATACGCAGATTGACCGTGGTGTTCATCCACAGTTGGAGCATCATAAGTTTCTCCGCGATGCCCTTGCCGTACCAGCGGCCGTTTATCCGGGTGTACCAGGCTTCCTCGTAGGGTCGGACGCCGGGGTTCTGCTCCAAGAGGTGCAAGTTGGCGTTCCCGGTCTCTAGGCCTGAGATGACGATGCGAGCTTCTACATCGGTCTGCTCGTCGTCCTTCTGACCTGTGATGAGAGACTTCGGGACCTTGCCCCACATCTCCCACACATCGACGTACTTATTCGAGGAGAAGGATTGCGTTCCGGCACCCCAGAGCATTGAATCAACACGGGGTACGCCTTCCTTGCCGAACACCTGGTCGGTGTTCATCCAGTCCTTCATCTGCTTGATCTCCTCAGCGGTCATGAGGGAGCGTTCCGTGAACCGGTAAGCTTCCTTGATGCTCGGAGCCGTGGGGTCAATGTAGATGTTCAGAAGGTCCACCGGGAGTATCTGAAGCTCAACCTTCCCGGTTTCCTCATCCTTTCGCTCAAGGGTCTTCCAAACTGCGGTTCCGTCTATCGCAAGGTTCCGCTCGAACATATCCAGGTGTTCCCCGAAGTCCATCCGGTCGAGGTAGTTCTTGACGATAGACCGGACGCACCGGGTGAGACCTATAGCCGAGGGGTTCTTGGCCCGGAAGTTAATGTCCTTCGTATCGAGGTCAATGTTCTTAACGACCGATTCCACCATGGATTCGGTCAAAGGAACCCAGGTCTTCTTCTTCCCCGTAATAGGGTCGTTCGGCTGGTCAAACACCCCCCAGTAGTTCTTCCTGAGCTGGCGGATGAGGTTCCGCATATTGAAAGCCACCTTATCCGTGATGAAGGCGGTCGCGGTCTCCCAGGAGGAACGCTCTTTACGGACTATTTCAATAGCCCGTGATTCGATGTCGGCGGCGTTGAGCTTTTTTGCCATTAAGGACGCTTAGGTCCCTGAGTAAGGCGCTCATTTCGCCGCTCTGAGATAAGTTCAGTATGAAGATTCCGTGGGGTTAGTCAAATCCCTGCTGTGTATAAACCCCGTCACGCTCGTCCCGCTCCTTCGCCGGCTCGCCTAATGGGTTCGTGATGTTCCAAACCGAGAGAGCCAAGCTCATAACCCGGTCGTCGTGCTCCGTGACGGAGACAATCTTCAGCTTCCCGTTCTCCGAGAGTTCCCATTGGAAGCCCCGGAGTTCGTCTATAAGCTCCTGGTCGTTCGGAATCTTAATCTTGTCCTGCTCTAGGAGGATTGCCAGGTTCTCTAGGAGCTGCTTCCGGCTTATCTCGGTGAACTTGAAGGATTCCACCGGAACACCCTGCCTTTGAAGGTCCTCGAAGATAGGGTCTCCTACGCCGGTTGAATCTAACCAAGTCCTCGCGCCGTTGTATCTCGCGCTGCTTGCTTCGATCTTGGCCTTTTGGACGTTCCAGTCTATGTGGTTGAAGCGTTCCTGCTTCCCGGCTTTGAAGCCGTTTAATTCGAAGGGCGTAATGACGGTGAAGTCCTGGTATTTCGCAAGGTCTACTCCGAGCCGGTAGGTCTTCCGGGGCTCCGGGGGCATTTCGCCTTCCCAAAGGTTCTCCCGGATTCGCTTGAAGACCTGTGACCCGCCGTCGAGGAACTGGCAGTAATACTCCTGCTGGAAGAGGTCGGAGGGCATTTGCCGCTTCTCGGCGTCCAGGACCTCCTGAGGGATGGCGTGGGTGTCGTCTACGGTTAGGATTTGCCAAAACCACTCTTCGGCTTTGGCTTGTTGAAGCAACCTCCAGGCGTGGTTCATGCCGCGCGGAGTGCAGTTGAAACTCGCCCAGCCGTTGTTCTCCGCCAGTATCGGCCGGCAGAAGTCCCAGGCTTCCGGCTTTTGAAGGGAGTATTCTGAAAAGACGATTCCCCTAGGGTTCGAGCCTACGAGAGCGTCTATCCTGTCCGAGCCTACGACCTGCCACGCCGAGCCGTTCTTGAACTCAATACGCATCTCCTGTTCGTTCCGGTTCGAGATAAGCTCTTTCGGAAATGCGTCAATGAACCTTCTGCCGTTCCCGTCTATACCGTCCCAGATCGCTTTCCTTCCCTGGTTGTAAAAGGGCAGCATGTGCCAGTAGGTTCCGGGCGGGACATCGGGATTGAAAGCCTCCCGTGAGGTGAAGGCGATGTCGGTAAGGTCTTTCCCGCTTCGCCTGTGCCAGACGCGGAAGAACCTCTTTTGGCCGCGATCGCGGGCTTGGAAGAAAGGAAGCTGGTACTCGCGCGGACTAAACTTGTGGGGCAGCGTTATCGGCAGGGTCGTACTTCACGATGTTCACCGTAAGGGTTCCGGTGTTCTCGACCTCTGACTTTCTCGAATAGGTGTGTCGGCCGAGTGTTTCAGCTAAGAACTTGGCCGTATCCTGTGCGACCTTCGGGCGGTCGGAATCTAGAAACTCGCCCAGTTTCTCTTCTGCTCGTTTGAATAGGCGTTCGCGCTTCCAGGACACTAATTTCCCCCGAAAACCGTCTTGGTCGCGCCATACCCAGGAATCCCAAGTTCCGACCGGAATAGCAAGCTCCTGCTGTATTTGAGTGTAGGAAATACCATCGAGTACGCGCTGCCGTATTTGCATGGTCAGTTCGTCGCTCAGTTCCGATGGTCTTCCGGGTTCGGCCATATGTTCTTACAGTACCTATTCCGGGTTTTTTGTCGAGTGGAGAGCGAGGAGGTCGCGGATGTCCAGGAGGACTTCAAGAACGGCGTCCTGCCATTGTGTATCCCCGCCTGGGTATCTACCGGCATCAATCTCGATGTCTGTTCTGTTTCTCATGGCGTTGCGTTGTGATGGAGAGCGAGCCATAACCTTGCTACGGCTTCTTCCGGGGTGGGGCCATGACCGAAGGCGCGGGTTTCCAGGCTTGCCTGCCAAACACCAGAGTTAAGGAAGTTGAAAGTGATGGTGAGGAGTTCGCCTTCGCGGAAATAGGTCATGCAAGCCTCTATGAGTTCAGCAAGAGTTGGAGTGAAAACTACATTTGGGAAGTGTCGCACAATGCCATAAGCACGCTCCGGGGAAGTCTTGAGGTGTTCATCAAAACCCGCGTCCTTCAGTTGCTTTGCGAGTTCGTACTTCATGGCTTGGAGTATTTGGTGATGATGGCTTCGAGTTCCGGGCGGGTGAATTGGTGGGTGCTTCTTCCGCGCGCTAGGAGGGCTTTGAACTTGGCTGTTCCGAGTTCTTTGAGGAGGTTATCCGCGAAGATATTTAGTTTCCCGCGCCCCCATATGTTGCAGCCGGCGCATTGGGGCCGAAGGTTCTCTAGATCGTAGCGGGTCGCCGAGTTGTTCCGGCTAATGAAATGCCCGCACTGAATCAGGGTTATGTGCTTCAGGCTTCCGCAGGTGTAGCACCGCACCATCTCATGCTCGTTGGCGTGGCTTCTGCGGACGAAGATACTGACCACCTTGTCTGCTTTCTTCTTCAAGGTGCTCACGGATTGCAGCCGGACCTTCTTGAAAGCCTTTGCCGCCGCGCTATTCGGGTTCCTCTTCATCGGGTTTGTCTTGGGGGCAATTGTCGGCGCTGTGCTTCGTGTAGACATGGATGTCCCCGTTCTGATAGGCGTTCTTCCCGCAAAAGGGGCAGAGGAGTATTCCGGGCTGCGGGGTGACGTAATACTCGTTCGAGCACGCGCCGCAAACCATCTCGGTCAAGCTAAGGTGGTGGCCTATGGGGATGTTGAGGGGCATTTAGGACTTAGGAAGGTTCGGGTGGAGTTCCGCGCGGATGTTCGCTTCAAGCGTTTCGAGCCTGCATTGCAGCTCTGAGACATTGCCCTCGAAGTCGTAGAAGTTCCGGGCCGCCAAGAGCTTGCCCACCTCGGTGAAGATTGCTTCCCATGACGGAAGGCGCGGCTCGTTTTCCAAGGAGGAGTATTGGGTCGGCCTTCGCCAGGCAAAGGCTTTGGCAAACTCTTTCCTGATTCGCTCGTCGCGCTCACCGAGGTCTGTAGCCTTCTTCGTGAGCTTGGCGTTCAATTCGATTAGGTCGGTCTTGGATTGTTTCATGGGGAGAGTTCGCACCAACGCCGTCCTTTTGGTGTCGTCCCTTAGAGCCTATTGAGAGTTTGGAAATGCGGTGAAGTCTTTGGCTCTCGGCTTTGGGAACGGGATAGGGTTCGTGCGAGGTGTGTTAGTCGGCGGTAATTTTGGGCTTTCTTCCGCGCCGGGCCTTGCGGGGTCGGCCGGGGCCACGCTTGGCTGCGACGGCTTTCTTCGGCCGGTAACCTTCCTGGTGCGCGTTGGAGCTCGGTGATTCTTCGACGAGCTTATAGGGCTCAAGCTTGAGGTAGTCGAGAAGCCTGCCGAAGTCGCGCCGGAGAGATGAGATGTCGGATTCCATCCGGTCGAGGCGGGTGGGTTCTTTCTTAGGCTCAGTGGTGGTCAGAGTTCCGTTGAGCCAGGGATACATTGATGAGATGTAGAACGAAGAAAAGTCGAACGCAGGCGGGAAGAGCTGGTCCTCCAGCTTGGACAATCGCTTTTGTAGTTCCTTCTGGTCTTCCTCGTCGTTATTGCAGAACATTGGTTTTAGTTGATGGTGAGTTTTCCGCGCCGGTAAGCTTCTAAGAGAGCGCGGCAGAGGGTGATGTAGGTCTTCGTGTTCGCTGACTTGTGGGTTCCGTGGAGGACATGCCGGGCCTGGACGTAGGCTATCTCGCCTTTCAGATACCCGAGGGCTACTTCAATCTGCTGGTCGGTTATCTCGGCGGACTTGTGGCCGAAGGGAGCGAGCTTAGCTTGTTCGAGGAGGCTTGCCATCAGAACGGGAGCTGCGGGCCGGATTGACCCTCAAGGGCTTCGATACGCTCGATGAGGTTGGCGACCGTCTGAGCCAAGGTCATGAACTCTTTGGCCGTGGCGTAGGTAGCTTGGCCTGCGCTGTATCCGGGCGCGGTTGCTGTAGCCGCTTTCGGGGGGACATCCGAAACGGAGCCGGAGTAGCCATCTATCCAGTTGTCGCGGTAGGTCTTGCCCTTAAAGTCGCGCTCCTCGGTGTGGACCTTGAACCTTCCGGGGCCGGGCCTCAATGCTTCCCAAGAGTAATACTTCCCTTGGTCGGTCTCGTAGGTGTATTTGGTGAAGGGCTTGCCGTTCTTCTTGCTGATACCGTGGTACTCGTCTACACCGCCGATGTTGAGATTCTTTATTTCCATGCTAGTTGTGTTTGGTTGGATTTCGGGGCTTCGACCTTTGGGAAGGCATCTCGCCAGGTAGTGCATCCGCCGCGCTCTCCTGCTTCTACGATTAAGCCTTTCTTCTTGAGTTCTCCCCGGCGCGGGGTTATCTCATTTATGGGCCAGCCGAGGATTTGCCCTAGCTCTTTGTCGGTGAAGTCCGGCCGGGGGACGTTCCTGAATATCCGATAGACGGCGGATTGCTTCTTCCCGAGCTTCGGCAGGACTTGGGTGTTGTACGCTTGAAGTGAGGTCGTTTGGATCATGGGTTTGTGTTATTGGGTTGCTTGCGCTCAGTGTGGTTGTTATTCCGGGCGACCTTCGCGGCGAGCTTCTGAAAGGCGTGTGCTATTGCTTCGGGATGTGCGCGGAGGTCAATGCGAATTGCGTAGGCCTTGCCCTGCGATTTGAAGATGTAGTCCATGAGCTTAGGTGCTTTCCTCCTTCCCCCGCGCGGGTGGACGGGCTAGAGAAGGGAGGGCGGAACCATACTTGTTGATAATCGCGTCCTCATAAGCCGCTTGCGCTTCTTCGGCAGTGTCGTAAATGCCTAGCGGGTAATACTTTCCTTTGACAATGATTTTGGCCTCGTAACGCTTCTTCCCCGCTTTGGTGGTGTAGACACGGAATCCGCGCACCCCTGTTGAACGATAACGGTAGGTGTTAGCGGCGTTCATGGAGCGGGTTACGTTCCTAATGTTCGCCCGTGTGTTGTTCAAGCCGTTGCCGTCCAAGTGGTCTACCTCCATGCCTTCGGGCGTTTGTAGGATAACGCGGTGAAGGGCGACGTTGTGTATCTTGCCGTTATCCCTAACCATGCGCCCCGCGTAGGTAGTTTGGCTCCGTGGCCCTTTGTCGTAGACGAACCACTTTTGCGTCATGGCAGTGGCGTAATCCGAGGCATCTACGGTGGTGAACAGGCCGCGCTCAAACGGGTACAAAGGAATCTGAACTGGAAGTTTGCGCCCTTCCTCGTAAGCCTTTTCCATCCCTTCAAGTAGGGCGGCTTTGAGAGTATGCGGGTGAAAGCAACACTCCCGCGGGATGTGGCTGTCGTGTCCTGTGCCGATTCTTTCTACGAGGTAATCGGCGTACTCCTGGGGGTTGAAGGGGTGGGTCATGGGAGTGGAAGTGATGGCTTATGTTCCAGGCGACCGCGCGAGCAATCCTTATCGTGAATGAGGTCGTAGCCGCCATTGATTACCGGGGCTTCTTGCTTGCACTCCGGGCACTGGATGTAGACCAGTTCGAGGGGGGATGTCATAGCTCTTTCGTGATTGCTTCCTCGACCTCTGAGAGGGCTTGGTTGTAGGCGCGGGGTTCCGAGAAGAAAGGGTCTGCCTTGTCTCCGGTGTCGGCCTGTTTCATCCCGCGAACGATCTCCAACGCCTTCTCCTTCTGAACCTCTGCGAGCTGGTGGAGGGAGGAGGAGAGGAAGGATTTGAAACTGCCCTTCTCGTCCATTAAATCGCCCACATTCGTGTCGTGGCCGTTGTATGTACCATCCGGGTCCTTCCATCCAACACCAGCAAGCAAAGCGTCCATGGCCTGGGTCAATTCTTCCGAGTTCAGGAATTCTTCGATGTGTCGCATGGGCGTTATGAGAAGTAATTTACTGGCAGTTTGTAGGTCCGCGCGGTAATACCGACGCCTTGTATCGCCATACAAAGCTGGGAAAGTTTCGGGGCTATTTCAGCGTTCCATTGCTCGACCGTGATGAGGCGGGTATCAACACATTGTTCACGCAGGGTGTTGTTCAGAGCGGCCAGGCACTTCTCTATGTGGTCTTGGGAGGAGGGGGTCATGGGGTTAGCGTTTGCTGTTTTGGAAGTTTAGCGCGGCATCGAAGCTAGGTGTTTTCGGCGCGGGGTCTTGTTCTGCGGGAATGTACGGTGCGTACTTGGCGATGTGCCTGTTGATTACCAGAGTTAGCCGTTTGATGTTGTGGGCTTCGGATATGGCGGGGTCATTCAGTAGGTCTTTCATGGCCTCGATTACCGCTTGCGCTACTTCAGGGTTCATCTCCTCTTAGTACTTGGGTGGGTGTTCCTCTGGGACGGGAAGTGGGAGGCCTTCGATGAAGCCAATGAGGTATCCAATGTGTCCGTTCTTCCGCGCCTCGTCTTGCTCGGTTTGTATCCGCGCGGCATGACCCTTCAATGTTGCAAGTAGTTCCTGGTAGGTCATTTCTTCCTAGATACTGGTTTCTTTTGTGTGCGGGGCTTCTTGGAGGGGTGGGAAACTTTTAGGTTCGATGCCGCGCGGACATGGTCTAGGATAGTGCGGAGCGTCATCAGTCCTTTCCCGTCGGTGATGAGTGTGTCCATGCCGAGGTCTTGGACGTGGGACATATAATCAAAGACCATCCTTAGCACTCGCTTTTGGGCGCGGATAACAGTTTCGGCCGGATAACTCTTTAAAGCTTTGCTCATTTCTTTTTCTTCTTGGAGGGCTTGAGAGGGGTGGCGAGAAAAGAAGAGATAAGGGCTTTCCGCGCGGTCGTGGCTATTAGGTCTAACGCGGCGTTTAATTGTTTGTTATCTCGTTCCAGCCGTGCACGGTCTAAATCTGCATAACTACGCCCGTAGAACCTGCTCACGCTCTTCAAGGGTCGTTGCTGGGTCATGGCTGGTTAAGGAGGTCGGGGTTCTCGTGGATGTTGCCGATGACCTCCGCTCCGTGGTTAAGCCACGTGGATAGCAGACCGTTCCATTCGCCAGTTGAAAGGCGGGTTCCAAATCCGAGCAAGGGGTCTATCACCGCGACGGAAGGATGACGCTGATACTGCTGGTCGTTCTTGCAGGCGAGAATGTCCCCCTCGTAAATCTCCTTGCCGTTCTTGTCGAGGAGGCCGGTGAACTGTTCGAGGAGGACGTTCGGGAATGGGTCGAAGAAGAAGCGGTGCAGGTACTCGTCTACCGTGTGGCCGTACTGGTCATCCTTGTTCCGCGCGAGGCAGGCGGTGATGCCCTCCTCCGTGATCGGAAAGACCTTCGCATAAGGCGTCCCGAAGTCTTCTACGAACCGGAACTTGATAGGTCTTTGGGTCATGGCTTAGAAGGGTTTTCCGCGCGGCGATCCTGGTACGCCTCGATGTCCCGCTCGACCTGATAGAGGCACTTCTTCAAGAGGCTCCGGCCGACGGGTTCTACCTCGCTTTCATCACAGGTAGCTTTCATGCTGCAGAAGAAGTCCACGGTTTCATAGTTGCCGAGGTTCACCTTTTGGCTGAACGAACGGCTTATTTCAATTGGCTTATCCATTGGTTTGTTCTTGTTCCCGCGCCTCGGCTTGGGTGTTGTAGTCTTCCCGCTCTTCCATCCTTTCCCCCATCGCGGCTTCGCGGGTCGTATCCGTCCCGCACCGGGCGCAGTTATCGCAGCCGGCCGCTTGGCACTCGTTCGCGCTCGCTTTACAGTTCTTGCACCAAAGGAATCCGAGGCTCATGGGTTAGAACGTTAGTTGAGTATTGTCGTCGTATCCGTCGCCGCCTTCGGGGTCGGCGTCTATGTGGTAGCTGTAGACCGAGGCCGAAATCTTGTGTCGGCGCAGGAACTTGATGAAGTCTGCTCGGTCATTGGCGTTGTTCCACGTCCCGCAAATACCGTTCACGTAGTAGTAATCCGAGAACATCCCGCAGCAGCTACCGCAGACGGTATTCGTGTGTAGGGGGTAGCCATGCTTGGTAAGCCACTTCTCGATTAGCTGCTTCTCCTTGTCGTCGAAGAGGTAGAAAGTCTGCTCTTCGGTTTCCATGTGGCTCATGGGTGTGTATGGCTTGATTTCTCTTGTTCGTCAGCTTCCTTCTCTGTAAGGGGTTCTTCCGGGTCGCCGCCGGGTTCGCCCTGGGGCGGGAAGTCGAGGTCTGCTTTCGCCCCACACATATCGCACCTGCCGTGACCAAGGATGTCTAGGGTGTGGTAGGGGTATTGGGGGTTCCTACAGGTTGTGAGTTGATGAAGCATGTTAGTTTTGGATTCCTAGCCCGCCGGAAAACCTGTTCGGAAAATCCGGCAAGGCTAAGAATGAACGGGTTTGTTTAACTGGAATGAACTGGTGCGGGAGAAGCTACTTCTTGTGGTCGCATTCTGCAGCGGCTTCCTGACTTCCATAGTGCTTGAGGCAAATGGTGCACTGCCAGCAACAATCAGAGTCGATGCAGTCGGGGTTCTTTCGTGTGGTGTCGTTGCTCATGGTCTTAATCTTCGGGGCCGTCGCCGTCGTGCTCTTTGGTGCAGTGGCAGGGCTTCACGTCGTCATCTGTGGCGACGGGGACGAATCCCATACCGTCGCAATCGGGGCAAATCTCGGAGGGTTTCATAGCGCGGGATGTGCCCCAATCCAGAGGACGACCGCGATACCTACAAGGAGAACCGCGACTCCAATCCACGAAAGAATCCTGGTCAAGGTGCAGCAGAAGCGGGGCTGGAAGTCGTACTCGATGGCGTTTGAGATGAGCTTGGATTCCGCGTTCTTGCCGATGTGGTTTTGAATCATGGGGCGATCTGATTGGTTAATGTGGTTCGACCTTTGAAATGGACTTGGCGTATGCGTGAGCGTAGCCGCAAATGTCGTTCAGCGAGCTACGTTCGCCGCCTTCAATTTTGAAGGACCTGAGCGTTCGGATGAGTGCGGGGCGCTTGTCCTGGCTGACGCGCTTGATCAAATCGCCGGGGTTGCAAGAAAAGGTCTGTGCCGTCCATTCTTCCAAGCCGCCGAACATCAGTATGGGCACTTCGGGAGCAGCGTCGGAACCTTTACCTTCGGGTTTCGCGGCATACTTTCCTCGCCCGACAAGAAGGGTTGCGACGGCGGCAACCTCAAAATCTTTGGCTTCAAAATGAATGTTGTCGCTAGGGTTGATGAGTTCGTATTTCATGAGGTGGGTTCTTCGATGGTGGCGCGGGGGGGGAGCGGACCGCTGGCCGGGGTGAATGCGCTGGTGGGGAAGTGCGAGGATTTGCACCTCGCGTAGTGCCTAGGACACCGTCCTGGTCTCGGCTAAACTATGTCGCCATAGAACGCCCGGCCATCCGGAGCAACCCGGAAGATACCAAGCGCGCCTTTCTAGACGAACCGCCCCCATCAGCGCACTCGCGGCGAGCGAGAACGGGAGGACCGCATAAGAGGGAAACGCTCTTCGGTGTGGCGGTTTTATCTCTCCGCCTTCAGGTCCTATCCTCCCTTCCCTGCGCCGCGCCACCGATCCAATGAACATTCTTACAATAGCAAGCCGTCAGGATTGTGCAAGCGGCTAGCTTGTGGATAACTCGGCACGCCGTTTAGCCCAGCGTTTCCGGGCCATTTCGGCGTACACCCCTTTTCCGTGTTTCTTGACGCGAGCCTTCGCGCCCTTCTTTCCAAGGGTGGAGAAATGCTTGCTCAACACTGCTTTTTCGTCCATGCCTAAAACCGTAGCAAGCCGTCAGGATTTGTCCAGTGGATAAGCGACGGGTGCGGAAAGGAATCAGGCAATTGCCGGTTGCCGGATTGCCGATTCTTCACCCTTCAAAAGCCACGCGGTACTCCGCGCCCAAAGCTCACGCCGTGGCGCGTTGCACGATGGAGGTAAGCGTGGCGCGTACGATCCGCTGGGGCGGGAGGCGCCGGCCCCCCATTTGCGGAGCAAAGAAAAACCCGCGCCCTTGAGGAGGACGCGGGTCGTTCTTTAAGCCTTCACAAACTTGGCGACGATCGCCTTTGCGTCGTCGAGCTCCTGCGAGGCCCACACGTCGCACATGGCATTCGTAAGGGCTTGGAGCTTCGCCACGCGGTGGTCGCGCCGCTTGTCGTTCAGCGGCTCCAAGTCGTTCTGGACGGCTTTGACGGCGAGCTCGTAAGCGCCTTCGGCCCGTGCATAGGCGGCTCGAAGGGAAGGAAGCTTGTGCCTCTTGATGGCCGCGACAATTTCGGGCTGGGTCTGGCCGGTAAGGTTGTCCCATTTGTTGAACGACAGACGCGATGGCCAGTCCTTCGCCACGATGTCATACTGCTGCTTTAAGAGACGCGCGAAGGCCGCGCGCTGAGCGTTGTTAATTTTCGGCATTGCCGGATAGGTGTTGCCGGATTCGACGAGGTCCGGGCGCGGCGACGTGAGGAGTCTCGGATTGAGACCGAGTTTTGGGACCTGCGCAGGTCTTATCCGCGTCGCCGCGTTTTCAAGCGAGCGGGCGAAGTCAAGGTGGAGCGTCTTTGGTCCGGCATATCCGGCGTTGCCGGATATGCCATAGGGTCGAAGGACCTTGACCGCCCGCTATGCTTAGAAAACCGCGACGCTACATCGGTTGCCGAATGGCCGGCGCCGGGGCGGGATATGTAGCGCGGCGGAGCCGCTCAGCTTTAGGGTGGCAAGTGGGAGGGCGATATTGTGCCGGTGCATCCGATAGGCACTCAGGCAGCCTGCTGCGGTAGATCGGCGTAAGGTCCGAGGCCAACGTAATTCAGGGGTGCGTCACAATCGGCGCACCAAGTCGCTCCGGTCGGGTGAAATTGGATTGAGACGACATCGGTAGCTGGAACCGTCACCATTCGGCCGGAACATACGAAACTCACATAACACATCTGTCCGATGTCCGTGGACGTAGCGTCAGGCTGGCGGGTTACTGCGATGTGGTTAGCGTCGTACGCGATGTCGGAGTTGTTTTGGCCGCGGACGGTGACGGTGAAGTGTGGTCGGTTCATACGTCCAGTAAAGCACGTCTATTAGTCCCGTCAATCCCGTTCGCCACCCGGTGCCTGGAGCGGTGAGCGGAAGCGAGGGCTGATAGGCCCGCGCTCGGAGAGCGTCGGGTATCGCCCGTCCGGTCAGCCCGATAGGGTTTGCCGGTTAGGCAAAGACGGGAGATACCCGACGATAGGAGAGGCACCGGGGGGCGCTTCAGTAAGGCTGCTAAGCCTCTCGTCTTTCAGGCGATAGCTCGTGGGCGATATTTCGCTCTTGTATGCCATCTGGGGATAACCGTACGGCATAAGGATTCGTGAGCTTCTAGTGGAAGTGTCCGAAGTCATGCCCTTCTCTTTTCCTGTGGTCGCTTCATAGTGAAAGCAGGTCTTTGGAAAGGAGGGCCTTTATGAGTGATTCCCGGCCGGATTTCCGGCGCATCAAGTCTGCTGTGTCTCTCTTGGATGTCTTGGCTAGGTACAAGGTCGAGCTCCGGGGGGTGAATCAATCCCGGCGCGAAGGGCATTGTCCTTTGCCCCAGCACTCGTCAGAGGGTGACAGGTCGTTCCATCTGTCGTTCTTGAAGGGTCAGTGGGTGTGGTCGTGCCATTCGGCGTCCTGTGTTTCCGCGCGAGGAAAGAACAAGAAAGGCGGTGATCTCCTTGAGTTCGTCGGCTTCATGGAAAAGTGCGGTCTTCGTCAGGCCGGGGAATTGCTGGATTCCTGGTTTGGTCCGTTCTCCGAAGGGTCTTCCGCGCCGGTTAAAGAAGTTCCTCCGGGCGAAGTGGTCCAAGCGAATCCCCCGCTGAAGTTCCAGCTAAAGGACATTTCCCATGTCCATCCGTATCTCACCGTCCGGGGCTTTGAAGAGGAAGAGTGCGAGTTCCTGGGCGTCGGGTTCTTCCCCGGAAAAGGGATGATGCAGAACCGCATCGTCTTCCCGCTTCACGACGCGAAAGGGCAGCTCATCGGGTACGCCGGCCGGCGCGTCGAATACTCACTCCACGACGAGGAACCGACGCACATTGCGCCCGATTGCCCGAACCTCGAGCGGTGGTTGTTTCCTCCGGGATTCCTCCGGGGTCAGGTGGTCTACAACCTGCACCGCGTCGAAGGCTCGGAAGTTGTGGTCTGCGAGTCGATGTGGGGCGTGTTGGCCTGCATCCGCGCCGGCATTATGAACGCGGTCGCCATCATGTCGAATTACGCCACATCGGAGCAGGTCCGGCAGCTCGCCGGGTTCGAGCGGGTCATCATCCTCTTCGACGGCGACGAGCCCGGAAGGAAGGGCGCGGCGGACCTGAAAGCGAAGCTCGGAAACGCGGAGGTGAAGACGCTGGCTGAGGGGGTTCAGCCGGATTCCGTCCGGCCGGATTCACTCAGAATCTTCCTGGGCTTCGGAAAGGAGCCGGAAGGCTACGAATTGACCGAGGAGGCCTTGGCTGTTCTCGGATAAAGAAAGTGCCGCGCTCTGACGCGGCCTTTCGATTTCAAACGTACGTCTGAATGGGGATGTCCCACCAGTTCGGAACCCACTTAATCGAAGTATAGGTCTTCGTCCAGTTGTCGGCCCCGTGAAATCTGCCCTGGCATCGGCAGTTGCAATTTCGATAGTTCGCCGTCCGACAGGCCCTATCCGAGCAGGTCGTAATGTTCCGTGGTGGCGTGATGTTGCGTAGCGCCATGATTCGTCCGCAATGTTTGGGCCATCGTTCTTCAGAGCCGACATTTGCAGCGGCGAAAGCATCGGTAATAACCCGGCCGGCGTAGCAGGTCTTGCAGAAAATCTCCCAATGCGTGGGGCGCTCTCTCATTAGCGGACCGGTTGTTGATTCACGACCTTGTATTTAGCGTAAAGCTGGATGTGTCGGCAGCCTTTGCAGTAGTCCCATTCGGTGAAATAGAAGGGCTTGCGGAGGTAGGCGGTTTCTTTCTCGCTGTGCCTCCGGCGCTCCATGCTCCGTCCACACTTCGGGCAAGCTTCGGAAGATGCGGCGACGGCGCGGGGCGGCTCCGTCTCGCGGAGCGTGGCTTCAACCAAAGCCCGGATGGAGATGCCGCGCTCGGCGGCTTGAACCTTCAAAGAATCCTTTAATTCTGCGGATATTCGGATGAGAGTGGTGCGGCGCATAGCGGTTAATTTGTTAACCCAAGTGGCACGTAGGCGGTAGATTTGTTAACCGCGGCGGCGAGGGTAAGGGGGTTTGGAAGGGGTCGCAGACGGGCTTGGAAGAAGGGGAAAAAAGAAAGGAACAAGGCAAAAAGAAAACCGCTTAGTGTCAGCTTCGTCTCGCCTTTGGAGTTAAGACGAAACCAACACAAAACGGTCTTGTTTCCAAAGGCAAAGGGCGGTTGTCTAGGTGCCCTTACATTAAGACAAAATGAAGGGGGCCTGTGAAGCCCCCTGGTTGTGGATAAGTAAAAACCGGCGAACCTTCATTTTCCAGGCTCTTTCGCGGGTCTACCCCTCTTTCCGTAGCCCAGCCGGGCCAGTTGCTCGTCAATCTCGCCGCGCTTCTTTAGAAGGGCGTCCTTCGCTTTTTCCTTTGCTTGTTCGAGCTGCTGTTCTAACTGGATGACGGGTTCTAAGATGGTGCTCATTCGTCGCCTCCTAAGAATCTAAAGATATTGCTTTCGATGGTGTCTTTTGGTACTGCGTAATTCCTTTGGGTGTATTCCGCGATTTTTCCCGCGCCGGCCTCCTTTCCTGTCTTCTTCGGGGGTTCTAAGCCGTCGAAAAGCACCGGGTCGTGGCCGCGAATCCTCCCGTACCATCTGTAAGGCTTGAGCCTTAGAAGGGTGTTTGGTTCGTCTAATGGAAGTTCCTCCGCGAACCGCTTTGCATCCTTCCCCGAAACTCCCCCGACGATGAGGTTTTCCACGTTCGAGAAAAGAGCGTGGTCTGCGCCTTCCGGGAGCTGGTCTATCCCTTGGTCCGCGATCGTGAGAGCGATGTTGTATTTCCGGGTTTCGTTCAAGAACTGCTCCGCGTTCCGGCCTCGGGTGAACTTGTGGAACTCGTCTATGAGGAGTGCGTGGAAGGGCCGCTCTTTCGCCTTCTGCCGTTCCAAGCCCGCGTGTAGAAGCTCCTGCTGGATAAGGTGGGCAAGAATCGTTGCGATGTCCTCTCCCAAGTCCCCTACTGCCAGGCGACAGATGAGGATTTTCGATTCATCCATGAGCCGGGCGAAGTCCAGGCCTTTCACGCCTCCAACCGTGTGCCTTAGAACGGGCTGCATGAAGGTGTTGAACTTGTTGGTCGGCGGAGCGGAGGCTTGTTCCTGTTGTCTCTTGTCCCAATCCTCCAACATCTTCTTGAAGAAGTTTCGGGTATGGGGTTGCCGGGCCTTCTCTGAAAGTGATTCCAGGTAGTCCCGCGACATGAAAGCCCGGTCGAAGTGAAGCAAGGTAGGGTTCGGGACGACCTCTAAAATAGCTTCGGCAATGTTCCTAGAGATGAAGTCGCTCTGCGGTCCCCAGGCGTTCGCCCAGGTCGTAGCTACAAGCTCTAGGGTGTCCTTGGCCCGCTTGTATCTCTCCGTCCCCGCTAGAGGATTTATCTGCACAAAGGAATCAGCCGAGGGTTTCGGCGCGAAGAGAACGACATCCTGCAAGCGTTTCTTCGGGATGATGGAAAGAGCCCAATCAGCTAACTCGCCGTGGGGGTCCTGTAAGGTAAACCCGGCCCCGGAATCTATGAGGCCGTAGATGATGCGCTTCAGAAGGGTGGATTTCCCGCTCCCGGTCGCGCCGAAGATGGCTGTCCGTTTTGTTAAATCGATACCGAATGGCGCGTCCCAGCCGTAGAGCTGGCGGATTGTTCCCAGCTCTACCATCGCACTCCCTTAACCCCGCCCTTATCAAGAGGCGGGACACGCCCGAAAGGGCGGGTATCGAGGGGTCGAGAAAGGGTTAATCCCTCGCTCTGTGGTGCGGATTTCATCATAACAATCAGTTTTCGTTTAGGGAGTAGGCCTTCTGTTCGTAAGTCTTGGGCGATCGGAAGATTTCCGCTTTGGGATTCCCGGCTTCTTGGTAGCTTGCGAACCAAAAGCGGCCGGAGTTCGTGTCTCTCTCTTCCCGCGCGGCTTCGAGGACATGGAGGCACATCGCCGGGGTGGGTTTCAGGAAAATCACCCGGAAGTCTTCGTAGTTGTAGTAGTCCGAGAAGTGCTTGGAGAAGGCGGTGTAGTTCCGCATTTTTCTCAAGGGTTCTTCCACGCCCTTCTGATTCTCGATTTCCACGAAGAACGCTTTACCTTCGATGACAAAGAAAGCATCCGCGTTTATGTATTCGTCCCGGCCCTTACCAAAACGCTGATACCTCTGCTCGTAGAGCTGGGACCACTTGAGAGTTGGGAAAGCTGAATACAGAGCCTTGTGAAAATCCGTCAAAATCAAATCGTGCTCAAGCTGGCCGTCTGACTTCTCCCGGTTCGCGTTCACTTCGTGGTCAATCAAGCCCCGGCGCAAAGCCTCGTCCCAGCCCTTCTGCGTCGGGAAGTAGACCTTCTCAAAAGGATTCGAGGGATTCGGAAGCCAGTAGAAGTATCCCAAGCCCCGTTTCATCTCCCCGCGCTTCTCGCCAAACCGGGTCTTGTGCTCGATACAAAGTTTGACCAGGCGGTGCCGGATGGCGTGCTCGGACCTCCCGGTCAAATCGGCAAAATCTCTGACCCGGAGATTCACGAAAGACGCGCCTAACTTCAGAAGGTCGTCGTCCTTTAACGAGTGCGAGAAGGGCATGGATTAACCATACCCGGCCTATGCCATAGGACAAGGGGGTGTTGTGGATTTAGAGATTCGTTCCGATTAAAGCGGACGCTTCTTCTTCGCCGGGGGTCGAGCTTTGGAAAGAAACTCCTCGCGGGACTTCTGAACTGTTAGGCGGGCTTCTTCGAGCGTGGGAGCGTTCCCATAAACGCGGTTCTCGTAAGTCAGGACCAAGCGCGGGGGAACGGCGTAGTCTCGGAGCGTTGGAACATCGAAGGATTGCGCGGGTTCGTTCTGAATCTTCACGGTACAGCGTTGTCGTGGCTGGTCGCGGAGCTGCTGGGCCAACCTGGATACCTTCTCTTCCCTCGACCATTCAGAAACGCTGGTTTCGTGCTCCTCGTAAATCGGGATTCGGCTTCTCTGCATCCCGCTTGTATGACTAACCCGGTCCAGGTGGTCGTCTTGGTAGCTCTCCGTGAGTGAGCCGGTCTCTGTTTCCTCGGTCCTGAATCCCGAGATGTGCTGGCCGTAGAAGACTTGCTTAATGTCCCGCTCGTTGATTCTGTCCAGGTGCATTTCGTTCGCCATCACGGAAGCGGATTTGAAAGGCAATCCTCCGAAGACGGCTTTGACCTGGCAGTTGGTAAAGATGGCATCTTGGAGCTCGTGGTCGCGTTCGAGGTGGCCTAGCCTCTGATGAGCCAAGACTAGGTGCATCCCGCCCTTCCGGGTTTCGTCGAGCATTGGGGAGACATCAAAGGTGATGTATTCCTGGAACTCATCCAAGGCGAGGAAGAAGTGCTTTCTCGTTCCGGCTCTTCTCATGGCTACTTCCCGGAACTCGTTCAAGAGGAGAGCTGCAAACACCTTCGCGGGTTCGGTGTCGAGGTAGTCGGAGCGTGCTAAATTGACGAGGACGATCGCCCCCTTCTCGACGAGCTCCCGAAGATTGAGGTTCCCTTCCTTCATTCCGAGGAAGGTCTGGAGCCCGGCGTGGCCGATGAACCGAGCAAACCTGTTCTTCGTCGAAAGAACCTTGTCGTTCCATTCCTTCGGGGTCCGGGACATCCGCAGCTCTTCCAAGTCCTCCCGGACGAACTCGTCTTCCGGCTCGGTCAGGATTGAAAGCGCGTAGTCCACCAGGTGCTTGTAGTTGTACCGAAGCAAAAGCTCGGCGTTCGGCAAGGTCTCCCCGGCGCGGACGGCGAAGTGATACGCCATCCGTGCGGTTCTTTCGAGCGTGGGCGTGAGGTTGGTGTTCTGCGCTCCCCAAGGTTTTACCGTTGCGTCCACCCTCCGGGCGACGGTCGTTGAAATGTCCCTACCTGTTTCGATGAACGGATTGAACCCGATGACATATCGGGGCTTCGAGGGGTTCAAGAGAACTATCTTTCTCCTCGGCTGAAGGTAGGCAAGATACTGCACAAGCCTCTCGTAGGTCGTGCCGTGCCAATCTACGAAGCAAAACCCCCGGTTCGTTTTCACCGCCTCCCGCAAGATGTATTCGAGGAAGTAGCTCTTTCCCGCGCCGGAGGAGCCGAGGATATGCGCGTGGGTTCCTGACCTGGCTTTGTCGCCTTCGAGGGCTTGAAGAATCTCCCCGGCGTTCATTCCTTCAAGCGCATCTCGTACTCGCTGAAGATGATGTTGACTTGCTCTTCGAGCTGGCTGCCTTCGGGGATGTTGTTCTCTCTGAGGAAGTCCAAGCGGGCGCGGTCGGCTTCGACGATGGACCGGGCGAGATGCAACCTTCTCTCAAGCTCGGAGAGAGGTGCTGGGGGTTCCGGGGGAGGCGGAGGCGCGGGAGTAGACCACTCCTCCAAAAGGGCTGTTCGTTTCTGATACGCGAGGACGGCGAGGACTGCACTCGCTACCAGACAGACGAGGCACCAGACAAGGGTGGTTCCGTCCTTGCGGTACGCGGCGAACGCTCCTCCTGCGGCAGAAAGGAGGGTCGTGAAGATGAACATCACGATGACGATTTGGAACACGGTGGACCTGGCGTCTTGCTCTTCCGTCATGCTCTCCCTCATGAACGCGCCGAGTGGCCGGCGCGGATTACTTCGTGACGCGCCGGGCGACGCGGACAGCTACATGGCCTGGAATCCTGAGAAGCCGATACACCCGCTTCCCCGGAGATTGGTTGCGAAACACCATCACGCCCGGCTCTTTGATGAAGATTCGCCTGACCGTCTCCGCGTCGAGGTTCCAGATGAACGCTAGTTCTTTGACCGAATAGTTATAGTCCTCGCTGAGGTTGGTATCCATCGTCCCTCCGAAGAGGGTTGTTGGTTCGGCGTGCTCCCTCAGCGAACGCCTAGCCGGGCATCACTCCGGCGGGAGGATTCTAACCTGCCGTGTACCTCTGGTGTACCTTCGTTCGAGGAAGTAGAGCTTCACGACGAATCGGAGTATCGTGTTTTCAGTAACTTACTGAACCGTCGAGGGCTGTCGCGGTCCAATTCCGTCCCTGGGCACCACCACAACCTTTGTGAGATCACGGCACAGACACGCGCTCAGCGGCTCGACGAGGCGACCGACATACAGAGTGTTACCGCCTCAACGATCATGGCGAGCGGCAGCGACGGTCCGTCGCCTGCCTCCGAGTGCATCGGCAGATGAATGAAGCAGCAGGGCGTGTGCTTAAGTCGGAGAGCGTGAAAGTAGACGTGATTGCAGATGAAACGTCCCGGATCACTCGAGATCGCTGCGGGAATTCCATGTTGCGCGAGCACGGCGAACATCGTCTCGATCGGCAACGTCGCGGTCAGCAAGGCGGGCGCCTCCGGGTCGATCGGAATGCCGGCGCGAACCTCTCCGCTGTTGTCTGGAGCATCCGCGTCGTCGAGGTTGTATGCCGTGCGCTCCAAACGAATTACGCTGCCGCCACCGAATCCGAGTGCGATATAGGCCTCGGGCTTTCTTGTGCGGACCAACTCTTCCATCCGGCGTGAGGCGGCGGCATACTCGGTCGGGAGAATCTCGGCGTATACATGCGACCGAAAAGCCGGCATGATGTTCAAGGCGGCAACCACGAGCGCGGACGGATTTTCGGTCACGTCGGCGAACGGCTCGAAACCGGTGATCAGGAAGGCCATCGTTCACGACCGGCCAGGATCGCTTCTGCCTCGTTGCGTTTGACGGGGTTGAGCGAAGGATCGTTCTTCACGAGCGATGTGCGAAGATCGGCGAGGGCAAGCTCCTGATCGCCTTTCCAGTGATGTACGCGCGCGCGGTTGAAGAACGCCCAGGCGTTATTCGGCGCAATGGCCAGCGATGCGCTGAAGTCGGCCATCGCCTCGGGCCACTTCTGCAATCCACCGTAGGCGTGGCCCCGGCCGTTCAGGGCATAAGCAATGAGAAGTGGTGAGCGAGTCTGCTCGGCATTCTCGATGAGGTGGCTTAGGTCCTCCACGGCGTGATCGTACTGCTTCAAGTCCGCATAAACCTGTCCACGTCCGTTGTAGGCGTCGACATTTTTCGGATCATGGGCGATTGCCTCGTTGTAATCGTCAATGGCCAAAGGTAATTGTCCGGAGTACCAATAGGCGCCGCCTCGGCTGTCGTACAGCGATGCCAGTTGCTCTTCGTCCTTGCTGAAGGCGAGAGCTTGGGTGAGGAATTCGATCGCTTCGTCGTAGCGCTCTAGGCGTTTCATGGCAAAGCCGAGTACGCCGAGCACCCGGGCTAGTTGATCCGGTTGTTCGGCGGCCGCGTACAAAGCCGCGGACACTTGCAGATGTGTGATCGCATCATCGAAAAGTTTCGCGTCTACGGCAATTGAGCCGATGTAGAACGAGACATATGCGAGCACGTCATACGCCGAGGCCAGTTCAGCGTAGCGCTTCGCCTCGCTCAAGTCGCTGATTGCCTCCTCATAGCGACCGCGGCGCCACTTATCCTGAGCCTTAGAGACGTACTCGAGCGCCAGCACATACTCCTTCCGAGACGTCAGGTGCTGGCGATTCGACGCCCGTATTGGGTCGATGAGTCTGTCATGGGTCAGCTCGTACCAGCGGGCGCCGGCGCGCCGCTCAGGACGGATGAGATGGTGAGCCTGTAACTCGTCGACAGCGGCATTGGGCGCGCTGCCGGTCATCTCGGGACCGCGGTACACGGTTCCCCGCGTGCCGAGGGTCGTGATCAACTCCGTTTCGCACCAGGTCCTCAGCGTGATCTCGTCCATCCCTGCTTTTGCCGCGGCCGCGCTGATGGCGTTGTCGTAGAACGTCCCAAGGATGCCGTCGATGTCGCCGATTGCCTTCACGTGCTCGGGACGTACCGTGTCGTCCTTCCCCATCGCCTGCCACAGTGAGCGGCAGACCACCTGAAGCTGAACGGGCTCGACGTGCTCTCCCGTTACCTCCACCGTTTTACCCGGCGCAACCTCGACCCGCACACGGAGCAGATCGCGTACGAGCATTTCCGCGACGCCAGGTGTAAAACGGCGGCCGAGCTTCTCCATCGGCTCGGTAATGGCCTCGAGGGCCGCATCTTCGTCGAGGAGCTCGAGGCGCATCCGGTTGCGCAGGCGGTTCGGCAGCATCGGCGCGAATGGCTCGAGTTGCGCCAGGTAGTCCTCGCGGAGAATCAGAACGGCGTGAAGAAGCGGATCCTCGTCGAGCGTCGAAGCAAGCTCCTCAAAAAATGGCTGGCGGTCCTGCCACCGTTCGAGATGCGATGTGAAGATCTCCTCGAACTGATCGAAAAAAATCACGCGAGGATCATCTGTGTTGCTGCCTCGCTCGCGCGGGTAGCGACGGATGACGTCCGACAGCGTCGACTGCTCCAGGGTCTCGGCCGGATCGGACAGCCAGTTGAGCGCCGCGTTATAGACGAAGATGTTACGCACGCCGGTGGTCCGAGTGTCAGTCCCGGCGACCACCCGTGCCGATGGCAGCACGTCGAATCCGGCTTTGCGAAGCTCCGGGATGACACCCGCATTAATCAGCGACGTTTTGCCTGCGCCCGAGGTTGCGTACAACAGCACGGCGCGATGAGCGGCGACGTACGAAAATAAGTCCCGCGTCTCCGGGCCGCGCCCGAAGAAAATATCGCATTCGTCCGATTGGAATGGCCGCGGTCCCGGATACGGTGTCATGACAAGGGTTTCGCTCATGCCTGGAAACGCCTCCGTACCTCGCGCATGAACTCACCGGCGTCGCCCCAATAAACGCGCACCTTCGTTTGCTCGAAATAGCGATCGAGATAGTTCTGCACGTTCTTCAGTTCCTCAGCAGTGTAGTTGTCGGGCGGAAGCTGCACGGCCACGCTCGTTTTGCGCAGCACCCCCTCCATCGAACTGATGAGACCGCGGAAGAGCACGCGAAAATTGACATCGGCCAACCGGTAGCCGACGAAGAGCAGCGACGTACTGGAGATCGCCTCGCCGATGCGCGGCGGCAGGAGCTTTTCATCCTTCGCCACCGCCAGTAGGAAATCGAAATAGTCGTCCTCGGTCAGTACCAGCGAATCGGGAACGGAGATGTGCCCGTGCAAGTGGTACACGATCGGCGTTTCGGGACTGGCCACGAACTTCGTCTTTCGGTCGAAAACAGAGTCGAGCTTCGCGACAGCTCGATTCCAGCGGCAAAGCTCGATGCGCGGATCTTTGCCGGCCAGGCGAAGAGCTTCGAACATGAGGTTGTCATAGTTCGTAGTCAGATAAACGGGAAGCGGGAGCTCGGCGAGAACAGCGATCGGATTGTCCGGCTGTGACAGCCACTGCTTGAGCTGGATCTTCCTCATCGCCTCGTCGATCAGCGTGCACATCCTTTCTTTTGGGATGCCCGCGTCACCACCCTTGTCCACGGCGATGAACTGGCTGACCCGCGCCAGGTCGCACTCACGAAGGGGGTACTTTTCCGCCTTGGCCCAATCCCTGGCGATGCTGTCCCCGCCCGGCAACAGGCCGTGCGTCGCTCCAGCGCCCAAGAACGGCGTGCATTTACCCCCTCGAATGCGTTGCAGCAAACTGTCCCAGTCGAGCTCTGGCACCGGAATCCCTCACTTATTTTCCTGAAAGGATTACAGCGTCGCACACGAAGGCGGCTCATGCAAGGGCGCGCACAAGACAGCGCGAGAACGCCGCCTGAACAGTTGGTTTGAATCGTAGGAGAATCGTTGGTCTTGCTATCGATCAGCGACAGAGCTTACGTCGATTCTCGATAAGGCATCCCGAAGTTGTGCCGACGGGAAGCAGGCACGCGAAGACGCGAAGACGCGAAAAAGAAGGCGGTAAGCAGGCGAAACCGGGGGCGCGCGAGGTTCTCTTCGCGCCTTCGCGTCTTCGCGTGAGATCGAAGCATTTCGTCATACCGGGGCCGACTTGAGAGCGGGGCGCGTATTGCCCGGCTCATGCGTGAATCTTGCAACACCTTCCCTCCCGTCGTGGTAGCCGCCATGCCAATGCGGGCGCATAATCACGGCCTCTTCTCAGGAGGATGTCATGCGCGCTCTCCGGACTCGTGCGGCCACGGCGTTGGTGCTCCTGGCCATCGGAGTGAGTAGCAGGGCCGGAGAAAGCGATGCGCGCGCAGAGTGCAGCTTCAACCCGCGCGCGTTCCGGTCCGCTGTGATGATGTTCCATGAGGTGTCCGAACGCGCGGAGCTCGTGGTCCCCTCGATGCACGCGGCCGACACGACGGCGTCCTCACGCCACCGAGGGGTCGTCCCGCCGGTGCAGACGCCGCTGACGTTCACCGCGAAGAACTTCATCGACGACGAGATCTTCGGAAAGATGGTGAAGGACAACGTCCGCTGGACCTCGGCGTCGACCGACCAGGAGTTTCTCCGCCGGGTCACGCTCGATCTCACCGGCGCGATCCCGGACGCGGACACGGTCAAGGCCTTCGTCGCCGACACCTCGCCCGGCAAACGCGACGCCATGGTCGACAAGCTCCTGGCCAGCGACGGCTTCACCGACCGCTGGACGATGTGGCTCGGCGATCACGTGCAGAACGTGCAGACCGCGGCGAACACCAACGTGCAGTTCGGAGCGCGCAACTCCTACTACCACTACCTGCACGACGCCATCGCGGCCAGGAAGCCGTACGACCAGATCGTTCGCGAGCTGGTGGCCGGCACCGGCAACTCCCTCTCGAACGGTGCCGTCGTTTTCTGGGACCGCCAGCTCCAGTCGAATGGCCCGGTTCAGGATACCTACGACAACCTCTCCTCCTTCACCGGCGACCGCTTTCTGGGCATGCCCTTCGTCTGCATCTCCTGCCACAACGGTTTTGGGCACCTCGAGCTCGTGAATTCCGGTATGTCGCACCGCACGCGGAACGATTTCTGGCGCAATGCCGCGTTCTTCGCACGCAGCTACACCTCGGCGTCACCGCAGGACCCCGTCACGAGAACGGCCACGTACACGATCGCCGATGCGCCCCAGGGCGAGTACAAGCTGAACACGACCAGCGGCAACAAGACGCCGCGCACGCCGCAGAACGGCGTGGCCATCGCCGATCCGGCCTTCTTCCTCACCGGGGAGACGCCGCCGCCCGCCGAACCGCGCCGCCAGGCGTATGCACGCATGCTCACGGCGAGCCCGCAATTCGCGCGCGCGACCGTGAACTACGTCTGGAAGGAGATCTTCGGAGTCGGCATCGTCGAACCGGCAGACTCGTTCGATCTCGCGCGTCAGGATCCGGCGATGCTGGCCCAGGGCGCAACGCTGCAGCCGACGCATCCGCAGCTCCTCACGAAACTGGCCGAGTCCTTCATCGCCAGCAATTACGACCTGCGCGCGCTGATCCGCACGATCGTCGTCTCGAACGCGTATCAGCTCTCCTCGCGTTATACACCCGGCTCATGGAACGAGGCCTGGGCGCCGTACTACGCGCGCCACTATCCGCGGCGACTGATGGCGGAAGAGCTCCTCGACGCGATCCTGAAGTCCACCGGCGTCGCGGCCAGCCTGGCGGTCAACGGCGGCGGCTCCGTTCCGCGGGCGATGCTGCTGCCCGATCCGACGGAGGGCGGCACCTTCGCAAAATTCCTGAACCATTTCGAGAGAGGCAACCGAGACGACGAGCCGCGCAACTCCGACAGCTCGATCGTGCAGGCGCTGGCGCTGCTCAACGACCGCATCGTCACCGATCGCATCGACTCGACGAATGCCGCCTCGCTCGTGGCACGTCTGATCCAGCAATCGGCCGATCCCGGCACGATCGCCGAAGGCCTCTACCTCAACACGCTGTCGCGCTATCCGACGGTGGACGAAAAAGCGCAGGCGGTGGCGTACTTGAAGAGCGGCGAGCTGGCCAGGAAAACGGAAGACCTGCAGTTCGCGCTGATCAATAAGTTGGAGTTTTTATTTTATTGATCCGGAGACCGACCATGCGTCACAAGAAGAACTGCGAATGCGACCGCGGCGGCAGCTTCCCGGTTTTCGGGGAAGGCTTCACGCGCCGTCACTTCATGAAGCTGGCCGGCACGTCCGTGGTGGCGTCGTTCTTTGCCGACGTCGCCAGCGCCCGGTTGCTCGCAGACGCAACATCCGTCAATCCAACGCTGCGCAACTCCGCGAAGAACTGCATCCTCATCTTCCTCGCCGGCGCGCCGAGTCAGATCGACACGTTCGATCTGAAGGAAGGCCCCTGGACACCGACAGACTTCGCGCCGACGACGTACGGGTCGATCCGTTTTCCGCAAGGGCTCATGCCGAAGACGGCGGAACAGATCGACAAACTGGCGATCATCCGCAGCGGCCTGTCGTGGGCTGCGGTCCATCAGCTCGCGCAGTCGTGGGTGCAGATCGCGCGCAATCCCACCGGCGCCACCGGGCGCATCGCGCCGCACATCGGCGCGGTGGTCTCGCTGGAGTCGCAGAAGACGCGCATCGCCACCGATATCCTGCCCGGCTTCGTCTCCCTCGGCGCCGCGCCGATGGTGAAATCAGGCTACCTGCCGGCGTCGTACGCGCCATTCGGCGCGCAGCCGACGTCCGCCGGCCTCACATCGCTCACGCATCCCGGCGGAGCCGCGCGTCTCGGCGATCGCTGGAATCTCCTCCACGCCATCGACCTTGACCGCGGCGTCGACGACGCCAGGGGCGGCCTGGGAAAGAACGCCTCGGACATGGACGCGTTCTACGGCCAGGCCAAACAGCTCGTCGACTCGCCCGACGCGAACACGATCTTCAGCTTCACCCCGGATGAGCACACGCGCTACGGCGCGACGGACTTCGGCGACTCGTGCGCCGTCGCGCGCAACCTCGTGGCCGCGCATCGCGGTACCCGCTTCGTGCAAATCACGTTCGGCGGCTGGGACCACCACACGAACATCTACGGGAAGACGGGCAACTCGCTCTACACGCAGATGAAGCAGTTCGATCCCGGCTTCGGGGCGCTGCTTGCCGATCTGTCGATCATGCCTGGCGTCGACGCCGGCAAGACGATGCTCGATGAAACGATGGTGGTGGTCCTCGGCGAATTCGGCCGCACGGTCGGCGACCTCACCGGCGCGGGCGGACGCGATCACTTGACGCGCATGTCCATCGCTCTGGCCGGCGGCGGCGTCCGCGCCGGCACGATGATCGGCAGGACCGACCCAACCGGTGCCACCGTCGCCGAATACGGCTGGAGCGCCAACCGCGACGTACGCCCGGAGGATTTGACGTCGACGATCTACTCCGCGCTCGGCATCGATTACACGACCGTCCGCCACGACGATCCGCTCAGCCGCGGCTTCGAGTACGTCCCGCTGGCGAAGGACGGAGTGTACGCGCCGGTGGATGAGCTGTTTTGAAGCGTCGCCCGATCGCTATGGAAACGATGACCGAACCCGAACGTCCCCGCCGCCCGCTGCGCTCCATCGGCGCCGTGTTCGCCGGTCTGCTGTTCATCTTCATCGTCACGACGATCGTCGACGTCGTGCTGCACGCCACCGGCGTCTTTCCGCCCTGGCGCCAGCCGATGTCGGATGCGCTCTTCGCTCTTGCGACGGCATATCGCATCGTCATCAGCATCGCCGGCTGCTACCTCACGGCGCGCCTTGCCCCCGATCGCGCCATGGGCCACGCGCTCACGCTGGGAGCGATCGGCGCCGTCATCAGTGCCATCGGCACCGCGGTCACCTGGAACAAGGGACCGCAGTTCGGTCCGCATTGGTATCCGCTGCTGCTGGTCGTCATCTCGATCCCGTGCGGGTGGGTTGGGGGGAAACTGTTCGAGAGGCAAAGGGTGGCGTAGATCTGCATTTTTCACACGCTCACTTGAATTGTTCCCTCGAGAGCCTTGCCACTTCCTAAATCGAGAGCCCTTCTCCCCCCGCGGTTTCTTGCGGGGGGAGAAGAGCCTGCCCTGAGCGAGCGGAGCGAGTCGAAGGGTGGCGAAGCCGGATGAGGGGGGGCTTTACGAGATATGCGCGATTTACCGACGCTGTTCCGAGAGCGCTCGAAGGCGCGCGAATGACGGCCTCGTGAAACACCCCCTCATCCGCCTTCGGCACCTTCTCCCCCAGCAAAAAACCGCTGGGGGAGAAGGACTCTCGATTGGAGGTACTGCCGAGAACGAACCGCTGGCACAACTCCACATCGTCCTGAGGCGGACCACGCTGAATCCTTGCCTCCGAGAGGCAGTTCAACTGCCTCCGGGAGCGTGTTCACTGCCTCCGGATGTCCGTGAACTCGTCGCCGGACCGCGGACCGGCTGCGCGGCGGCAAAGAACCTCCCTTCAGCATCAACTCCCGGAAGGCAAACGCCGGCACTGGAGCGTTGGAGGTCTGTGCCATTGCCAGGTGTGCAACCTCACCTCCGCGCGACGTCGGCGAATGCTATTCTGAAGAACGTCGGAGGGCGATTGGCCGCATGGCAACACTCGTCTACGGATTGAGCCAGTCCCTCGATGGCTATGTCGACCACATGGCGCTTGGGCCGCCTGTGCCCGCGGCCTTCCGTCACTTCATCGAGCAGGTGCGCGGCCTGACGGGCGTCATCTACGGTCGCCGCATGTACGAGATCATGCGTTATTGGGACGAAGAGCTTCCTGATTGGGACGCGGAGGATCGCGAATTCGCCGTGGCGTGGCGGAGCCTGCCGAAGTGGGTCGTGTCGCGTTCCCTCGAGTCAGTTGGCCCCAACGCCACGCTTGTCGCGGATGACTTCGAGAAGGTGATACGGAGTCTGAAAGCCGAGCTGGCTGGCGAGATTGACATTGGCGGACCAGTCCTGGCGCAAAGCCTGACCGAGGCCGGTCTTATCGATGAGTATCGACTCTACCTCCGCCCCGTGGTGCTTGGCGGTGGCAAGCCATTTTTCGCCGGCCCCCGGCCGCCGCTCCACCTGGTGGCCAGCGAAGTAATCGCCGATGACTTGATTCGGTTGACGTACGTTCCTGCGTAATCGCGCCACTCGCCCGCCGGACCGCGCTCAGAAATTCAAACTGGAGACACTCCCCCGCGATGCGCTGCAGTTCATTCTGCCAAACCAGCGAGACCCGCATCGCGTTGACGTTGCGCGATTGGTGTAGATACGCTGGTATGCCATGAAGCGAATCACGGTGAAGCTCCCGGACGATCTGGATGCGAAATTGCGCCACGAGGCGACGCGCCGTGGTAGCGGCTCCATGCTTTCGATCATCCGCACCGTCATCTCTGCTGAGCCTACGACTAACCAAAATTGGCAATAACAGAACTGCATACTGTTCTGCCAGAACGAAAATTCGATCTTTCAGAACTGTATCCGGTTCTTTCAGAACTGTATCCGGTTCTGTCAGAACTGTATCCGGTTCTGTCAGAACTGTATCCGGTTCTGTCAGAACTGTATCCGGTTCTGTTAGAACAGTATCCGGTTCTGTTAGAACAGTATCCGGTTCTGTCAGAACAGTATTCGGTTTTGTCAGAACAGTATCCAGTTCTGTTAGAACCGTATGCTGATCTGCTGGAACAGCATGCCGATCTGCCAGAACAGCATGCCGATCTGCCGGAACACATCTTGCTTATGACAGAAGGCAGGACTCCAGCCTCACGACGGCTTCGCCGTCCGCGGACAGGCGGCGGCTCAAGGCGCTCGATCAGCATTCCGGCAAGCGTCGTCAGAAAAACGCGCGTGGGGTCAGACCTTCGTTTTTCTATCGCACCTAAGTCACGACGATTCAGTGGCTTGCAGGGGGGACGCTGAGCGCACGACTGGCGCTAATCAGCAATCAGGACGGCTCGGACTCCACCCACAACCCCTCCAACCCCCGCAACACCAACCCCCGTCGCCAGCGCAACGGTTTGTTCGTCAATCGCAGATGGGGGAACGTGCGCAGTAGCGCGCGGAAGGCGATCTGGCCTTCCATCCTCGCCAACGGTGCGCCGAGGCAGTAGTGGATGCCGAGGCCGAAGGAGAGGTGGCGGTTGGGGTCGCGGAGGAGGTTGAGGCGGTCGGGATCGGCGAACACCGTCTCGTCGCGGTTGGCGGAGGCGAGGACGGCGTAGACGAGGGCGCCGGCGGGGAGGGGGGTGCCGGCGAAGGTGAGCGGTTCGCGGGCGTAGCGCTCGGTGGCGGTCTCGAGTGGGCTGCCGAAGCGGAGGAGCTCTTCGACAGCCGGCGCGATGATTGATGGGTCGTCGCGCAGGCGCTGCATTTCGATTGGATGTTGCAGCAGGGCCAGCGTGCCGTTGCCGATCAGGTTCACGGTGGTCTCGTGGCCGGCGATGAGCAGGAGGAAGATCATCGACAGGAGCTCATCGTCGCTGAGGCGATCGTCGGATTCGTGCGCCGATTCGTGTTCGCCGACGAGGGCGGTGACGAGATCGTCGGCCGGCCGGGCGCGCTTCAAGGCGATCAGGCGGCGGATGTAGCGGATGAAGGCCATCACGTTCGGCACGGCGCGCACCATCGACCACTTCGACCAGTTCGCGGCGACGATGGACTGCGACCAGCGATGGAATCGATGCTGCTGCTCCGCGGGGACGCCGAGCATCTCGGCGATGACGATCGTCGGCAGCGGCAGGGCGAAGTCGGCGATGACGTCCATCCGATGGCGTCGTTGCATCGCTCCCAGGAGGTCATTGGCGATCGCTTCGACGCGATCGCGCAGCATCTCGACGAAGCGTGGGGTGAAGGCCTTCTGGACGATGCTTCGCAAGCGCGTGTGGTCCGGCGGCTCGAGGTCGAGCATGTTGCGCGACAGCGGCCGGAACATGGCCGGCATCCACGGCTCGCGGTAGCTTCCGACCACATTCGCACGCGACTTTACGAAGCGATCGTCTTTCAGCAGGGCGAGCACGTCGGGGTAACGCGTGACCAGCCAGGCGCGTTGGCGGCCGGGGAGCATGACCTCGTGAACAGGCGAGTCGCGCCGGAGCTGCGCGTAGTAGGGGAAGGGGTCGGCTTTGAAGGCGGGGCTGGTGATGTCGGGCATGGTTGCGTTGATGCGTCGGAGCGCTGGCGTCTCGCCGGCTGGCTCGGCAGAGCTTGCCCTGAGCGAAGCCGAAGGGTCTCGCCGGCTGAGGTTAACGACGAAATGTATCGCAAGCTCCAACGACCGGGGGCGAGACGCCAGCGCTCCGTCCGCCTGCGGCGCTTTGCGCGCCTAGGCGCGAGTTCGCCTACGGCTCCGTCACGATGATCTGTCCCGACATGACCGGCTGGTGCATCGTGCAATAGAAGGGGAAGACGCCTTCGTCGTGGAAGGTCATGACGTACGTCGTCTTCGAGAGCGGGGCGAACTTCGTCTGCAGGAGGACGTGGTTTTGCGGGTCGGTGAGCATGAAGTCGTGCTCGTCGTCGGGCTGGAGGTTCCAGAAGGTGATCTGCGTCGGCTGGTCGCGGCGGACGGCGAAGACTTCGGGGGAGAAGGCGTAGACCTCGCCGAACTGCTTGACCGTCTCGGCCGGGCCGGTTTCCTTGATGGCTACGCCGACCGTCGTCACCAGCACGCGCGCGCTGGCTTTGCCGACGCGGGCAATGGTGACGCCGTGCTGCCGAGGGGCGTGACAGGCGATGAGCAGAGCACCAAGGACGAGCGACCATTTCATGCCGCGCATAGTGACAAAGCGGACGGCACGATGTCGAACGGCCCTATGTTTAGCAATCAGAAGTAGAAGAACTGCATCTGCACCGTGAACTCGTTCGTGGTGTTGCCAGTGTGCGGACGGACGCGCGAGTAGGCTCCTTTGATGTTGAAGTTGTTCCCGTTCGGTAGCCAGGTCAGGCCGGCCTGGAGCCGTTTGTTGTCGCGGCCGTTGTTGACGGCGGCACGGAAATTCTGGTCTTCCGCGCGGAGCCACGGCATGACCTTCGCGGGCGCCAGGTAGTAGCCGACTTGCGCCGTTACGTCCCGTTGCTCGGGAATGGCGGTGAACGTTGTGCCGCCGTCGAAGTGAAGCAGGGTGAGCTCTCCGTTGAAGGCGTTTTTGTTCACGGCCGGAATGGACGTGAAGACGTCCGCGGAGTATCCCTTGTAGTTCTGCTGGTGATCGAGGCCGGCTCCGAACGAAAGGATTTTCTTGTTTCCGAGATAGATGCCGGGATAGAGGTAGCCGCTCTCTTTGTCCCATACGTTGTATTGCAGCCGGCCGGCGGTGCGAAGACTATTGCTGGAGCCGATGGCGCGGAATCCCTGAAATACACCGGCGCGGTATTCGAGATGGCCATCGGCCAGATAGCCCTTGGCCTGAAATCCGGTATCGCGGCCGACGGATGACTGCGTGGCGGCGCTCTGCGTGAAGGTGTAGGAGCCATAGTCGAGCGAGAGGAGCGTGGCGGCGCTCTCGAGGCAATTGCGGCAGAGAGGAACGAACATCAGGCCGGCGTCGAGCATGAAGGCGTCGCTCGACGGCTTCCATTCAATGAACGCGTCCTGGGTGATGAAGCCGCCGCTGAGGTTCTTCGGCGCTTTTCCGAGATTCGGATTGTCGGTCTCGAAGAAGAAGGTGACGTTCCTGGCCACCTGCCCGCCGACGATCAACCGGACTCGTCGCAGGTAGAGGTTCTTGGCATCGACCGTGGTCGTAGGATCCTCGGCATCGTCGGCCCAAGCCTGGATCAAGGTGCCGACTTTGAAGAAAACGTCGTCGTTGACTTTGATCGTTGCCTGCGCCGAGGCGATGACGGGGAAAAGAAGCATGGCGATGAGTGAAGAAACCACGATCCGGTATGACATTCGGCCTCCTGTCGCGTTGCCGCTTGTTAATTCACCTGCTTGTCAGTCCCCTGGCCGCGCCGACTGCAGCGCCGTCCACTCCTCGTCGGTAAGTCGTTCCTCGGCGGCGGGGTAGTAGACCTGTCCCATGTCTTTTTCGTGCGCGTGGAGGCGGCGGTCGAGGTTATCGACGTATCCGATCAGGTGGCTCGAACGGACGCCCTCGCCCAACTGTTGCAGGAGAAACCGCGTCAGCTCGCGGATCTGCACGTACTCGAGACGAAGCTCGCGCTGGGGGTTTCGTCCGGCAATTTCCGCCCGCAGGAGCGCCGGAACGAGGGAGCGTTCTTCGGCGTCCGTCCAGCGGCGGAAATGCCGTTCGAAATCGACAAGGGCGACTTCCATGGCCATGCGATTCTCGCGGCGCAGCGCCTGCCGGAAATCGTCGAAGCGGCTGCGCAAGGCGCGTTGAGTCGAAAGCATCTCGTCGAGTCGCGTTCCCATCGTCGATCAGACTCCGGCGACCCCCGGCTCGATCCGGACAAAACCCTCATCCATCGCCCACAGATCCATCGACAGCGAGACGAGGTCATCGATCGCCGGGATCGGCCGTGCGTCCTGGGTGAGGTCGATGGACTTGATGTAACGGCGGCATGTTTCACACGCCTCGATCCGGACCAGCGGATGCTCCTCGGTGCGGAAGACGGGGAGCTTGTACGGATCTTCTTCAAAACATGCCGGGCAGCAGCCGCGATTGAAGTTCCACTCCAGGCCGCAAAGCGAGCAGCAGAGGAAGCGGAGGCCGCCGTCTTCGGAGGATGGCGATTTGCGCACGCTGATCCACGGCCGGGCGCCGCAGAAGGGGCAGTGACCCCGCTTGTGACCGCGATCGGGCGCAACCCCGCGCGCACGAAGCACCTCGGCATACGGCTGGATGAGAAGGCGCGAGAGGTAGTCGTCGCCCGTGGTGGCGTCGCCATTCCAGTAGACGCCGAGACGCGTGCAGGCCGTCGGCAGGTCGTCTCGCAGACGATCGCGGACAGTGGCCGCCAACGGTTCCGGTCCTCGCTCGGCGATCACGCGAATCAGCGGCTCGTGAAGAGAGGCGAGCGTTTCCGCATCTTCGGCAAACACTCCTCGAAAGGTCCTGCTCTCCAGCGCTTCCGCCAGCCGGGCCTGTGCCTTGCTGACCAGAGCCGCGAACTCGAGAGGCTCGCGCGCGGGCTCGGTGCGGGCGGCGAGGAGAGAAGCGCGCGCGCCGCGTTTTTCGTAGACCGCGCTGATCACTGCTGCCGATTCTCCTTTTCCGTGACGTCACGAAACCATCCGGGATGGTGGAATCGCGCCCAGACGCGGGTCACCGTGCCGCTGGTCATGGCGCGGAACGTTCCCGGCTCCGCCGCCGTGCCGAGGTAGATATGGCCGACGACGCTGAGCGCCAGAAGGATGAACGTGATGTCGTGCAGGAGGATGCAGATCTCGCGCAGCAGGAGCGAGGGGAACCAGAGCGGAAACCACATCGGAATGCCCGTGAGGAGCAGCCCCAGCGCCGCCAGACAGGCCGCGTAGAAGAACATCTTCTGTCCGCCGTTGTACTTTCCCTCATCGGGCGACGGCTCGGTCTCCCAGCGCATGTACCGGAGCAGCGTCGGGCCGAACCATCCTTTCTCGCTCGAGCGGAAATGCATGTCGGGCAACCAGTGGAAGAATTGAAACACCGAGGCGATGAAAAACAGCACGCCGGCATAGGGGTGAATGACGCGTGCGGCATGGAGCCCGCCGACAAGAGCGGCCATCCAACTGAACAGAGGCGTCCAGATCGGCATCCCGCTGAAAAGCGCAACGAAGAAGGTCAGGGCCACCGACCAGTGGATGAGGCGCGTGGCCAGGCGATGACGGACGATGACGTCACCGACGGCGACGTTGTCGCGCCGGCGAGCGGTGACGATGGAGGGGTGGCCGTGCTGCCCTTCCAGAACGCGGCTCATGATTCACCTCCAGCCGGCGGCTCTTTTGGTCCGTATGCCGTGTAGTGGATGAACGCGCCGATCACGGCCGCAAACGCCGCGATGACGCCGAATGGTCGGACGACGTTTTTCCAGGCGCGGACACCCCAGGGGACGTGAGGATCGACCGGCAGGCCGTACCACTCCGGGTGGCCGTGGCCGAGGATGGTCACGACGTTCGTACCGTTTACGCCGGCCGGGTCATAGAGCATGGCCTCGTTGAAGCCGTTCTCCTTCAACTGCGCCACCCGGGCATTGCCGAGCGCGACCATCGCGTCCTTCGTGCCGAACTGCAGACAGCCGGTCGGGCAGGCCTTGATGCATGCCGGCTCGAGCCCGACCTCCACGCGGTCGACACAGAGCGTGCACTTCGCCATCTTGCCGGTCTTCTCGGAGAACTTCGGCACGTCGAAGGGGCAGCCGGTCGCACAGTAGCCGCATCCGATGCATTGGTTCGGATCGACGTCGACGATGCCGTTCGCGTACTGAACGATGGCGCCCGGCGCGGGGCAGGCCTCCAGGCAGCCGGGCTCCGCGCAGTGCATGCACTGGTCCTTGCGCATCAGCCACATCGGATCGCCGCCCGAGGTGGTGCGCTCGTTGAAGCGGATCAGGTTCCAGAAGTTCGCGTCGAGCTCGGGCATCGTCTGATACGTGCCCTCCTGATGCGTACCGACGGTCCGCAGATCGTTCCATTCCACGCACGCCGCCTCGCAGGCCTTGCAGCCGATGCAGGTGGTCGTGTCGATGTACTTCGAGACCGCCGGCGCATGGCGCAATCCGGTCCGGGATCCCCACATCGAGGCGGAGGAGCGCTGAATCTCGAGTCCCTGTTCGCTCATTGCCGGCTCCTCATGCCTTATCCAGCCGAACGAGAAATGCCTTGTACTCCGGCGTCCAGGTATTCGCGTCACCCGAGGACGACGTCAGGAAATTCGCCAGCGGCCCCTCGTGACCTTTGGCCGACGCAAAGCCCCAGTGAATCGGGAATCCGATGTGCCACAGATCTTTTCCGTCGATCTTCATCGTCGGCAGGCGCCTGGTGACCATGGCCGTCCCTTCGATCGAGCCGCGTGCCGAGGTCACCTTCACTCTCGAGCCGTTGGCGATCCCCTTCTGCGTGGCAAGCGGTTCGGGGATCTCCACGAAGAAGCCGGGCTGCAATTGATTGAGAACGCCGTCGAGCTGGTGCTTGGTCCAATAGTGGAAGTGCTCGGTGAGGCGATAGGTGGTGCAGACGATCGGATACTGATCGGCCGTGCCGATTGCATCCTTATCAGAGTGGAAGGTCAGGGCGGCCGGATTCGAAGTGACTTTCGGGTGCAGCGGATTGGCGATCGGCGCTTCCACCGCCTCGTAGTGCTCAGGAAGGGGACCGTCGACCAGCGATGGCGCGTACAGGCGGCCGACGCCCTCGGGGAGCATGATGAAGGCGCCGAACGTTCCCGGAGGCGCATCCGGCTTCATATCGGGAACGTCGCCGGTCCATTTCGTACCGTCCCAGCGGATCCCGACGCGGGACGGGTCCCACGGCTGACCCTGCTCATCCGCCGATGCGCGGTTGTACATGACGCGCCGGTTCGCCGGCCACGAGAACGCCCAGTTGTGGTACATGCCGAGGCCGCTCGGATCGTCGGCGGTGTTGCGGCGCTGGGCGTTGTTGCCGGCCTCGGTATAGACGCCGGAGTGCAGCCAGTTGCCGCACATGGTCGAGCCGTCGTCCTGAAGCTGGCCGAATCCGTCGATCTGTTGTCCTGCCGTCCTGGCCACCTTCGTCGGATCCTTCGGGTCTTTGATGTCGGCCAGCGCCTTGCCGTTCATCTCTTTCAAGACTTCGGAAAGGTCAGGATTGGCGGGATTCGCGTACGGCCAGATCACATTGAGAACGGCCTCGGCGACGGGACCGCCTTCCGTGCGATAGAGGTTCTGCACGGCCAGGAAGATGCGGGAGAGAATCTCCTGATCGCTCTTGGCCTGCCCCGGCGGGTCGAGCGCCTTCCACTTCCATTGCAGCCAGCGCGCGGAGTTGGTGAACGTGCCGTCTTTTTCCGCGAAGTTCGCGGCGGGGAGGAGGAACACCTCGGTCTGAATCTGTTCCGCCGGCGCGCCGCCGTACTCCTGCGGCGCCTTCCAGAAACCGGCCGTTTCCGTCTCCGCGTTTTCGACCACCACCATCCACTTCAGCTTGGAAAGGGCGGCGATCATCTTCTTTGAGTTCGGCCCGAGAGCGACCGGATTCATCCCGAAAGTGATGAACCCTTCGGGACCGGGCTCCTTGCCGCCGGCGCGCATCGAAGAGCCGCGGTACATGTCGTCGTAGATGTACATCCACGAATAGTTGCCATCGACCTTCGGCAGCCATCCGTAGCCCCAGTCGTTGTCCTTTGTCGACGCGTTTCCGTAGGTGGCTTTGAGCAGCGAGACCATGAATTTCGGCGTGTTGCTCCAGTAATTCATCGACGGCCAGGCCTGCTTGTTGAGCGGCTGCGGAACGGTGGCCGTGTAGTACTGCTCGAGCGTCTGTTGGTCGCCGGTCGGCGTCTTGAGATATCCCGGGAGGATCTCGAAGGTGCCGGCGGTGTCGGTGGCTCCCTGGATGTTCGAGTGGCCGCGGAAGGCATTGACGCCGCCGCCCGGCCGCCCGACATTGCCGAGAAGGAGCTGCAGCATGGCCGCGGCGCGGATCATCTGCACGGCCGTGGAATGCTGCGTCCAGCCGAGGGCGTAGGTGATCGTGCCGGCGCGCTGCGCGTTGCCGGTGGACGTCACGATCTCGGCGACCTTGAGGAACTTCTCGCGCGGCGTACCGCAGATGCGCTCGACCATCTCCGGCGTGTAGCGGGCCACGTGCTGCTTGAGGAGCTGCAACACGCACCGCGGATTCTGCATCGTCGGATCGAGACCGTAGGCAGTGGTCTTCGGATCGGCCTCGTAGCCCCAACTGTCCTTGACGTACTGCTTCTTCTGCTCATCCCATCCGGAGAAGAGGCCGTCGTGGAAGGCGAAGTCGCTCTTGACGATGTACGGAGCGTTGGTGTGGATCCGGACGTAGTCCTGATGGTAGCGGCCGGTCTCGAGCGCATAGCGGATCAGGCCGAGGAGAAAAGCGATGTCGGTCCCCGGACGAATCGGTGCATAGAAGTCGGCGACAGCGGCGGTCCGGGTGAAACGGGGATCGACGGCCACCAGCTTCGCGCCGCGATTCTTCTTCGCCTCCATGAACCACTTGAAGCCGACGGGGTGGTTCTCCGCCGGGTTGCCGCCCATGGCAAGAATGACATCCGTGTTCTTGATGTCCACCCAGCCATTGGTCATCGCGCCGCGACCGAACGTGGTGGCCAAACTGGTCACCGTGGGGCCATGTCAAACCCGGGCTTGGGTGTCCCTGTACGGTACGCCGAACGCGGTGATGGCCTTCCACTGCAGGAAATTGAATTCGTTCGTGTCGGTGCAGCCGCCGATCATGGCGATTCCGGGATTGCGGTTGACGACCTGCCCCTTTGCGTTGCGGATGACGAAGCTCCGGTCTCGGGTGGTCTTGATATGTCTGGCGATGCGGGTGATGGCATCATTCCAACTGATCGCTTCCCACTGATTGGAGCCCGGGCGGCGCACTTTCGGTGTCAGAAGACGGTCTTTGTTCGTGATGTCGTCTTTGAGCGTGATCCCCTTCGGGCAGAGCGTTCCGCGGCTGATGGGATGATCGGGATCGCCCTCGACGTGCACCACGGCCGGGATGGCGTTCTTCGATCGATCGCCCAGCGTGTGGATGATCACGCCGCACGACACCGCGCAATAGGGACAGGTGCTGCGGGTCTCGATCGTTCGGGAGATCTTGAAGGCCCGCATTTCCGCCTGTGCTTTCGACAGGTCGAATCCGAGCGCGATCGCTCCGCCAACCGTGGTCGCCTTCAGGAAGCTGCGGCGGGAGAGTTCCACGAGCACCTCCGTCGTCAAAGCCGTCGATCACGACGGCGAAGTCTGTCGGGCCTGCATATCGTGGGCCTGAACCAGCAGGTTTGTCAACCGTCGGCTTGTCAAAGGACGTGACGCGAGAAAACCTGAATTGGAGCTCGCCCGGTGGCTAAGGCCCCAGGCCGCGAGAGCCGTCATCGTGGCATCGGGAATCGGTGACGAAGGGTGAGAAGCCGAGTGCTGCCGCCCGTTGCCAGATCACCGCGGCGTGGGAGGAGGCGGTGTTTGCGAGCGTGTGACTGCCGGCGGCGCGAAAACGTGGTCCGGCGTAGGGAGTGCCGTCGAGAGTGCCGAGGAACTCTCCGCGATCGGAGAGGATCGAGTATTCGCCTGGAATCTCGATTCGGAAGCGGCCGCCGGTCACAGGCATCCCTGCCACGCGCAGACATCCCACCGGCACGAAGTTGCGGAGGAGGAAGGCGCGGCCCTGGGGAGGGAAGCTGGGGTTGTCGGGGACGGCAACCATCGTTTTCGTTCGGAGCACGTCGGCCGCGATCGTGTCGTGCAAGCGCCCTCTCGAGATCGCCTTCTTCGTCAGTTTTTCCAGAACGTAGTAGAACGCGCGGCGGCGAAAGACGACCTCGCCCTTGAGGTCGATCACCGATTCGTTGGGTGCGGTCAGTGTCATGGCTTGTGCGATCAGCGTCATCGACGGGACCGTGTGATTGCGCCAGGGAGTGGTCACGCGCACGATCCAGAAAAGCTCGAGCGCCAGGATCGCCAACACCCAACGCGGTGCTCGATCGCCGCCGGCGGGCAGGAGCAGCGGGACGATCGCCGCCGCGGCGAGGGGGTAGAACGGCAGCCAGTGCTCCGTCTCCACGATCGGCCAGAGTGAGACCAGCGCCGCGCCGTAAATGGCTGCCGTGAGGAACACCAGCAGACGACGCCGCCGCACTTCGGCATTGATGGCATCCCGCGCGATGTGTCGCGTCACCGGAATCATCAGGGCGATCGACAGAGGGAGGAACAGCAACCGTCCCGGATGTTCGGAGGCCACGATGTTGTGCGTCACCGTGCAGTAGAGGAACGAGCTCCACGCGCCGCGCGTGAAGAAATACATGGCGATGGCTGCCACCGGCGCGAGGGCGGCGGCGGTAAAACAGAGCGCGCATTTCGCGATCCGTCGAACCGAAGTGCTTTGGTCGCGCGTGACGATGTGTGTTGCAATCGCCGCGATGGCCAGACTCAGCGCAAGCAGCGAGGTCTTGGCCGAGGTCGCGGCGGCGATGCCGAGGGCAAGGCCGGCAAAGGCGGCGCGCCGCGGAGTGAGAGGCCATCGCACCAGAATGGCCATGGCCGCCAGCCAGCTCGTGGTCCAGAGAATGTCGGTACGAAACTCGATCGAACAAAGGAAAAAGTCGGGAGCGAAGCATCCGATCACGGTCGCCCAGATCGCGGCGTGCCTCGAGTAGCAACTGGCGGCAATCGAGTAGGTGAGCAGTACCATCGCCGCGAACAGCGGAAGCAGGGCGATGCGAACGAGGAGAAGCGTTTCCGGTCTCTCCCCGGCCAGCCGCAGCAGCGGCACGGAGAGGATGTGGAACAGCGGCATGTGGTTGTCGAACAGGTCGCGATACTGCAGCAGCCCGTGCGACCACGCCCATACGACGTGCAGATGCTGCGTCTCGTCGCTGTCGATCCGGTAGCGGAAGACGAGCGCCACGCGCAGAGCGGCCGCGGAGAGAAGGCCGGCGATCGTGGCCACCGCGGCCGCGTCGCCGAAGCGGCTGCCGACTCGCGGCGACGGCAATGCCGCGGCGCGCTCGACGTCGAGCAGAGGTGTGTACTGACTCACGAATCCTCAGGGCGCGGGGGCCGCCGGCTTGCGCGGCACGTCGTTGTGAATCGGCGGCACGGTCCGGAGAAAGCGATCGATCGCGCGCAGGTCGTCATCCGTCATGCGCCGGTTCTGTTTCCACGGCATGAACGGGTGAAGATGATTGCCGGAGGGATCGACTCCGGTATGGATCGTCTTGAGGAAATCATCCTCGCTCCATTTGGCGATGCCGGTCGGGTCCGGAGTCAGATTGGATGGATTGGCCGGAAAGCCTTTCGGCGGATTGCTCATGCCCGCGAACAGGCGGCTCATGTCGGGCGTCGATCGAATGCCGCCGCGCGGCGTATGGCATTCGGCGCAAAGTCCGACGTGCTGGGAGAGATAGCCGCCGTACTCCGCCGTCGCCGCGCGCGCCGGCGCCGTGACCGATTGCGCCGGTTTTGGACCCAGGAACAGTTTGCCGAGCTTGAACCAGATGCTCGGACTCTGCGTCACCTGATTGCGGACCGGGGGAAGGCTCTTCAAGTACCGGGCGACGGCAAAGGCATCGTCGTCCGACATTTCGTGAAGCCACTCGTACGGCATGACCGGCGCGAGCAGCCGTCCATCCCTGCGCTGGCCGTTGCGCAAGGCGCGCACGATCTGCGCTTCGCTCCACGTCCCCAGCCCGGTCTCATTGTCAGGCGTGAGATTCGACGCGCGCGCGGTGCCGATCCGCCAATCGTGAAACTCCCGTCCGCCGCTGAGCGGACCGTCGGGATCGCGTTCCGAGGCGGCGTGACATCCGCCGCAGGCGGCCACGTTGCGGACGATGTATTCGCCGCGAGCGGCGTCGCCGGACGCGCCCGGCGGCGGCGCCGGCAGAGGAATCTGTCCATGACTGCAACTCCAGGACATCAACGCGAAACCGGCCAGGACAAGCGTGCTCGTGTATTTGCGTCTCATGCAAGGAGAGGGTTGCAGAATTGGTTCCAGACTGGGTTGCTGGGTTGCAAGGTTGCCGGGTTTTTCGTATTCAGCAACCCTAGCAACTCAGCAACCCTAGCAACTCAGCAACCCTAGCAACCCAGCAACCCAGCGACAATCACTTCATCCCCGAAACCACCAGCCCGCGCGATCGCAGCGCATCGGCAACCGCAACCGCAATCGTCTGCGAGGCCACCGCGTCCGGATGACCGTCATCGGGAACGCGATGGCGAGGATCGAGGGCTACCTGCAGGTACGGCAAGCCTGCCTCATCGAGAATTCGCCGCCGCAGCTCCCGCTCCCGCGGTTCCTCGGGGAAGAACTGGGGCACGACGATGAGCGGCACCGCGCCGCGTGAGCGGGCCAGTTGGATCGTTGCGCGAAGGATCTGTTGCGTCACCTGAATCCCCTGCTCGATCGACTCCTCGCTGCGGTAGCGAATCAGCCGTCGAGCCAGCGACAGCAGACGCCAGTGCCGGGCCGGCGGCAACCAGGTGAGGTTGAGGCCGAGGTGTGGGCGATCGTCGTCGAGGTTGCGGTCGAAGATCGCCGGAGTGAAGAGCGATACGACCGCCACCGGATGCTTGAAGCGCGGCAGTTCGTTCGCCAGACGCAGATAGGCCTGATCGGTGGCATAGCCGGACACAGCGATGTTCGCGCTCTGGATGCCGAGGAGTGCGCCCGTTTGGGCCGGGATCGTCTCGCGCCAGAGGAGCTTCTCCCCAACCATCATCGATTCGCCGGTGAAGACGAGCGAGGGGCGCTCGAAATCGACCGGCTCGACGACGCGCGGCACGCGATAGCCGTTGCCATCGAAGGCGTACTGCACGCGGCGGCCGTTGTTGCTCTGGTACCCGACCCGCGAGGGAACGAAGAGCCAGCCGAGCCGCGCGTCGAGGTATCGCAGCGGCTCCTTCCGTTCCGGCACTTCCTCGGCGGCGCGGAGATGGATACGGCGCAGCATCAGTTCCGAAACGCCAAAGGCCATGAGCACCGCCAGCAACGTGCTCAGCGAGCGCGACGGATTGCCGGCGAGCGAGCGCGCGATCGGACGTCGCAGGAGCAGCGCGATGGCGATTCCGGCGATCGCGGCTGCCGCACGGACTTCCGCCTCCAGCCGGACGTACTGCGCCCGCGTGACGAAGAACCCCGGCAGGAAGTGGCGGTCGAGCCATTGCTGATTTGCGGCGATCGCAAAAGCGACCAGGGCACAGCCCATGCATCCCACGGCAATCTCTGCAAGCAAATGCTTGCGGAATGAACTGACGACTGAGACCATCGCTATGTCATCTCCTGCGTCATCGCGACCTGCACCTGCGACACGGTTCGATCGCATTCTCACGCCGATCCATCACTGGATCTGGCGCGATCCCGATCGCCGGGTGCAAAAGTTACTCCGCTTCGGCGAAACGGAGACGGACGGCGGCCGCGACCTGCTGCGCGCCGCGGAGGTGACCTCCGACCCGCTCCTTCGCCGGCTCTATCTGGTCCACGCCACCGACGAACAGCGGCACGGCATCCTTTTCCGCCGGCGCGCCGCGGCCCTTCAGCGCAGTCTGCCGAGACGCGGCGAGATGGCGTCTGTCGCCGATTGGCCTGCTCCGGCCGGGCATGGCCTCGACGACCTGCAGGTCGATCAGGAGTCCGACGGCACGATGCTGGCCTTTCTCCACGTCGCCGAAAAATCCGCCGCCAGCCGATTCACCGTCTATCGCAACGTATTGCGATCCGATCCCGCCACGCAAGGCGTCTTTGACGAGATTCTCCGCGACGAGATGTTCCATATGAACTACACGCTCACCCAACTCGTTCGCGTCGCGCCCGAGCGCCACCGCCGGCGTCTCTGGCAGGCGCGCCTGACCCGACTCTGGAAGGCCTACCTGCGCCTGGCCAGCGCACTGGCCGGCGCCATCGGCGGAGTCCTGCTGACGATCTACTACTTCGTCGTTCTGCCTCCGTTTGCCTGGCTGGCCAAACGCGCCGCGAAACGTGAGCACGCCGGCTGGACGCCGGTCTCGCCGGAGCGCAACAACTCTCTGAGGCGACAGTACTGACATGAAGATTCTCGGCATTTCCGCGCACTATCACGATGCCGCCGCTGCGCTGGTCGTCGACGGCGTGCCCGTCTGCGCCGTGCAGGAGGAGCGACTATCGCGCCGTAAGAGCGATGCCGCCTTCCCGCTCTGTGCCATCGAATGGTGTCTCGATCACGCCGGCATCGAGCCCGAGGCGCTCGACGCCGTCGTTTTCTACGAGCGCCCGATGCTGAAGTTCGAGCGCATCCTCACCTGCGCCCTGCGCGCCTTTCCGCGCTCGTGGCGCATGTTTCCGAAGGCGATGAAGAACTCGCTCGGCGAGAAGGTCTGGGTGCGCGGCATCATCTCTTCCCACCTCGGCGTGCCCGGCCGCAAGGTCCTCTTCACGGAGCATCACCAGTCGCACGCCGCCGCCGCCTTTCTCACGGCGCCGACGCGCCGCGCGGCCATCCTGACCACCGACGGCGTGGGCGAGTGGGCCACGCTCTCGGTCGGTCACGGCGAACGGCGTCCCGACGGCAGCACGGACATCACCCTTCTGCGCGAAATCCGTTTCCCCCATTCGCTCGGCATGCTGTACTCCACCTTCACCGCCTACCTCGGGTTCAAAGTCAACGAAGACGAGTACAAAGTGATGGGCCTGGCCGGCTACGGCCAACCGTCGATGATCGATGACGTGCGCAAAGTCATTCGCCGAACGCCCGACGGCTCCTTTGTCCTCGACCTCGACTACTTCGACTTCCACACCACGTCCGCCCGCTCGTATTCGTCGCGGTTCGTCGATCTCTTCGGTCCGCCGCGCAATCCCTATGACCCGATCGATCTCACGACCGACGAAGGCCGCCGTTTTGCCGGCATCGCCGCGAGCGTGCAGAGCGTCCTTGAAGAGATGCTGGTCGGCATCGCGCGCGACCTTCATCGCGAGACAGGCCTCTCCGATCTCTGCCTCGGCGGCGGCGTGGCGCTCAACGGTGTGGCCAATGCGCGCATCCTGGCCGAGTCGGGATTCGACCGCCTCTTCGTTCCTCCCGCTCCCGGAGATGCCGGATGCGCGCTCGGCGCCGCGCTTTACGCCGACCGCATTCACTTCGGAAATGCCGACCGCGACGTTCCCGACCATCCATTCTGGGGACCCTCGGTGAGCGGCGCCGAGCTTGCGCGCGTGGCCGCGGAAGACAATCAACTCGTCGACGCGCTCGACGAGCAGACGCTGATCGAGCAGACAGCAGACGATCTGATGACGGGCCGTATCGTCGGCTGGATGGAGGGAGCACTCGAGTTCGGTCCGCGCGCGCTGGGCCACCGCAGCATCCTGGCCGCGCCGCACGACGCCGCGATGCGCGACCGCATCAACCGCGAGATCAAGTACCGCGAGCAATTCCGTCCCTTCGCGCCCGTCGTGCCGATCGAGGCGGCGGATCGCTACTTCGAGCTGCCCAACGGCGGCGCGCGCCTGGCGCGCTTCATGTCGGGCGTCTTCCCGGTCCGTCCCGAATGGCGCGAGCGGCTGGCCGCGATCACGCATGTCGACGGCACGGCCCGCGTGCAGGCGCTGGAGCGCGAAATGGCGCCACGCCTTTACGCGCTGCTCGAGGAGTATGGACGCCGCAGTGGAATCCCCGTCCTGCTCAACACCTCGCTCAATCTGGCCGGCGAGCCGATCGTCAATCGAACGGTGGAGGGCTACTCCACCTTCCTTCGCTGCGGCATCGACGTGCTGGTCGGCGACCGCACGCGCGTGCGCAAGCGCGGCTCGCTGCTGACGAAACGAAAGGAGGAAGTGGCATGATCAGGAAACGCGGCAGGATCCGGCGCGGCGTCATCGTGTTCGGCAGCGCTGCAGGATCGATCTCGGAACTGGCGTCCGGCCTCTGGCGAAGCGAGGCCCACAAGCGCTGGCTCATCCCATTGGCTGTCTTTCTCTGTCTGACGGGATTGCTGCTGATCCTGGCCACGACCGTCGAAGCGCTGGCGCCGTTCATCTACTCGATTTTCTGACGGTGGACTTCAACGATCTGCTGGCCTGTCCGTCGTGCCAGGGCACGCTCACCGGGGATTGGGCATGCCGTGGTTGCGGCACATCGTTCGGAGCGCCGGACGACATCCCCGACCTGCGCGCCGCGTCCGACGCGCGAACGGAAACGGTGCGCCGTTTTTACGAGCGCGCTCCCTTCCCCGGCTATCCGCCGAACGACAGCGTCGACTGGCTGCGGGCCCGCGCCGAACGGAGCGCATTCGCGCGCATGCTCGATTCCGCCATCCCCGGCGACGCCACGATCCTCGACCTCGGATGCGGCACGGGCCAGATGAGCCTTTACCTGGCTCGCGCCGACCGGCTCATCGTCGGCGCCGATCTCACCCGCGCCTCGCTGAAGCTCGGCGCCGCCGCGGCAACCCGCTTCGGACTCGATCACCAGGTCCGCTTCGTTCAAACCGATCTGAATCGTCCCGCGCTTCGCAATGGCGGATTCGACATCGTCTACTCCTCGGGGGTTCTGCATCACACGCCCGATCCGCGCGCCGCCTTTGCGCGCATCGTCCGGCTGGCCCGCCCCGGCGGAATGATCGTCCTCGGTCTGTACAACGCCATCGCCCGAATCCCGCTGCGATTGCGCCGCACGGTGGCAAGGCTGACCGATTATCGATTCACACTCTTCGATCCCGTGTTGCGCGATCGCAGGAATGAGCCCGCACGACGCGAGGCCTGGCTCCGCGATCAATACCAGCACCCCGAGGAACACCGGCATACGCTGGCCGAAGTACAGCGATGGTTTGCCGAGAACGAGGTCGAATACGTTCGCGCCTATCCAAGCGCGCTGCTGGCCGATGAGTCGGAGGATCTCTTCGCCAACGCCGGCGACGACTGGAATCCCGAGCAACTGCTGGCGCAGATCGGATGGATCAAGTCGCTCGGCCATGAGGGCGGACTGTTCGTCACCGTAGGCCG